>JAABUL010001752.1_pt1 | contig 39321 bp, 67 predicted proteins | sample 5559151 | NCBI WGS metagenome assembly JAABUL01 (sample SAMN10711876, study PRJNA513368) | rock metagenome | isolation source: Antarctica rocks | place: Antarctica: Victoria Land, Pudding Butte sud | reverse complement strand
GTAATGTCAAATCATGTTGGTGATTGTTTGTGTCTGTCGAAGTCGTGCTTCAGCACGTTGATGCTGGAGGGAAGGTCATTCAAGGGAAGTGGCAGGACCTGGCGCGGGGGGCGCTCGTGCACAGTCATCCTTCAGGTGTCGTCACAATGTTTTGGAGTGGTTTGCGCCAGTGCAACCGCTGCCGACTTTCACGGGTCTTGTCGTGTTCGTTTCCGTATGTGCAGTGATCACCATTAGTAGCTATTGTGTTCTCCTTCTCATTGCAATTCGTTTTCTTGTAATCCGCTTGCTTCAATCACATCTGTCACACCGGCTACCTAATCCTATACAACTTCAGCACTGAGCTGTCCGCTGGTTATAGGTATCTGCTGTCATGCGCATCCACATGTCTGCGTCCCGACACCAGAAACTACGATTTTCAACATCGAGCTGAGACGGCCGCCATTGCGGCTTCCTGCCTCTCCTGCTGCTCCGCAGCCGCCAGCGCCGCCATGTGCACGCTGTCGTCCACCCTGTAGCCGTGCGGCAGATGCCGCCCCTGCTCCTGCAGCGACCTGCCGGCCGCCGCCACCGGCGCGGCGCCGAGGCACACCTCCCCGTCATACAGCACGAACTCCTGCGCATGTATCGGGTAAAGAGGTTCAACCTGCAGCTGCTGATAAGATGTGCAAGGTGCAGGCCGTCCCTCGAGCGGCGTGCAGAGCACATGAACACAGCGACCCCTGAATGCAAGTGATGCCTGCAAGCAACCACACAGCCTCGTGCGAGCATCTCGGTGCAAATGCCCAGACGCAGAGGCGCTCGCCTGACCGGGCGTGATGGCGCGCATCGGCTGCGCGAACTGCACCAGCAGCCGCCCGGCCGCGCTTCCTCCAGCGGCCTCAGCTCCTTTTCCTGGACCCGCACCTCCAGCGGCGTCTGCGCCGCCGGCGTCTGTTTTGCCGCTAAGGGCGGCGCCGGGATAGCGGCTGAAGGCAGTGGCCTGGAAGGGCGGGACGCCAGCTTCCGCCGCCGCCGCCGCCGAATGCACCGTGCAGGCGTGCACCGGCTGCCCGTAGCGCGCCTTGAAGCCCAGCTCTGTCGGGCGGCCCTGTAGCACACCAGAATAATACATTGTGACCTGCAGGCGGCGCGGTGGCGAGTGTCAGGCTGGACATGGTACGAGGCTGGATGCGCCCGCCTGAACACTGAAAGCACCACGGCGCGGAAGCTTACAGCGGCTGTCATAGACTGCTGCCTGCGTGATGCAACGCAGGTCAGCGACACGGCAGCACGCCCAGTGCCTGGAGCCTCCTATCCATGAGGCCAGGCATCCACGACATCAGTGCCACCAGCTCTTGTGTGCGACAGGAAAAGAGAGAAGAAAAGAAAAGAGAGAGTCACAACAGTGACATTTGATCCTGCTTCCATGACAGCATGCTCGAAGGCTGCACGGCTGGAGCGCTCTTCACCTGCGAGAGGCCAGCAGGGTACCGACCGCCGACCCACATTCGGCGCCGCCAGCAGCGCGGTCTCGTGCTCTCTCGGTGAAGAGATTGCATATTGTTTTCTTCGCGCAGCTGGTTGTCAAGTTGCACCATTGCCATGCCTCACCTGCGAGAGCCCTGCAGGCGGCCGGCCTGCGACCCATGTCGGCGCCGCCAGCAGCGCGGTCTCGGCAAACAGCGCGGGGTGCGAGCTGCCCGGCGCCACGTGCACGATCCTTGACGCCATGTCCTTGCCCACCACGTACAGCCTGCAAAGACACAATGTACCGCGAGTCAAACCACTCGGAGATCAGGGTTCAGGGTTCATGGTGCGAGCTGCCCGGCGCCACATGCATGATCTTTGACGCCATGTCCTTGCCCACCACGTACCGCCTGCAGAGTATGGCGACAGGGTTGCTTTTATAGAGGTCTTCAATATGAAGAGTGAAATGTCCATTCCGAGGACATGGCAGCCATATCTACCGCATGTCCCTGCCAACCACGAGCAAAACCTGCAAAGGGGAGCAGCTGAGCGCATGTCCAAAGAAGAATTAATCCGTCCAGGTGATTCCTCCTGCTTGGCGGGTTGCGACAAGGTGTCTTTTGACAATTGAGGCTCCGCACAGATAGCCGCCACGAATCATGGCTGCTTGATACTTGCGATAGATGGTGCGATGCCTATTGGTGCACGCCATGCCTAAGAACGGTCCCCTCACCCAGCCTTCTTTCTACAACGGCCAAACAGGTCCTTGCACTGATGTCCACCTCTGCACAGTAGCGTGGCACGCGACGGTCCTTTGCGTTGGTCGTCCGGGTAAAGGTGACATATGTCTCATCGACCCTCACCTCTGCGCGGCGCCGCTTATGCCGGCACGCTGGCCGTGCGTGACCGCCAGCACGTCAGGGCAGGGCCCCAGGTCCGCGCCGCTGCACGCGTCCGCGAATCGCCCCGGCACAGGCTCCACATACTGCGCCAGAAAGTCGCCAAAGCTGCGGCGGCCTACGGCAGGAAGAGGGGTTTTGCAGATGTGGTGCCACATACTGCGCAAAGAAGTCGCCAACGCTGCGGCGCCTTCCGCAACACTCCACCAGGAAGTTCCAGAAGCTGCGCCGCCCTCCGGCAGGTGCAGGGCTGATGCGCCTGTCGTGAAGACCACATCCGACAAGGACATGTCCACCCTGCGGAGGCTGGACATTATGCCCGAAAGTCCAACCAAAATCGTAGCAGACAACGCAGCCACAAGTGTGTTTCTAGTGTGTTCAATCAGCGACAGCGTACTGTCACTGCTGCAAACCTCTGCATCATGTCAGGAGGTCAGGAGGAGTCAGATGCGCACCGATGAAGCAACTGCCAGGGCTGCTGCGCTTAGCCGTGGTTGGCATCCCCGCCTCTGTTGCTAGTTCCCGCGCAGAGTTGCACAATTGCAGAAGATGGTCGTTGTTTCCAGCGCAATTTGGAATCGGAAGAAGTCGCCACCCACCTATGAAGGAGAAGCCGGCGCTGCTGCGCTTTCGCGGCCGTCGGGACCCCCGCCTCCACCGCCAGTTCCCGCACCGCCTCCTTGCCCAGGGAAAGTTTCACTACAGAAAACAGGAACAATATCGCTACAGAAATAAGTGATTTTGGAAACGAGAGCCCGCGGCCCACCTATGAAGCAAATGCCGGCGCTGCTGCGCTTGGCGGCCGTCGGGACTCCCGTCTCCGCCGCCAATCTCCGCACCGCCTCCTTCCGCAGTCCGCCCAGCGGGAAGGCGCAGCAGGCCAGCGCGGCTGCCGGCACGCTGGCCAAGAAGTAGGACTGGTCCTTCAGGGGATCAACACCCCGCAGCAGCTGCACGGCGCCGTCTGCGGGCGGATAGGGCACGTAACCGTGAGATCGGCTCCTACATGCCACGTGATGCCCGTGTCAACCGGGCCCCAGGCAACAGGCGATTATAGTGCTTTGCTTGGACTGCCACGAGTTCAGCTGCTGCCAGCTAGCGCGGCTGATGTCGGGGTCAGGCGCAGAACCAGAATTGGCAGCAAGGCTCCTCCTCTGGCGAGGCCCGGAGGAGATCCTATGGGCAGTGTGTGCAGAGCCTGCTATACAGCTGATGCCTCAGAAACAGCAATACAGGACCTCACCCTCCGGTGAGGCGCGCATGCGGGCGTAGTGGCGATGCACGCACAACATCTATACAGGCCTCCTGTATGATGCTTCCAGCAAGTTTCAAGTCGGGCCCTTGCCTTCCGGTGAGGCGCACATGCGGGTGTAGTGGCCGGTGTACACGGCGTCCGCGCCCGCCGACACTTCGCCAAAAATCATCAGATGAAAAGCACATCCAAAACGTTGATGCAGCAATTCTCACCCTCCGGCGAGACACGTAGGCGAGCGTAGTGTCCGGTGCACACGGCGTCCGCGCCCAGCGAGCGCGCATGCCGCAGCAGCGCATCGAACTTGATGGCGCGGTTGCAGGCGAGATCTGGGTTTGGCGTCAGCCCTCTTGCGTACCTGCAGGAGAGCATACGAGACTGGAATGCGTGTGACATGCTGTCTGTGGCCATCATGCATGAATCCGACCGGGATTTTCGTCGGGCTGTTCATTTGGATTTCGTCGGGCTGTTCATTTGGATTTGGATTTGGATTTCGTCGGGCTGTTCATTTGGATTTCGTCGGGCTGTTCATTTGGATTTGGATTTGGATTTCGTCGGGCTGTTCATTTGGATTTCGTCGGGCTGTTCATGTTTTCGTACAGTGCGGAGCCGGAGGCAGCCGCCTGCTCCCCATCGCGGTGCATGGTGAAGGGTAGCAATAAAAAGCGCGTGCAAGATAGTCTGCTGGCAGCACAGTTCAGGCATGGCCTGCAGCGCAGAATGAAAAGCTGCAGAAGGAGACGCGCACTTGTCGAGGAAGGGCTGGAAGACGCGCTGCCAGTACTGCGCCACAAAGTCCGCCTCATACAGGGGCATGTCCAGGTGCTCGCACACCCGCCGAGCATCCTGCACCGCGATTTACACACCCTCAGCAAGCATACCATGCAGCATGCAGCCTCAAAAAGGCTCGTGAGTGACGCCCAGTATGCGCATTTGCCCTGCAGTGTGCCACACAGAAGGTCCACGAGATGCGGACAAGCTTGCATGGGAACAGTGTGTGTACAAGAGTCAGCCTGCGATCAAGCCATACCAGTAGCGGCGGTCAAATAACGGCAAGACTGCTAACAGCGTGACACGAGACCTCTCGAGGCAGGTCATGGTTGTGCTGTGCGTCTTTGAGGGGTTTCTAGGATTGTAGGGATTGCAGCACCTGAAAGTCGCGCTCGACGGAGCAGTTCTGGTTGCCCAGCTCCTCGGTCTCGTCCCAGTTGCGCATGAAGATGCCAAACACCTGCCGGAGCACAGACCAAATTGGCCTTGCATGCTGACAACGATCGGCAGGCACTTGGCAGAGCACATTAAGGGCATTCAAAAAGCGGCCCAGCCGGACCTTGTGTTTGTAGCGAAGCTGATTTGGCAGTCTGCCACTGTACACGGGGCGAAGAACCTCAGATTGAGCGCCCTCTAAATCACGCTCACCTCGTGCCCCGCCTGCTGCATCATGCTGGCCGCCACCGCCGAGTCCACGCCGCCCGAGATGGCTGCCGCGACGACGCGACATCGCCGCGCTGCCCCATGCTCGACGAGCGGCGCTGCATCCGCCGCACCTATTCTGGTAGCTGCGCTGTCAGTGCCGTCTGTGCTGTAGCGGCGCACGATGCCGCTGCAGCCCGGCGCGCTGCTCATAGAGGTTGTGCTGCTTGCTGCACCTCTGGCCGCCTGCGCCGGCGAGGCATAACGCTGCCGCCACTGAGCGAATGCCGCCATCGTGGCCATAGCGCAGGCGCTGCCGGTGCTGGGTGCTGCGAGCAATGCTGAGCCGCAGGCGGCGCTGGCTGGGCCGCTGCTGCCGCGTCCCGCTCGGATGCTGAACGGTCCATTTGGGTCCTGCAGATGGCTGCCACACGCTGACAGCTGGGCCGCAATGTCCCGCAGCCAGGCGCCTGCTATGCTGCCAGGACGGCAACTGGCATCCCGTGCCTGTCGCGCATGGCCGGTCCAGAGCACATGAGGTGCCTTGGCCCGCAAGGCGCCAGACATGCGTTGCTGCTCGGCGTGTGGGCAGGCTGCTGGTTTCTGCCGCTACTGCTGCTTCAGCAACTCTTCCAGCTGCTGTAGTTTGCCCTCCGACATGCGCGTGGCTGCTGAGTCTGCCGACGCGTCGCCGCCGCTTCCGCCGTCGCCGTTGTTGCCAAAGACCTGCCGCCGCTGCTCCTCAGGCGGCGTGGTTCCCAGCTGCACCACGAACCTGCATTGTCCAGGTGTTGATGGTTTACTCAAATTGTCCTAGATTGTCAAAACGCACACTATTTTGAATACCCGCGCCGCTGTCATGCTGCTGGGCCCTCCACGCCACTGCCAGCGATGCAGTAAGGTCTTACATGCACGATGTCGTGTGTGGACGTGTCGAGAGTCTGCACACAACTCATTCATTCATGGCGGAAAGCCGCACCAGTTGACAGACACCCACAGTCCGACGGCCAGGACCAGCAGGAAGGCGAGGTGCGGCACCAGCCACGACTGGACCTGCGCCGCGCCAGTCAGCAGGAAGACCAGGCAGCCGATGCACCCCAGCAGGCTTAGGTTCAGCACCACGACCGTCGGCTTCTGCACAGAGCGAACGCCGCAATGCGCCGTCAGCACGACATGCATTGTTCGAAACACTCTTGGGTAATGCGCAGTGGCGGCACCATGTCGCTTGCAATGTTACTTGTGGAAGAACAGATAACTCACGTTTACACCAGAAGACAGCGCCCCAATGGCGATGTTCTCAAGCCACGACAACATCCGAGGCCTGAAATTGCAGTTGCCAGGATGTGGCGGATGCTGCAGAACGGTATGGTGCTGTTCTTCGAGGTTCCGCAGACGCAGCAAATGAAGTGTGAACCAAAAACAGTCGAAACAGCGCACGAAACACAGCGAAACCCTAAACAGCGATTCGTTAGTCACCCTCGGCACGAGCTGGCACGAATGGCTGGATCACAGTTGTGCACATTCCTGACTTGCGCATCCTGCATTTGCTCCGATAGAGCTGCTCAGCTGTGCCTGCACACCGCGATCGCCCTTTTGAGCTCAAAGAATACATTGTTCTGTGGCACCCGTCAAAACAATCTTGGCTCTCTGGTGGCCTTTTGCGCTACAGATCCAATCTGACACAATCAGTAGTCTGCAGTAGGCAGCGGAGGTTGAAGCAGGCGATTGGTGTGAGCCACAACACTTGGTCGTGTGATCCCAGACACTGCAACCTTGCGATCAGTTTCTGACAAGCCACACGCTGTGAATACCAAGGCCGGCCGGTCCTGAGTCGAAGGGTGCCGCGCTGGCGTCCAGAGGGCAGCCCACCTTTGACAAGGTATACGAGCAAAAAACTGTTGACCGCGCCTTCTGCGGCGTCCCAACGGTCCCACACGGTCCCACAGTCGTCCATTGCAGCATGGCCCGGCTGAGCCCAGTGTCGCCAACAGTCTAGGCAGTGAACACTCACCTCCACCCGCACGCTTGCATGACCCCACCAGAAGCTGCTGCCGGGTTGCCAACCGCCCTGGCCTCCCTGCTCCATGCAGGTGGATGTCCTGAAGCCCTACAGGGGTGGCGAGGAGCTGCGGCGAGCCGCCGCGGTCCTCGCCGGCCCCGCCGCAGGTCGGCCGGACCAGGTAGGACACCCTCAGTGCGCCTGCCAGCCACTCGCGTCCCAGTGCAGCCAGTTGCCATGCAAACCGTTTCCGCATGCTATTCTCAGCATTGCATGACATGCTGCTGTTTATTGTGGGCGGCTGGAGGCACCGAACCACTGAAAACTTGCTCTCACCCTTACTGACTTGCATCACTCCTGAAATGAGTGCAGCCCGCGGGCGGCGCCGCGGCGCCGGACACCAGCGCCCCGCCGCCGCCGCCGGTGCGGCCGCCGCCGCCGATCGAGCTGCCACCGGGCGCCGATTCCGGCACGCGGGAGCTCGCGGCAGCGGCGCAGCGCTATGCCGCGGCGGCCGCCGCAAATGCGACCGACTATGAGGCGGTGTACAATCATGGGCTGGCGCTGCAGGAGCTCGCCACGCGCGCCGGCGGCGGCAAGCCGCAGCAATTCCAGCTCCTCAGCCAGGTCAGTAGATTGCTGTCAATTGGCCTTTTGGGTTTGTTAGAAGGAAAATTCCGGATGGATCTGTAGGAGCTCGCCACTCGCGGCGGGGGCGGCAACCCGCAGCAGTTCCAGCTCCTCAGCCAGGTGAACCAGCTAGGGTCTTGGTTTATCGTAACACAAATTTGCCAGATGGATCTGCAGGAGCTCGCGACCCACGCCAGCGGCAGCAAGCCGCAGCAGTTCCAGCTCCTCAGCCAGGTCAGTTTGCCTCTTTGGGGTGGGCCTGTTTGCAGAAGGAATCTTCCAGATGGATCTGAAAGAGGTCGCAAGCAGGGCGAGCCGCAGCAGTTCCAGCAGCTCAGCCAGATTGATGTGTCAATGAAGTCGATCAAGTCTTGTTTTTACTGCCTGCCTGCCTGCCTGCTGCAAGTTTGACACACCCGCACCGCGGCCGGCTGCGCTGCAGCACCGCAGTGCCTGACTGCTGCCGTGCACCATGCATATGCGTCCGAGGCGGCGTGCGTGCTGCGCTGCAGCGGCGTTGTAACAACTGATGTATACAACTGATGCATCTTCATGCGAACTCCAGCCAATAAACTCCAAGGGTCACGTGCGCAAGATACACCCTGTGAAGGATTTGCATGCTGGCGTGCGGTACAAGGCGGCGGGCGCTGCGCTAAGGCATCCATGCGGCGCTGTACAGCTGTGACGTTGCCGATATCAGTCACTAGGCCCTGTGGAGGACTTGGCTGCCAGCCTGCGCGCTGCACTTTCAAGGGTGATTGCAGACCGCAGTGCCTGATGCTATGTCGAAAACTGTGCAGGCGTGCGCGGCGTGCGCGCTGCGCGGGGGCAGCCATGCAGCACTGTACAACTGGGCCGTTTGCTTTGCCGACTTGAGGCACTGAACCCTCTCCTGCATACAGGCGTGCGAGCGCTACGAGGAGGCGTGCGCGCTGCGGGGCGGCAGCCACGCGGCGCTGTACAACTGGGGCGTCGCGCTGTCGGACCTGGCGCGCCATGTGCGGGCTTCCGACGCCGACGCCGCACAACAGTACCTGCTGGCCAGCGCGCAGAAGTACGGCGAGTCCCTCAAGTGGAACCCCAACAACCCGCAGGCGAGTCCGTGGTTGCAAACACAGAACAAAGCAGCAGGCGAGGCACATCCTGCTGGGCTGCAATGCGGTGCTGCTCACTGTCGAGCTGGCTCTATTTGGTTTCCGACAGTACGAACACACGAGACTCAATGGCTGTAGTCAGTGGTTGTCATGTCTTATGAGAGATTCAACCACACCCATCGCAGGCGCTGAACAACTGGGGGCTGGTGCTGCAAGAGCTCACGGCACTGCGGCCGCCGGGCGAGCGGCCCTTTCTGGTCGCCGCGGCGACGTCCAAGTTTCGACGTGCAATCCGGATGCGCCCCGAGTTCGACCGCGCCTGCTATAACCTGGGCACGGTGTTCTACTCGCACGCCATCGCGCAGCAGGCGGAGGAGGGGTCGACCACTTCCGCCAGCTCCGACATATCTCAGGTGCCAGCGGCGGAGTTGTCTGTTGCGTCTTGGACAGTTTCAGATACATGATCAATATTTCAGACCTCACTTCTACAACCTGGGCACGGTGTTCTAATGGGCACGCCATGCAGCGCAGCAGGCAGAGGAGGGCTCGTTCACTTCCGCCAGCTCCGACACACCCCAGGTGTCCCAAGGCACATGCATCAGTATTACCCCCCAGTATTACTCTGTTCTAAGAGGCAGCATTGTCAATGTCATTTTACTGGCCATGCAGCATAACGGCAACACACAAAGATTCCTGGATCGGTTGAGGACTGTTGCTGCCTTCCAACTCTTGGATGTTCGTAACACAGCACCGTGGCGGGCCAAGGGGGTGGGTGGAGCCACGTGGCCAGTCAAAAAGCAACCGGCGATGTAGCCATAATGGACCTGTTGTCGATGATGCCGCGCCAGGGGAGAGGGGGCAGTTTGAGATAACGCTGCGCAGTCTGTTCGAGAAGCAACAAGTATTAAAGTTTTCAATGTCTCCTCACCACGATACAGCACGGCGGCGCGCCGGGCGAGAGGGAGCGGGGGGAGGCGGGCGTGCGGAGCGCCTTCCAGCTTGCTGGGCAGCACATCACACTGGCGCAGGCGCTGCAGCCATCCAAGGAGGTGTACCGCAAGTCGCTCCAGGTGCGTCAAGTCAGGGAGTTTGAGGGATTTGAAGGGTTTTGGAAGAGAAGTACATCACCCTCGCGCAGGTGCTGCTGCATCCCTCTCAAGGAGGTGTGCTGCAAGTCGCTGCAGGTGCGCCCACGGATTTTGTGCAGTTTTCTACATTGGATCCATCAGCCTGGTGCAGGTGCTGCAGCCCTCCAAGGAGGTGCACTGCAAGTCGCCAGGTGCGCCCAGGGTCGGATACGAAATATGGGTGTTTGAGAAGGACTTCGGAAGCAGAAGCGCATTACCCTCGTGCAGGTGCTGCAACCCTTCAAGAAGGTGGTGTATGGCGAGTCGCTCAGGTGCACTGGCATTATTGCCAGCTTTTCTGTCGGTGGTTCAGGAGCCAGGCCGGGCGCTGTCTGCCCTCAGAACGGCCAGCCAGTAATGCTGGCAACGCATGCTTATATCATGCAGAGTCTGAGCCAGAAGATCCTCTTGTGGTTGTGCCATGAGATGCCGAGATATTGCCTCGCTCGATTTCTTGTCGAATGCTGCAGGGCTGTCCGTGTCATGCAGGTGCTGCGGCAGGTGCTGCCGCTGCCCTTCCTGCGGGTGGGCTCGCTGCTGGCGGCAGAGCACGGCGGCAACGGTGGCAGCAGCGGCGGCGGTGGCGCGTCCGTGGCGGTGCAGCAGCCGCTGGACGAGCGCTGGCACCGCATGTGGTTCGTGCTGGACGCTGATTCGTTCCGCACCGCGCCCGAGCCGCACCGGCAGTCGGGTGCGGCATCTTTGTAGGATCATGTGTCGACTCGTGGCTTCCAGGACGACTTCTAGGACAAATTGCTGGAGCCGCTGAGCACGAGCCGGCGCGCCTTGTCACCCAGCGCTGCAGCGCCAGTTTTTCATGCGTTGACTCGAGAGACTGTGCAACTTGGGGCGTCCAGGTGCTGCAGCTTGCAAGTTGGTGCCCACCGTCTGGTGTGTCCGTGGCGGGCGCACAACTGCCAAGCGCAGCAGGCTGGTGTCGTCTTGGCTGCCAAATACCAGTGCTCGTATTTGAATCATCTGCGGTCCATCTCCGGATCGTTGCTGGATCATAGGCGCCGCGCCGGAGGCGGAATCCAGCATCCCGCTGTCCGACATACAGTGCGCCAAACCCGCGGCGGACCTCTCGCTGCCGCCGGGCGCGGTGCAAAAATACCTCTATCATTCCATTTCATGTACGGATTCTACTTGATCTGCCCTGGATCGCCGCAGGCTCTGCGCCGGAGGCAGAATACAGCATCCCGCTGTCGAACATCCAATGCGCCAAGCCCGCGGCGGACCCGTCGCTGCCGCCGGGCGCGGCGTTGTGGGTGTCCCTGGCCAGCCGCCCCCTAGGGTTGTACTTTGTGGCCGGCGGCCAGGAGGACGCGGATGGCTGGATCGACGCGCTCAGTCTCGTGGCACACCTCGCGAGCGCGGCGCGGCTGGCGACGCTGCGGGCATCGCTTGAGGCGCCAGCATAGTGCCTGCCAGCCTAGCACCTGGCTGGCGCGGGGCGGCTGGCAATGCTGCGCCGAGTGCAGGCCCGGCCCGCCGCCTGCCTCGCGGCACCGGCGGCGTCCACTCTCGGTGACCCATGCCGCCAATATATGCTTGTCCATCATGGTCAACGTTTCGCATGTTTGTTCCCGAACGCGCATACACGGCAGCAATGATCCTTGGACCTGGATACTTGGCGCTAGGCCTGTATGACATTGCCGCAGCATAGAATCGCCGCCGTTCGCTTCGCTTTTCCTCGCCACTCGGCTTTATAGCTTACCCGATGGTGTGCATGTGTCATGCCACGAGGCTGCACAGTGCACTATGAACACCTAACTGTTTGATTGGTGTTTGTTTGTCTGGCCTAGACGGCACTATTGATGCTCATGGCTCATCTCTCGGACACAGTCCATCGCCAAGCTGCTAGTCAGAAAGGTATACGCGCCTGATTTTTGTTCCTGACCCCCGTCTCTTCGAATTCGCGCTCGTGCTCTGACATACTATCTCCTTGTGTTTGGGTAATGGGCCTCGATGCAGGCGCCCTCACCAATGCCGAGCTCCTCCAGTGCGAGGTCTCCAGGTAGAGGTGGCCCTTCTCACAATGCCTCCACCGGCCGCTGCGGGCGCCGCTGATGCTGACGCTGCGGGTCATCATTTCCATCTGCTCCTGCTCGCGCCTCTGCACCAGCGATGCCGCAGGGCCTGCCGTTGGCGCTGCGGGCATTGACATTTCCTGGAAAAGGCGTGATGGTGCAGGGGTAATCATGCGTGGAAGCGACTGAAGGTGTCACAGTGCACGCGCCCACTCCCTTCGTCAGAGTCAGATGAGCTGCGCACTTTTGGAACCGACGCGACTGCTGCAGCCGTAACTGTGCATTGACCATCATTGCGTCAGTGATGCAGAAAAGGGGCAGGCGAAATCGCGTTAAGAACTAGACTGGGCCATAATCAATTGTTGCAGTTCACCACCGCACGTAGCCCTCGCTCATCGAGCATGTCGAGGCATTGACATCCCAGCAAGTTCGACTGACCGCTGGATGTACAGCACGTCTAACGCACCAAAGGTGGAAAGAGTCTGGTTGATGGCACCTGCAGTCTGCGAGTCTCCATTGCTGTTTTCCTTGGCTACCTTTTTCTTGGCTGATTCCATCAGACAGAAAAACGTTTCAGCCTGATGGTGAAGATTGCACCGTTACAGCGCCCCGCTTCCTGGTCACCGGAGCCATCCTGACGTGCTCTAGCGAGCTTCACAAGCTGAATACACGTGATGGACGCCAGCATGGGCCCAGCTTCGTCATGTGAGAGCAAAACGCTGTCCAAGGATTTGGATCTCTTTTTAAGATGCCTAGTGCATGGCTCAGTCTGCTGCCCTGCGGAGCTCGTGTATGCATCATCATTAAGCCCATCAGGCAGTATCTGCCCGCGACAGGCGTCACTCCCTGAACATTCACGCCTGCCCTCAACAAATTGCGATCGACTGCGGCAGCAAGCCCAGCGGGACTCACTCCTGCGGTCGACAGGACATCATTTTACGTGACAAGGAGCGTGATGGATACACATATCCATTTGATGGGCTGTGCAGCTAAGCGCGCCGCAGGACGGCGTCGCATCAAATGCCGCCGCGGAAAGTAGGCAGTTGCAGCAGGCGCAGCAGGCGATTCGGAACTGCCAGCCGATATATGTTGCATGTGACCCATCTTTGACCTTCTGGTCAGACCGGATGTGCTGCACTTTATATGCAGACACGCCTGTGCGCCAGACGTCTGGGAAGCGGAAGCTCAAAGCCAATGCAGACTACGAGCTGCGAAACCCCAGATAAAATCAAGGCGAAATGCCACAGAGTGACTGCGAAAGTGCTTATTCCGCCCCCCAAAACAATTGGTTGATGTTGACAGCGCCAATGATGGGGTGCTTGTGCCATCCTGGACGATAGCCGCAGCTCCTGGGTCAAGATGGCCTTGCAAACAGCGAAAACCTGTTATCTTCAGGCGTCATGAGATGGTGGGTGGGAATACACTGGTTTTTACACATGGCGGCCTTCGGCGGCGCCTAGAATTTTGTGAAAAGCTGAAAACTCAACCTGCGTCTGCTGCTCTAGGGGACTCATGCAACTCATACGCTGCTGCCATCTGCGTAATATCTGATGATGCATGATGTGTTCACTCAAAGAATCGACAATCATTTGGCGACACTGCAGAATGAATTGATGGTCGTTTGCGACAGCTGCCGGCCTGAGAGTCGAATGTGCCGACCAGCCGAAACCACTGATCCCCTTGCTCTCGGCGCCTGAACCAAGCACGCCTGCCAAAGCACTGCGCAAGCATACCTATGCTGCCGCAGCGGCAGTCCATCACACCCCTGCCCTGGCGCCGAGCCTATGCGACAAGCCCAGGTGAAGTCGGCTCGCTGCTGGCTATCTGGGTTGGGTCTGCCCTCTCCTCAGGTCGAAAGATCCTCATGATAGGTCGAAGGAGCCCTGGCCCTCGCGGATGGCGAACAGCACGCGATCCCGCAGCACCTCGAAGCTGCTGTATGGCGGCAGCTTGACGTAGTTGGCACATCTGCAAGCAAGCGAGCGGAGCCGACATCATTAGCCTGAGGACGATGTTGTCAGCATGAAGCCACACCAGCAGGGTTCAAAACACACATGTCGAAATGGCTGGCCGAAAAAACCTGCCTGGACAACAGCCAGACCACAGGCGCTGGCGGCAAGGGGGACGGAGCCAGTTCCAAGAGGGAGCAAAGTCAATTTGGGGGCGCACGTCATGACGGAGGGCAGGTCGCCGTCGGCGGCGGTGGCGCCGGGACCGCCGGCGCCGCAGGAGGCGCCCAGGGAGGCGCCAAGGCTGGAGCCCAGGCTGCCCTCGCTGATGCCGGTGCTGGTCGTGCTGTGCTTGCGCACCACCGTCAGCCGCGGCTGCGCAGGTGACCATGCCAATTGAGATCAGCCGTTTGAAGATGTTGCGGGGTCAGGAGCGACAAGCGACCACACCAGGGCTGGCGGTGCTGTGCTTGCGCACCACCGGGCGGTGGCTGCACGAGCACCGAAAGTCGAAGTGGCAGCAGTCGGAAGGCCAGGGGCGAACGTGCCAAAGACTGCCCTGTGGCAGCGGCCGGAGATTCTCAAGAGTTTGTTGCAAATGCAGCTTTGGCACCTCAGCTGGGAAGGCAGAGAGCATTCGCCTGTTTCCTCTGACGTGGCCGCCAACTGATGCGGTTGTATAATCCTGCCGCTACCGATTAAATCAGCTGAGTCAGCCACACCAGCAGCGCGGCGAGGCTGCCTGGTGACAGGCGCGGCGAGGCGGTTGCAAACCGCAGGATGTGAAGCTTCATGGAAGATTCGTTTTCCGGATGCTGGACGAAATAGTATGAGAGAGTGTCTACACCTGCAGTGCGGCGAGGCCGCTGGGCGGCAGGCGCAGCAAGCCGGTCACACGAGCCACTCGAGATCGTTTTCTTAATGTTTGTATGTAGAAGTTGAACAAACTTATGCGAGAATCGTGCTGACCTGCAGCGCGGCGAGGCCGCCGGGCGGCAGGCGCGGCGAGCCGGTCACGAAGCGCAGGAAGCGGCGCTGATCGGGCGAGTCCAGGGCGGCCAGCAGGCGCAGGAAGTGGGCGATGACGGCAGAGTCGCGCCCGTAGCCGTGGTCGAATTTGATGGTATTGCCCAGCATCTCCACCGTCCACTTCTCGCCTGCAGGAGCTTAGTTGGTTGTCATCAAGCAGCGGGAAAGAAGCTGCAGTCGAACTTGATAGTGTTTGCCCAGCATCTCCACGGTCCACTTCTCGTCTGCAATTCAGGAAGAAGGACCAATATTGCATCGAAGTCGCTCCAAAAAAATTCGCGACTTATGATTGTGTTCGCCAGCTGGCGGCACCTCCACAATCAAGTGTTGCCTGCTGCCCAGGCGTTCAAAAGCAGGCGCCTTTGGGGTCTCGTACATCCCTGACGACGCTGAGCGCAACTGCTGTACAGAACCTCGAGATGTCGGGACCATGCGAGCACCGCTGCGACCAACAGCGGCGCATAGGCACTCGGTGGTGATGTGGTCTCTGGATAAAATCGACACTGCAGGGCTGAGCACTGCCGCAGTGGGTAACAGATTGGCCAGAACATGCTCGAGGTTCATGAAGGCGCAGTGGATGACGAGGTGCCAAAATAGAGAAAATGCGCACCGGTGCCGCACAGCATGGCCTCGATCTCGTCCTCGTAGAAGGCGCTGAGGTGGAGCAGCGGGAAGACCTGCTCAAAGCCCGACCGAAATGATGCCACCTGCGTGCAAATGCATGGAACTGAAAGGTGGCGAAGCCTGTCGTCAAAACAAAACTCAATGGATCGGTGGCGAAACGGTGTGTCAGCCTGTTTGATGGCTCAACTTGCGTTTCAGCACAGCTTTGCAGGCACAGTAGGAGCAACCCCTACAGATCTCTTGCGACAGGAACAATGCCGCTCACAGGACTAGCACATGATGGGGCGCTGAGCTTGGCATCAGCAGCAGCCATGGCTGCTGCTGATGAGTGCAATTCGTTCCAACATGTGCCTGTGCTTGAGTGCGTGGCAAGCGAAGGCTCAATCCGGCAGCAACGTTGATTTGAGGCTTCTACACTGTATCTGGGTTTGCACGACCTGCAACCACGAGCGCACCTGGCTGGAGCCACCAGCGCCGAGGGAGGCCTCCACTACGGCGGCAAAGTAGGCTTCAAAGGTTCAAGGGCTTCTGTGTTGTAAAAGCTACGATGACAAGCGCACCTGACGGGACACGCCGGCGCCGAGGGTGGCCTCCACCACGGCGGCGACGTAGGCAGCGCAATTGCCGGTATCCACCGTGATGTCTGCGCCGCCCGGCCGCAGCTCGTACTCCGGGAACCTGCGGCATTGAAGAGTGGAGTTCAGGACATGGTTTTCATGGTACTTGAAATGGCAACGACGCGCCATAGCTGCGCAGAGTGACATTGCATGACACATAAGGGCATCTGCAGACCGCCAGTTTTGATCCAGCTCAGATGAGAACATATTGCTGATCTTCAGCTAGCCGACACGCGGCGACGCAGCAAGGTTGACGGGTGCACACCCGGGCAGCACATAGTCGAGGTACATGTCCTCGATGGGGACGCCGCTCCTAGTGTCAGCCAAATATGCACAAGGGGTTGTGTTCCTAAGTTCCTGATTGCAAGCAGTTGCTGACTGAAACAGTAATGTACCCGGGCAGCACGAAGGCGAGGCACAGGTCCTCGATGGGGACGCCGTCCACGGTGAGCGGGCCGGCGTGGCCGCGGCCGCCGCTCCCGCTGGTTCCCGCCGCCGCCGCCAGTTTCTCCAGCGTCGCGCCCAGCCCCGCGTCCACCTTGCGGACGTCGAACAAGTCCACCGTGCGCCCCAGCGCGATCCTGCAGGTGGGTTTGCGGTTTTCAGTCAGGAGTCCTGCAGTAACAGACGCTTTGCGAGCAGGTACACTATGCGCACCGGTGCAAGCCTTCAGACAGATGTCGAGATACCAGGGTTGTGCAGTAGTTTGCACACCAGTCTGCACACCAAGTCGATAGCCCGCATGCAAGTTCTTGTTGCAAGGCCGACGCCCGTCGTCAAGTGTTGCGATGACAAAGTTTTGCTCCCGCTGTGGCTACACCTTGACTGTGGCTACACCTGCACTCCTGGCTCATCCATGCATTTTGGTCATTGATGAGCCTGCATCAGGCGCAGGCACAGACAGCCTTGGCAGGCGAGCCTGCACTTGCATCGTTTGATGATCGCCGGCTCACAGGGAAGGCACAAGCCTTGTCCAATTCTCTACACACTGTTAGAAGGTGTAGGAGAGGGGCTGGTCGGCTGCATGCTACACTGCTGAAGATAAGCACAGGGTCATTGCGGCGTCGTTTGGCTCGCAGTGTTTGCAACATTTAGGCAAAAGTGTTTTCTGGGTTTCTGAGGTTTTCTGAATATAGGTCTCCGCACCGGTAGAAGGTGTAGGAGAGGGGCACGTCCAGCATGCGGCCGTCCTGCAGCGCCTTGGCGGTAGCTCGGCCCAGCAGCGCAAAGCGCGGCAGCACGCGCGAGCCGCCCCGGTGCGGCGGCAGCGGCGCGGGAAACAGCCCCTGCGGCGCCGCAACGTAGGCGCCCGCCTTGCCGCCCTCCGCCAGCTCGCTCTGTGGCGACCATGCAACCGGGGTTCAGCAAACATAAGGGACTCCATCAAGGAACCCTCAAATACAGGGGACTGCAGAGAGCCACAGGCAAGTCTTGGGTGGCAAGACACACGTATGGCATTTGCTCAGAGGGAAATATTGCACTGCCATGTTATCAAAGCACATGCACAGCGCCAGGGGCTTCTGTGTTCTGCACGGGCCTCCAGTGACAATCAAATCAGTGCTCGTTCCACGACGCACCTGCATGGGCAGCGACTGGCGGTCCACGCGGATGTGGGCGACATCCTCGGGTTTCTCGGGGCCGGCGCCCACGGAGTCGCTGCCGCCAACCTCTGAGCGCCACATGCCCAGCGACTTGCGCTGCAGCTCGTGCGCCAGGAGCGTGTAGAACTCCAGCGTCGGGCCTAGCCCCGTGCCCACCTGATTGTGCGAGTGCAGAACGGGATGTCAGGAGAAGGCGTCAAGAATAGACTTCCAGCTGCAGGCTAATGCAAGAACCTGCCGCTCTTGCGTGTGCTGTACTTGCGTGTGCAGGAAGCGACCGCAGCTGACGACAAAACCCAGCCAGGTCTGACTCGTCCGATAGAACATCAGTCACGAGGCATTCCGTAAAGTCTGCTTCACTGCAGCAGACTTTGCGGAATGCCTCGTGACTTGATGCTTCCAGGTGGGAGCCTGAAAATCAATTTGCAACTGCCCACATGGCCACACACACCGGACAACTATGTTCATATCCTTTGGGGCCAACCTGCAATTTTAGGACCACTCCTGTACGCGGCAAGTGCAGCTGCTTGTATACTGTACACGGCATGTGTGCAGCCGCCTGTGCGCACCTCGCCAAAGAACTCCAGCTCCAGCACGGATCGCGAGTCGGCGTACAGCTCCATGACCTTGGCCGCCGACTCCAGGATGCGCTTGCGCGACACCCGCACCTGGCAGCACGCAAAAGCCCTGATTTCAGACTTCGATCGCCACCACACAAATGGGCGATTCCCCCCCACCAGCGACCTGCACAGGTAGCAGAGGGGCACGCACAGCACAGGACAGTCGTAAGTGACGACATACAAGCGGTGTTGCAACACGAGTCTGCACCTTCTGGCGTGTCAGGCGGCCGACGCGGGTGGAGCGGTCGTCCCGGTCCGCGTCCTGCGAGGCCGACCCCTCGGCCGTCGCCAGCGCCTGCAGCATGCAAAGGCAAATGGCTTAGCTACCTGGCAGATGCCTGCCTGCCCCATTGCATGCTCTGGACAACCAAAGACTTCCGAAGGCTGTGGACTGATGCCTCAGTGTCACTGTGGCATATTCCAATAAGAGAATAAGACTTCGAGAACTGATGGATAGGTGGAGACGATCTTGCCTGCAGGTGGGCCAGGGCGCGCGGCAGGCCCAGGGCGGTGGACTTGAACCAAGCGCGGCGCAGCGCGAAGGGGAACAGGAAGCGCGCCCCAAACACCAGGCGCTCCGTCCATGCTGGCAGCGTGCCGCCGCAGATCGCCAGCACATCCTGCACCTCACCAGAACACCTGGTTGTCATGACATGTCCACTTTGCCAGCAAGTTTCCTTCATGCATCCGAACAGCTGCTGTACAATTCGAAAGCTGCACACTCTCTGGTGGTTTTCGAAGGATGGTGTTGCTAAGTGCAGCACTACGAAACGTCATCACCGCATCAAGAAGTCGAGAGCATTTGCGCTGTTGTCCTCTTCAGCGCAATAATCCGCAGCACCTTGAGCTGCTGTGCCAGCTTGGGCGCCAGCTTGTTGCTGGTGAACTCTGAGCGCTGCACGCGGCCCGGCGGCAGCGCCGCGCCCTCCGGCACCTCGCCACCGGACGACTGGCCCCGCTGGTACGCCACCAGGTGCGGCCCCGCCCTGCGCACGACAGTAATGGCATTGTCAACATGCGGAAGCAACTCATACAGTGAGGCTTGCTGTGTTCGCTGCTCTGTGCCCAAGCATTGGCGCACTGATTGAGGACCCAGGCTGGCGGCCAAGGTTGCCAATGGTCGAGGGTCACCAAGCTGAATGCCATCCACAGGGCGCGTCAGTCATCCTGCTGGGAGCAACATGGGTGAGTGTTCAACGAGCAGCACACGCACCGGTTGATAGACTCCAGCAGGGTGAGCACAGTCAGCAAGTCCGCGGTAGTACCGCTGACGCCCATGCCTGACATGTCTGGCACCGCCAACAGCTCCGCCAGTGCCGAGCGCCCCGCCTCTGCGCCCTGCATCATGTCAGGCTTGTAATCAGCAGCAACATAACACAATGCGAGTTTTGTTTGGGCTGGAACTACCTGCAGAAAGGGGTATGCGATTCATCGAGCGCACGCTGGTTTGCACCAGTAAATAGTGCAGCTGACGGCAGGCGAACAGAGTGCAGATTTACGGGGCTTAGTGGTCAAGAGTGAAAGGGCAAAGGCAACAGGGACACACCTGGCGCACTGGGTGCGGCAACTGCGCAGCGGGCTGCTCCACGCCCGCCGCCTCGGCAGCGGGCGGCGCCGCGGCGTCGAAGATGTCGTAGGTCAGGCTGTGGATGTCGTCCCACATGCGCCGCACTGACAGCTGCGCCTGACGAACACGACATGATGTCAGAAGGACTTGGGGGGGTCATCCAAGGATCGACGAGTGAAGATTGGACCATGCCATGCCGAGGGGAGCATGAAACATGCATCAGGGGGACATCAAGCACTGGAACAGGCTGCTAATGATGTGAGCGAAGGTTGTGCGGAGCAGCAATTCAGTTTGCATTTTGGAGTGATGGGATGAGAGTTTCAACCTGCTGCGGATCGCCGCTGGCTGGCTGGGCTCCATCTGCCTGCTGCCGTGCCAGCTGCACCGCCTGCATGGCCACACAAACATTTTCAACGGCAGCTGGAGGTCCAGTGATGCACGGCGGCAGCTCGAGACTTGATCAATGGCCTGAGGCCTGCAGCTCAGGTCCTTGTTGCAGCCGAATGAAACAACTTCCAACACCTGAGGGGCAGACTGTGTGCTTAGGCACAATCACTGACCTGGAAGATGGACGTGCAAGTTGGCAGAGGCTGCACGCCGACTAAAGCTAAACACATATTTCTCACGCGAGAGGCAGATTGACGCACAGATATTTGAGACTCTCGCTTGCCTGGAAGATGGAGGTGGAGGACGGCAGGCGCTGCGTGCCGACGCAGAAGCTGAGGTTGGGGTGCACAGGAGGCGGCGCCTCGCCCGCCTCGCGGGCCGCCGCCTCGGCGCCCGCGTGCGTTCCTGCCATGGCTGCCTGCGCATATGACGCCGTGCCGCCCGCTGCAGCGCCCGCGGCTGCTGCAGCTGCCCGGGCGGCTTCGCGGGCTGCGCCGCGAGACTGCTGGGCACCCGTGGCGGGCGCTGCTGGGGCGGCGTCTGCCGCCGCCGCTGCTGCTGCAGGCGCCGCTGCTGCTGCGGGCGCCGGAGTCGGCGGGGCGCCCGTGCCGCCGCCATCCGACCCGCCGTCGGCGTCGCCGCTGGCCAAGTCGACCTCGTGCACCTCGTGATTTGAAAACGACAGGGCTTTCATCAGGTGCACGTTTCACAGAATCCAGTGCGCACACAGGCAGCCTGTTTCTGGTAGCGGCAGAAGCCAGCAGGCGTCGACAGTGGTGACCTGGTGTGCATTGCAAGGTTTTTGTAGGTCGCTGTGTTACCTGCATGCTGTGGATGCCCATGCGCGCGGCGTCGTCCGAGCCGTCAGAGGCGCCATCGACGATGTCATCCTCGTCCAGCAGCTCGTCCTCATCCATACCCTCGTCGTCATAGCCCTCCCCATCGTCCTGCAGCACAGGTTGGGCGGTACGCAACTTGACAAGGTGCCCAGCCGATGTGCCGCGCACAGCAGCTTTCAGGAGATCCTGTCACAGTGCTTCCTGCTGATGCCGCTTCTGAACAGCTGCTGGTCAAATGTAAAGCGTTTCAATTCGACAGGACAGTACAAGAGCACTGAGAGCCGCTCTCAAACGCCTGGGTCCAGCACATGCGCCACACCTGCAGCATAACGTCGTCCTCGTGCTCCGAGGAGCCGCCGCCATCGGAGCCGCCGGACGGCGAGCCGCCATCTGCGTCCATGGGCGCCGCGGTTTCACCCGACGCCGCCGCCGCCGCCGCAGCGGCGTCCAGCGTAGCCGCGTTGGCGTCGTCCGGCGAGCCCATGGCGCCGGCCCGCGACGCCTCGCGAGCGGCGGCGCGCGTCATGCGGCGCTCGGTCGACGCCAGCGCGGCTGCAGCGGCCGCCGTGGCGCCGCGGCCGCTGCCGGAGCGCTGAGTTTGCGGCGGCTCCGGGATGGCCTGCGCCTTGCTGCTGGCTGAGCGCGTGAGGCGGCGCTCTGGCTGCTGGGCGCCTGCACAGCAGACAGCTGGTTGCCTTCATAATTGGCATCCTTTACACGAGGGAACCTAAGAAGCACTTTACAGAGGCCAACAAACGCACGCGATAATCGTGGAGAGATGCACCAGCCAGAATTGCATGCGCACCTGGGGAAGCCGTCTGCGCGGCGCCGCGTGTGCTGGGCATGCCCTGCCCAGAAGCGGGGGCGCTGGCTGGCTGGTTTCTCGCTGCTTCTGCCGCATCCTTCATGAGCTGCACAGAAAACCAGGTGCACAGAGTGAGCTATCAAATGTCCCTTAGAACGCTGCGCACAGTCCCTGAGCCAGTAGATTGTGTGACGTTCAATGCTGTGAAACAACACACAACGCTTATGATTGCTGCTGGTCAACAGCTTATTATAGTGGCACCTGAATGCGCCGGGCAGCAGCAACCTCCTCTGCTGCAATCTCTGCCGTGCTGCGGTAGACGCGCGGCCACAGGAAGTCCTGGCGCAGCAGAGAGTTTGACATCAGCAGCTTGTCACATCATAACGCTAATGTCAAGTTGAAAATTCTTTGGTCTGTCTGGGGAGCTGCAAAACAATTCAAGAGCGCCATTGTCTCCAGAGCTGCAGGTCCTTCCAAAAGCAGGTATCAAGTGGACGTGTTGGCGCGCGCACCTCAATGGCGCCCATGGTGGCGAGCGGCTCGATGAGGACGACGTTGGTGGAGTAGTCCCGCAGCGACTGCCCGGCGCCCGGCGCCTTGCACAGCCGCAGCTTGAAGGGCTGCGACAGCGCCGCCAGCCCCGCCTGCAGGCTGCCCGGGTCCGTCCGCCGGTGTGAGCCTGCGCAAATTTAGAGTCCGAATTTTCACAGTGCACTCATCCATCCGCAAGCTTGCACAAGTCGGGGGAATCGCCTCAAACGGGACCAGTAGACATGCCTCAGGCTCTCCCGAACCATGCACGCAGGCACGTCCGCCTCGCACCGTAGGCCGTGGAGTGGGTGTAGTAGCGGTAGCCGGAGCTCGGCAGCGCGGAGGGCGTGAGGACGGGCAGGTCCTCCACACTGGCCAGCGCTGCCTGCAAATATATAAGACAGCATGAAATGTCAGAGCGCTGGAATAGGCAGGCAAAGACGTATCCACAGGCTATGCACAACAGCCACGACAGCTGCAGGGAGCTTTTCGTTCCACTGCACCGTGGTGGATCGACCTGAGCTGACCAGGTATAGCGTCGCACCTGCAGCTTGCGGACGAGGGCATGCAGCGGCGGGTTGCTGTTGAGGCCGCTGGTGCCGAGCGCCGCGTCGGTGAATGCCTGGATGCGGGCCAGGTGCTTGCGCTGGCGCTTGGGGCCGTTGAGGTCCTTGCCTGCGAAAGCGGGACAAGCAATCGTCCAAGCAATTGTTCGTGTAATGCACAATTCTTTCACTGAAGATAATGCATGCGATGACGCGACTTTGATGTACTGACGCAGATCAAGTCACGACCAGCAGACTGCCATCATACTGTCGGAGCTGAAATTGCACCTGCATGCAAGTTCATCTCTGAGTACGTTGGCCGCCTGCTGGTGTCCGTGATCGACGGCAGGCGTAATTTCCGGGGCGGTGTACATTGCACAGCACTCTGCACAGCCCCCCACAAGGGCAGCAAGGCGGGCGCACCGAGTAGGTAGTCCTTGAGCTGGTGGACGGTGCCGGAGTTAAGAAATTCGAAGGAGGAGATGTTGGAGTCGGCCTGCATGGCGGCCAGCAGCGCCGCGACGGCGCCCTCCTTGGACAACCGGCTGCACAGCTCCCGCAGCTGCTTCATGCCCTCCGTGTCCACGCTCGCCGCTGCACATACAAGGGAGGTTTGTCGACAACACGCGTTTCTTGTCGCAGCAAAGCCTGTGTTTGGATGTGCGTTATGTGCACCATTGGCAAATGGGAGTTTGCAGGGAACAAGGAACACATAAATTTGTGAGACTGCTCCCGCATCACCATAGCTTAAGGTCAGATAAGCCAGGGTGGATCAGCGATGCCCAATTATTGCCAGTGCTCTGCAGGCCGCACCCGCGCCCGAAAAGTGCTCCGCCTTGAAGGCGCGTGCCAGCGCCACGATGCGCTTGCGCTCCTCTTCCGCAGGGTCCCTGCGCGACTTCGCGAGCGCAGCGGCGGCCGCCGCGGCCACGCCCTGCGCCGCCGCCAGCTGTTCACGCGCCTCAGCCAGCCCCGCCTCCGCCTGGGCCAGCTCCTGTGGAGCAGAGTGTGGTTTTGTCGTGTTCTCCCGATGGTCTTGCTTGTTAGCAGGGGGCGCCTCGAGTGAGCACAGGCGTAGATTGCAGGATTGGACCATAACAAGCGGGTATAATCGACTGATGTGAGGCAGATTTCGTTTGGTGCTCGTCGACATACCGACGCCAACAGGTGACAGCAGGGCCGCACATCATTGTCCGAGTGTCGGGAGGCGGAGCGCGTCAGGCGCCGCGAGGCGCGTCGCCCACTGGAGCGGCCGCCATCGTCTGAGGCCGGGCGCTCGGCCGGAGCCACCTCCGCCGCCGCCGCCGCCGCCGAAGGCTTCTCCTCCTCTGGCTTCTGCAACAGTACAACCAGATGACTTCACGACATGCTGAGTCGTCACACTTCATGCCAGCGTCCAGACCTTATAATGATCTGGCGAGAGTGCGCTTCAACAACTTGGGAAAAACAACGTCATGTGCTGCAATGCGAATATGTACTGCAGCCAAAACAACTTGAGAACAAAAACTATGCAGGAAACCGCACCTCCTCGGGCGCCGAAGCCGCCAGTTTGTCGATGGCGTGCACCACGCCCTCCTTGACAAAGTGGGTGCGGAACACATCTGGCAGCTTGGCCATGAGCAGCTGCGCCAGCTGCAGCGCTGCCGACACGATCGCCAGCTCGCCGCTGCCCAGCAGCCCCGCCACAAAGCTGGACACCTCCAGGTCCTCCAGCAGCGTCCTGTCAGATGCAGAGATACCGTGAGCTACATCTATGTCAGTTGTTGGGCTCAGTATGAGCCGCATCTACGTCTATCGGCGCTGCCCAGCAGCCCCGCTACGAAGCTGGACACCTCCAGGTCCTCCAGCCTTCCTCCAGCGTCCTGTCGGATGTTGAAGAGTACTTTGAAATTGATGATGTGACCCAGCGTATGGATATGTCGTGGACATGGTGTCAGGCAGTGCTTTGGCGTGTATCGACTGCAAGTGATCGCTGCAAGAGCGCGCAGCAGAGGCTGTGTCAGCCCAGCGGTCTCCTCTAGCAAGCTGGCTGCTCGGTCTGCAACTTCAATGGCTACGGGACAGGAGCCTGCAGTCAGGCCATGCACCTGAGCATCTCGGGGGTATTGTAGTAGACGATGCGGGAGATGCTGGTCAGCACCTGCGTCCGCACCTGCTGCTGCATGGTGGACGCAAACACCTGCATGTAATCATGATGACGTTGGCAAACGTGTGCATACTGGATCAACTTGCCAATTCTGGATGCGAGCACTCCATTGTGGTGTTGCCGAGAGTACAAGGTCTGCGCAGGGCTGGGCAGAGACACAGACAGCGCAGCATGAGAGCAGGGTCAAGGCCTCACATGCAGCAGCGACGGCAGCAGGTCGCGGCTGAACTTCTCCAGCAGCCCGGCGTTCTGCTGCAGGAACTGCACCCGCTGCTCCTGCACCGACTGCCGCTCCGCCGCCGCGTCCGCAGCCGGCTGCACGGCGGCCACGGCCGTCGCTGACGCAGTGGCCGGCACTGCCGCCTCGCTCGGCACAGGCGGCAGGATCTTCGCCGCCAGCGACACGACCTGCATCCAAGATGCACAACATGGTCTGCAGATATTCGATCCCAGCCACAGCACAGCATGCCATTGCAAGGGACGTTTCAACACCTAAATTGGTAGGCGCTACCGGATGGCAGGAAGCTGCCTTGTTCGTGCAAGCAGACCACATACCTGCAGCAGCAGAGTAGAATGCACACATGCATGGGAACACCAACACGAACACACACCTCCAGCAGCTGGTCGTTGGTGCGCAACTTGGAGCGGTGCTGAATATTACAAAGGTATGGTGTTGCATGCAGCGAGCAGAGCAAGGAGCGCGCACCTCCAGCAGCTGGTCGTTGGTGCGCAGCACGGACGCAGTGCTGGTAATGCTGCTGCTGAACAGCGTTGATGCCTGCAGGTAATTTGATTGTCCCTCGAGTATCGGCACAGCAGACCACGCACCTCCAGCAGCTGGTCGTTGGTGCGCAGCACGGAGGCGGTGCTGGTGGTGCTGCTGCTGAACAGCGTCGACGTCTGCAGCAGGCGGCGCACGGTGTCGGGCAGCTCGCCGCTCAGCAGCGTCTCCGCAACGGACGCTGAGCCGCCGGCGCACGTGGCCAGCAGCTTGATCAGGCCGTAGTAGGTCGCCACGGCCAGCTGCGCCTGCATGCTGCCAGACTCCGACACCGACACCTGTGCACGAAAAAGTCAGTAAGAGTCGGGCGTCAGGACGCTGCATCAGGGAGTACGCAGTCACAGCGTCACAGCACACCAGCGCAGAAGCGCACCACAGCTCTCTGCGTCAACCACAGAGGAGCAATGAAGACAACATGCAACACTAGCAAGTCTGCCAGCAGGTTTGCATGTCTCGTGGCATGTTTTGAAAGTTGAAAGTTGAAAGCAAGCGCACCAGCTGCACGGCGTTGCTGATGAGGCCATGGTTGCACAGCATGTCCAGGCGGTCGGGGTAGCGCGCATACGACTCCGCGATGCGCGACAGCGCCGTGCACGCGTGGTCCACCACCTTTGCGTCCTGCATGCATGTCAGGGACATATATCACGATTGCATGCTTGCGGGTGGCAGAAGCGTCTAAACAATGCATTCTCCACCAAAAATTGGAAAACATACAAGGCATCACGTCCACGTCACTTGAAGTTTGGAAGGTCGTTACGGCTTCATAACCATTGATACAGCAGTGTGTCACCTGCATAAGAACATGCATAGTGAAGGGAGAAACAAGCAGGGTCGCACCTCGTACTGCAGGATGTTGGTGAGGATGGGCACGGCGGCCTGCACGGCCTCGACGGAGTCGGAGGACAGCCCCCGGCACATGGTGGCGGCGGTCGCGACGGCGACGCGCTGCACGCCCGTCTGGAAAAAGTCCAGGAAGGACAGCACCGCCATCAGGCCGCCCTGCCGCAGCACCGACTGCAAGCGGCGCATGATGCCGCAGGTTTAAACCAGTGGCTAGGTTAGGTCAATCGACCGGCCTGGTCTTGAAAAGGTTTGGGAAGGACAGCACCGCCATCAGGCCACCCTGCCGCAGCACTGCCTGCAAACAAGTGCCGCGGAATAGAGTGTGATCAACTGCGCAGGGTGCACAGGTCCACTCCTGGGATGCACATGGTCTAGGTGCAAGCCTTTGCAGGCGAGGTCTTCTGGCGTTGCAGGCTGGGCCACGCCATACAAAACATGGAAGGCAAGTCTTTATTCGAGCAAACATCGACATGGAACAGAAACGTCATTGTGAAATCCCGACGCACCTGCGGGTGCTCGTGCGACAGCTTCTCCAGCGCCTGCAGGCTCTGTTCCGCCAGGTCGATGTACTCGATGGCCAGCAGCCGGCCGCACAGCACCTGCGTCAGCAAAACACCAACAGATATGATGCTGGAGGTTTGAGAAGCAAACAAACGTGAACACACGAACTCTTGGCGGATTTCGTTCAAAAATTTCTTTCGCATGTTGTGTTCAGCGCACCTGCACCGCGCCGTGGCGCACGATGCTGGACGCGGATGCCGGCATCACGTCCGCCAGGAACGTCAGCGCACGCGCCGCCAGCAGCATCATATCCGGACTGTGCTCCGCCTGCAGCAGGTTCACCTGCGCGGCAGGTGCACGTAGAAGTTTCGGAACTCGACAAGTCTACTGCATGTTGGCCAACCCCTGCAAGGGCTTCTTGTCTGGCTGCAAGCATGCAGTGCATGCAAGATGCTGCAGCTCCGGATCCCTGCTGCAACGCACATGCAGGACGGGGAAGAGAAGCGTTCACGACCATGCTCATTCACATTTCTGCATGCATAATATGCACGCATCAGGATAGGGATGAGCTGGTCGACGGGGAAAACGCTGAGCGACTCCTCGCTTGTAACATGCACGCAAGGACTGAGTCAGCATTCACGACTGAGCAAAATCCCCAAAACTGGCTGTCGTACCAGGATGGGGATGAGCTGGTCGACGGGGAAGACGCTGAGCGACTCCTCGGTGGAGATGGCCAGCATCTCGCACAGGTCGTGCAGCGCGCTCAGCTGCGCAGTCTCGTCGTCCGCCTCCCGCAGCGCCACCAGGATGCTCTGCCATTTGTGTGCGGGATCAACCCAACTCTTCCAAAGGTGGAGACGCGCACATTCAGGGGGCTTGCGTGTGCTGCGATGTGATTGTGGCATCCAGAAGATGAGCCCTTGCACGGTGATGTGCCAGCCCATGGAGACGGTGCGAGTAGCGTCCATGCATGTGCGCATGCAACAGAGTCGGCGCAATAGCGGACCGAACAAGCGGTACCTTGAAGCGGGAGTGGCTGAGGCCAGTGCCGGGCATGCCACCGTCGAACCCGGCGCCACCGATCTTGCGCAGCAGGCCTTGCAGCGCGCTGCGTTCATGCAATTGATACATTTTGTTCCATGCAGATGGTGTAGATGTCCAACATGATCGCCAGCAAAGCGCAGCCAGCATGATGTGGCATGCAGTACAAGCAAAAGATGCTTCGGTGACAGTGCGAACCTGCTGGCCGCGCCCAGGTTGTCCAGCATGTCCTGGGCGTTGTCCTGGACGCCGGACGGAGCACACATGAGGGTGCAGGCGCATGACTCCAAGTGCAGTACAGCTTCCGCTAAGACGGTACTGGCGGGAGTTTTGCTTGCATGCTGCAGCAATCCTCATCATGCAGGGCATCCAGGCCATTGTACCTGGTCTTCTGGCTGCCCTGCACCGTCGCCCTGCTGCTCAGCGGCGGCCTCGTCGGGTGACTTGGCCATGGCTTTTCTCGCCTTGCTGTCTCCTGTTGCTGGCCGGCTGGGCCCGGCCTCGTCACGCTCCGGCTGCACTGCTGCGTGTTCTGCGGCTGCTGCTGGCTCTGCAGCGGCCCGCCCGCGCGGCTGACGCCCGGTCTTCCTCTTGGTGCTCCTTGGGCTCGCTTGCTCCTGCTTCCGCTTGCGCCCGCTGTCCGGCGACGCCGCCGGTGACGATCTAGTGACTGCCCTGGACCGTGTCTGCACTCCCTCGGCCTTGGTTGCGCTCTTCTGGTTGCGAGTTTGCACCATGATAGTTCACAGCAATTGCTTCTGCCATTCTCCGATTACTTGGCCATCGAGCGTTGCTGGCTGGACTGCAAGGCTCAAAATCTGATGATGCTGCGGCCTGGCGATGCAAGCATACAATGTGGCGAGAACCCAAGCGCTTGGCAACCTATAAACCCTGTGCTGGGTTCCCCCCCCCCCGCTTTCTCCGAGACTATGTGGGGCCGGTCAGAGTTTCCTCCGACACGCACGTCAACAGGGCCTGAGCTTTCGGGCCAAACTCCTGCTCATCTCGTTCCATCCATGCAGTGCTCGCTTGCGCTCGTGAGACCACTGCAGCTTTTTCTTGCAAACTCTGAAGACGCTGACTCGCTGCACCCCACCTTGCATCGAGTTGGAGCCGCCGCATGCAGGAGGCTGCTTGACGCGCCTTGCCTTGCCAGTTAATCTTGGTCGTTCTGATTCGAGGCCCATCGTTCCTGCTGGCAGCAGTGGGCCAGGACTGACTCGACCGCGAAGACTTGCCTATTCAGCGAAAATGATGCGCAGCGCGCTGCAGGGCATCCTTCCCCAGGTCAGGCCTCATCACCTTCAAAAGGCAAGTTGCTTGCTAAAGTATTGTCGCAGTACTTTCGCTTGCTTGCTCGACTGTCCGGTAGCATGCGACCCCCTGTGCAACTTCTGGCGCCGTGAGCTGCCGTTTGGCGCACAACTGCGCCGGTCGGCTGTGCAACACACATGGCAGCGCAGCCATCTGTTCGGTCCAGACCAACCTTGCGTTCTGCGAACCCCCTTGCTTCCAGTTTGTAATGTAACCGCCCGCTTACACGAGCACTGGGTAGTGCCTGACATGTGAGCCCGTTGCCAATGTGACATAAGGCTGTGCATATATGCACAGCCTCATGCATGCGCTTCTGCAGGCACGCGATGCCAATGTTGCCACAAGTGCCCTTCATACGGGCAAAGCCTCCTTCGTCACCAAGCCGTTCGCCTGGATCGTCGCCTTTGGCTACCGGCGGGTCCTGTATGCTGTGGACCACCAGGCGCGTGTTCTGTGCTCCTTCACATGTTGGCTTGCCGTCAAGCCAGCTTGCCGCCGGTCATTGTGCCGACGCATGCCAATTTGTTGCAGAACGGCATCAATCCAAGACGTGCGTGGCCGCAACCACGAACGCGCGCTCGTTTCTGAAGACCAACCCAGGATGCGAAGGACTCTGTAAAGTCCGAAATCAACGGCGTGAAGCTGTCAGTGCTGAGCGCGCCGCTGCGGACGGGTGTGAAGGTAACCAAGAGCGCGCTGAGGACGGGCCATGAGGTGATGATAGCGTCACTCGCTGAGCTGAACGCCATGTTGGTCGACACCAACATGAGAGTCAGGCGCCTCGTGGTCGCGCTGGAGGTGCCACTCACCTCCCTGTGCCTGTCCCCGGCTGGTGTCCCAGCACGGTCGCAGTTGCAATTCGTGTGATGTGCTGCATATTGCATGCTGCTGTTGGATGAGGCTGAATGTGTTTGCGGCATCGTGGCATCCAGCAATATGGCGGCCACCACATTGCGAGTTACAAGGAACTTCATCGACAGCATGGCTGGTCAAGCGTGTGCACGTCGCCTCGGCTCTGCCAATTTCGTTCATCACTGGCTGCAGGCTGGCGGGGCTGAGCCGGCGACGCCGGCCACTGAGAAGAACATTGCTTGAGATGCAACAATCAGCATCTGAATTTTTATGGGTGGCTGTCATCTAGCTGCTGCACAAAGATAACGCCCAGTCCAGTTCGCATACACGAGCCAGTAACATGTGTAGCCGCTGGATCACGGCACAGAACCCTGCCGCGCAAGGGGGACGCAGAGCCTCGATCACTGCAACATTTCCGCTAATCAGCCTGAGCGAGGCTGGAACAGTGTAATATCTCTCTCTCTCTCTCGCTCTGCAAACCTGGCGGTACGGTGTTCCTTTGCTTTGCTAGGTACAAAACGCATTCACAACCTGTCAGGACATTTGCGGCAGTCGTGTGCAGGTTCATGGTGTTTCAACTGCTTACCATGTCCGTTGCTACGAGGTCAGTCACAAAAGTGAATTTCGTTCAAGGTCGTCAATGGGACTGGGTGCACCCAATGAATTGTCGCTCACACGCACACACACTTCTCGACCAAAACTATTCCCTTCGTCCTATGCCCGATCCAGCCTGGTTACCCCGATGGCAGAGCGCGCTCACAAGGGTTCTGTATTCAAGCTGCTGCTGCTCAACCGAGCTGCCCCAGCTGGCTGTTCATCTGGACCTTGACCTTCTCCTTTGTCGCGGCCGGCGACGCTGGCGACTCGAAATCGCGGTCGATGGAGCTGATGACCTCCAGCTCGTTCGCCGCGACGTCAGTGAGGCTGTTTGTGGGGTACCGTATGCAGTAGTCCAGCAGGAAGACGGTGAGCGGCACTGCGTTCGCAGCATCGCAGCATCGCAAGGATTTCAGTGCAATGCCGCATGACCAAGGAGTGTTGCCATCGTGTGCGCACGCACAGCATGTAGGTTTGCAATCGCTGCATGCACACGGCATGCAAGGGGTGCAGCAGTGCCCCCAAGTTGCAGTGGCCACATTGCACCAGCATAATCAGGTGTCGGCGGTGCCAACAAAGATACCTGCTAGCAGGAGTCCCCAGACGCCAAGCGAGTGCTCCGCGATGACCAGCACCGACAGCACCATGAGCGGGTGCAGCTTCAGGTGCGCCGAGTAGATGGCTGCAGCCGGGCAGCAGCGTCATCAGAGACGGACGCAGATTTATCACAGTGGAACTTCATCGTAGGGCTGCTGTATTCATACTCAGTCAGCAGTGCCGGCATAATTGTGACGATCGAGTGTCCACCAAGTAACCGACCTGGGTTCAGGCCGTACGCCTCAATGAAGTGAATTCCCGTGACCATGGCGAGAGTCAGAGCAAGCTGCGGCAGGAGCCAGGACAACGTCAAATTGAGGCCACCGGTGCCTTCACAGCAATGATCATAGAACAGCCATCATATACATGCACGCATCGTCAAAAAGGCAAGGCGCACCTTCATGAACCCATACTCCGTCAGGGCCACGAAAGCTATCGGGATGGTTGATATGAACACCCCCGCAATGGGAATGAAACTGCAAATGAAGACAAACAGCGACAGCAGTCCGATGCCTGCAGGGACACAGATATGTAGTCTACACTGAAGGAAAAACCATGCCAAGCTTCTCTGATACCCGAATGCTTAGATACAGAGCTCTTGCACACACCTGGAATCTGCATGGCCCACATGCCCAACGCCGTCAGGCCAGTGTTTGCCAGTGCAATGCGCGCCTGTGGGTTGAAGAAAGAAGAAACACAAAAGCATCAGCCAGCCAGGCCGCACAACCGATAGTCCCAAGGGCTGACCTTTATAGATTGTGCACCCTGGTGCATCCTGCACAGCCTGCATTGATAAGCGAAGACAGGAGAATGCCGCTGAGACCCTGCCAACCAGACTCACGGGTAGATGGTGCCACTCGTGCTGCTTGTGTGACCGCACTCGACCTGCGAATGCAGCGCCTTGCCCAACAGTGTGCCGAAGACGTCACAGCTGGACGCCTGACCAAACTCACCTGCGCCTGCAGCGCCTTGCCAAAGAGGGTGCCAAAAACCGCAAAGCTGGGTGCGATCTCCTCATACACGGGCGCCAGGCGGGAGGTGCGCAGCGAGGCGACGCCCCCGCGGATCGTCGGCAGGTCCCACACGATCATGAAGGACAGCACCATGCTCACGCCCGCCTGCGGCAGTGGCAACATTCGAGTGACAGTCCAGAGGGGCATCCGAGTGGCACTCGAATGACAGACAGGGGGAAACCCAGATGTAGTGGTGGATATGCTGCGCTGCCTGTTGGTATGGCATGATAAGCTCTCAGACTGGACCACCTTCCAGATGTCACTTGGCAAGGCACTCCTCACACACAACGCCGCTCTGGCAGGCAGCACAGGACGTGACGGTAAGTCTATCACCTGGACGGCAAAGCGGGTGATCGAAGTGATGAGGCCGCTCGTCACGGAGATGGCCGTCTCGGTGTAGGTGTGCAGCAGCTTGTGCAGCACGCCCGCCATGGCCGCGGTGCGCCCCGAGGTCCAGTCAACAGCGTGCGCCTTGGCTAGCTCATCGCCGCTCGCCACCGACAGCACCCGCTCGATTTGCTCCATCACCTGGGGGTTGGGTAGACGTCGTGACAACAGACGGGAGTCAGGTCTGCAGGGTGTGCTGCCAAGGTGGCGAGAGCAATCTGCACAATGTCGATATTTGGCATCAAATCGAAATGTGATGCATCTTTGCACCGTCAGCGCAAGTCGGTCAGCACATGATCACCCCGTCGCCGAGGCCGTGCCGCATCTTCTCCAGGACGACCACCCACACGTTGTCGCTTTTGAGGCGCGTCACAAAGTCGGAGCCCTCGCGGATAATGTCCGGCGCAGTGAGCACGCCAAACAGCGACACCACGCTCACGATGATCGTGAAGTACAGCAGCACCTGTTTCCAGAAAATAGCAAAACCGTTGCTAATGTCTTTTGCCAGACAAGTACATGTGTGTCGTGACACGTTGGCTGCTGGGGACATGTCAGGGCCCCTAACGCGTCCACCTGCAGTGTGAGTGCACGCACCATGCTGTGCCGGCGGGCAGTGGGGGACAGGCGATCCAGAATGGGCGCGTGCTGTGCCGACTGCACGAAGCCGTTGCCGATGAACGATACGATGAAAGTTCCCATGGCGATCTGCGCCGCAAGCAATCAGGTCAATGCCCCGTCAAAGCCGGTGATCCATTGCAGCGCAACGCAGTGACCTTGCATGACAGTGGTGGCAGAGGGGCCGCGACGGTTGCATCTTGACGCAATCTCAGCAATGCCGCACCCCGAAGAAGTCCTTCATCTGGTATGCCGCAAGTGCCGCGAGCGACCAGCACGTAACGCGCCGCCACGGCAGGTCCTGCAGGCGCAGCAGCAGCGAGTCCAGCATTTCGAAGGAAACCCTTCAACACTTGCAGATCATTTCGGCTGCATCGGACTTGCCTGCAGGAAGGCCATGAACTCGTTCGTGAACCCCTGTTGCGAAGCCGCTGGCGAGGCGCCCAGATCCCCCAGAGGGAATCCGTCGGCGGCTGCCGCCGATGATCCGAGCGCACTACATTGACTTCGCCTTGATGCCGCTGCGCCTGGCGGGCTGCGTGCCGCCGCTGCAACGTGCCTGTTTCCGGAAGTAGCTGGCCTGCGCTGCTGACTGTGCAACTGACTGCAATGCTGCTGGCCGCCTCGCCGTGCCTTCAATGAGACTATCCCCCGCAGGTGCACACGCACGCCAGGTGCTGACCTGCCTGCAGCGGGCATCTGCATTGTGCTGCCTTGCCGGAGATGCCTAGATCGTCGGACACATCCACATGACCCTCATCAACGTTGCGACTGGGCGCTGCCTCCTGACGGGGACCACTATGACGGCTGCAGCAATGCAGAGTGCTCCGCGATGAGCTACCGTACTTGTAGCTGCACAGCAGCAGGTGTTCCTGGCAAAACGCCAGATATTTATGATGAGCAATAAGCCCTACTTTCGCACTCAAGTACTTGAGGCGCGTTACTAATTCCTCCGCGTTAGACTGGCAGCTGGCATTGTGCTGCAGCTCAGAGAGCGTCCACTCGCAGGTATTTTAGACTGACGATTTCCGTGGGCTCCATTCGTATCTCCGGTCGGTGTGCAGGGCCACAGCAAAGGCCCTGGCTGGCAGCCCGTACACAACACATTCAGTCAGCTCGCCTGTCTTTTTGCGGCGCGGCGTCCGGAGCAAGCTCCGCAATTTGTCGGGCAGGCATATTGGATGTCAACGAGCCGATGGTCGAGGACCTCCCGTCGCGGTGAGTCGTGTCTCCTCCGTTTCGCGTCAGGACACTTCAAACCACAGGGTGGCGCAAGGACGCCGGCGCTCGGCCGAAAAGGCGCATAGGCGCTGGATATCCTCACTGGTTCCTCGTGGTTTTGAGGAAGCCGCGTCACGCAGAGCGTGCTGAGTGCACTTAATGAGCAGTTTTCTTCCAGTGTTGCGCAACCAGGTGGGCTAGAGGCAGTAACTTTGCAGATCGTATCGCACCGAGTCACATTCGTGTCCTTACAGCAATGATATTGCAGGGCCCGCAGCCGTTTGCCTTGCCTGTGCTGCGTCCATCCGGTTTATGTCATTACTGCTGCCTCGCCGCTCTGCTCAATGCCCTCGCTGGATCACGCCAGCCAGCCCGCAACGCCGCACATGCTTCGTTTCGTGCAGATCAAGTGCCCGTAGATCGAATCGAGACGGCGTTGGCCGATTAACCACAACCTGCGGCAGAGCAGAGGTTGTGTGCATTTGCTGCTCCTCAGGCCAAATGCTGCAATGCAGGGGCTAATTAATCTTCCTGCGTCAGCGTTGCCCTTTTAAATGGAGCCTCGGAGCACCAGGCAGAGGCGGTCGGCACCCGCAGCAGCGGCCACCGCCATCCTGGCGGCGGCGGTGTGGGCGCTGCTGTGCGCCAGCCTGCCAGCAGCCGCAGCCAGCAGTCAGACGGGCGGCACCCAAGCGGCAGCAAGCGCGGGTGACAGCCTAGTGGCCCGGGGCCGAATCATGGCGGAGAGCCTCGTGCGGCGGCGGACGCTGGCGGCCCAGACCGTGAGAAAACGCAGATGCGGCACCCGGCAGCCGGGCGCGGCAAAAGTCGCCACAGTGGAAACGCAGCGCATCTCCAAGCAGGTGACGGAGCGGGCAGCGGCGGCCTCGGCCAACATCAAGATCGTTCGGGTGAGCGCAGTGGCTGCAAGCGATCACGCCAACAAGTCGGCTATGTTGTAGCCGGCATGCATCAAGGGGGAGCAGCTTGATGTCAACGCAGTCTCTGAGACTGACGTTTGATCACGATCTGCTGCTGTGCAGGTAATTTTCCACGTGATAACGAAGGGGAAAGAGGGCATGGTGACGGCCGCGCAGCTGAAGGCGCAGGTGGACATGCTGAACAAAGGGTTCTCCGGCAAGACTGGTGCGACCCTTCCGTGTGTGTTCAGCGCAATTTCGTGACGCACGGCCAATGCAGGACATGATGGTAACGATGCGAGCACGCTTGACACCATTTTGGTGGTTGTTGCGCCCCTTCTGGCGAAGCACCTGGCCACTGGGCATAGGGGATGGCGTCGAGCTCCTCCTGCATGCAGCGTTTCAGCACTTTTCGTACGTTCCGCAGCCATCCCTTTGGCGACCAGCAGCTGTTGCCCCCCGTCGCAGTGATGTGCTGGCTGCTGCTCACCTGTGCTGTGCCGGCCATGCGCCTGCAGGGGGCGTGGACAGCGGGTTCCGCTTTGTGTGGGAACCCGCTACGGGGTGGGACGTCACGGACGAGGCGGACTGGTTCCACATGGACGTGAACAGCCAGGAAGAGACGGACGCAAAGAGCTACCTGCAGGTGCATTAGATTCTGCTTCATAGCTAGTTGATTACGAGCCTCGTCGGACCACTACAGCGCATGAATCGCATATTTACAGCTCGGCCTGCTCAGATACTGATATTCTACAGGCTCTGCAACAGCCTTTGGCATTGGTAGCATTGCGATCACACGTCTCCAGCAGCTGTCTCGCTGTCTCGCCAGTGCGCCAGTCCACAGCCACACAGCACCTTTGCAGGTATGCAGCTGTCGTGCCCTGGAGCTGGCTTCTAGATTTGTGCAGACCTGCTGCTGTCCGACTGATACGCAGGTGGGCGACAGCACTACCCTGGAGGTGTACACTGCGTCGCCGCCCGGAGACACGCTCGGCTGGTCTGGCTTCCCCTGGTGCGCTGCGGCGGCGCCTGCTTCCTACATTGGTTCTTTCTCATACAGTAATTGCTCGTTGAATTCAATACCATCTCGGATCCATGCTCGAGGGGAGGCCGGCCGTTGTCATTGGGAGCGGTGCACATGGCGTGGCAGCATGTTTGAAGATACACCTGCCATCTCGACTGTTTGCAGTGTCCATCTAGCGCTCATTTGCGGAGCCGACATTTCGGCTGCACTCTCCTCTTCGATGCAGCAAGCCACGAAGAGGAGGATAGCTGTCGTACCTTCGGTTGGCATTTTCGAGTTCTTCCACGGGCTGCTCGGAGGCAGCCCAACAAACACCGCTGACATATGTGCACCAGAAATCTGCCATTTGAAAACTGGGCGCTGCTGCAGGGACTACAAGGGCTACCCGTCGCTGGACGGCATCGTGCTGAGCTACGATGCGCTGCCTGGTGGTGACTTCATCGGCTACGACCAGGGCAAGACGCTCGTACATGAGACAGGTGTGCAAAACAGCCGCCTCCACTCGCCTCCCCAGGATGCTCTGTTTCTCACAATGCGCCCGCACTGCAGCAGTGAGGCAGTGACAAGGGCAACACGCCAAAGCATGTGTCACCCCTTCGCGGCTGCTGCTCTGGGTGGAGATGGCGTCACGCAGCACCCCTTCAGTGCAAGAACTACAGCCGCACGCGGCCCGGCCACGCCATGCCGAAGGATCATCTCGACTGAGCGGCTTTGTGGTGCATTGCAGGCCACTGGGTGGGGCTCTACCACACCTTTGAGAACGGTTGCAGCCTGAAATATGCCGACTACGTGACCGACACCATTCCTGAGAAAACCCCCACCGACGGCTGCCCCCAAAACAAGAAGACATGTGTGGGCAAATCCTTCCCGGCCGCATGGCAGGCGCGCCACTTGCATCTTTCCGCACTTCGTCGTTTCTCCTGCGCCGCACATCACTGGTGTTGCCGCGGACATGCTGCTCTGTCGCTGCTGAGTTGCGACTACGACAGCCATCCCAGCAAGAAAATCGAACTGAGCAAGATTCGTTTCTATTGCCATTTGCAGGACCCCATCCACAATTTCATGGTGCGCATTCTCCGTGGTGACACAAATCAATGACAATGCTACTCAGCCGTTGATCCCACGCTCTGTTCCCGCCCGGCAGCAGCATTGGCAATACGCACTGCAGTCCTTCAATGTAAAAACGCTCACCAGCCCATCGTCTGGTGCGCTGCAGGACTATTCCAGCGACCCCTGCCTGAAGGTGGGTCAGCAATTGATTAGCATTTCGCGCAATTAGCAATGGAATCGTCCCACCTACCTGTTATATTAGGTGACAAGGGGGACGATACACCACGTGCAAGGGGGTCGATACACCGCGTGCAGGTCTTCACTGCGGGCCAGGCGACCAGAGCGGACTTCATGTGGCGCACCTACAGAAGCTGCGCTGCCTGCAAGAACATAAAGAAGGCGCGGAAGATCGCCAACCCCTACAAGGCCTGACAGCCAGCGGCGGCAGCGGCAAGGATTGGTTGCAAGCGCAGGACAGCAGCAGCGGCGCTAGAAACGAGAGGCGCTTCTAGAGCCCCAGCTGCAGAGGGAACCTGGGCATACTTAATCTACTCCATTTCATATGGGTGGACTGTAGGGCGGGCGCTTTGCCGCTCGCCCATTAGACAGCTTAAGTTGCAACTTGACATAGAGGAAAGTGATCTTAGAGCAGCAAGGCGCGCCTTCGTCGCTGCGCTACGTTGCTGGCACGCGACATCTGATACTCTTCAGATGCTTGCGGGGCTGATACGGGAGCACAGGGTATGCAGCCACTAGGTAGGGTTTGGCCGTGTTGCATCAGTTAGCTATTTCAAGACCCGCCGCTCCAGTGGGTAGCCTCTGGGGAACCGCGCTCTGGACATTTTTTTGGTCTTAGATTGCTGCTGCAACAGCGCTCGCAGTTTTGGTCCTCCTCAGGATGCCCACTGTCCTTTCGTTCTCACATCGTGGGTAATGTTTATAGTTTTCCTTTTCAGGGCTTTCATATCACTGGAAGCTCTTATTAAATGATACCGGTGCTGTCATACAATGCCGTACAATAACACATATGCAGTTCTGCTGCCCAGTAACCCCCAGGCGTCTGCGGCCACATGGCGCTGCATTTGCCACTTGAGCCGGGCAGCGACATCCAGCGCTTGGCGCCGTTGGCGCGATTGAGACGGCGTACTACCGCGCCGCCGGCAAGCAGCGCCTGTTCTCCGAGCAAAATCTGATCGACGCGTGGTTCAGAGGGTAGGGTTCAGAGTTTAGGGTTTCCCAATTGTTAAGAACTCGCGAACCCGCCACAATTTCTTGTAAGAAAAGGCATGACTTTGCGCTGGGTAAGAAAGCTTGAAATAAAAGGGTGGTCGTGGCGACTCTCTTACAGGGGCGTCACTGGAACCCTTCTAGTTCAAGATTTCTTACCGGGCGGTCTCGGTCTCAATTTTAAG
>JAABUL010001751.1_pt1 | contig 39333 bp, 2 predicted proteins | sample 5559151 | NCBI WGS metagenome assembly JAABUL01 (sample SAMN10711876, study PRJNA513368) | rock metagenome | isolation source: Antarctica rocks | place: Antarctica: Victoria Land, Pudding Butte sud | reverse complement strand
CGCATCTCTGATGGGGAAATTTGACTGCTAGAGAGCAGCATTAGGAGTCGAAAATTTAATATGTTGCAGTTTCTACAAAATTTCTCTACAGTCTTCAATCCATTCGTCCAGAACCAAGATACCAGAAAGATCTTGCAAATGCTTAAGATAATCTTTGTCTCTTAACTTAAAGTAATACTATCCTCTCCTAAAAGAACATCTCTTATTTGTGCTTAACTAAGTATAATAGAATAGAATCTAAACCAACTATATCAAAAGCATCTACAAGATATTCGCGCGTTGCAAACACTTGGAGGAAATAGTATATACAGAAAGATTACATTAACAAAGCAAGTACTTCTAATATACTCTAATTGATCGGAAATCGACGAATAATATTTGTATTAATTGAAGTAGATTGATTGTTAGATTGAATTTCGATTCCAATTATTGGAATTAACTCGATTTAACAATTTCAACATTAGAAATCGAATCAAAACTTAAGTCGATTTCTACTTTTTTGAAATTGATTCGACTCGACTCGAGTCGATTTTCGATTCCAATATTAGAAATCGAATCTAGACTGACTGTCGGGTCGGGTTTCGGTTCCAACTTTTGGAACCGACCCGACCCGACAATTCTAACATTAGGAATCGACTCGAAACCCGATTCGATTCCTATTATTTTGGAATCGAATCGAATTGTCAAAAACGTTAAAAATACTAAAAATAGTATAAAATAAGTTTAAATTTAGATTTTTAATTATTTTTTAGATAATGCACAATAGTAATGCATAATATAAAAATAATCTACTATATTTATTTATTAATTAAATTAAATAGATTAATTATTTCTATCAAATTATTAATTAATTAATACTAAAAATAAAATAAATTACTAAAAATAGTAGTCTTGGCAATTCGGGTCGGTTTTTTCGGGTCAAGTTTCGGTTCCAATTTTAGAAATCGATTCGAATTGTCGGTTCCAATATTAGGAATTGAACCGACTTTTCGATTCTAACTTTTGGAACCGACCCGACCCGATTCAGGTCGAATATTCGACCCGAACTTGATAACCCGACCCGACGCAATCAGTCTAATCGAATCGAAATTGTCAAAAATATTAAGATTACTAAAAATAGTATAAAATAAATTTAGATTTAGATTTAGATTTTTTTTGTTAGATAATACACAATAGTAATAGTATATAATATAAAAACAATCTACTATATTTATTAATTAACTTAAATAGATTAATTATTTCTATTAAATTATTAATTAATTATTACTAAAAACAAAATAAATTACTAAAAATAGTAGTCTTAACAATTCGAGTCGATTTTTCGAGTTAATTTTCGATTTTAAGTTTGCAACTCGACTTAAATAGTCGATTTCAATATTAGAAATTAAATTAACTTTTCGATTTTAAATTTTAGAATTAATTTAATCTAATTTGAGTCGAGTACTTAACTCGAACTCGATAATCTAATCCGACGCAATTAATTTAAATTAAAGAAATCTTACTTTATTAAAAAGTCTTGATAAGCTAATAAGTTCTATAGAAATATAATATACTAAAAGAATTACAACTTACAATTATATATATCTATATATTTATATATTTATAATTTTAATATATTATAATTTATTTTATTTGTAGAATTTGCTTAATATATTCTATAAAGTTTTTAATTACTTAATTTAATATAGTTATATTATATAATATTGTAAAATTTATACTAGATAAAGTTTTTAATTCTTTAGATATTTATTAAAAAAATTGCAAATAATCTCTAAAAATATTAGAAAAATATTAATTTTACAATTTGAATAATATATATATTGGCAATTCTGGAATCTCTGCTCAAAAAGTGTTTGTTGCAAATTTTGCTAATTTAATAATTAGCTAACTTAGAATTTGTATAGCAGCAAAAGTCTTAACGTTTGCTTAACAGAAATTCAATTTTAATATTTAAGATACGCACGAACTTTTGTAATACTTTGCTTATATCTTTATTTGTTACTTATTTACATTATAGTAATTTGAATAACAAAATCGAACAATTTGTAAAATTTCTACGCGTAAGTTATACGTTAACAAGAACGTTTCTTGTTGTATATATATATATAGCAGTTGTAAATTGCGTTCGTAAATTGTGTCTATAAATTGCGCTTATAAATTGCGTTCGTAAGACTTAACAATATGCAAGATTAGATCTTAACAAAGCGCGTATCAATTATATATCTACAAATTTTGCTAACTGTAGTTTAATTCTGCGCTTAATTATATAAAGCGAGCATATCGATATATTAGCTAATTTAACTATTAGTTACTAATAGTACTATTAACAAGAGTTTCGAAATTGTCGATATAATATACTATTAAGTAACTTTATATAAGATTGTAAATAAATATATAACAAGATATTGTTATATTAATATATATAAGATAAAACTATATAATATATAGAATTATAGTTTAGAAAGATATTAATTTGTAGATTAATTGTATTAAATTAATTAATTAAGTTCAAGTTAATTAATCGACTCGAATCTTAGCAATTTAAATTAACTTAACTCGAAAGTCTTAACAAATTAATTTCTAAAGTAAAATCGAAAATCGAGTTAAATTAAAGTAATTTCTAGAGTTAAAACGAAAATTTAATTCGAAAAAATTAACTTAAATTGTTAAGAAATAAAGTTATTTAGTAATAAATTTTGTAAACATAAATTAAATTTTAAATCTTGTTATTTTTTTATCTAAATATTCTATAGTAATAATAGACTAACTGTTGGGTCGGATTTCGGTTCCAACTATTGGAATCAATCCGATCCGACAATTTCAACCCTAGGAATCGACTCGAAACCTGAGTCGATTTCTATTATTTTGGAATCGATTTGATTTAACTCGAGTCGATATTCGATTTCAATATTAGAAATCGAATCGAATTGTTAAGAAATCGAAAATTACATTATTATATCAAGAATTACTAATTTTAGATTTTTATTTATTAATAAAATGCAATATTTGCATCTATAGACTCTATAGATCTTATAGATGCAATTTATTAATAAAATACAATATTTGTATCTATAGACTCTATAGATCTTATAGATGCAATTTACTAATAAAATGCATTATTTGTATCTATAGAGTCTATAGAATCTATAGATGCAATTTAATTATTTTCTTTTTAAAAAGTAGTAATATATTACTATAATATATTATCTTATTATAATTTAAATAATTAAATATTATTAACTATATATTAACTATATATTGACTACATGTTGACTATTAATAATTATAATATAATTATTTAAATAGTCTTAACAATTCGGGTCGGTTTTTCGAGTCAAATTTCGATTTTAATTCTAGAAATCAACTCGATTTAACTCAATTTTCGATTCTAATTTTAGAAATCGATTTGTCAAGACTTTCGAGTCAAATTGATTGAACATATAGCTTATCCCGAGTGCAGATTTCCTACTCGGGACAAGCTTATTCCGGATAGAAATTTCTATTCGGAATAAACTCTATCTATACTTAGTCTATATTCAATATAGATTATACTAAACAAAGTCGAAAGATTATAAGTTTGAAAAGACGCTCTTATTTTAAGTTGTATATATTAGATATATACTAGATCTATAAACTAATTATCTTAAAACTTATTTTAGATAAAAAATTTGTATTTAAAATAAGCTTTCTTTATATTGAATCTATACTCTATATATATTATATTAAAACAAGCAAAAAGATTAAGAGTTTAAAAAGATATATTAAAGACAAATTATATATATCTGTCAAAATAATAGATGGTAGAACGCTTAGTTACTATGTAGGAGCTGGGACTTTGCCTATCTATATATATTGGTCGGAGCTACCCGGACCGATTATGTAATATCGGGCCGAATAGTGTCGGGCCGGATAGTGCCGGCACTAGATCAGATCAATTACAGTATTTCGATACTCTTATCTGATCTAAGTTCAGAAATCAGCTTCTATATAAATTATATTCTATATTTTATTAAGTCCCGAGCATCTTTCTAGCAAAAGTAAAAAAAGTGCATAAAAATTCTCTGTCAGCAATTTATATGCAGACGTACGTATATCCACGCGTTCGAAATGCTCTAAAACTCGGAAAATATATAAGAAACAGAACTCTGACAAAAAGTTATACAGATATTGTCAATAGTGTTCGGTAACTTTATCAGTAAAACGAAGAGAACAATAAATGCAGATTTGAATAGATAGTGCAAAGATTAACAGCAATAGATATAGCAACTATTTAGTTGCGAGTTGTTCAAATAACTAAATCTAGTATCTATATTCGAGATTACAAATAGTTCAGTTATCAAATTAGTTTAAAAGTTTGTCGAAATATTTCAAATACGTTACAAAAAAGAGTTTTAATTAGCTTGTCAACTATTTGTTTTTTAATAAAAATATATTTCAGTTTGATCTAACTATCCGCGATCTTTTCGCGAACAAACTGAATTTAAATATTTATATATTTTGTTCAAATATACTGCGCGAGATTTTTAGCAAGCGCTATAATTTTCTGATTATTGCAATAGATAACAGTAACAACTAAATACAGCGTCAAGAGTATCGAAAAAAAAAATTTGACAGCAACAAAAACTCTAGATATAAACAATAGCGATAGAAATAAATAGAATAATTGCAACTGTTTTAATAGTACTTAAAATCAGATAATCTTCTTGACAATCTATATTTGTTCGATATACTCGATTTTGCAGATAGAAAGAGCAACAATTGATTAATATTTAAATAATTAACTAATAGCGGCACTTTCTAGATTAAAGATATATTCAGAAATAGAACAACAAATATCTTGATTTTTGTTTTAATCGATATTAATATAGTTTAACAAAAAACAAATACTTCTATAGAAGATAAGACAAAAATCAAAAGTATTTCGAAAATAACAAAATATTTGTTTAACAGTTTTTCAATAAACGTCGATAGAATTGAAAATATATCTGTTTATTACTAAGACAGCAAAAGCGATATCTAACCGAATATCTAGTATTGCGTATATAAAAGAATTAATTGTCGATTAATAGATATAACAATAATCTGAATCGACAATATAGTTCGAATCGACAACGTATATTTTAAATATATCTATAGAAATAACAACTAATTTATACTTTTATATTCTATAATTTTTCAGTATTTTTTCTAGATATATTTTTTAACTCAAATAGAGAATTCGAATTGCAAATTTGTGCTCAATTTCGATTTCTAGATACTATCGAACAAAATCTAAATCAATTATTTTAAATTAATTGACAAAAATTCTTTTAACAACGTCGATAAATTTTCTGTTAATATCGACAATTAAGAGATTGTTTATATAGATAACAATAATAGTAAAATTATTAGTAAAAATACTTAAATCGAAGTTCAATAGACAAAAGTAGTACTTCTTAAAAAATATTGCAAGAGTATTATACTATATTCGAAATAATTGCTTAAGTCTATAGAAAAATTTTCTAAATTAACAAATTTTTTTGCTCTGTTCAAAACTGTAAAACAGTTCTATATAGATATTTTTGTCAATATTTTTGTAGAAAAAAACAGTAATAACATCTATTTGTTTCAGATTTCAGTTGTTGATAGCAACAAAAACAAAAATAGTTTTATAGTTTATAGACTTAATTACAGCCGCAAAAATCTCGATATAATTTAGATTTTTGCGTTGTTCAAAACTTTTAACAATTTAACAGATTTTATAGCAAAAAATTTTGCTATTAATTTTTTACTTAATCTTGTAGACTTATTTTCTACAAAATACGTAATATCTGTTAGATACTGAGCAAACAATATAGATACTGTTTTTTTTCAAAAATTTGATTTTGTTTTGTTCAGCTAGCTATTAGTCTATCTTATAATAGATATTTACTATAGTTTTAGTATAAGTTTTAGACTTATATAGCTCTAATAATATAATTTTGAACAACAGAACAAGAAAATCTGCAAATTTATTTTAATACAATCGAAACTTCGAATATCTTTGCAGTATTAGATCGAGATTCGAAAACAATAGATTTTGAAATATATCTAATAATTCAGTAGTTTTATAGAATTCAATAGAGTCAATAAAATCGAAAAAAATATTGTTTTCGAAGTCGAAAAGTAACTCGAAAAAAGCAGTATTCTCAGAGTCTAAAAAAGATAGTATTTTAGATAAAATAGATAAATCTAGTTTATCAGAGTTCTCAATATAATTCGAGAGCAAAACAACTTTTTGTTGCTGTTATAATATTGCTATAAAGAGCTTGTCCAATTTAGCTTTTACAAAATTCAGAAATTTATCAATAATATTTATAATATTAGACTGCGTAAATAGAACTATAGACAAATATATATTGTTGTTTCGACAACTGATCTTGCTGTAATTAATATTAGAATTAAATAATGTCTGCTTATTGTCTAGTTAATAAACTTCTAATATTTGTTAGATCTTGTTTTTGTTATCTATTATACAATAGATATACTTTTTTTTGTATTCTATTAGAACTAAGAATCGAGTACAGTTTTGAAACTTTTGTTAATTAATATTTAATTAAATTTTTAATACTTCTCTCTGTTGATTAATATGTCGAATATACTTGTAGTTATAGAGATATCTGATACTTGCTTCGAAAAAAATAACAAAATATTTGACAACAAAAAAAATATTACAATATAAATTAACTGTTTGAATAATCTCTGATCAGAGATTTACAACTAAGTTAGTATTTTTAATTATAATATTGATTTTTTGCATTAAGATTTGATTAAAATATTTAATATATTTGTTTATTTCAGAAAAAACAACAATTGTTAATTCGATATATATCTTGCGCTTTTTGTGCCAGACTTAAAAGACTCTATTTATATATTTATTGTTGTTGTTAACGCAAATACAAATATATTTGTTGTCTCTATACTCAAATTCGCCAATATAGTATTTAAAAAAAGTTAGCAGACTAATTTTATTTTTGTTTTTAAAATATTCTATTTGCAAGCACTTAATTTTATTATTTAGTCAAGTACAAATATAACAAATGTTATCGAAACTGTCTAGAGACATAAATTCTATAATATTAATATAAATAAAATTGTTTTTTCAACAATTAGATCTGATAGAAATTCGATAAAATATTGTTTTGTTTTCTGCGTATGCGCAAGAGACACAAGTATTATTCGAAAATAACTTAATAAGATCGAAAACGTTTTTGCAAGTCAGTTAATAGATATTTTGTTTGTCTAAATAGTCGAGTTGTTTATACTATATAATTATTGTATTTTTACTAATTGTCGATAGAACAATAATAACAACAAAAAGTGCAATAGATATTTTTAAATTTAGAAAATAGAGATTGAAATCTTTAACTGCTCGAATTTGTTAAGCGTCGATAGAAAAACTATAACTAATAATTTTTTGAACAATGTTAGCGTCTTTCAATTGACTATAGAAGATTAAATTGTAGAAAAAGTTAAATATATACTATATATTGTAAATTGTAATATAACAAGCTTTTTTGTTTTTGTATCTGACAAATAGACAAATATTTTCGATATCTATAGCAGATAAATTGTTCTCTATATTTTCAACTAATTGTTAAGATATTTTCGAATAGAATACAAAGATACTAGAATTCTCAAATATATACTGCAAATATTCTGTATTAAAAATTTATTTGCGCAAAAAACAGTTAACAACAAAAACTAATATTATAGCTATAGAAATAGACAATTCAGAAATTGCAAATAGAATTGTTACAACAACAAAAACAAAATAATATTTATAGACTATTGCTTTAGTAGTTTTTTACTTTTTGTTATTGCTATTCTTATTTTTGTTTTTGTTAAACTTGAATTTAAACTTGTTTTTATTTTTTTTGAATTTAAATTTCTTTCGATCTTTCTTTTAATTATTGTAGTTTCGATAACATTTGTTTCTGTTATTGTTTCGATTGTTTTTGAAACTATTGTTTTTTAGAACAAAATATAGTTTTAAATATAAGTTTCAACAGTCTGATTGTTAATAATCGATTTTTTTGCAGTTTGTGCACTTCTTCTGTTTAATATACACGAAACTGAAATTGTTAACAACAGAAAACATATCTTCTGTAATAGTAGTCAGTTCAGTAACTACTGTTGAAATTAAAATAGTATTGATAGTTAAGATATCTATTAAATTGATAGATTAAATTTTGTAATTGTAAATAATAGCAGACAATTTCTGCTTTTAAATACTATTATTGTAAAAGAATTTATACTCAGATATCTATCGATTAATAAAAAAACAGACAGTATTGTTAAAATTGACTAGATATTTAAAAATAAGTTAGTTTTTATCTATAGCTAAATTGTCTAAATAGATAGATAGTTTATTAATAATATTGCAAAACTTAATTCTATACTTGTTAATATTTTGAAAACTAAAGATTTTAAGAAACTCGAATTTGACAAAAATTCTTATTAGTATACTTAACTTTTTAGACTTGTATATTTTAACAATTTTTTAATAAATTTTTTTAACTAGATCGATCTTCTTTATATTGTAATATAAATTTTTATTAACAATATTTCGAAACATATTTATATATTTCTTGTTGTCAATATTCTATTTAATTTATTCTTCGATAACTATATTAAACGAATCGACAGATCTAATATCTAATTCGATATATTTTCAGAGCTTAATTTATTTAAAAATTTCAAACAAATTTTGTTTTCAAACAAGAAAGTTTATACTATTGCTAATTTTAGCAATTTGTTTTAGAACTGCAAGAGATAATGCAGAAATACTAATAGTTATAATAGTATCGATATAATCTGTTATTTTTAGAGCTCTACTAATAGCTTGTAAACAATAGATAGTAACACTAGTAAATATAGTAAAAAAGCACGATTGCGCAGTAACAGTTTTGATAAAGATATTCTAGCTGTTAGACTACAAAAATCAAATAAATTAATAGAACTTAGATCAGATATTTAGTTCGATAAATATTTTTCGAAAAATTCAGATAAAGAAGATAGCTGAATATATATTTTTTTGTTAACAGTATCGATTTGATCGATTTTGTCAATTATAAATTGAGCAAAATTTCAGTAGATAAATAATTAATATATTTTTAAATATATTCTATATTTTTGTTGTTCTGTCTTAAAATTATAACAAATATAGATTTAGGCAGACTTGATAAGTTTAATTTGTTTAAAAAATAGAGTATTAATAGATAATTTCTGATTAGATTGCTGTTTTTGTTTAATTGTAGATAAAATTTGTTAACTATCTGAAATCTGACTGAACTATTTAATTTTTTTATTTTTCTTCTTAATCTTAACAATTATAGAGATAGCAATATTATTTTGCGTTTTTGCAATTGTTAGATCGATTTTTCTAGTTTTCTTATTTTAGTAAAACTAAATATCAGTCTTTTTGATCTGAATTTTCTGCGTTTTCGCGATAATTAAAAGTTTTTCAATTCTATTTAAACAAAATTAATTACTATTTGATCGAGAATCGCGTCTAGATGCTGTTTTCAGAGTAATTAATAAAACTATTCTGATTTTCGAAATATATTTGCGATTCAGTTTACTAATTTGTTTTGTACACTGTAGTAAGAGAAATTGACTAGCACTTGTTTCAGCTATCGAGCTAACAAGTTAACTTATTTAATTGTTAATAAGAGAATTTTGCAGTAAATAGAAAACCGGAAATTGAGAAGACTGAATAATCTAATTCTTTTATTAATGCGCCGAAACAGAGTCTTGTTTTGCTTTAATAATACGTTTTCGACTGATTATCAGCTATCTGATTATCGATTTTCAGTTGTATAATTGTTATATAGTTGATTTTTCGATCTCTTAGAGCTTATTATTAATAAATATTTGTTAAAAGTAATTAGCGTTCTTTGGCGAAAGCAACAAGTTGCAAATAAAATAAACTTAGTTGTTTCTACAACTTATATTAGTTCTTTTAGTAAGATATTTGTATTTAGAACTTTTAACTAGATATCAGCTATTCAATTGTTGATAGTTAAAGATTTTAGCTGTTCGAATAGTTGAGAGATCGATTGTTCGACAAGTTTTGACAGTTCTTCAGTTATTTGTTTCGACAGTATTATAGCATTAATATTGCAATTCTTAAAGCAGTAATAATCTGAATATTCAGATAATTGATTGTCAGTTTCTATATATTAGAAATTAACAAGAACTTAGCTGATTGTAATAATTGTAAATCTATTGTTAGTTCGATCTATCAGCTATACTTCAGATATTCTAATTAATAAATAAATAAGTTTCTCGCTCTGTTCTGGATTTATAATCTGTCAAAATAATAGATAGTAGAATACTTAGTTACTATATAGAAGCTGGAACTTTGTCTATCTATATATATTGGTCGGAGCTATCCGAACCGATTATATAATGTCGGGCCGGATAGTGCCGGGCCGGGTAGTGCCGGCACTAGATCAGATCGGTTACAGTATTTCGACAATATCTAGTATATACTAAATATATAGACTAATTATTTTATTATATTGAGTAATTATAATTTTGTTTAATTTCTAAAACTTAAAATAGACTAAATATATACTCAATATAATTAATAACTATTAAAAAAAAACTATTAGCTGAATCTTAAATGCGCAATTTCAATATACTTATATAAAATACAATTTAAATATAAATTTAATATTGCTGTAATATATATTAAGAATAAATAAGATTGCGCAAGTTGTATATTAAGTTTTTAATATATTTTGTAAAATTAAAGTACAATTGTTGCGTTTTTTATCTTTTTTTTATAACTATCTATATTATTATAGTATATACTTCTAATTTTATTAACAAATTTATAGTATAAATCTAGTATATTTTCTAATTTTATTGCTTCTATTATTTTAGTATATATTTAGTATACTAATCTTAGAGTATATTACAACAATTTTAATATAACAAACGCACAAAATTTGTTTTTTCTAAAATACTATTATAATAAGTATAATATATACAACGCTTTTGTCTAGTATATACTAATTATATATTTCAGAATTTTTCTCTAATTTAAATTCTAATTTTGTAACTAAATATAAGTATTTAACTATAGCACAATTCTATATTAAATATATACTAAATCTATATTTAATATATATAAAATTCAACTAAATAGATAACAAATCTAATAAAAAAAAATTTGTTATAATTTAACTTATATTAAGTATTAACAATATCTATTATTAAAATTACAAAAAATAATAGATAATTTATATATAAATTTAATTTAAGTTTAGTATATATTAAATATTATTAGTTGTATTAAATTCTAAACCTTAAATCTTTTTTTAACTTAAATATATAAGTTGTATAAACTTAATTGCAACTTTATATATACTAAATATTAGCAAATATAATTATACAATAATATTAATTAATTAAATATATAAAGTAACTTTTATTGCTCTTAATTGTTAGCTATTTGTATATATAATTGTAATTTTATTTATGCTCGATATATATTAAGTTAAGATTGAAATTAAGTTATATTGTTACTAAAAAATATATTATACTAAAACAAATAAACAAATATTTTAATTATTTATATATAATATATAAACTAACTATATACAATTTTAAATTTAGACACAAAAAATATTTCTACAAATATATATTATTTCGAAAAAAAAAAAAATTTATACTTAATATATATCTAGCTTATATTAATTTAGTACTTAAAAGTTTTAAATTAGATTTAAAAAATAGCAAAATACAAACTACTTTACAAAGTCGAAATATAATTTTTATATATTTTGTTTAAATTGAATTTATATTTTGTATAGATACAAATATATTGTTAATATAATTATCTATTAATATATAAATAATATAAAGTATATTGTGTAAACTAAATTAATATTAAATATATATTAAGTTTATATAAGACAATTATTATAATTAAGAATTTATAACTATTTTTTAATATATACTTTTATTGCAAAATAAATTTATTTTACATTTGTTATATATTTAATTTATCTTTTATCTTTTTTGTTCTTATATTATATATATAAATGTTTATCTTGTTATTTAAGATTTTAATAATATATTAATTATATATAGATTTAACTAATATTAAATTTGTACTAATACAATTGTTAGAATTACTAATTAACTATTATCTATTATTATTTTTCAAATATTTGTCTTTTAATTTAAAGAATACTTATAAGAAATATATTTCTAGCTTAGTTTTAAAATATATTAAGCTTATACTAATTTACTTTTAGTGCTATACTAATATTTAAATTGAAAAACTTCTTTTTATATATTTTATTATACTAATTTATACTTAGTATATATTTAGATTATATACAAATTAATATATCTATTATAAATATTAAATCTTCGAGTAGATTATTTAATTATATTTTAAATTTAATCTATACTAAATATATACTAGTATTAAAAAAGTATAAAAAAGAAAAAAAATCTTGTAATAGTAATACGCTTAAAATTCTAAAAATTTTCAAAAATTTATATTTTATTTATATTTAGTATATATGTAGCTAACAAAAAAAAGTTGCTTATAATAATAAAAAATTAAATACAATAATCGACTCTAATAAGAAAATTTAAAACTTGTATATATTATATTTATACTTACTATATATATAAAAAAGAATTACAATATTTTTTTAATTTAAATAAGAATAAGTTTTGTTTGCTAATTTACTATATTAAAACTATACTAATTTTATATTTAATAAATACTTATATTTTAACTAATATTTTAATAGCAAACAAGAATAAAATATTATCTACAATTTTATATTATATCTATAATATATTTATATTAAATTTATATATAGTTAATCTTTTTTTAAATAAATTTATCTTTATAAACAATAAAAATTAATACAACTATTTTTTTATCTATATTAAAATTATATTAATTTTATATTTAACTAAAACAATTGCTATAAAAACTATTGCTATATTTATAACTAAAAAAGACAAAAATTAGATTATTTCTTATTGTATATATTAAATATATACTAAGTATAAATTAAAATAAATTAATAACAAAAGATTTTTAAAATTGTTTTATTAAATTTTAGACTTAATATATACTATACTTAATAATCTAATTTGTTTTAATTAATTGTATACTTTCTAATATATTTAGTATATATAATATAAGCAATTAAATACTTGTTTTTTCGACTTTAATTTAATAAAATAGATTAATATTTATTATATACTTTGTTTCTATATAATTGTTGCAACAATTATATTTTAATAAAAAAAAATTTTTTGCAAATTAATTTAAAATAAAGTATAATTTATATCTAATATAAAAAAAAATTATATTTTTTTTAATTCTAAATTAAAATTCTTCTTTTAACTATATTTAAATATATATTAAGTCTATATTTTGTTTATATTTGCTATATATTTATTTTATTTACTATTCTAATTTTGTATTTATTTTTTTTATTCTAAATATATAAAATAAAGTTAAACAAACAACTATAATAGTTTATTGCGTTGTTATATTTGTTAATTTTACAAATAATATAAATATCTTATATATAATTTTGTTTTCAATTGTTTTTTTTTAATTTCGAATTTTTTAATAAAGTAATAAATCTTTTTTCAATTTAATACTTAATATAAATTTAATATAAATTAGATTTATATATAGTTTTTTAAGTTTAAACAAAAGTTTTTAAACTATTAATATTATACAATATTTGTAAAACAAAGATATAAATTTATAAACTAGTTTATTTTTGTTATTGTCTTAATTGTTTAATAGATATTATTAATTTGTTTGTAATAAAATTATATCTAAAATATATTTTGTATTATTAGTAATATTAAATTTTTTTAATTTAACAACTTTTTTTGTTAGTTTTTTCTCTTTTTTTTATAGAAGTTTGTTATATTTTTAATATATATATTGTATATATTGTTTTTGTACTTAATTTTTAATTTAATATTTCGATAGTATTACTATATATTTTTTGCTTGATTTTAATATATTGTTTATAAAATTTAAATCTAATTTATATTTATTTAAACTAAATAACAATATATATTAAATTAATATTTAATATTTATCTTTTCTAGATAATATCTCTATATACTATTGTATTAAAAAAAAATTAAAATTTTTATCTAATATATACTAAATCGATATCTAATATTTGTTTTTTCTTAGATAGTATCTCTATATATTATTATATTAGAGAGAATTTTTGAGAATTTTTATTAAAAATATATTAAATTAATATTTAATATCTATCTTTTCTAGATAATATCTTTGTATATTATTGTATTAAAATTTTTTTTTTAGAATCTTTATCTAATATATATTAAATTAATATTTAATATCTATTTCTTTTAAATAATATCTCTATATATTATTGCATTAAAAAAAGATTAAATTTTTTATCTAATATATATTGAGTTAATACTCGATATTAATTTTTTATTAAATAAATAATTTTTAGATTGCAACTTTAAAATATAGAAAAAATTTTGCTATTAAATTTAAATACTATATTTGTATTAAATTTATACTTAAAATTAAGTTTGTTAAAAAAAAATTATATAAAAATTTTCTAAATTAAAAGAAAGATATAAATATTGTTAACAATATTTTGCAACTTTTTAATCTTTTTTATCTATAATTTAATTAATTATAAAATTAAATTAAATATAAACTAATTGTATATATCTTGTTTAACTAGTTAAGTAACAATATAATTAAATTTATTGCAATTGCGTTAAATAAATAGAATATTTTTTTCTATTTTAAAATTATTCTTTTCAAATATCTTAATAATATATTTTCTTATTTTAATATATAATTAGTATAAATATAGTTTAGAATAAATATAAATTCTATCTAAATATAGAAACAAATAGTAATAGTTTTTGTTTTGCAAACTTGTTGTCTTAAAAGTAACTATTTTTTTCTATATTAATATAATTGTAAGTTAGTATCTATTAATATAAAGAAATCTTTAATTTCTTTTTATATAATTTAATAAGAATTTATTTTGTTTTTTAATATTTAATTTATATTTTAAGCTTAAAATATAATATATTTATATTATTTATATACTATAGTAATTTATTAACAATTTTAATTTTTTAAAATTAATTAATAAAATAAATTATTAAATAATTAAAATTATATTTTCGAAAATTATATTTAAAATATATTCGACAAAAAATTAATATATATTTAAGATATTTAAACTACTTTTAAAAGTTATTAAAATTGTAAAAATATTTTTTAAATTTTAAACAAAATATTAATAATATTTATATAATTCTAATATATATTAAATATATTTTAAACCTTGTTTTTTGTTTATATCTATTGTAAAAATTTGCAATTTTTTATTTTTATAATTAATATAAAAAATTTAAATAGTTTAACAAATAATTTCTTTTAATATTTTAAATATTTTAATAAATATTGTATAATAATCTTTAATAATCTCTATATTAATTTATATATAATAATAAATATTAATTTCTATTGCAATTTAAGTATATACTTAATATATATTATATATATATTAAATTTACAATAATAATTTTTATTTTTATTTAAAATACTATATAAATTTGTTTTGTTTTAAACTTGTTTAAATATAAGATTTATTTCGAAATATAATTAATTTATAAAGATCTTAGTCTAAATATAAATATAATATATAACAATATATTGTTAAGAATTTTTCTTAAAATAGATAATATTTTTAATTTATTATTTTTTTAAAAAATATAATTAATTAAAAACAAATTTTTATTTAATTTTTATAAATTATAAACTAGATTTATACAATATTTAAACTAAATATAAACTAATTTTTTAAAACTATTTTAATAGAAAACTTCTTAAATTTTTGTTTGTAAATTAATATTGCTATACAATTTTTTATATTAAGATTATTGTATATATAGCGCAAAGCAATCTTATTATATTTTGTATATAAATTAAATATAATAGAAAAAATAACAAAGTATTTTGCAAAATATTTAGCATAAACAATATATATACTAGATATAAACTTAGTTTATATATTATTAAAAATAATAGATTTTGTTGTTTAATTATTATAATTATATTGTCGATAATTTTTTAAAATATTTTAATAAAATAAAATAAATAATAAGTATAATTTTTGTATATAATTAGTATAAAAAATAGAAATTGTTTTTAATTAACAAAAATATAGATATTTAATTGTATATTATATATACTAATTTTAATTTTGTTACTTCTCTAAGAATAATTAATTTCTATATATATTTAATATATACTAAACTTGTATTAAAATAAAACTAATTATAAATAAAATTTCTAAAAACTAAATATCTAATTAAAATCTAATTAAAATCTAATTTTTTATATATTATTGTAATTTGTAGTCTATTAAGATGCAAAAATAATTAATATTAATATATATTAAAAAATAAAAAATATCTAATTTAATAAATCTATAAAATTAGTTTATAAACAATATAAATAAAATAAAAGTTTATTTTATAAAATTTTTATATAGTAAACTCTTAATTTTTGTATATGCAAATTATAGATTCGAAATATATACAATATATATATTATTTTTATTATTTTTTAAAAAATTTATAATATTAGATCTCTATATAATATTTTAATTACGCGTTAATATTTATTATATATATTAATTAAGTAAAGTATTATTAAAGATTATTAATATTCTTAAACTTAATTTTATTGTATACTAAATATATATATAGTATATTTAAATATATATATTTGCAATACTTAATTTCGAAATATTTAAAATTTTAATATTAAATTTTGTTTGTTTTATCTTTCTTTTTAATTTCTAAAAATAGAAAAATATTCTAAATAATCTTAAAATTAATTGCAATAACAAAAAATTAAATCTAATCTTAATATAAGTTAAAATTATATTTTATTTAAGTTAAATATATATTAAATATATATATATTAATTAATATTTTAATAGATATATTAATTAAGATTTTAACTAATATTATACTTTTTTTATATACAAAATAAAGAATCCTCTTTAAATATATATATAAATATATTATAATATTATAATAATTTTGTACTTTTAATACAACTATTTAATTGCGTTTTTCGAAAATAATTGCAATTCTATTAATATTAATAAAGCTTTATATATAATAAATATTAATTTAATATATAATAGATATAAAATATAAAAAAGAATCTATCTTTTTAAATTTTATAAACAATAATTTGTCAAAACTATTAAGATTTTAATTGTTTAATATATTTTAATTTTCTTAATTATTTATAGAAGTATTTTTGTTAATATTTTAATTACTTAATATTGTATTTAATTTAATAATATTAATATTGTTAAGATTCGAAGTTTGTTTATATATTTAGTAAATATTTAATATAGAATAAATATAAAGTAAATCTTAATTCTATTTATTTATTGCGAAATTGTTTGTTAATTTTAATTTGTAAGATTTTAAATATAAAAAAATTCTTTTTGCTAAAAAATATAGAGATTTCGAAGACAAAAAAATTAATAATACTATTAAAAAATATATTGTTATTAAGATTTAAATTAAATATAGACTAAACTTAAATATAATATATACAAATAATTAAATTGCGCAAATATAAAACTATATTAAGCTTATACTATATTTAAGAGTAATTTATACTATAACAAAATTTAATTTTGCAATATATAAATTTTGGTTTTAAATTTAATTAATTGTATATTACAAATCTTATACAACTTTAAAAATATTATAGATATAAAAAATAGAATTTATATCTAATATATATTAAAAAAAATAGAATTTTAAGAGTTAATTTTTAGCTAATACTAAATAAAAAAGTTTATATTTTATATAAACTATATATATATTAAGTTTGTATTTCGATTGCAAGCAAAAATAGATATTAATTTTTGTAATTTAATATAACTATACTAAACATAAACTAAATATAGATAAAATTTATTTTAAATAGAAATTCTTACTTAAAATAAGTTTGTTTTAAATAAGAAATTTGTATTTAAAATAAACTATAATTCGAATTAGTTCGAATTGTTAAAATTTAAGTTAATTAATTAATTCGAATTTAATTAATCGATTTAATACAATTAGTCTAAGTAATATAATAAAGTAATATATATAAACTATTTAATACTTATATAATAAATAGATTACAACTACTATAGTTTTTTAATTAACTTTGATTTTATATTTTATTGTAAAATATATAGTTAAATAGTATTTTAGTCGATACTTTTATTCAAAAAAGTATATAATAATATATTTAAATAATATATTTAAACTTATTAATACTATTAACTAGTTTAAGATTTTTATAATTATATATTTAAATTATCTAAATAATTAGAGTTAAATTATTAATTTAATTTCTTTAATTAAAGAGTTTAACAATTTTGTTCTATATAATTTTATAAAAGATTGTACACAAAGAAAATTATTATATTTTAAAAGAAATTCGAATTCTTATTTTTTAATTTTTTTATGCTAATAATATATAATCTATAGTATAATTTTAGATAGTATTATAATATTATTTTAAACAATATTATAAATTGAGTATTAATATTATAAGAAACTAAATACGTTATTATTAAGTTATTAAAACTTAATTATTAATATTAATATATTTAAATATATATAGAAATTAGAAATAATATAATTTTTAAAAAGTTAAATATATTAATTAAATACAATATTAAGTATCTAGTTATTTTGAATATATTATTTATTTATATTATTGTTAATAATATTATAAATATAAAATCTTTTGTATAATAATCTAGCTATAAATAAATTTTATTCAAAACAATTTCGAACTTTATTTGAAAAAAAAAATTACTTTTATTAATTTGCTAATTATTATTTTGTATTTTACAATATATATTTTACAATTTAATATTAGTTTTCTTTAAATTTAAATTTATAATATAATTATAATACTTAAATATTATAATTTGTTTAATTGTTTACAAACTTGTTTAAGATTAATTTTATTAATATATTTTTCGAATAAAACTAAAAATTTGTTTAATATTTATTAATAATATTAGATAATAAAAAAATCTCTAGTTATTTGCGTTAATTTAAGATAATTCGAAGTATTGTTTTTTTAATATTTTTATATTAAATATTAATTCTCTATATTATTAATATAAAGATATCGATTATTTTTGTCTTAAATTAAACAAAATTATTAAGATTATTAAAGTAAAATATTTATAATATTTGTATTAAATTATAAAAAATCTAACAAAAAATTAAATATATTACTATATTATATAATTTTTTTATTAATATTTGTTTTTTGTACTCTTGTTTTTAAAGTAATAACTAAATTATAATAATATTAAAAATAAATTTTCAATTTTGTCTTATATTTTGTCTTATAATTTATACAATTATTATTATTCTTTTTGTTTTAATTTTTAAATTTTGTAAAAGCTTAATTTTTGCGTAGAATTTAAAATATTAACAAAATTATTAAATTTTTTATTAAATTTTTTTGTTTTCGAATAATATTTAACAAACTTTGTTAAAGCTTTTTTATAAACTTTTAGTATAATTTCTTTTAAAAAACAATTATAATTTGTTATAATTTTTTTCAAATAATTTAAATAATAAAATATTGTATCGAATACTCGAAATCTTAAATAAATAATAGTATTAATTGTTCGAAAAACTATAAAAGTATTAATAAATTAAAAAAACAATTTGTTAAGTTTAAACTATAGATTTAATCTAAATAATTTAAGATATATTTGAAATTTATTTAAAAAAAATTCAAAAGTTTGTATTTAAAGAATTAAATAAAGTTTAACAAAAAGTATAATTATTAATATTCGAAATATATACAAACTCTTGCAATATCTTAATTATATTTTTATTTGTTATATATTTATATAATAGTAATTTATATAGTAGAATCGAATAATTTGTAAAATTTCTATATATAAGTTATATAATAGCAAGAATATCTTTATTGCGCAATTGTATTATGCATTGTACGAAAATTGCGTTTGCAATAGATTGTATCTATATATTTGTAAATTTTAACAATATATAAGTAATATTTAAAAAACTTTTTATTATTTTCTAAACTTTTTAATTAACTATAGACAATCTTAGATTAATTGTATTTTACTAATAGAATTTAAAAATTAAAATATATTAACAATTTTAAGATTTTTGTTTAGAAAATATTTGTTGCAAATTTTGCTAATTTAATTATTAATTAATTTAGAGTTTGTTTAGCAACAAAAGTTTTAATATTTGTTTAAAAAAAGTTTAATTTTAATATTCGAAATATATACAAACTTTTGCAATACTTTGCTTATATTTCTATTTATTATTTGTTTATATTATAGTAATTTGTATAGTAGAATCGAACAATTTGTAAAATTTTTATTTGCAAGTTATATGTTAATAGAGATATCTCTATAGTAATTGTAAATTGTATTTATAAATTGTATTTATAAATTGTATCTACAAATTGTGCTTGCAAGACTTAACAATATATATAATAGTACAAGATTAGATTTTAACAAAATGTGTATTAATTATATATTTGCGTATTCTACTAATTGTAGTTTAATTTTGCGCTTAATTATATAAAGCAAATATATTAATATATTAGCTAATTTAACTATTAGTTACTAATAATACTATTAACAAGAGTTTCGAAATTGCTAATATATATATATAACAATTTTAGAAATTTCTAATAATTAAAAGATCTTAAAAAAAATTATTTTAATTTGTTGATAAATATATACAATACAATCTCTTAATATTTAAATATATATAGAATTTAATATAAATAAAATAACTAATTTATGTATTAATCTAATTTTAATTAGTTCGAATTAAGTAAAAATCTAATTAAATATATAATATTAATTATCGAAATAATTTAATAATATATTCTATACTATAGAGAGTTTAATAATTTAAAAAAAACGCACAATCTAAATACAAGTAATAAATTTAGAAAAATTAAAAATACTTTTGTAAGCAATAAAAACGCTGCAAATTGCAAAATATCTAATTTCTTAAAATTGACAAATAACAATTCTAAAGACTTAATTAAAATTAATAATAAAACTAATAATAATAAAGTAAAAATAAAATAAAAGAAGACAAAAAATAATGCAAAAATAATAGATAACAAGTATAAAGATATAAAATACAAAAATAATAATACTAATACTAAGTAAAAATAAAGTTAATTATAAAATTATAAAGATCTCGAACTAGTTAATAGTATTAATAAATTTAAATATATTATTAAATATATTACTATGCACTTTTTGATAAAATATAAAATCGAAGTTAATTGAGAGACTATAATAGTTGTAATCTATTTACTATATAAATATTAAATAGTTTATATATATTACTTTATTGCATTACTATAGAATATTTAAATAAAAAAATTTAAAAATTTAAAATCTAATTTATATTTATTAAATTTGCTATTAAATAATTTTATTTTTTAACAATTTGAATTAATTTTTTTGAATTAATTTTCGATTTTAATTCTAGAAATCGATTCGATTTAATTCGATTTTTAATTTAAATTTTAGAAATCGATTTGTTAAAACTTTCGAATTAAATTAATTTAAATTGTTAAAATTTGAATCGATTAATTAATTTAAACTCAATTAATTAATTTAATACAATTAGTCTAGAAGTAACGCAATTAATAAGATTTCGAAATATTATATATTTAAAATTAAACAATATGTTTCTTTTAATTTTAACAAGATTCTTATAATACTTTTTGTAATATTTTTTTAATTAATTTATTAGTATTATTTTGATTTAATTTATTATTATTATTAGATTGTTAATAAAAAACTTTAGATTGTTTTTTAGAATTCGATAAATATTTTTTGCACACAAGATTGTTTTAATACTATAATATTTGATTTTATTAATATAATATTTGCAAAGTCGATTCTTTTAAAGCTCTAGTTAAATAGTATATAAATAGTTAATATTTTTGCAATAATTTTTGTAGTAAATAGTTACAGTTTTGTTTAAATAGTTGTAAATATATTATAAATAAAAATATAAATAACAATATATTAAACAATTAAGAATATATTCTATTTTTTATTTGTTACAAAGAAAGTTTTACAATTTTTTGCTATATTTTGATAAAAATGTTAGAAATATAGAATTTGTTTAGTGTTTTTGTTATAAATAGTTGCAAATATAGAAAATTAATAATTAATAATTTTTATTAAGATTAGATTTTAATTAATAATAATAATACAAAAACAAGTAAGTTATAAACTAGTATATAACTAATTTATATAATATAGAATTTAATTGTAGTAATTTTTATTTTGTTTTTCGATAAAAACAAAATTAACAATAAAGATAGTATCTAAAACAATAATTTTGCAAATAGTAAACAATAATATTTTGTATTTATTTATTTTATATATATAATTTATAATTAGTATTGTACAATTAAAGACTATAGTTATTTATTTAATATTTGTTCGAAACATTGTCAAAATATTGTTAAAATATTGCCAAAATATTGCTAAAATATTGTTAGAATATTGCCAAAATATTGCAATTAAATAACAAATAAATAACTAGCAAAAATCAATTATATAATCGAAAAGTATCGAATAAATTCTAGATTTGCTTTAAATAAATTATATATAAAATAATAATTAAAATAGCAATATTCCGAATTAATTTCGAATTAATTTCGAGCATAAATATTACTAGTAATATATATATTTTTTTAGATAAGTAGATATCTTTACTAATATTAGCAATATAAATAATATAGTATATATACGCTAATAGAGAGAATCTAACGCGTATATAGAAACTTTGTAAATTATATAATTTCGAAATTAAATATTTGTTAGTATTAATAGTTAAAAAGCTAGAAATTTTTTGAGTTTTTTAAATTTTAAATTTAAGATTAAAACTTTAATTTAAAAATAGAATAATATTTTAACAATTTTATATATTAAAAAATTAACAATATATATTGTTAAGTATTTATTATATTAAGACTCGAAATCTTAATTAAATTAGTATCGAAACTTAGTTAATTTTATAAAAATTTTTAAATTTTTAATTTTAAAATTTCAAAATTAGTATTTATAGATTATAAAGTTGCTATATAGCAATTAATTGCCAATTATTAATCGATTTTCTAATCGAAAATAAATCGAAAATTAATTAAAAATCAATTAAAATAGCAATATTCCAAATAAATTTTAAATAGTCTTCGAATTAATTTTAAGAAAATAACTCTATAGATAGATTTGTAAGTATTTTTAAATTTTTGCAAAATATTTCTAGTATATTTTTATATACAAAAAAAAGTTTTTTTATATTTTTAGTTTTTTTTTATAAATTAATCTTTATAAATTAGCAATTACAATATAGAGTTTGCAAAAAAATCTAAGTAAATATATATATTTTTAGTCAATTTCTTTTAAGTTTCTTCTTTAGATTATAAATATTTTAATTAATAAAAAGATATTTAGAATTGTTAAAACAACATTAGATAAAAATTTCTTGCAAAATTATATTTATTAAGTAATTAGTAATATATAATTTATAGATATAATAAAGTTTATTTATTTGTTTTAATTGCTAAATTAGTTGCAATTAGTGAATCGATTGTTTTTTTTTTTTATAGAATTGCAAAAATATTTAATACTTTTTTTTTCTTATAATTGTATCGAAATACTATAATTGATTTAATTTAGTATCGATACTATTTAACTCGATACTATTCGATTCAATATTATATAATTAGTTCGAATAGCTTCGATTAATATATATAGATAGACAAAGTTTTAGCTTCTATATAGTAACTAAGTATTCTATTATTTATTATTTTAATAGATTATAAATTCGAAATAGAATACAAAACTTATTTGTTTGTTAATTAAAATATCTAAAATATAATTAATAAATCAAATTAACAATAAACTTACAATTACTATAATTAGTTAAATTTTTGTTAATTTTTAATATATAGAAGCTAATAATTAATTATCTAAATACTTAGATTATTATTGTTTTAAAAATCGAAATATTAATACTATAATATTGTCGAAACAATAGTTAAAAAATTGTTGAAATTTGTTAAACAATTAATCTTTTAATTATTTAAATAACTAAAATCTTTAAATATTAACAATTAAATAACTAATATTTAGTTAGAAATTCTAGATACAAATACTCTACTAAAAAGACTAATATAAATTGTAAAAATAACTAAGTTTATCTTATTTGCAACTTGTTGTTTTTGTTAAAGAATACTAATTATTTTTAACAAATATCTATTAATAGTAAATTCTAAAGATCGAAAAATCAATTATATAATAATTATACAACTGAAAATCGATAATTAAATAACTAATAATTAATTGAAAATATATTATTAAAGTAAGACAAGATTTTGCTTCAATATATTAATAAAAAAACTAAATTACTTAATCTTCTTAATTTTTGTTTTTCTATTTATTGCAAAAATTTCTTTATTAATAATTAAATAAGTTAATTTGTTAGCGCAATAGCTAAAAGAAATACTAGTTAATTTTTCTTACTATAGTATACAAAACAAATTAGTAAACTAAATTGCAAACATATTTTAAAAATCGAAATAATTTTATTAATTATTTTAAAAACAATATTTAGATATAATTTTTAATTAAATGACAATTAATTTTGTTTAAATAGAATTAAAAAGCTTTTAATTATTGCAAAAATATAAAAAATTTAAATTAAAAAAACTAATACTTAGTTTTATTAAAGTTAAAAAATTAAAAAATTCGATTTAACAATTGCAAAAACGCAAAATAATAATATTATTTTTATAATTGTTAAGATTTAAAAAAAAATAAAGAGATTAAATAATTTAATTAGATTTTAAATAGTTAACAAGCTTTATTTACAATTAAGCAAAAACAACAATTTAATTAGAAATTATCTATTAATATTTTATTTTTTAAACAAATTAAATCTATTAAATCTGCTTAAATCTATATTTGTTATAATTTTAAAATAGAATAACAAAAATATAAAATTTATTTAAAAATTTATTAATTGTTTATCTATTAAGATTTTGCTCAATCTATAATTAATAATATCGATTCAATTAATATTATTAACAAAAAAAAATATTTAGCTATTTTTTTTATTTAAATTTTTCGAAAAATATCTATTAAACTAGATATCTAATTTAAATTTTATTAACTTATTTAAATTTTGTAATCTAACAACTAAAATATTTTTATTAAAATTTTTACTATATAATTGTACTTTTTTATTATATTTATTAGTATTATTATCTATTATTTACAAGTTATTAATAAAGTTCTAAAAATAATAAATTACGTTAATACTATTATATTATTAATATTTTTGCGTTATTTTTTGCAGTTCTAAAACAAATTGCTAAAATTAGCAATAGTATAAACTTTCTTATTTAAAAACAAGATTTATTTGAAGTTTTTAAATAAATTAAACTCTAAAAATATATTAAATTAAATATTAAATTTATCGATTTATTTAATATAATTATTGAAAAACAAGTTAAATAAAATATTAACAACAAGAAGTATATAAATATATTTCAAAATATTATTAATAAGAATTTGTATTATAATATAAAAAAGATTAATCTAATTAAAAAGATTTATTAAAAAATTGTTAAAATATATAAGTTTAAAAAATCAAATATACTAATAAAAATCTTTATTAAATTTAAGTTTTTTAAGATTTTTAATTTCTAGAATATTAACAAGTATAAAATTAAGTTTTACAATATTATTAATAAACTATCTATCTATTTAAACAACTTAACTATAAATAAGAACTAATTTATTTTTAAATATCTAATTAATTTTAATAATATAATTTGTTTCTTTATTAATTAATAAGTATTTAAGTATAAGCTCTTTTATAATAATAGTATTCGAAAACAAAAGTTGTCTACTATTATTTACAATTACAAAATTCAATATATTAATTTAATAAATATCTCGACTATTAATATTATTTTAATTTTAACAATAATTATTGAATTAACTACTACTATAAAAGATACTTTTTTTGTTGTCGACAATCTTAGCTTTGTATATATTAAACAAAAAAAGTATATTAATTGCAAAAAATAGATTATTAATAATTAGATTGCTAAAATTTATATTCAAAACTATATTTTGTTTTAAAAAACAATAGTTTCGAAAATAATTAAAATAATAGTAAAAATAAATATTGCTAAAATTATAATAATTAAAAGAAAGATTAAAAGAAATTTAAATTAAAAAAAAATAAAAACAAATTTAAATCTAAATTTAACAAAAATAAAAACAAAAACAATAATAACAAAAAATAAAAAACTATTAAAGTAATAATTTATAAACATTATTTTGTTTTTATTATTGTAGTAATTTTATTTGCAATTTCTAAGTTATTTATCTCTACAATTATAATATTAACTTTTATTGTTAATTGTTTTTTGCGCAAATAGATTTTTAATATAAAATATTTGTAGTATATATTTAAAAAATTTAGTATTTTTATATTCTATTCAAAAGTATCTTAACAATTAATTAAAAATATAGAAAACAATTTATTTGCTATAGATATTAAAAGTATTTATTTATTTGTTAAATATAAAAACAAAAGAGTCTATTATATTATAATTTACAATGTATAATATATATTTAACTCTTTCTATAATGTGATTTTCTATAATTAATTAAAAAATACTAATATTGTTCGAAAAATTATTAATTATAATTTTTCTATTAATATTTAACAAGTTTAAACAATTAAAGATTTCGATTTTTATTTTTTAAATTTAAAAATATTTATTGTATTTTTTATTATTGCTATTGTTCTATTAACAATTAGCAAGAATACAATAATTATATAATATAAACAATTTAATTATCTAAACAAACAAAATATCTATTAGTTAATTAATTTGCAAAAATATTTTTAATTTTATTAAGTTATCTTCGAATAATACTTGTATTTCTTGTATATATACAAATAGCAAAACAATATTTTATCGAATTTCTATTAAATTTAATTGCTAAAAAAACAATCTTATTTATATTAATATTATAAAATTTATACTTTTAAACAATTTCGATAGTACTTGTTATATTTGTATTTAACTAAATAACAAAATAAAATATTTATAAATAAAATTAGTTTACTAACTTTCTTTAAGTATTATATTAACAAATTTAAGTATAAAAACAACAAATATATTTGTATTTATATTAACAATAAAAATAAATACATAAATAGAGTCTTTCGAATTTAATATAAAAAATACAAAATATATATTAAATTAACAATTGCTATCTTTTCTAAAATAAACAAATATATTAAATATTTTAATTAAATCTTAATATAGAAGATTAATATTATAATTAAAAATACTAACTTAATTATAAATCTTTAATTAAAGATTATTTAAATTATTAATTTATATTACAATATTTTTTTTATTGTTAAATACTTTTTTTTTTAAAACAAATATTAAATATCTTTATAATTACAAGTATATTTAATATATTAATTAGCAAAAAAAAGTATTAAGAATCTAATTAAATATTAATTAATAAAATTTTTAGAATTGTATTCGACTTTTAGTTTTAGTAAAATATTAAAAAAAGTATATTTATTGTATAATAAATAACAAAAACAAGATCTAATAAATATTAAAAGTTTATTAATTAGATAATAAATTAATATTATTTAGCTCTAATATTAATTATAGCAAAATTAGTTATTAAAATAACAATATATATTTGTCTACAATCTTATTTATGCAATTTAATACTACAAATATTATTAATAAATTTCTAAATTTTATAAAAGCTAAACTAGATAAACTTTTTATAACAATATTATAATAATAGCAAAGAGTTATTTTGTTTTTAAATTATATTAAGAACTTTAAACTAAATTTATCTATTTTATTTAAAATTTTATTTTTTTTAGATTTTAAAAATATTATATTTCTTAAGTTATTTTTCGATTTCGAAAATAATATTTTTTTTAATTTTATTAATTTTAATAAGTTTTCTAAAACTATTAAATTATTAAATATATTTTAAAATTTATTATTTTTAAATCTTAATTTAATATTGCAAAGATACTTAAAGTTTTAATTATATTAAAATAAATTTGCAGATTTTTTTGCTTTATTATTTAAGATTATATTATTAGAATTATATAAATCTAAAATTTATATTAAAGTTATAGCAAATATTTATTACAAAATAAACTAATAACTAATTAAACAAAATTCTTAAAATAATAAGTAATAGAATATTTAGTTACTATATAGAAGCTAAAGTTTTACTTATTTATATATATTAATTAAAGCTATTCGAATCGATTATATAATATTAAGTCGAATAGTATTAATATTAAATTAGGTTAATTATAGTATTTTAACAAAAACAAAATTAAATTTTAAAAAAAAAAAAATTATATTGTTTGTTTAGTATCTAACAAATATTATATATTTTATAAAAAATAAATTTACAAAATTAAACAAAAAGTTAATAGCAAAATTCTTTGTTATAAAATTTGTTAAATAATTTAAAATTTTAAACAATATAAAGATTTAAACTATATTAAGATTTTTATAATTGTAATTAAATCTATAAATTATAAAATTATTTTTATTATTATTGTTATTAACAACTAAAATCTAGAGCAAATAAATATTGTTACTATTTTTTTTTACAAAAATATTAATAAAAAGATCTATATAAAACTATTTTACAATTTTAAATAAAGCAAAAAAATTTGTTAATTTAGAAAAGTTTTCTATAAACTTAAATAATTATTTCGAATATAATATAATATTTTTGTAATATTTTTTAAAAAATATTATTTTTGTTTATTAAATTTTAATTTAAGTATTTTTATTAATAGTTTTACTATTGTTGTTATCTATATAAACAATTTTTTAATTATTAATATTAACAAAAAGTTTATTAATATTGTTAAAAAAACTTTTGTTAATTAATTTAAAATAACTAACTTAAGTTTTGTTTAATAATATTTAGAAATTAAAATTAAATATAATTTTGCAATTCAAACTCTCTATTTAAATTAAAAAAAAAATTTAAAAAAAATATTAAAAAATTAAAAAATATAGAAATATAAATTAGTTGTTATATCTATAAATATATTTAAAATATATATTGTTAATTTAAACCATATTGTAGATTCAAATTATTATTATATTTATTAATCGACAATTAATTCTCTTATATATACAATATTAGATACTTAATTAGATACTATTTGTCAAAATACTATAATTAATCTAGTCTAGTATTAATACTATTTGATTTAATATTATTTAATTTAATATTATATAATCGATTTAAGTAGCTTCGATTAATATATATAGATAAACAAAGTTTTAGCTTCTATATAGTAACTAAGTATTCTATTATTTATTATTTTGACAAATTATAAGTTCGAAATAAAACAAAAAATTTATTTGTTTGTTAATTAAAATATCTAAAATATAGTTAATAAATCGAATTAACAATAAATTTACAATTACTATAATTAGTTAAATTTTTGTTAATTTTTAATATATAGAAGTTAACAATTAATTATTTAAATATTTAGATTATTATTGCTTTAAGAATTAAAATATCAATACTATAATATTGTTGAAACAATAATTAAAAAGTTGTTGAAATTTGTTAAACAATTGATTTTTCAACTATTTAAACAATTGAAATTTTTAATTATTAACAATTAAATAGTTAATATCTAATTAAAGATTCTAGATACAAATATTTTACTAAAAAAGCTAATATAAATTGTAAAAACAACTAAGTTTATTTTATTTGCAATTTGTTGTTTTTGTTAAAGAATACTAATTATCTTTAATAGATATTTATTAATAGTAAGTTCTAAAAATCGAAAAATCAACTATATAGTAGTTATACAACTAAAAATCGATAATTAGATAGCTAATAATTAATCGAAAATACGTTATTAAAGTAAAGTAAAATTTTGTTTTAATACATTAATAAGAAAGCTAAATTATTTAATTTTTTTAATTTTTGTTTTTCTATCTATTGCAAAAATTCTTTTATTAATAATTAAATAAGTTAATTTGTTAGCGCAATAGTTAAAACAAGTATTAGTTAATTTCTCTAAGTACAATATACAAAACAAATTAATAAATTAAATTGCAAATATATTTCGAAAATCGAAATAATTTTCTTAATTATTTTAAAAACAATATCTAGACGCAACTCTCGATTAAATAGCAATTTTGTTTAAATAAAATTAAAAAAACTTTTAATTATTGCAAAGACACAAAAGATTTAAATTAAAAAAACTAATATTTAGTTTTATTAAAATAAGAAAACTAAAAAGATCGATTTAACAATTGCAAAAACGCAAAATAATATTGTTATTTTTATAATTGTTAAAATTAAGAAGAAGAATAAAAAGATTAAATAGTTCAATTAGATTTTAGATAGTTAACAAAATTTATTTACAATTAAATAAAAACAACAATCTAATTAGAAATTATCTATTAATACTTTGTTTTTTAAACAAATTAAGTTTATTAAATTTGCTTAAATCTATATTTGTTATAATCTTAAAACAAAACAACAAAAATATAAAATTTATTCAAAAATTTATTAATTGTTTATCTACTAAAATTTTGTTTAATCTATAATTAATAATATCAATTAAATTAATATTGTTAACAAAAAGAAATATATTTAGCTATCTTTTTTATTCGAATTCTTTAAAAAATATCTATTAAACTAAATATTTAATTTGAATTTTATTAATTTACTTCACTTTTGTAATCTAATAGCTAGAATATCTTTATCGAAATTTTTATTGCACAATTGTGTTTTTTTACTATATTTACTAATACTATTGTCTATTGCTTACAAGTTATTAGTAGAGCTCTAAAAATAACAAATTATATTAATACTATTATAAATATTAGTATTTTTGCGTTATTTTTTGCAATTCTAAAACAAATTATTAAAATTACTAATAGTATAAACTTTTTTGTCTAAAAACAAGATTTGTATAAAACTTTTAAATAAATTAAGTTTTAAAAATATATTAAATCGAATATTAGATTTATCGATTTATTTAATATAATTATTGAAAAACAAATTAAATAAAATATTAGCAACAAGAAATATATAAACGTGTTTTAAAATATTGTTAATATAAATTTGTATTACAATATATAAAAAATCGATTTAATTAAAAAAATTTATTAAAAAATTGTTAAAATATACAAGTTTAAAAAATCAAATATACTAATAAGAATTTTTGTTAAATTCGAGTTTTTTAAGATTTTTAGTTTTTAGAATATTAACAAATACAAAATCAAATTTCGCAATATTATTAATAAATTATTTATCTATTCGAACAATTTAGTTATAAATAAGAATTAATTTATTTTTAAATATTTAGTCGATTTTAACAATATTGTTTGTCTCTTTATTAATTAATAGATATTCGAGTATAAGTTTTTTTACAACAATAATATTTAAAAGCAAAAATTGTTTGCTATTATTTATAATTACAAAATTTAATATATTAATTTAATAAATATCTTAACTATTAATATTATTTTAATTTCAACAATAGCTATTAAATTAATTGCTATTACAAAAAATCTTCTTTTTGTTATTGACAATTCTAGCTTTATATATATTAAACAAAAGAAGTATTATAATACAAATTGCAGAAAAATTAATTATTAATAATTAGATTGCTAAAACTTATATTTAGAGTTATATTTTATTTTAAAATATAATAATTTCGAAAACAATTAAAATAATAATAAAAATAAATATTATTAAAATTACAATAATTAAAAGAAAGATTTAAAAAAGTTTAAATTTAAAAAAAATAAAAACAAATTTAAGTTTAAGTTTAACAAAAATAAGAACAAAAACAACAACAACAAAGAGTAAAAAACTACTGAAACAATAATTTATAAATATTATTCTATTTTTGTTATTGTAGTAATTCTATTTGCAATTTCTAAATTGTTTATTTCTACAATTATAATTTTGGTTTTTGCTATTAATTGTTTTTTGTATAAGTAGATTTCTAACACAAAATACTTGCAATATATATTTGAAAACTTTAGTATTTTTATATTTTATTCGAAAATACTTTAACAATTAGTCGAAAATATAGAGAACAATTTATTTGCTATAGATATTAAAAGTATTTGTCTATTTATTAGATACAAAAACAAAAGAGTTTGTTATATTACAATTTACAATATATAATATATATTTAACTCTTTTTACAATTTAATTTTTTATAATTAGTTAAAAAATATTAATATTGTTCGAAAAATTGTTAATTATAGTTTTTCTATTAATATTTAGCAAATTCGAGCAATTAAAGATTTCGATTTTTATTTTTTAAATTTAAAAATATCTATTGTATTTTTTGTTGTTGTTATTGCTCTATTAACAATTAGCAAAAATACAATAATTATATAGTACAAATTACTTGATTATTTAGACAAACAAAATATTTATTAGTTAATTTACAAAAGTATTTTTAATTTTATTAAACTATTTTTAAATAATATTTGTGTTTTTTGTATATATAAAAAAAACAAAATAGTATTTTATTAAATCTCTATTAGATTTAATTGTTAAAAAAACAATTTTATTTATATTAATATTATAAAATTTATATTTTTAAACAATTTTAATAATACTTGCTATATTTGTATTTAACTAAATAATAAAATTAAATACTTGCAAATAAAATATTTTAAAAACAAAAATAAAATTAGTCTATTAGTTTTTTTATAATATTATATTGGCAAATTTAAGTATAAAAACAACAAATATATTTGTATTTGCATTAATAATAGAAATAAATATATAAATAGAGTTTTTCGAGTTTAATACAAAAAGTACAAAATATATATTAAATTAATAGTTGCTATTTTTTCTAAAATAAACAAATATATTAAACATTTAATTAAATTTTAATACAAAAAATTAATATTATAATTAAAAATATTAATTTAATTGTAAATCTTTAATTAAAGATTATTTAAATTGTTAACTTATATTGCAATATCTTTTTTGTTATCGAATATTTTGTTATTTTTTTCGAAACAAGTATTAAGTATTTTTATAACTACAAGTATATTTAATATATTAATTAGTAGAAAAAAGTATTAAAAAGTTAATCAAATACTAATTAATAGAAATTCTAGAATTGTACTCAATTCTTAATTTTAGTAAAATATAAAAAAAAGTATATCTATTGTATAATAAATAACAAAAACAAAATCTAATAAATATTAGAAATTTATTAACTAAACAATAAACAAATATTATTTAGTTCTAATATTAATTATAGCAAAATTAGTTGTTAAAACAACAATATATATTTGTTTATAACTTTATTTATATAATCTAATATTGCAAATACTATTAATAAATTTCTAAATTCTATAGAAACTAAATTAAACAAACTTTTTGTAACAATATTATAATAATAGCAAAAAGTTGTTTTGTTCTTAAATTATATTAAGAACTTTAAATTAAATCTATTTATTTTATTTAAAATTTTATTTTTTTAAATTTTAAAAATACTATATTTTTTAAATTATTTTTTAATTTCGAAAACAATATTTTTTTCGATTTTATTAATTTTAATAAGTTTTCTAAAATTACTAAATTATTAAATATATTTTAAAATTTATTGTTTTTAAATCTTAATCTAATATCGCAAAAATATTTGAAGTTTTAATTGTATTAAAATAAATTTGCAAATTCTTTTATTCTATTGTTTAAAACTATATTATTAGAATTATATAAATCTAAAATTTATATTAAAATTATAGCAAATATTTATTACAAAATAGACTAATAGCTAATTAAACAAAATAAGACTAAATTTTAAAAAAAAACAATATCTATATTGTTTGTTTAGTATCTAACAAATATTATATATTTTGTAAAAGATAAATTTACAAAATTAAGCAAAAAATTAATAGTAAATTTTTTTACTATAAAGTTTATTAAATTGTTCGAAACTTTAAACAATACAAAAATTTAAATTATATTAAGATTTTTGCAATTGTAATTAAGTTTATAAATTACAAAATTATTTTTGTTTTTGTTATTATTAATAGCTAAAATCTAGAACAAATAAATATTATTATTGTTTTTTTTATAGAAATATCAACAAAAAAAATTATATAAAATTGTTTTATAATTTTAAACAAAGCAAAAAAAATTATTAATTTAATTTTTTTTTCTATAGATTTAAATAATTATTTCGAATATTGTCAAAATAATAGGTGGTAGAACGCTTAGTTACTATATAGGAGCTGGGACTTTTGCCCATCTATATATATTGGTCGGAGCTATCCGGACCGATTATATAATATCGGGCCGGATAGTGTCGGGCCGGATAGTGTCGATACTAGATTAGATCGATTATAGTATTTTGACACTTTTATCTGATCTAAGTTCAGAAATCAGTTTCTATATAAACTATGTTTTATATTTTATCAAGTCCGAAATCTATTTCAAAACTATCAAGTTCCGAGTATCTTTCTAGCAAAAGTAAAAAAAGTGCATAAAAGTTCTCCGTCAGCAATTTATGTGCAGACATATATATATTTACACGTTCGAGATACTCTAAGATTCGAAAAGTATATAAGAAACAGAATTCTGACAGAAAACTATACAGATGTTGCCGATAGTATCCGGTAACTTTATCAGTAAAACAAAAAGAACAATAGATGCAGATTTGAATAAATAATACAAAAATCGACAACAATAGATATAGCAACTATCTAGCTGCAAGTTGTTTAAATAACTAAGTCTAGTATCTATATTCGAGATTACAAATAGTTCAGTTGTTAAATTAGTTCAAAAATTTGTCAAAATACTTTAAATATATTACAGAAAAAAGCTTTGATTAGTCTGTCAACTATTTGTTTTTTAATAAAAATATATTTCAGTTTAATTTAGCTATTTGCAATCTTTTTGCAGACAAACTGAATTTAAATATCTATATATTTTGTTCGGACATACTGTACAAAATTCTTAGCAAACACTATAATTTTCTGATTGTCGCAATAGATAACAGTAGCAACTAGAGATAGTGTCGAGAGTATCAGAAAAAAAAATTTGACAGCAACAAGAACTCTAGATATAAACAATAACAATAAAAATAAATAGAATAATTGCAACTGCTTTAATAGTGTTTAAAATCAAATAGTCTTTTTGACAATCTGCGTTTGTCCGATATACTTGATTTCGCAAATAGAAAAAGCAACAGTTGATTAATATTTAGATAATTAACTAATAGCAACACTTTCTAGATTAAAAATATATTTAGAGATAGAACAACAAATATTTTAATTTTTGTTTTAGTTGGCGTCGATATAGTCTAATAGAAAACAAATACTTTTACAGAAGATAAAACAAAAATCAAAAGTATTTCGAAAATAACAGAATATTTGTTTAATAATTTTTCAGTAAATATCGGTAGAATTAAAAATATATCTGTTTATTACTGAGACAGCGAAAGCAATATCTGACCGAATATCTAGTATCGCATATATAAGAGAATCAATTGTCGATTAATAGATATAACAATAATCTGAGTCTGCAATATAGTTTAAATTGACAATATATATTTTGAATATATCTATAGAAATAACAACTGATTTATATTTCTATATTTTGTAATTTTTCAGTATCTTTTCTAGATATATTTTCTAACTCAAATAGAAAATTCGAATTGCAAAATTGCGCTCAATTCCGATTTCTAGATACTATCGAACAAGATCTAAATTAATTATTTTAAATTAATTAACAAAAACTCTTTTAACAATATTAATAAACTTTCTGTTAATATTAACAATCAAGAGATTGTCTATATAGATAGCAATAATAGTAAAACTATTAGTAAAGACGCTTAGATCGAAGTTCAATAGACAAAAGTAATATTTTTTAAAAAATATTGCAAGAGTATTATATTATATTCGAAATAATTGTTTAAATCTATAGAAAGTTTTTCTAAATCGACAAATTTTTTTGCTCTGCTCAAAATTGTAAAACAGTTTTATATAGATCTTTTTGTCAATATTTTTGTAAAAAAAAACAATAACAATATTTATTTGTTTCAGATCTTAGTTGTTGGCAACAACAAAAACAAAAATAGTTTTATAGCTTATAGATTTAATTACGACTGCAAAAATCTCGATATAATTTAGATTTTTGTATTGTTTAAAGTTTTTAACAATCTAACAGACTTTATAGCGAAGAATCTTGTTATCAATTTTTTGTTTAATTTTGTAGATCTATCTTTTACAAAATATATAACATTTGTTAGATACTAGACAAACAACATAGATACTGTTTTTTTTTAAAAATTTAATTTTGTTTTGTTCAGCTAGCTGTCAGTTTATTTTGTAGTAAATATTTGCTATAGTTTTAGTATAAATTTTAAACTTATATAGTTCTAATAATATAATCTTGAATAGCAAAACAAAAGAGTCTGCAAATTTATTTCGATACAATCGAAATTTCGAATATTTTTGCAGTGCTAGATCGAGATTCGAAAACAATAGATTTTGAAGTGTATCTAATAATTCAGTAGCTTCAGAAAACTTATTGAAATTAGTAGAGTCGAAAAAAATACTGTTTTTAAAATCGAAAAATAACTCGAAAAAAGCAGTATTCTTAGAGTCTAAAAAAGATAGTATTTTAGATAAAATAGATAAATCTAGTTTATTAGAGTTCTCGATATAATTCGAGAGCAAAACAGTTTTTTACTGTTGTTGTAGTATTGTTACAAAAAACTTATTCAGTTTAGCTTTTACAGAATCTAGAAATTTATCAATAGTATTTGCAGTATTAAATTGCGTAAATAAGACTATAGACAAACGCGTATTGTTGTTTCGACAGTTAATTTTGCTGTAATTAATATTAGAGCTGAGTAATATTTGTTTATTATTTAGTCAATAAATTTTTAATATTTGTTAGATCTTGTTTTTGTTATTTATTATGCAATAGATATATTTTCTCTTGTATTTTACTAGAATTGAGAATCGAGTGCAATTCTAGAACTTTTGTCAATTAGTATTTGATTGAATTCTTAATACTTCTCTTTGTTAATCAATATATTGAATATACTTGTAGTTATAGAGATATCCGATATTTGCTTCGAAAGAAATAATAGAACGTCCGACAATAGAAAAAATATTGCAATATAAATTAACTGTTTGAATAATCTCTGATCAGAGATTTACAATCAAACTAGTATTCTTAATTATAATATTGATTTTTCGCATTAAGATCTGATTAAGACGTTCGATACATTTGTTTATTTTAAAGAAAACAGCAACTGTTAATTCGATATATATTTTGCGTTTTTTGTGTCAAATTCGAAAGACTTTATTTATATATTTACTATTATTGTTAACGTAAATACGAATGTATTTGTTGTCTTTATACTCAAATTTGTCGATATAGCACTTAAAAAAAACTAGTAGACTGATCTTATTCTTGTTTTTGAGATATTTTATTTGTAAGCGCTTGATTATATTATCTAGTCAAGTGCAAACATAGCAGATACTATCGAAATTGTCTAGAGATATAGATTCTATAACATTAATATAAATAAGATTGTTTTTTCAGTAACTAAATCTAATAGAAATCCAATAAGATATTGCTTTGTTTTCTGCGCGTATGCAAGAAACACAAGTATTATTTAAAGATAGTTTAGTAAAATTAAAAGTCTTTTTGCAAATCAGCTGATAGATATTTTGTTTGTCTAGATAGTCGAGTTGTTTGTACTATATAGTTACTGCATTTTTGCTAATTGCTAGTAGAGCAATAGCAGTAATAAAGAGTGCAATAGATATTTCCAAGTTTAGAAAGTAGAGACCGAAGTCTTTGATTGCTCGAACTTGTTAAATATCGATAAAAAAGCTATAATTGATAATTTTTCGAACAATATCAGCGTCTTTCAACTGACTATAGAAAATCAAATTGTAGAAAAAGTTGAATATATATTATATATTATAGATTATAATATAATAAGCTTTTCTGTTTTTGTATCTGACAAACAGACAAATAGTTTCAGTATCTATAGTAGATAAATTGTTCTCTATATTTTCGACTGATTGTTAAAATATTTTCGAGTAGAATACAAAAACACTAGAGTTTTCAGATATATACTGCAAATATTCTGTATTAAAAACTTATTTGCGCAAGAGACAGTTAACAGCAAAAGCTGATATTATAACTGTAGAAATAGACAATTCAGAAATTGAAAATAGAATTGTTACAGCAGCAAAAACAGAATAATATTTATAAACTATTGTTTTAGTAGTTTTTTATTTTTTGTTGTTGCTGTTCTTATTTTTGTTCTTGTTGAACTTGAATTTAAACTTATTTTTATTTTTTTTAAATTTGAATTTCTTTCGATCTTTCTTTTGTTTATTGTAATTTCGACAATATTTGTTTCTATTATTGTTTCAATTGTTTTCGAAACTATTGTTTTTTAAAACAAAATATAGTTCTGAATATAAGTTTCAGCAATCTAATTATTAATAATCGATTTTTTCGCAGTTTGTACATTTTTTCTGTTTAATATATACAGAACTAGAATTGTCGACAACAAAAAATATATTTTCTGTAATAGCAGTCAGTTCAGTAGCTATTGTTAAAATCAAGATAATATTGATAATCGAGATATCTATTGAATTAATATATTGAATTTTGTAATTGTAAATAACAGTAGACAACTTCTGCTTGCAAATATTATTGTTATAAAAGAGTTTATACTTAAATATCTATCGATCAATAAAAAAACAGACAGTATTGTTAAGATCGGCTAGATATTTAAAAATAAATTAGTTTTTATCTATAGCTGAATTGCTCGAATAGATAGATAGTTTATTAATAATATTGCAAAACTTAATTCTGTATTTGTTGATATTCTAGAAGCTGAAGATCTTGAGAAACTCGAATTTGACAAAAATTCTTATTAGTATATTTGATTTTTTAGACTTGTATATCTTAACAATCTTTTGATAAATTTCTTTAACTAGATCGATTTTTTTTATATTGTAATATAGATTTCTATTAACAATGTTTCGGAGCGCGTTTATGCACTCTTTGTTGTTAGTAT
>JAABUL010001747.1_pt1 | contig 39499 bp, 27 predicted proteins | sample 5559151 | NCBI WGS metagenome assembly JAABUL01 (sample SAMN10711876, study PRJNA513368) | rock metagenome | isolation source: Antarctica rocks | place: Antarctica: Victoria Land, Pudding Butte sud | reverse complement strand
TGGGTGGGGATGGGTTTGGGGTTTGTAAGGGGTGGAGGAAGGGGGTGAGGAAGGGGGTGAGGAAGGGGGTGGAGTTTGTAAAAGGGGGTGGGAAGGATGTAAGAGGGAGTGGAGTTGGCAAGGGAAGTGGTAAAGGGGTGTGGGGAGGGTAAGGGGAAGGGAGTGGGGAAGGGTAGGTAAGGGAGTGGTAAAGGGGTGAGTGGGTGAGGAAGGGATGTGAGATGTGGGATGTTGGATGTATAATGTGGGATATGGGTTATCTGATGAATCACGGACTATGGATTACAGTTCGTGGTAAGGTATGGATTGATTGAGCTTTGGGAGGTTTGGGGGGTTTTGATGGATTTGACAGGACTCTGGTGGAAAGGGGTTGGTTGGTATCATTGTTCTGATGGGGCACGGAGTCGACAGGGGAGGGAATGGGAGTGACGCTGTAAGGAGTGGAAGGAATGGTCGACGGGAAAATGGGAAGGGAGTATGACATATTGGCTTTTTTAGAGCGGTGATATTAGCTGAAGGGATTAGATTGTATATGGTGGAGGAAGGGCATGCACTGATAATCGAGCTTTGGTAGATATAGTGGAATTTTGGCAGAAGGATGATGATTGGTGGTGTTCTTATATCGAGTGGAGTTGGTTAGGAGTTAGCAACGGAGTGGGAGTGGATATACGATATGATGGCTTTATTAGATCTGAGATGTTGGGGTGAAGGGGGTAGGCATTACGGGCATGGGAGTGGGGAAGTGGGAAGGGGCAGAAGGGTGGGAATAGTAAGGGAGTAAGGGTAGGAGAGGTAAGGAAGGCCGAGGGGGAGGGGAAGGGGAGGAAGGAGGGAAGGTATTGCCATTATGTCATTTCAAACAAACATGTTAGTAGTCTATATCCAGATATCATTGCAGAGTTATAGTAGATAGAGATCAGGTTGGAAGAGCGAGAGGAGAAGGGGATGGGATTGAGGGTATATGCTTGAGATAGAGAATGAGGAGGGCGAAGGGTGCGTTATGAGGGTTGTGTTGAATATAAGAATTTGATTTAAGGGGGTTAGAGAATATGGGCATTGAAGGGATATGGGGGGGTTGGGGACGTTGAGCAGGGGTTGTGTGATTGATGGAGGGTTGGTGGATGGGATGGTTTCGTGAGGGTTAGTAGATGGGAATGATTTTGTGGAGGGTTGGTGGATGGACATTGCTTTATGGAAGGTTGGTTGATAGAGATTAGGGTTGTCATTGGGCTGGAGTAGGAGGTGATCGTTTGGGATCAGTTCTGAGGAGGTTGACGAGAAAGGGGAGGAGGAGGGATAGATAATATGTTAGTCTCAATATCAAAAAGGTTTCTAATGTAAAGTCTTAACCAAAATCACGTTTTAACCGTTAAGGAATAATTAGCCGTTCTGGTTACCGCTGGTGGGAGCAGGAGGTAAGTACGTTGCGTTGCATTACGTTCGCGCTATAGATGTTCCTAGCGATAAAAAGTTTGTTTACCATCTCGTGAGGCTATGGTCTTCTTATTGTCAATGAGAAAAGAGGCGATTATGCTATGCTATCAGTGATAGTGGAGCATATAATTTAGAGGAGCTATTTGGATTTGGGATTTCGGATCTTGATACGGTGAGCACAGAGGTTATGTGTGTTTGTACGAGGGTTTGGTTAGCTGCAATGGAGCTGGGAGGGCGATTTGGTTAGAGGGGGAGGTGAGTGGTTGGGATTAAGTTGAAGGAGGGAGGGAGGTTGAAGGAGCGATGGAGATTGGGAATGGGTGAGGGCTTTGAGTTGGGCGATGGGATGGGCGATGGGTGCGGAGGAGATGATTTGATTCTTTGCTTTGACTGGAAAGAGGTAAGGGTTGATATAATTGGATGGTTGGCAAGCTTGCCATGGAGGTTCAGAGCCTCCATCTGTCTGGAGTAGAAAGGCTCCAAGCACGTAGATGGATCTTTCGTGTTGTAGATGCATCAGGTTACTCAACCGTTTCGTGGATTCCAATGGATATGGGGTTTGTTGAACGTCAGCGTAGTCACAAGTAATAATCGCTCTTCGATGATTGGGATCTAACGAAGGTCTATGAAACTGCATCATACCTTGTTCGACATATTTCGTCGTCTATAGCATGGACCAAGGTTTGGCAAGCCAATTGGCCTCCCGTGACGAATTCTTTCACTACCTCACCCCCAGCCCCTGCACCCACTCCCTCCACCTCCTCCACTCCGCCCAAGCCACACTCTGCTTTACCCCCTCATACCTCACCACCTCCATCGGGCTTTTGAGGTCCCTCCACCCCCTATTTTTTGAACTACTCAGCCCCGCCTTCCGCATCAAACTCATTAGCGTCTCCTCCTTCGTCCACCCCTGCTCTACAGCTACATCTGGGAGATAGGTGGCGCCATAACGTTTATTGTGATGCGTGAAAGCTATGCGGATGCCGTGTTTGCCGAGAACCCAGTCCAGAGGATCTTGGGCTGGGGTGAAGTTTGTGAGGAGGGTGGTACTGTTGCTTAGGCGGGGTAGTTCCGAGAGGGAGATGGGTGGGAAGCGGGTATCGTCGAATGCACTTTGGAAAGAATGATTAGATATGGGTATGTAGTATCATGTTCTGGGTGAACAGAGACGGGAAGAGATATGGCTTACGCGGTTAGCGCATAGCTCTTCAATCCTACAGACAATTCCTGCGCATCGAAGGTGCCGATACAGCCTCGTAAAGACTTATGACCTCTGGAGGAAAGGGTGTTCCAGGTTACGAATAGCGGATGAGATTCCTCTTTCGGAGTTGCAGCGGGAGAGGGTTGTTTAGAGCGGTTGAAAGAGAAGAATGATGAATTGGAGGAGGATTTCGAGTTTGTATTTGAGGTTGCCTGGGACGATGTTGTTGAGAGCAAGGAAGGCGTTGAGGCGGATGAGGCAGAGGAGGATGTAGAAGGCGAGGGAGCTTGCAGCCGCGATATACTTGGGAGTTGAAGCATAGCTGCCCTTGGTTTTGGGGCCTGCTCTTCCATGCCCGCCTGCTCACCTTCGAGTTCATCTTGAGAGTCTGATTCCTCCATTTCGCTGTGCTCTGCACTATTTGGATCGTTCTTTAGAACGCCATCTTCCGCACCATCCTGCTCCGCGTCTTCCCCAGCGGTAGGCTTACCGAGCGACTGGTACTGGCTCCATAAATCCTGTACTTTTTGGTAGGAAAGCGGCTCACGGTTCTCGAGATCGGCGGTCAGGACTTCGAAACAGTAGGCGCAATGGCCTGTCGTTGCCATCCGAGCAGTGGGGATTGATAGATACAACAGTACTCGGATGTACACAGTAGGAGAGTAGCCGAGGCTAAGGGGATCTAGCCCTATCAGGCTAGTTACCCGGAGCTTCTAGTTTCCGTACTTCCGAGGGTCGGTCAAAACAGTCGGGTCGAATAATAGTAAGAATCCGAACGCCAAGGAGGGAATGACCGACCCTCGTTCGGGGCCAAGCTCTAGGGTACTCTGGGGTCTAGTCATTGAGTTTACACAACTTATCAGCCTAAGGGATTCTGGTGAAATCTTTATCAGAAGGGTCAATGATTTTTAGGAGTACTATATTCTGATAGGGGAGTGTGGATTGTTAAGCGAATGGCTATGTCGTTAATGAGCGTGGACCATCTCTGGGTATGGACCGGAAGGGGGTCAATCCGATGAATCAGCCTATTTGGCATTGATTACGAACGCATTAATCAAAGGGATCCTCATTCTTTAAGTAAATCTGGAACCTCTTACCATCCGACATTGCTTCTTGTGCTCCTCCCTGAGCCCTTGTCCTGATCTCGACACTTGGGAAGAGGATCAAATTCACCAGAGATCGGCAAGCTGGTGGAACCGAATCAACCATGGGACCTTACTTCTCAAAGTCGTGGGATCCGTCGACGGGCATCCCGGACCTTGGTGGGAAAGTGATTATAGTGACTGGAGCAAAGTTCGTCATTGACCCTGGCGGAAGTTGTTGAGTGCTAAACTGCGTAGCTCAGGAATTGGATACACCACAGCCGAACAACTGGCTCGTCATGGTGCCAAAGTGTATGTGGCAGTGCGAAGTGAAGCCAAAGCGCATGCGGCGATCGAGAAGATATACGCGAATAATAAGAAAGTCGAAGCAGGAAAGTTGATCTTTTTGCCGCTTGACCTGGCAGACCTCGACAGTGTTGCGAAAGCGGCGGAGATCTTCCTCAAGCAAGAAGACAGACTTGACATCCTCGGTACGTTTTACGAATCAACCCGAGGAATCAGTTAGACGCTTGATATTGCTAGTGTTTCTAACGGAGCATAGTTAACAATGCTGGTACCACCACATGGGACTACCAGACCACCAAGCAAGGACTTGAGCTGACCACTGGAGTCAAGTGTGTTGCCTTCCAATCCATCACAGCCGGCTACCTCAGACTAATACGATCAGTCATGTCGGCCATTTTCTGTTCACTGTCAAACTATTGCCGATCCTGAAGGCTACAGCCAACGAAAAAGGTTCAGACGTGCGAGTAGTCACGGTACAAAACTCTGCTCCCCTCATCAAACCGCCACTAACCACCATGCCTTTCAGCTCTCCTCCGCCGGCCACACAATCATGATGCCGCACCTCACCTTCACGCTCACCTCCGACTTCCATTACCCTGGTGTCGCGCCCTCCCCACCCCATAACACCGGTGTCCGCAACCAATCCTCCCGCTACGCCGTCAGCAAATCCGCCAACATCCTCTTCGCCTCGGAGCTGCAGCGCCGCATGGACGCCGAAAACATTCCCATCATCTCCACCTCCTTGCATCCGGGCATGATCCTTACTGAGGGGCTAGCGAGACTGTCCTTTGGATTGTTGGGGCCTGTTTTGTGGCTGCTCAAGACGTTTGCGAGTGGGAGTCCGGAGAAGGGCGCGGTGCCGACTTTGTATTTGGCGACCGCGGAGGAGGTGAGGCAGAGAAAGGGGGAATTCGCGGGGAGGTATGTCGACCCGAGTTTAAAGGCGGTGGCGCCGAGCAAGCTGGCGAGCGATCCGAAGCTTGCAAGGAACCTGTGGGAGTTGAGTGAGGAGACGGTTGGGAAGTGGACGACGACGTAGGAGGGAAACTTGAAGGGTCAATTGGCTTGGGTAATTCCTTTGCGGGTGTGGGAGTGCTAATGTGAAGAAGTGACGGGAAGATTCTGGATGCTAATCTCGTTCCTTATCGCGTCTATTGTTGACTCTGCTGTTCAGTCACAAAGTGATATGCTGCCAATGATGATTAAGCAAGAACCCTCTAGCACATCTACTCCATCGCTTTCAGCAATAACCTGGAGCCGACTTGTTGTTAAATCCATGGTGCGAGACGCATTATCGCCTATTGCCGAAAATATGCGTCAGTTGCTGCTTCGGGTAGACGAAAATTGTGGACAGACAGAGAGAATGAGAATTATGGATCCGACTTCGTAATTACTATCTCTAATTCCGGGCCATGCGACTAGTAGCATATGGCATTTATACAGTGGTAATCTCGAAATTGATGGGATATTAATGTTTCAATATGTCCCTCCTCTCTCAGTTCTCCTGTGTCCGGTGGCATTTTTCCCACTCTGTTGCCTCATCGTAATCAAGCTGTCTTATCAATATGGGATCTACCGGTGATAAGTTTGAAGGCTGGATGGGTCTCGATAAGACCTCAGCAGAAGGCAAAATGGTCTGGCAGGAGTTCCAGCCAAAGACATGGGAAGAGACCGATGTCGATATCAAAGTATCACACTGCGGCATCTGCGGTTCCGATCTGCACGTTTTGAGGAGTGGTTGGGTAAGACAAGACACTCTACACGCGTTACAAGTCCTTGCATGAATTTCCGGTGCTGAAAACGCCGTGTTTTAGGGACCAACGCCCTATCCATGCTGCGTAGGACACGAGATCGTCGGCACTGCCGAACGGGTGGGCTCGAAGGTCAAGGCTATCAAGGTCGGCGATCGTGTGGGTGTGGGTGCACAGAGCGACTCCTGCCAGGGCCGGAAGGGCGACTGTGAGGAATGCGCGTCCGGCATGGAGAATTACTGCGCCAAAGCCTTCGTGGCGACCTATGCCGATCCGCACTTGAACAGCGATATCTCACAGGGTGGATATGCGCTGTATCACAGGTGCCCGGGGCATTTCGTCATCAAGATCCCGGAAGCTCTTCGTTCAGCTGATGCGGCACCCATGTTGTGCGGTGGGATTTCAACTTATTCTCCTCTGAGGCACAACGGCTGTGGACCAGGAAAGCGTGTGGGGATCATTGGTCTGGGTGGACTAGGCCATTTCGCAATTCTATGGGCGAAGGCCTTGGGTGCTGACAAAGTTCTTGCCATTTCCCGCAAGCGTAGCAAGAAGGCAGACGCTCTCAGTCTTGGTGCCGACACATACATCGCGACTGATGATGATCCCGAGTGGGGCAAGCATAACGTTCGCTCTCTTGATATTATCATTTCTACCGTCTCGTCGTCAAAGGTACAGTGCTCCAGTCAGTCCCCCGAATAAGCTTCCATTTAATAACCACCGTCCAGATGCCAATCGGTGATTACCTTGGTCTTCTCTGCACAGATGGTGTGCTTGCTCAAGTGGGTCTTCCTGATGATGGTCTTCTACAGGTTCCTGCTGCTTCCTTAATCTGGGGTAGGATCAAGCTCGGAGGATCGCTTATTGGTTCACCTTCGGAGATCGAAGAGATGCTTCAGCTTGCTGTAGACAAGAAAGTGCAGCCTAGGATTGAACTCCGATCCATGAAGGATGCAAATAAAGCTATCACCGATATGGAATCCGGCAAGGCAAGGTATCGCTATGTGTTGGTCAATGAACAGCATTAGTACTAGTACGAGGAATTTGAACCTAAGTCTCAGCTTATACTTCAGTCTCTCTCAAATAAAATACATTGCCAAAGATCTTACTCGAATATACATGACGCACGATACTAGCTCCCTCCCTCATCTGTAATAGAGCTCTTCCACGAACAAACCATCCTCGATCGAACTAGTAAAATATGTGCGCTTACACTTACACATCGTCATCGCCTGGTCAGTATAAGCTTTCTCAGAAGGTGGTATTAAGGCGAGGTAGTGCACAACCGTGCTCCTGGGGCTGTATCGTTCGAACAACTCAAATTTCAATTCTAGTAGGCGCATATATACAGGAGCGATGTGAAACAATATATAAAAACGATGTGAAGCCACAGAACGTACAAGCATGCGAAAGAATTGAGATATCGGATTCAACAGACGATTGTTGATTCTAAAGTGCTAGCGCTTTCGATGTCGAGATTTGCATTGAAGATATTAGAGGGTTATATCTCCATCCTAGATACCCTAGAGACTCCCAGAATCTGCAAAGGGACTTGGTTCATGTGTTTATATTTCTCTAGTAGATGAAGATGTGACCTGAGGAAATTTCGTGTTGGAGAAGTATTATTAGAAAATCGCGATAGGTTTTTTATTTCAGCCGCGGTGCTAATGCTTGACAAGGAAAACTCATCGGTTGTAGAGGTTTTCTCGCTTGTGAAATTCGTGTTTGGAATCGAAGTATCGTCATTTCATCTATTATTGTTGGTACGAGCATGGTGTGGACTGCCCGAGACTTGGTATTACGAATGGAGATTGATGGGGTATAGAAGGGGTCAAGACATATCTCTCGCCATGGATATTTTCCCCCTGATTACCGAAAGCATGATCAGTTGATGGCAAGGGTTGAGGCATATAGATAGTGTATAGAAAGAATTGCCGAGGCCAACAGAGTAAAGGTCTAATATTAGCATGTTGAAAAGATTATTGGAGACCGAAAGAGTAGGCGTCAAGAATAGAAGTCGGTTGGAAGACGAGACTCAGGGCTCGGACAGCAGCTCGAATTCCACAATCTTTCCGCTCCCAAAATGTCTCGATGAAATCATGACCTCGCCTGCGCTTGCTGAGGATGCCCCCAAAGGCCCCTACTCGTGTCCTCCACTCGTCTCTGCTGCTCCCGGATCTGTTCCGCCGTCTGCCCTCTCGCATTACCCCGACTATCGATCTCCATTCTATTGCCTCCCTGCCCAGTGAACTTCTCTTGCTGATCGTCTTGCTGATTATTCTGTTCATTGTTCTGCCGATGGCTCTGCTCATTAATCTGCTTGACCCTCGGGTCCGTACTCATGGTCCCCTCCATCAATCTCGCCGCTCCCCCTTCTCTCAACTTATTAATGGCCCGGATAGTATCGATAGCCGAATGCAATGTCCTCCTCGCATTGAAGTTCTTTTTAATCACGGGTAGCAAGTCGCCACCTTTCTCTCTTCCTTCCCTTTCCCTTACTTCATCATTAACGAAAGGGTGTTGTAAAGCTTCGTGGGCTGTCATGCGCTGTTGGGGGTCGATGGTAAGGCAGCGCTTGATGAATTCGCGTGCGGAAAGAGAGACGGAGCGCCAGTATTCGAGGGGCGTGAAGGAGTAGTCGGCTATGAGGATAGCTTGCATTTCTTCGAGGTTGGAGTCGCGGTCGAAGGGGGTGTAGCCGCAGAGTAGGAAGAAGGTTATTACACCTATTGCCCAGACGTCACTATAAGTTGCGTCAGATATGGGACAGTAATTGGGGGCGGAGGGGCGAGCGTACACCGGCTTGCCATGCCCGGTCTTCTTGAAAATCTCAGGCGCCATGTAGCCAGGTGTACCGCATGTGGTGGTGAGGACATGGAATGCTTCTTCGTCCATTATTCTTGAAAGCCCAAAGTCGGCTATGAGGAGGTCTGCATTGTCCTCTGGTGTGCGGAAAAGGAGATTCTCGGGTTTTAGGTCGCGGTGGACTATGCCATGGTCGTGGAGGTAGGCTACAGCGGAAAGTGTTGCTCGTATTAGATCCGCGGCATCGGACTCGTAATAGCTGCCTTTTCTGCATATTCGATCGAACAGTTCGCCGCCGAGGGCAAGGTCCGTCACTAAGTATACTGCGCTTGGTATTAGTCAATGTACGGGTCGACTGATAACCTCATAACCGTACAATTGTTCATTGTCTCGAAGTAATCCACCAACGTTAGAATGTTCTGATGGCCCATTGATACCCTTTTTAAGACCGCAATCTCATTCCGTACCTGTGACAGTAGATATGAGCCGACTTCTACTCAGGCCCCCTGTTCCAGCCGGTTCGCTCGGGAAACACAAACCATATGTTCCCTTCCCTGCATCATCCGTTTGTTGATGACCTTTGCCGCATAATATCGTCCCGTATCTATATGTACACATTCTTTGACCACGGAGTAGCTCCCAGCGCCGAGTGTCTTTCCCGTTTTATACCTACAAGGCTGGATCTGGGGCTTTGGTGCCTCTTGATGGTCCGAGCCCATGGTGTGTATAGTACAAAGACGTTTTGGGAAAGTGGCCGGTCGGAGTCCACCACAGAAGGATCAATCCAGGTGGCCAGTAGCTAGGGGTAGTACGCTGAGGCCGTCGGGGGTGAAATGTTACGAATCACAAGGTGGGGATCGAATGATGCTCGATCATAGGCTGCAATTGAGTACACGACGGTTTGGAATTTGCGAACAGCTATCGGTATAGAACGAACATGGTAAATGGCCATAGAAGATTGTCGTGCGCTGTTGGTAATAATGGAGTATTGTCAAAGCTGTCGGAGTTGGGACTTTGGAGAAGCTGAAGCACAGGCGGGGTGGGGTTGTGTGCGGAGATTGCGGCGTGATTTTCGCTGATTCGCCATTGCATTTGCGGTCTCGAAACCGGCCAAGAGTGGCATTTGATAACTATTACAACAGCGTCTCATAGGCGCATGGAACAAGTTCGATAACCACTGGGATCGTTGATGTCTTGATAGATTCAAGCTTTGTGGTAGTAACCGTTGAATCCCGGACCGTTTTGCCCCTTTCACATGCTTCCATTCCGACTCACGCTCCTACTCCTACTTGTTCCGTTACCATCAAGCATACCCATGCCTCTGACCTTGAAAACACTCCCAGCCCATTCGCTAAACATATCTGGATCCCATGCCTCATCATCCCTCCCTTTCCCCTTTTTACTCAATTGCTTTCCGTTCTGTCGTTTCTCGGCCGTATACATGTCGTAAAATGTTTCGTAATTCTGAATCACTTGATCCTGCACCGCCGCCACAAGCGTCTCCTTGGTCCTTACCTCATCGAGATACTCATCAAGTTTCTTTCGCAGAAGTTGGACTTCCTTTTCGGCAACCTTTTGGATCACGTTGACTGCCTGAGGAGCGTCGAAGCCTCTCTTGGCCGTCGCCGATGCATCAACAGGCTTGGTGATTCGGGATGCGAAATCGCTAGTCAGATCATTGATCACTGTCCTTAGGCTCCCATCCAATTCAACTTTCGCATCGAGCATATTCTCGACAACCTTAGGTAAAAGACCACCACCCATGATGCGCCAAAGGTTCCTGGGATCGAAGAGGCCGCCCCTTTCCCGAAGCTCCCAGAAAGTATTGGTCACGCTCGAGAAATCGAATGAAATCTCCGGAGTAACATACTCAATGTCAAAGGCGACGATTTGCTGCTTGAGAATCAGAAGATGTTTGATTAAGAACAGGCGGCCATCAGCCGCTGTGTTGCTGCTTTTTTGGGTAACAAGTTTGGCGGCATGTCGTAGGGAGAGGGTGGTTTGGTGGACAATATTATGAGCCAAGTCGTCAAAGACAGTAGACTGAGAGTTTCTTAGCTTACAACAATCGTTGATGTCTACCGCCGACTTACGTTCACGAGACGATATATTCGGCTAAGCAGCCAAATTGCTTTTTGAAGGGTTGGATACCAGCCTTGAAATGCTGCTTCGGTATCAAAACCCCACCGGCCATTCGGTGAGTCGCTCTCTTCGACGACCATTGGGGTTTTGGGCATTGGAGTGGTAGGCTCAGCAGCGGAGCCTTTTCTTCCATGGGTCGCAGCAGGCCCTTTTGACTTTGTACCCAAGAGCAAAACTTGTCGATTGCGGGCCGGATAGTCCACTTCCTCTTTCTTGGGCTTGTACCTTTCGATCTCGTCACGCAAGATAGCTTGAGCCCGGAAGACAAGCCGGGTCTGAGCCTCTTCGAGTGCCTCGTGAATGAGGAGTGCAAAGTCGAATTGATTTGTGTCTATTGGCTCGGCTTCTTCGTCTTGATCGTGCATATACCGAGTCTGTAGCAATGTACAAAGCTCACACAGCCTCAGTATCTGAACTTCATGAATGATCCTTGGTCGTAGATGATCGTACAAAGGTTCGCAGACCGATTCTAAGAAATCATAGAGGCCATCCTCCCCTTCAAACCATTCCCGCCATAGCTCGTACTCGTCAGAGCAAACTCCACGAGTGTAGCCAATGGCGCTTCGCGCAAAAGACACCAGTTCTTTAGAAGTGCTAGGTGCCATCGCAATATCTGCAATCTTCTTCCTTGCGAGAGGGATAACCAGTCTACCACGCGTAGCAGAGTAGCTTGTGTACAGCTCATTCATCAAGCTTTGATACTCAGCTTCTCCTCCTGGCTCAGTACCCAGTGGGAGGACAGCTCGCTTACGGATCTCTTGCGCGACCTCTTTAAGTTCTGATGCACCGAAACGGAACTTGGCGTAAAGAAGGGCAGACATGGTTGTATCGTTCAATTGCTTGTCAGCAATTCTCCTTGACACGTCGGATGCTATTTCTCGCAGTGCGCCAACGAAGTGAACACGGATCAATGTCAATCCTCTGGTCATCAGCAAGCGGTAGCGAGATCTGTAGGTTGCTGCTTCTCGGTGGTTTGGCTGTCTCGATCAGTCGATTGCCTTCGATGTACGAGCCTTCGACTTACGTGGGCTGCCATGTAGCTCAGACACTCGTCCAACCGGGCAAGCATCTCGGAGAATTCCTTACTTCTCACAAAACTCCCGGCTCCTGGTGCATTCAGCCTTCTGGTGACCGGCTCTAGAAAATTGTAGTATTTGAGATTTTGATCAAGGTCATCTGCGAGTCCTTCAATCCGCTTCTGCTCATCTAACAGCCCCTCACATTGCTTCTGGAATATTGTAGTCTGCGCCTCAACTTCTTTGAAGGATCCGGTGAGCGAAGCCAAGAGCCTGAGCGTTGACGTTGTATCCGACAACAAGGAGCCCAGATGCGAATGTGACAACTCCAGTTGTGTCTGATACGCTGTGTAATCATCATGACTTGAGTTTAGTAGTTCGCGCTCCAACTCGTTATACCAGCCAGCGAAGTCAAGCTCGCTTTGGATTGCTTTCTCCTCGGACTTTGTACCTTCAGCATCTCTTGACTTTTGACTACCTTTCGGCGCCGATTCGGCTTTCCCACCATCGACCGGGCCTAGGACTGCTTTGACTGCATCGTGGAAGTCCCTATACGACTGCGCCCGACGTGCTAATGTAGCTTTCGGTGGTCCAGTAGGCTCCTGAGTACTCCCAAGTCCACCATTGTGGCCACCTAATCGATGGGCGTCAGCTTGAAACTCTTCCTGCATAAAACATCAGATGGTATACAAGCAAGCTGTAGGACTAGGCTCACGTTAGGCTGGTCGAGCAGTGACTGCTTTCTCTTATGTTTCGGGGGCTTTGCTTGAGAAGCTTGGGTACTGTGATTGAACGAGTAGTAGTAAGAGGCGTCATCGTACATTATAATTGTAGTGGTCCGCAGTTGAAGCTGGTGTGCTGGCGTAGAAGGTGGAAGTGGAATTGGGGAAGATTTGCCGAGAACATCTCGAAGCTCTCAGATCATTTTCCCTACTAATATCAACAATGATTATAAGACGAGCAATCATACGGCAAGGTACGCAGTAGCTATCATCTGTGCTTGTACATCACTAATTCTACAGGCCGTCGGTTTGCAGCCCCGCCTTCAAGATCCTGGACTCGATCTCTAGCCACCAAGGTCGACCTTGAAGACGTCGAAAGCACTCTTGACAACTCCCTTCGAGAGACCAAATCCCTGGAATCCCAAATTCAAGAAAGGACCATTCAGATTGTTCCCCAGATCGACGCCCGGACTCACGTTACCCAAAATCTTCTGAAAGATGGAACTCCTCAAGCATATCGAGAGCATAGACGGCGTCGTATGTCTCTTGCATCTCCATTTATACTCAAGCATTCGAGTAGCTGCTAATGCACCCCTCGCCCAGAGAACCTCCAGAACCCTCTGGGCTCATCCATACCACGCCACTATGAACCCCACCACCTTCTCACTAACCCTCCCTCCCCCTCAGAAATCACACATGAACTACTCCTCGCCTCTCAAGCCCACTTGGGACACAAAACATCCCACTGGAACCCTATGAACTCTCGCTACATCTTCGGTATCCGCCAAGGCATCCACATCATCTCCCTCGACGTCACAGCATCCCATCTACGGCGTGCTTGTCGAGTCGTTTCTGGTGTCGCCGAAAGGGGAGGCCTGATACTGTTTGTGGGAACGAGACCCGGGCAAGATCGATGTGTGGTCAAAGCTGCGCAATTGGCGGGCGCTTGTCATCTTTTTGAGAGATGGACGCCTGGTAGTATTACAAATGGACATCAGATACTTGGCACGTGCAAGACGAAAGTTGTCGATGAATTCGATCGCGAGATTCCTGGCTTCGACGAGGAACTCCAGGAGCGACCTGTCTTGCGCCCTGACCTCGTGGTGTGTCTCAATCCGTTAGAAAACCATACGATGTTGCATGAATGTGGCTTGAATGCCATTCCGACAATTGGCATTGTGGATACGGACGCGAATCCAACGTGGGTCACGTACCCAATTCCCGCGAATGATGATAGTTTGAGGTGTGTGCAGGTCATTGCAGGAGTGCTGGGAAGGGCAGGGGAGGAAGGGCAGGGGAAGAGGATGGAGCTAGCGAGAGCGGGAAACGTTACCTATCATCCGGCTGTGTTGGGGAAGGCAATGGCGACGAAGGGCGCAGGAGGGGCGAGGACCGGCGGAAGTGGAGACGATGCAAGAGGGTCTCGATCATGACGGATTGTACAAAGAGCTTGGTATCAAATGGTAACATAAAGCATTGATGTTGACATCAGAAGAGTATGCTCAAAATTTCGTTTATTCACTTGCAGAATAGCTGGAGTTGAGTCCGATTACCTCGTCTATTTCATGGCTCTCATTGTCATCTCGACTCTAAACAGCATTAGCTCCTCCTCTGTCCTTCTCAGTAACAGGCAAAGAGAACACTCACACAGCAAAAGTCCCTGCACTAACAGGCATCGCCCTCAAAAGCGTCGGCCCAATCCCCTTCCAAAACCCCCTCGCACCCTCCACCCTATACGTCTGCGCAAAGCAATCCCTCATGGACGCGTACTTCCTATTCGGTCCAAAGCCATCACTCTGCATCTTACTCTTCACCACATCAAACGGATAGCTACTCAACCACAACGCCTCTCCCGCCAACCCTCCATACGTCGCCACTTTCACCTGAGAAATCTCATCCCGCTTTACGCCGTTGCGCGCAGCGTCCGTATTCATCATATACTCAAATGCTAAAAACCACACCCCATACGCCTGCGCTTCCCGCAAAATCGTGACGGCTTCGCCTCTGTACAACCCAGCAAGAACGCCCTCGTGGGCAGATAGCTTTTTGACGCAGTCGATGGGGCCGGAGTAGAGACGTGCGGCGCCGTGGGGTTGTGTTTGCAAGCGGATGCGGACGTGTTCGATGGGGCCTGAGATTATGGAGTTGGCGACGCCGGCGAAAGCACCGGAGAGGTAGTATTGTGAGTAAGAGAGGGTGGGGTTGAGGGGGTTGGAGGCGGCGTTGCGCTTCTCGAAGGCGCGGCGGGCGTAGTGGAAGCCGCCAAATTGGACGGAGACCTGAGTGGGTGTTGTGAGTCCAGGTCAAACAGGGCTAGGTGGCTCAGTGCTCGGTGAAGCATGTATAGAGGTTTCCCCAGAAAATCTAGTAAGAGACGATTGAAAGGCTTACACAAGCTCCAATCCCAATCAAGGGCGTCAGAGTCCCCTGTTTTGATATGAGCCATACCTCTTGACCTGCGCCGGCCAGATTAGTACCTTGTAGAACGCCGCTGGCCCTTCATTCTTGAAGATCTGTGTAGCACCATCTAAAGCACCCGAGTACTGAGAGCTTGTTTGCAGCCGAACCTTGACAATGTCTATTGGTGCAATCAGAAATCATACATCTGCAGTCTTTATCTAAGCCAAGTCCTCACCAAATGGCTGACCTAAAAAAAGGGAAATTTGTCAGCGGAATACTGATATAAAGGATCTGTAAATTGCAAGATCAGAATTAATCCAAAGCTCAACGACTCTCGAAACTCTAAACTCTTTCCAATATATAGAGGACCGTGCCTAAAGATGAACCAATTCAAAAGTCCACGCACAATTTCGAAAAGATAACGATAGAGAATTATATACTGAGCTTAACTTACCGAGCAGGACTTGAGCGACACCACCCGCTGCGCCTGCGAACAAATCCTTGAAGGTTTGTTTGAAACCTCCAGCATCCAGATCCACGTCCGCCATCTCAGTCTCTTAACCGGGCTTACCTGGACACTTGATAACCCATGATATGCCTTGTCAGCTTGAAGATGGATTGAGGTCTGTCAGCCAATCAATATTTAGCGAAAGAGTGGTGGAGCTAAGATAAGTTATCTTAGCGCCAAACACAGTCTTTTCACTTTCCGGGTATAGTTAGTGAGAAACAACTCCACACGCTTAAAATAAATTTCTAAAAAATAATAATAATAACGCGCTATAATACCTCTTCTTAAAGTATTATTTTATAGTATACTATTATAGCTATTATCTAATACTAAAATTAATAATATTATTATATAAAATATCTACTATTATATTTAAAAATATAATTCTAAGGGAGAAGAATCTAAATTATATATATAAATATATTATTATACTCTACTTAGACTTTTATAATATTATATTAATAATAGGTTAAAAGGGAATTAATAAGATATTAATAGACCTCTTTAAGTATTTAAAGATATCTTATAATAATCTTATTAAGAAGCTATTAAAGTAGCTTTAAATATAAGACTTATTAATATATATCTCCTCTAGATTTAACTACCTTTAAATATAAATATATAAATAATCTCTTAATAATACGCGTTCTTTAGAAAGCTTATTATAAGGTTAATAACCTATTAATCTATTAAACCCCTTGTTATAATAGACTACTCTAGAGACTAGTTATAATATATTAGAATATTAATTATTAGTAAAGATATCTAATAATTTAATTAAAGTTAAGTATTATAACCTTAATAATAAGACTATTTATAATAAAATTAATAAAGTAGTTATTATTAATACTTTAATTCTCTTAACCCCCTTAGATTACTCTTATAAAGGGAGTAGCCTATAAATACTACTCCTAGTTATATACTAGCTAAAGAGCGGAGATATAAAGAGATATATATATTATAAATAAGAGATTAAAGCTCTTTAAAAGGATATATATTAATATTATATCTTTAATACTCTTATATAGATTTAATAGCTTACTTTTAAGGTAGTTATAAGTTTAATATAAATTAAGGGGATAGCCCTTAATAATAATAATTATATATAAAAGTAGATATTTATAGAGAGATTTTATATAATAAATACCTTCCTCTTAAGCTTTAAAAGTCTAAGGGATATAGCTTATATAAGATATTTAAAGGGGTTATTAAGTATTAATAAGAAATATATATTAATAGTTATTAAATTTACCTTATTAGACCTTATAGATAAGGTTATTATAAAGTTATTATACTTTATAAGAAGTTCTTTTTTAACTAAGTATTTTATTTATAATTATAAGTTATAATAGTACTTTTATTATTAAAGTTATAATTATTATATTTATTAATACCTTATTAAGAAGTATAAAAAATAGTATAAAAAATATATAGGTTATTATAATAAAGATAAATATAAGAGTAAGTATTATAAGTATATAATTTATATTAGAAAGTATTAGATTATAATTAAAAGCTATCCTTATTATAAATATAAGCTTAAGAAGCTTAATTAAGTAAAGAGCCTTTAAAAGGCTCTCTACTTAATAAAGTTAAAATATAAGATAATTAAGTTTAATCCTCCCTTTATGTTAATTAACTTAATTACTTCTAACTTAATTACTTCTAACTTAATTATAATAATATATAAAGAGGAGGATATTATTAATATATATTTAAAGGAATCTACTAATAATTAGCTTATTCCCTTAATTATAAATAACTCTTCTTTAATTTATAACTTAAGGGATATTAAAAACAAAATATAAATTAAAAGAGATATTAAAGAGGATAATAAAGGAGTAAATTAATAAGAGGTTATTATAATAAAAGATAAAAAAATAACTTATAAAAGGCTTACTTATATATAACTTTAAGACTATTACTATTATAATAATATTATAAGTTAAAAGGAAATTTCCTTATACTTAACCTACTTTAAAGGCCCTTAAGGCCCTTAAAATAAATCTTTAAAAATATAAAAAAGTAGGTAATATAAACCTCTTAAATAAGTATTAAGAGATTAATATAATAAATTATATACCTTTAATAGTAAATAAATAAACCTTAAAGGTAAATAAATAACTTAAATTAATAAATTTTAAATTTATAAATTCCTTAAAAGGAGTAGCTTTTAAGGTTATAATCTTTATATAAATAAGTATAAATCCTTTATTAATTCCCTCTTTATATAATTCTACCTTAATATAAGGACTATTTAAATCTTTAAATAAATTAAACTCTAAATTCTTTACGCCTTACTTGTAACTTATAATATTAGAGCCTTATTATTATAAGAAGGTATACTTTATAAGGTATATATACTAAATAGCTAATATAGATATATATATATATATAAATGATAATAAATAGATATAGGAGTAAATAGTCTATATATTAGATAGATACAGAGTTACGTAATATACTAAGACGCTGCTAAGATATATAGAGAAAGTATATAAGAAACTTTAATACTTATCCTTTAAAGATTAATACTCCTAAGTTTCTTATCTTAAAGAAGTTAAAGCTAATAGTATAAGAGCTTATATTAATAATAATAATATCTTAAAGAAGAAGATAATAACTTTAAAGAAGTAAAAGCTCTTAATCTTATAATATAATATTTAATATTCTTATATTAAAGTAATAGTATTATTTCTTAAGGATAAAAAAATATTATAATTTTATATTATTATAATTTAAGAGCCTTAAATAAACTTAAATAATTTAATAATTTACTTCCTTAATTAATAGGAATTTAATTTAATCTACTTTAAGTTAATAGACTACGGAGGAAAGACCCTCTAAGTATACCTTTATATATATAAATAAATTAACCCCTAGATTATTATATATAAATTTATATTAAGGGATATTATCTTAATAAAAATTAAATTAGAAAGCCTAAATCTTAAGAGAAGTAATATATTATATATATATAATATTTATAATAAGTTAAAAATAAATTTTATTTATACTCTTAAGGATTTATATACCTTATTTATTAATAATAGCTATTTTATTAACTTAGATATAAATAATTAAGTTAAAGAGATTATTATTAATAACTTTAATATTTACTATCTAATATAAGAAGGATCTTATATTAAGGCTAATAATTATAATTATAAATAAATTTTAGCTTTAATAATATCTATTAATTAGAATTATAATTCTTAACTTTAACTCTAATTTTACCTCTTTAATATTAGACCTCTATTTTATAATAAAGGGATTAACTAAGTAGGTTTTAAGTATTATAATCATAGGTTTTACTAAGTAGGGGCTTGGCACGACTTAGTAATATAGGTCGACGGGTTAACATCGGCTAAGAGGTATTAACCCGGTAAGTAAATCGCTGGAATAATAGGAACGCACGGAGGGCGATCTAGTCGATCTAGTAAGAGGTTATAAGAATGATAGGAGCGTATAATAAACGATCTAGGCGACCTAGTAAGCGTACAGATTTCCTATATCTATATAAATAGTGATGTTTCCTAGTAAATAAGAGTTCTATACTTGACTTATATTATGATTCTAGTAATCTCCTAAGTACTAAATATAATACCTTATACTAGACGTATTTAATATAAGCCTACTTATCCTACTTCCTTAATACTCCTCTTTATGAGAACTAATTATAGGTCTACCTTATCTATAGATAAAGTAAACTGTAACACTTTAAGTACCCTTAGAATAAGTACCTTAGAAAGTAGAGACCCCCCCTTAAGCGTCTAGAGTTCACGACGCCTAATTATAGATAGTAAGGATAGATTTAAGGTCGCTAGACCCGACTTATTCTATAGTAAGAGAGAAAAGCTTAAAGACTAGCTTATATAACTTCAGCTCTACTTTACCTTTAATAGATAGACCTTATTAATAGTATAATAACCGGCCTTTACTATTATATATATAAGAGGACGAGCTTAGAAGTAGATTTATCCTTCTCTTAAGAAGTACCTTAAGGATAAAGATAATCTAGATAATTAGTATATCTAGAACTAGATAGAAAGCTTTATATAATTCTATATTAAGATATAATAAGTCTTTAATCCTTTAAATGAAAATAAGGTAGTTATATAAGTCATTTAATACTTATCTTAAAAGAAGTCTACTACTAAGTATTCTACTTAGTTTTAGTAGTATATAATAAAAATAGACTAGGATAATAATATACTAATAATAATATACTATTATAGATTAAAGTTCAATATTAAAAAAGAACTTATATAAACTAGAGTATAGATTAATAATCTTAATACTTTAATAGTAAAGGTTATAAAGGTTAATAATAAGCTTTATAAGTTAATAATAAAGAAATAATATGATAATAGAACCTCTAGAATAGGATAATCAAGGATCTTTACTAGTAATAGACTAGGAAGATAATAGTATTAATAACGCGACCCGTATAAATATACGCTAATAGAACTAGACTTCACTTAGAAATAAAACAAGGGAAAATTCAGGGGTAAGAAGTAGCTTAAAAGGGGTAAGAAAGTAATAACCTATTATAATTATAATAAACCGGGCCACTTTACTAGAGACTATTAATTAAAGAATATAGTACCGCGACCGCAGTTAAATATACTAAGAAGAGTTCTGTATAATAAACCTTCTACGGATTTAGATAACTATAACTTAACTTATAAGTAAGTAGAGGTAGAAAAACTATTAAGGGAAGTTATAAAAAGAGAATATTATTTTAAATTCATACGAAAAGTATATTAATTCATTAAGAATCTAAAAGACTATAGATTATTATCCTAGGATATTAATATAAGAACTACGAGGTATCTTATCCTAATAAGACGAGAGGACTTAGAACTTAAGGAAGTTTTAAAAGACCTAGTTATTAATATTTAGATAGAGGTAGACTAATTATAATAATAACTCCAAGATATTTAAGAGAAGAAGATAGAATAGGAATCTTCAGATAACGGCGAGGTTCTGAAGTATAGCTTAGAATATAGACAAGAAAGTTAAGAGAGCTTAGAAGAGGAAGCGCCACGTTATAAACTTAGTAAGGATACTTTAAATAACTCTCTATCTTATATTACTATATTATAAGGATTAAATAAAGGAAAACACTTAGAGAAAACGCATTATAAAGAAAAGTTATACGTTAAAGACTACCGATTTAACTTAGTATACCTAGAACATAGTATTATATATTAGATAGCCTGCGCTAACGACTACTACAAGTACTACTCCTAGGTCCGGATGGAACTAGGTAGGTAGATAGTAGATACGTCTTATAAATAAATGATCTAGAGGGATTATATAAGTAATAGTTATAACTAGTACTTAGCTAGTAAACGACTTAATATGTAGTTTCCAGGATCTACTATAGACTAGTATAATAGTGTAAAGAAACAACTAATACATAGCTTAAATAAAGAATATTACTACTTATTAGAGTAGTATACTTGCATGCATAATAAATACTAAAAACATATAGAGATTAAGAAGATATATAGTTTTCTCCTTAAACAGGGAAAAGAGTAATCTCTTATATTATAGGGAGATATAAGTAGATTAACATACTAACCCTAAAGTAATTCCTGTATACTACTTAGTATAATATATATATGAATATACCGGTATTAATTAATAGTTAACAGACTATTATAATGATAGATTCTAGAGTAACTAGTAACTTCACTTCCTAAGATTTAGTACGGTCACTAGGCCTACTAACTTGAAGGAAGAAAGAATAGTATAACTTATAGATAGCTAACGGGTTAACGCTATTAATAGGAAGGATAGATAAGGAAATATACTCGCTACCTATAATAATTCAACGCTACTATAAGGAACTAACCTTTAATATAGTTAGGATAGCTACTTATTATATCATTTTAGGAATGCCTTAATTAAAGAAATATAATCTAGTAATTAACTAGAAGAAAGGAGTACTTATATTTATAAATACTAGAGACGTTACTAGTATATAGCCTATACGCCGACAGAGGACGATAATAGATAAGAAATAGAATCAAAGACCGGTTAAAGCTTATATTACTTCAGTTTCAAATAAGGACGACCTTGTACGAGGGTCTAACTTAGTATATACTAGCAAGGATTAGTAAAGCAAATAAGCTAGAGCTATTAAAGGAAGAGACGAACCTCCTAATATCCCTTCAGAGTATAGAAAGTATGTAGCTCTATTTAAGGAAGAGTTAATAGTAAAAGCGTTACCTAAATATTAACCTTAGGATTATAAGATTAAACTTAAACTAGGAAAGGCCCTAATATTTAGACTAATTTATATACTTTTAAAGAAGGAACTTAGTATACTTTAGGAGTATATTAACGAGAACCTTAAAAAAGGATTTATTTAAGAATCTAAATTACTAGTAGGATATCCGATCCTCTTTACGCTAAAGAAGGATAGAAAGCTAAGGTTATACATTAATTACTAGAAGTTAAACGACATTACTATTAAGAACTAATATCCTTTACTAAATATTAACGAGCTGTAGGATAGACTCTCTAGGACAAAGATATTTACGAAGCTCGACTTATAAGGAGCTTATAACTTGATACGAATAAAGGAAGGTAAGGAATGGAAGACTATATTTAGGACTCGTTATAGATATTATAAGTACCTAGTTATACTATTTAGACTTACTAACGTACTAGTAACCTACCAAGTACTTATTAATAATATGGTTCAAGCTTAGCTAGATCGATTAGCGATAGCTTACCTTAACGACATATTGATTTATTCTAAAAACAAGGAAGAGTCTATTACGTATATACAGGACGTTCTTTTATACCTATCACAGGCGGGACTTCTCCTTAAACCAGAGAAGTGCGAATTTCACAAGGAATTAGTAGAATTCCTAGGATTTATAGTAAGTATCACAGGCATTCGAATAAGCCCTAAGAAGATTCAGGCGATATTAGAATAGCCTATACTATATGATATTAAGTTAGTCTAGAGTTTCTTAGGATTTACTAACTTTAATCGACGATTTATTAAAGGATATTCAAAGAAGGTACTCCTACTTACAAATATCACGAAGAAGGAAACTGGATTTTAGTAGGGACTAGCCTAAAAGTAATTATTTAGAACGCTTAAATAAGCTTATATAGATCTACTAGTACTTTATACCTTTCAGGCCGGCGAGCCGGTATATATTAAAATAGATACTTCGGATCTTGTAATTAGTACTTATTTATGCTAATAACGAGATGATAAGTAGTATCCTATAGCCTACTACTTATATAAGATATTAGGAGCTGAATAGAACTATAACATCTATAATAAGGAACTACTTGTAATAGTATATATACTTCAGAATTAGAGGGTATATACTAAGAGTTATTTAGAACTTACTATCTTCACGGACTATAAGAACCTTCTTAACTTCATAATAATAAAGGAGTTGAATTAAAGATAGGTCTATTAATTAGAATTATTAGGATAGTATAAATTCAAGATACTATACACCCCTAGAAAGGATAATAGCCGAGTAGACGCCTTAAGTAGGCGAGCTAACTATATAGAATCCAAAGATATTATAGAGAAACTAACTCTTAAATAAGAAAGGGACGGATCGCTAGTACTAATATAGAATTTAGTAGCTATTATACAAGTTATAGTCCAAGACATATCTCTAATCCTAAGGGAAGGATATATCAATGATAATCTAGTTATAACGCTACGGAATTAATAACTAGGACAAGGACTACTCTAGTACAGGGGAAAGGTTTACTTACCTAAGGAATGTATTAAAGAAGTAATCCGGGATTACTACGATAATCTATTAATAGGATATCCGGGAGTATCTAAGACAGTAGAACTTATCTAACGAATATATACGATACTACGACTACGTACGCACGTTAAGAAATACATCAAGGAATATATTTATTATTAGTAGAACAAGTCTACACGCTATACTAAATACGGGTAAATACAATTTGCACTAGTTCCAGATATACTATAGAAGGATGTTATGATAGACTTTATTATCAAGCTACTAAAATTAAGGGATCTAGTTACGAAGGACGTTTTCAACTTAATTATAGTAATTATTAATAAGTTAATAAAGTACGCTATTATAATTCCTTATAAAGAAACTTATAAAGTAGATTAACTAGGATATATACTCCTTAATAGGCTAATAAGGGATTATAGTATACCTGAATCTATTATATTAGATAGAGATAGACTCTTTACGTCTTATTATTAAAAGACGCTGATCGCTATAATTAGAATTAAATTACGAATATTAACCGCGTACTATTTAGAGACGGATAGTTAGATAGAGCGTACGAACTAAATAATAGAAGTATACCTAAGATACTACGTTAATTATAAATAAAATAATTAGGTATTATTACTTCTAATAGTATAATTAGTATTTAATAATAAAAGGTTAGATACTACGTAACTATTACTATTCTTTATAAATTATAGACGATATGCTAACCTATTTCTAGAACCGCGACAGGGTTTAAGAGTAGAAAAGGCAACGTCATTAGCATCTAACATGAAAAGACTACATAGTAACATGTAGTAATAGATTAGTAAGGTTAATATAAAGACTTAAGGACGAGTTAATAAGAAAAGAAAAATGTATCCTTAACTAAAGAAGGGGGATAAGGTTTACCTTTATATAAAAAACCTGAAGAGTAAGAGACTAAGTAAGAAACTAGACTATATTAAAGTTAAACCATTTTTAATTAGATAATTAAAAGGGGCTATTAACTATAAGTTATAATTACTAATTAATACTAGAGTATACCTAGTATTCTATATCTCTTTACTAGAGCTAGCCGACTCTAAGATATTACTCTAAGAGAGTTAGAAGTTTAAGGCTAAGACTGAAGAATATAAAGTTAAGAAGATCCTAGACTATTAGAGTTAAGAATACCTAGTTAAATAGAAAGGATATAAGGATTTAGAAAATACCTAGGAACTAGTTAAATATCTTAAGAATTATAAGAACCTTCTATAATAGTTTTATTAGAGAACGGATTAGGGGGTAACTAGTTAAGTATCTCTAGGGATATATTAGCATTTAGGAAGTCGTCTATTAATAATATCCCTACGGTACGCCTCTAGACCTTATACGCCTTCTCTAGATCCTTAAGCCTCTCTAATTCTTTAATATCATTTAATCCTTTATTAAACATTCATTATTCCTTCTCTTTAAGGAAACGTTTCTACGCCCTTAAGCGCTTAAGCTTCGACTACTTAACACGAGCAACTTCATTGGCAGCGCGAGCGGTCTCGTTAGTAGCCTCCTAGGTAGCCTCCGTCTCGACTTCCTCCCGTTCAAGTTTTTCTATAGCCCTGTCAATGCTACCAAAATTGACTACCGGCTCGGCCGGCTCGTACTTCTTTCCAGTACGAATGCACTCGCCACACTTCTAGGACAAAGAAGAAAGTCGATACTCCTTCTACTACCGAGCGTAGCGGGCATAGGTAACCATGGCTAAGACGCCTGCATGGGTGCATCTTTAAAGATAAAGAAAGAAAAGGAAGGAGGGGTAATATTACGATCATAGGTTTTACTAAGCAGGGGCTTAGCACGACTTAGTAATACAGGTCGACGGGTCGACATCGGCTAAGAGGTATCGACCCGGTAAGTAGATTACTAGAACGACGGGAACGCACGGAGGGCGATCTAGTCGATCTGGTAAGAGGTCGCAGGAACGATAGGAGCGCATGATAAACGATCTAGGTAACCTAGCGAGCGTACGGATTTCCTATATCTATATAGATAATAATATTTCTTAATAGATAGAAGCTCTATATTTAACTTATATTATAATTCTAGTAATCTCCTAAGTACTAAATATAATACCTTGTACTAGACCTATTTAATATAAGCCTACTTATCCTACTTCCTTAATATTCCTTTTTACGAGAACTAATCATAGGTCTATCCTATCCACGGACGGAGTGAACCGTAATATTAAGCTACTTTAAAAGGAAGGATATAAAATATAACTTAAATTACTTTTTAATAATATTATAACTTAATATTATAATAAAGGATATATTAAAGAAGGAAAGGCTCTTATAAGATTATATTAATATTATAAAACTTAAGGAAGTATTTATTATTAAAGCTTATAAAATTATAATAATAATAAATATCTTAATTATTTATAACTTAATTAATATTTATATAAATATTACTATTTATATTATTATTAAAGCTATTAAAATTATAATCCTTAAAGTATAAATCTTATAATACTTATACCTTAAATAGAGTAATAAGTATAATAAGATATATATAAAAATAATATAACTTTTATACCTTTATTAAATACTATTATTTATTAAAGATAGAATCCTAGAAGCTATCTTAAGTATAATAAAGTAAAGGTAAAAGAAATAATTTTATTAAAAGATAAAGATTATTATTTATATACTTTATAATCCCTATTAAAAGAAGGTAGAGAAGATTAATAATAATTTAAAAAAAGCTTAAAAGTTAATTAAATAAGTTAATAATAGAGGTATATCCTTTAAGGCTTATATATTATTTTTAAAAGATACTTAAGAAAGAGTAGTCTTAAGGAAGGATAAGAAAATATACTTATTTATTAATTCCTTCTTTTTAAAGCCCTTAAATATAGATCTATTAGATATTATATACTTTAAGTACTCCTAGCTAATTAAATTCAAATTAATTATAAAATATAAAACTATAAATATTATTAAGGATATCTTATTAAATAAAGTATTTAAATTTAATATTATTATAAATAAAGTCTTAATAATATTATTTCCTTAATTTATATTAATCTTTTAGAACTTATTTTATACCTTTATCTCCTATTTATATTACTTAAAGTACTTTTACTATTCTAATATAATTTTATTTAGAAAACTTAATAAAAAATTATATTTAATCTTAAAAGCCTACTATTTTATAATATTATTTAATATTCTAAATAAAGCTTTTAAGGTAATAATAGTTAACTAATTAACTTAAGTTATAAAATTAATAAACCTCCTCCCTAATATATATTTAAGGGGGTATAAAGGGATTTTATTAGAGATTATAATATATACTCTTATAAAGAAAGTTTATACTACTTAATTTAAAAAGGAGCTAATAAGCCTATTCCTCTTAAATATCTTAAATATATTTAATAATATTTTATATTAATAACTACTTTATAACCTTTATAAGCGGGGGATTAATAATATAATATTAAGGTAAATAAAGAGTTTTATTATAAATTATATTATAAAGCTTTACCTTCCTAACTTTATCTTAAATTAAATTAAGATAAAAATAGGTATCCTTTAAGGCTCTTCCTTCTTATTAATCCTTTACCTATTTTATAATATAGACCTATTAAATATACTTAATAATAATAAAGGATTACTAGTATTAAGTTATATTAATAATATAATAATCCTTATTATTAATCCTAGCCTAGAAGTTAATATTAAGAAGCTTATAAAGCTTTATAAATATACTTTAAAATAAATAATATAATATACCTTTATCTTTAACTTAAAGAAATATTAATTAATCTACTTCTAAGGTTATATAATTATAATAAATAGGATTAATTTAATACTCTTAACTATTATTATTAAGGTTAAAAATAATGATAAATATCTTAAAATAATTATTAATAAGTATTTAAAATAGTAATCCTATTTAGACTACTTTAATAATAAAGTATATAAATAACTTATTATCCTTAACTTACTATCTACCTTTATATAAGGGGTAAATATATTAAAGATAAGGAAGATATATTAAAATATAATATTCCTACTATTTATATACTACACCTTAATATAATATATCCTAGTAGGAGGCTTTAAATATAAGATAGACTAAGATAAGGCCTTAAAGATAATATAAAAGATTTAAAGAAGGATTATATAAATTATATTAAGCGCCTTTTATATTATAATAAGTATAATACTATATATTAAGTTATATTTATTATTAGTAAAATTTACCTTAAAATATATAATTATTAACTCCTTACTCTAAATTATATTAAATTAAATATATAAAGATATTAAATAAATCTAGGTAGAAATAATCTTTAAAGATATTATTATTATAATATTAAGCCCCCTTTTTTAATATAAAGCTATCTTCTCCTAATTACCTATAAATATAAAGAGAAGACTTACCTTTATTAAACCCCCTTAATAAATATTAATCCCTATTATTATTATTAAAATAGATAAAATTATAATAAATAATTATTAAATAATTATATTTAACCTTAATAATATTATATTTTATAATAATAGTAGTAGGATTTAAGGCCTAATTAGGATATCTATTATAAAGGTAATATACCTAAATTAGGCTAACCCCTACTAATTATTACTAGCCGGAAAGATATAGGATAGTATAGGATATTAGCCTTCCTAGTTATCTTATAAGAGGGGATAGGTTTAGGGGTTTTAGTCCTATCCCGTTATAGGATGGTATAGGTTTTCGTAGGATAATCTTATAGGATAGGATATTCGTAGGACTACTTTATAGGATAGGATATTCATGGGATATCTTATAATTAGTAAGTATATATAGTTTTTTATAAAAAAATATTCTAGAAAATTTTATTATATAGAAAGTTATAACTAGAAAGATAACTAGAAAGGTAAAAATTAAGATAATTCTAAAAATATCCTACTAATCTATAAAGGTACTAGGCTAAAATAAATATATATTATTAATAAGGGTCTAAAATACTATTATTTTTAAAGATTAAATACCTAGGAATTTATTTAGGACTAGAGAATAGTAACTAGAAAGGTAATTAGAAAGGTAAATAATAAGGTATTTCTTAAAATATCCTACTAGTCTATAAAGGTACTAGGCTAAAATTAATATTTATTACTAAATATAATATATATTACTATATTTTATTTAAATTTAATACCTAGGAATATATTTAAGACTGGAGGAATAGTAACTAGATGTTACGGTTCACTCCGTCCGTGGATAGGATAGACCTATGATTAGTTCTCGTGAAGAGAAGTGTTAAGGAAGCAGGGTAAGTAGGCTTATATTAAATAGGTCTAGTATAAAGTATTATATTCAGTACCTAAGAGATTACTAGAATTATAATATAAGTTAAGTATAAAGCTCTTATATACTAGAAATCACGCTATCTATATAATAGAAGGAGATCGTACTAAGAGATACTACTTATTACGCTTAAACCTACTTAATACCTGCGAGTAGTATAAGACAGGCGAGTAGTCTTACTACACTTAATCTTACTCGACGTTTACGAGTGATATAAGTTAGGCGAGTAGTCCTAGCTATTCACGTCCCTAGTAAATACCCTGTCACGCTATTATATAATCATGATATTATCCCCTCTTCTTATTCTTTCTTTATCCTTAAAGTAACTATTTATCTATATATTCTTATTAATCTATTAATTGTATTCAGCTCTAGAACTATATAAACGTGAGAGGAGTAGTAGTTATAATGACTTATCATTATTATACTTTAAGTTAGAAGGAATACCGCCTCTTATTACTATCCTAAAAATGCGCCGAGTACATTCGTTCTAGGAAGAAGTATGAACCTGTAGAACTAGTAGTAAACTTTATAAGTATTAATAGAGCGATAGAGAAGCTTAAAAAGGAAGAGCTAGAAACAGAAGTAATATAGTCAGTTATAGTAGAATAGTTATATATATTATAGGCGAGGCTATAAAGGTTATAGAAATAAAAACGTTTCCTACGGGATTATAAATAGGAGATATTCACAAGGAGCCTTTTAGATATTAAAGAGTTAGAAAGGCTTAAGGATCTAGAAAAAGTTTAAGAGATCTAGAACTATATTATAGGAGCGTCGTTAATAGATAATTTCCTGAATATTAATATCTTCCTAGAAACGCTTAACTAGCTATCTCCTAGTTCGCCTTCTAATGAAACTGTCGTAGGAGGCTCTAGTACTATTTAAGATATTTAATAGGTTCCTAGGTATTTTCTAAGTCATCGTAATCTTTCTACTTAACTAAGTATTTCTAATCCTATTTATCTAGGACCTTCTTAACTTTATATTCTTTAGTCTTAGTCTTAAACTTCTATTCTTCTTAGAGTAGTATCCTGAAGTTAGCTAGTTCTAATAAAGAGATATAGAATACTAAGTATATCTTAGTATTAGATAGTAGCTATAATTTATAATTAATAGGTCTCTTAGATTATTTAATTAAAAATAGTTTAACTTTAATATAGTCTAATTTCCTATTTAGTCTCTTACTCTTTAAGTTTTTTATATAAAGATATACTTTATCCCCCTTCTTTAATTAAGGATATATTTTTCTCTTCTTATTAACTCTTTATTAAGTCTTAGTATTAATCCTACTAATTATTTATTATATATCGCTATATAATCTTTTTATATTAGATACTAATACCGTCGCTTTCTCTGCCTTAGAACTCTCCCTTAGTTCTAGAAATAAGTTAGCGTGTCTTTTATAATTTATAAAGAATAGAGATAGTCTAATTATATCTAATCTCTTATTATTAAGTACTAATTATATTATAAGAAGTAATAAGACCTAATCATTTTACTTATAATTAATATAATACCTTAGGTATACTTCTATTATTTAGTTTATATATTCTATCTAACTATCTATTTCTAGATAGTAGGCGGTTAATATTTATAGCTTTATTCTAATTACGGCTATTAGAGTCTTCTAATAATAAGATATAAAGAGTCTATCCTTATCTAAGATAATAGACTTAAGTATACTATAATCCCTTATCAGCTTATTTAAAAGGATAAATCCTAGTTAATATACTTTATATATTTCTTTATAAGGGATCAGGACCGTATACTTTATTAACTTATTAATAATTACTATTATTAAGTTAAAGATATCTCCTATAACTAGATCTTTTAATTTCGGTAGTTTAATAATAAAGTTCATCGTTACATCTTTCTATAATATATCTAGAACTAGTATAAATTATATTTACCTATATTTAGTATAGCGCGCAGACTTATTCTACTAGTATTAAATATATTCCCTAATATATTTCTTAACGTACGTCCGTAGTCTTAGCGTTATATATTCCTATTAAAGGAGCTCTATTATTTTAGAGATTCCTAGATATCCTAATAAAGGATTATTATAATAATCCTAGATTATTTCTTTAATATATCTCTTAGGTAAGTATATCTTTCCTTTATACTAGAGTAGCTCTTATCCTAGTTATTAATTCCTTAGCTATAATACTAGGTTATTATTAATATAGCCTTCTTTCAGGATTAGTATAATATCCTAGACTATAATTCGCGTTATAGCTATTAAATTCTAAATTAGTACTAATAATCTATCCTTTTCTTATTTAAGAATTAGCTTCTTTATAATATCCTTGGATTCTATATAATCTATACGCCTACTTAAGGCGTCTACTCGATTATTATCTTTTCTTAAGGTATATAATATCTTGAATTTATACTATCCTAATAATTCTAATTAATAGACTTATCTTCGGTTTAACTCCTTAATTATAATAAAGTTTAAGAGGTTCTTATAGTTTATAAAGATAATAAGTTCTAAATAACTCTTAATATATATCTTCTAATTCTAAAGTATATATATTACTACTAATAGTTCCTTATTATAGATATTATAGTTCTATTCTACTACTAATATCTTTTATAAGTAGTAAGTAATTAGGTACTATTTACTATCCTTTTCTTAATATAGATAGGCGCTAATTATAAGGTCTAAGGTATCTATCTTAATATAAGTAGATTTATTTACTTAAAAGGTATAAAGTACTAGTAGATTTTAATAAGCTTCCTTTAATATTATAAATACTTTCTATTAACTTAATCTTTATTAAAATCCTTTTTCCTTCTTAATAATATTTATAAGTAGTAGTACTATCTTTAAATATCTTTTAATAAACCTTCTATTAAAGTTTATAAATCTTAAGAAGCTCTAGATTAATTTTATATTATATAGTATAAGCTATTCTATTATAACCTTAATCTTTTCAGGGCTTATATAAATACCTGTAATACTTATTATAAATCCTAGGAATTCTATTAATTCCTTATGAAATTCATACTTCTCCGGCTTAAGGAGTAATCTAGCTTATAATAGGTAGGTTAAAATATCTTATATATACTAGATATATTCTTCCTTAATCTTAGAGTAGATTAAGATATTATTAAGGTAAGTAATTATAATATAATCTAAATAAGTTTAAATAATATTATTAACTAGTACTTAATAAGTTACTAATATATTAATAAATCTAAATAATATAACTAGGTACTTATAATATCTATATTAAGTCTTAAATATAGTTTTCTATTCTTCTCCTTCTTTTATTTAGATTAAGTTATAAGCTCCTTATAAGTTAAGCTTAATAAATATCTTTACTTAAAAGAGTCTATCCTATAACTCGCTAATATTTAGTAAAGGATACTTATTCTTAATAATAATATTATTTAACTTCTAATAATTAATATATAACCTAAGCATTCTATCCTTTTTTAATATAAAGAGGATTAGATAACCTATTAATAATTTAGATTCTTAAATAAATCCCTTTTTAAGGTTCTTATTAATATACCCGCGTAGTATAGTAAGTTCCTTTTCTAATAATATATAAATTAATCTAAATATTAATTCTTTTCCTAGTTTAAGTTTAATCTTATAATCCTAAGATTAGTATATAAGTAAAGCTTTTATTATTATCTCTTTTATAAAGAGATATATCTATTTCTTATATTCTTATAAGATATTAAGAGGTTTATTATTTCTTTTAATAATTCTAGCTTAATTATCCGGCTAATCCTTATTAATATATATTAAGTTAGACTCTTATCTAAGGTTATCCTTCTTTAAAACTAAAGTATAATAAGCTTTAACTAGTCTTTAATTCTATTTCTTATCTACTATTATCCGCTATTAGCGTATAGGTTATATACTAGTAATATCTCTAATATTTATAAATATAAATACTCCTTTCTTTTAATTAATTACTAGATTATACTTCTTTAATTAAGGTATTCTTAAAATGATATAATAAGTAGCTATCCTAACTATATCAAAGGTTAGTTCCTTATAGTAGCGTTGAATTATTATAGGTAGCGATTATATTTCCTTATCTATCCTTCCTATTAATAGCGTTAACCTATTAGCTATTTATAAATTATATTATTCTCTCTTCTTTCAAGTTAGTAGGCCTAGTAACTATATTAAGTCTTAAGAGGCAAAGTTTCTAGTTACTTCAGAATCTATTATTATAATAATTCGTTAACTATTAATTAGTACTAGTATATTCACATGTATATCGTATTAAGTAGTATACAGGAATTGCTTTAGGATTAGTATATTGATCTACTTATATCTCCCTGTAATATAAGAGATTACTCTTTTCCCTGTTTAAGGAGAAAACCGTATATCGTTTTGATTTCTTAATACTTCTTGCATTTATCGTGCATGCAAGTATACCATTCTAGGTGTACTAAGTTAAATCGATATTCTTTGACATAAAGCTTTTCTTCGTGATACGTTTTCTCTAAGTGTTTTTCTTTGTTTAACCCTTGTAATATAGTAGTATAAGATGGAGAGTTATTTAGAGTATCCCTACTAATTCTATAGCGTAGCGCTTCTTCTTCCAAGCTCTCTTAACTTTCTTATCTATGTTTTAAGTTATACTTTAGAACCTCGCTATTATTTAAAGATTCCTATTTTATCTTCTTATCTTAAATATCTTTAAGTTATTATTATAATTAGTCTACTTCTATCTAGATATTAATAACTAGGTCCTTTAGAACTTCTTTAAGCTTTAAGTCCTCTTAACCTATTAGGATAAGATACCTTATAATTCTTATATTAATATCTTAAGATAATATTCTATAATCCTTTAGATTCTTAATAAATTAATATACTTTTTATATAAATTTAAAATAGTATTCTCCCTTTATAACCTCCTTTAATAGTTTCTTTACCTCTATTTATTTATAATTTAAGTTATAGTTTTCTAGATCTTTAGAAGGTTTATTATATAGAACTCTTCTTAGTATATTTAATTATAATCATAATATTATAGTCTTTAACTAGTAGTCTTTAATAAAGTAATCTAGTTTATTATAATTATAATAGATTATTACTTTCTTACCCCTTTTAAACTACTTCTTACCCCTGAATTTTCTCTTATCTTATTTCTAAGTAAAGTCTAGTTCTATTAATATATATTTATATAGGTCGCGTTATTAATACTATTATCTTCCTAGTCTATTACTAGTAAAGATTCTTGATTATCCTATTCTAGAGGCTTTATTATTATATTATTTCTTTATTACTAATTTATAGAGCTTATTATTAACCTTTATAACTTCTATTATTAAAGTATTAAGATTATTAATCTATATTCTAGTTTATATAAATTCTTCTTTAATATTAAACTTTAATCTATAATAGTATATTATTATTAATATATTATTATCCTAGTCTATCTTAATTATATATTATTAAAACTAAATAGAATACTTAATAGTAGACTTCTTCTAAGATAAGTATTAAATAACTTATATAATTACTTTATTTTTATTTAAAAGACTAAAGACTTATTATATCTTAATATAAAATCGTGTAAAGCTTTCTATCTAGTTCTAGATATATTAATTATCTAGATTATCTTTATCCTTAAGGTACTTCTTAAGTAAAGGATAAACCTACTTCTAAGCTTATCCTCTTATATATATAATAATAAAGGCTAGCTATTATACTATTAATAAGGCTTATCTATTAAAGGTAAAGTAAAGCTAAAGCTATATAAGCTAGTCTTTAAGCTTTTCCCTCTTATTATAAAATAAGTTAGGTCTAGTAATCTTAGATCTATCCTTATTATCTATAATTAGGCGTTAGGAACTCTAGACACTTAAGGGGAGATTTCTACTTTTTAAGATACTTATTCTAAGAGTATTTAAAGTGTTATAATTTACTCTATCTATAAATAGGATAGACCTATAATTAATTCTTATAAAGAGGAGTATTAAGGAAGTAGGATAAATAGGCTTATATTAAATAGGTCTAATATAAGGTATTATATTTAGTATCTAGGAGATTACTAGAATTATAATATAAGTTAAACACGGAGCTCTTATATACTAGAAATCACGCTGTCTATATAATAGAAGGAGATTATACTAAGAGATATTACTTACTACGCTTAAACCTACTTAACACCTGCGAGTAATATAAGATAGGCGAGCGGTCTTACTACGCTCGATCCTACTCGACATCTACGAGCGATACGAGTCGGGCGAGTAGTCCTAGCTATTCACGTCCCTAGTAAATACCCTGTCACGCTACCATGTAGTCGTGACACTAGAACGATAATTAGAAATATAAATAATACCTTTTTAAGTATAACTTTTTATATAATAAAAATTTCTAGAATATTTTTTTATAGAAAACTACGTTATATACTTACTAATTATAGGATATCCTACGAATATCCTATCCTATAAAGTAGTCTTACGGATATCCTATCCTACTCAATTATCCTATCCTATACCCGTCCTATACCGTTACAAAGATATAGGATTAGGCCCTTATTTACCTATACTATATTACAGTCCTATACTATCCTACGTAGGATATCCTGTAGGATATCCTATATCTTTCCGGCTAGTACTAATTATATATATAAAAGTAGTATATTTAGGCCTAGTTAATAAATATATAATATACTTTAATAAGTTATATAATATCCTTATAATATTAGAGTTATTAAAGGATAATAATACCTCCGACCTAATTTTTATCCTTATTAATAATTAAGCTATAATCTACTTATCTTATTATTCCTAGAATTAATTAGGTTAATATATATTAAGATAAATTATTAAGTTATAATATTTCCTCTAATAATATATTAAGATATATTAGATACCTACTTATATAAGTATTTTAGGGAATAAGGTTATTAATATTACTATTAAAGAGGTTATAAGGTAAAGAGAAAATAAGGAAGATATCTTAACCTTAATACCTCTTAAGCTTTATAACTTAATATTTATAATTAAATCCTAAATTAAGACTTAAAATTAGGAATATCAAAAGAGATCTTAAAATAAGATTAAGTATAAGTATATATCCTATTACCTAGCCTTAAAGCTTATATAAAAGGTATTAACTAAGTTTAAAGGATTACTTAAGCCCTAGATGTTAATATTAATCTAAATATATATTAATAAGATTAGATTAATAAACTACTTATATAGAATTAAGGCTTATAACTCTAAGTTCTATAAGTATAATAGTATAAAAAATATATAATATATACTCTTATAATATCCTAAGTAGGAAGGATTATAAGAGAAGTACTTTAAGTTAATAATAAAGAGGAAGTAAGACTTATCTAAGCTACTAGGTAACCTTATAAGCGCTAGAAAAGCTATAATAATAATAAAGGATATAAGATTATTAAAGTAGTTTTAATATTTTATTACTAACTTAAATTTTAAAGATAAAAAGAACTAATCCTTAAAGTAATAAGATAAAGGTAGACCTTTTAAAATAATTAATTATATTTTAGCCCCCTTATAAACGATATAATCTAAATTATATAGGGCTTAAGGCTTTATATAATAATAATTTATAATATAATATACTTACTAATATCCTAGGAGATAAGGGATACTTATATTATAAAGGAAGCTTACTAGGAATTAAGACTAAGGATAAGGACTAAGAGGTAAGATAAAGTATAAAATATAGAGTACTAAAGGTAATATCTTTAGGTACTCTTAATAGGTCTTATAAGCGAGGCCTATTATAAGCGGTTTATTTAGTATTATATTTAATATTTTTTAGCATTTAATACGAAGGTTTTAGCGAGCTTTAGTAAGGTACCCCTTTTATAGGAGGCCCCTTTAATAGTAAGGCCTAATAGGTCCCTAATTATATTAATTATAACGGCTATAATTAGGGTTTATAGTAATCTTAAAAAGGTTAAAAGCGCCCTAGTAGCGCCTAAACTAGCTATAAGAATAGGGCGGATAGTTATTTCTAGTAATAAGTATAACCTAGTCCAGATCCGGTATAAACACCGGATATAGTTACGCCGCATATACCTAATCAGGGAGCGGGACGGTTTATAAACTACTACTACTACTACTACTACTACTACTACTACTACTACTGGTGTAGTTAGTGAAATCAATTGTGTTGTTTATGGCAGGTAAGTGTTCATTGAATACTATATTCGAAATCCTAACGTGAGACAGGGCCCCTCAGTGCATTTGCAAGACGTAAGGCTGCTCAGACTGGACTCGACGACGTACCAGCCCCACTCGAAGCACCCAAGGTAGTGACTGTGCAAGTGAAGGCGCAAGTGAACGATGAACCCCCAGCCCCCCCGAGCAAAAGACGAAAGAAGAAAGACTCTTCAAAATCTGCAGTGGCGATACCTGTTCTTCCAGAGGAGCTTCCCGCGGATCAAGATGGCACGAATCGAGAGAGCGGCGGCGACCTCGAAAGGCGCGAATCAAGTGATATTGAAGGGGAGCTAGAGATTGACATGTATGCGGACCATCCTACTCGCATATTTCTGGCATCTCTCATAACTGCTACAGCTCAGAGTCAGAAAATGAGTCACTATTTACGGCTACAGCGCAAAGGCTTTCTACATTTTCGACCAAGAAAAGCACCGTCTTGAGCGATACAGACTCAGAATGGACAGTCAGACTGCATCAACAGGACGTACGTTCAAACTAGGCCCAGCGAGGTAGCACGAAATCTGAAGGCAACGTAGACACTGGCAATTGTAGGTCAATACGACTTATGGGTTCGCTCAGGAGCGGTCAGCATCTTGGGAGCTGTGGTCCATGCCAGCTCAAAATTATATAGGGTAGGGAAACAGACCCCAACCGGTCCGTCGGTAAGGAGTCGAGAGGCTGATTGATTTACAGCTATATGCACCTTCGACGCACTCCATCCCATCTATTAAAGCTGTCCCGAATCCCTACGGTACTGGGAACCCTCCCTGTGATGTATCCATTATCTCGTGTGGTAGCCGGATGAGGATGCTTAAACAGGTGGCGCCAAAGTTCGGTCGTATTTGGAACGGCGAGGATCAGGCTTCTAGCACAATGAGATCCTTTGTCAATGTGAGTAACATAAAGTTCGATCACAGTAGTGTCTTAACCTTGATGTAGGTGCAAAATTCGGCAGAGGACCCGTACAAGCGGCCTTTAAGGCTTCTTGAACCGCCATCAGACTGGTTGACAATGGTATCCAAGCTCATTGCCAGAGATCATATAGCCGTTATGGTCTGCGGACCTAAAGGCGCTGGGAAGTCGACTTTCTGCTGGATGCTGGCGAATGCACTGCTCGCGAGTGTTCCTGTTCAGCAACGGCAAAGTGGATTTACGCAATTATCCAATAATGTGGCCTTCCTAGATCTCGATCCAGGCCAGCCGGAGTACTCGCCGCCTGGTGAGATATCTTTGCACAAGATTAGGTCATTTAACCTTGGACCTCCTTTCACTCATCCTACATACAATGGCAGCAACGAACTCGTCCGTGCTCATCACTTTGGTCACTTCAGCCCCAAGGAAGACCCTCACCACTACTACAGATGTGCAGTAGACCTCTTCAGCCACTATAAGAAGAGATCAGTAGATAAATCATCATGCCCTCTGATAGTGAATTGTTCTGGCTGGATCCAGGGCAGCGGCCTTGAACTGCTGGACAATTTCATCCGAGATCTGGATTTAACCGATGTCATCTACATGAGTACCACAGGGCCGAAGGAAGTAGTGGACATACTCACCGAAGCTACGTTTGCAGCGAAGGTCAATTTGCACCAAGTGACTTCTCATGCCTCGGAGCTTGCGACTAGGACTGCAGCAGACATGCGTATGATGCAAACGCTTTCCTATTTCCACCTAGACGAGCCCGTAGGAGACAACCTTCGATGGAACCCATCTCCAATGACTAGCCAACCACCAGTAGTGGCACGCTACGCTGGCCCAAAATCAGACATCTTCGCAACCATGATACTTGGCGATGGCCAAAGCCCCGACTTCCTAGAGTCAATCCTCGATGGATCTATCGTTGGCGTTGTGGTCATCGACGAAGACTTGGCCTTGGAGTTGAGCGGAACAAAGTTCTCATCCACTATCAACAATCTTAGAATTAATGCGGATCTCGACTACAGCATATCAGCAGGTAATGCCGTTTTTGATGATCGGGACTCTAGGCGAAGCACAGACACCGTCCAAAACGAGCCTACAACAGAGCCTCCAAGACTACTTCGAACTCCAAACGACATACCATACCTGGCATCACTGCATCACACCACACAGCCCTTGCGACCCGCACAATCCCGCTCTCTCGGTCAAGCACTCATCCGTGGCATTGACCCCAACAACAAGACCTTCCACCTATCAACACCCATCCCTAATTCCATCATCCAGAACATCCTTAAAGAAGGTCGACAAAGGATCGTGCTTGTGAGAGGGAACCTCGATTCGCCGACGTGGGCTTATGCCGAGCAGTTCGAGTTCGAGAAAGCGAGACGCAGGAGGCTTGAGAGTAGCCTTGATTCTAAGGATGATTATGAGCCAGATGATGTCAGGGTATGGGCGGAGAAGCAGCCGTGGGCGAGTGTTGTTGATGGCGGAAGGACTGGTAGCGGGAAGGTCAGGCGGGTCAGGAGGGATATTAGATATAAGGGCCAAAATGGTGGCCTCGCCCGAGAATGAAATCGTTTTGGAAATCGTCAAGCACTACCACACCGGTCCGAACCATTTGCGCTCCTGGTCTGAGGCAGATTCCTTTGAGGTTAATGCTTGTATATTTCTAATCCACCTCCACTCATCTATGGAAGCTTTTCTGCCCACGCCAGAGGTATAACGTCACATAAATCATGGACTCATCGCTCTCTACACATCTTCTTCGGAGAAAGGCCACACGGCCCTTCCTTCCCTCCCGCTTTACGCAGGCTGCTCATAAGCCCTCCTAATAACCCTCGAAAACTGATCAAACCTAACCTCCTCCCTAACAACCGTGCCCTTCGCCTCATTCTCCTTATTAACCGGCACCCTCACCACCCCACCCCCACCCCCCTCACTA
>JAABUL010001746.1_pt1 | contig 39511 bp, 73 predicted proteins | sample 5559151 | NCBI WGS metagenome assembly JAABUL01 (sample SAMN10711876, study PRJNA513368) | rock metagenome | isolation source: Antarctica rocks | place: Antarctica: Victoria Land, Pudding Butte sud | reverse complement strand
AGGAAGGGCAGAACCCTGAGCCTTGCATCGGATGTCATGCATGTGGCAACGCCGCACGGCCGCACGGCCGCACGGTCTGAACGACGGACGGCATTCACCGCGCGTCACATACTTTGCTGTCGTCTTGCCTGCGCGCAGCTCGCGGACGAGGCGGAGCACGTGTCGGGCGTGCTGCTCGCCGCGAAAGCGCTGCTCAACTTTCGCACGGCCGGCCTGGCGCCGGCGCTGACGGCCACCACGGGGGTCGCGCTCCGGCGGCTGCGCCTCCTGATACAGCTCGCGGCGCAGGCCGACGAGTGGCTCGTCCGCGGCGGCGCCGCGCTGCTGACAATGCCCGCCCCCTGCGCACTGGTGGACACGGGCGGCGCGCCGGAGATGGTGAACGATCACGTCGCTGAGCTGTCGGACCTGGCCGTTGGCGCGCTCAATCGCATCACGGTGGGTGTCTTGCTGGCCGCGTTGATATGTGGATTCAGTGGGCCGCCGGGTTTTAGGATAACCCTCCAAGGGGCTCGGCTTGCTGACCCTCCAGCAGCCTGTCCAGCAGCCTGCGGCTTGTGTGGGCAGCCTTGAAAGGACGAAGTTGAGGCCTGGTCATGCGCCGGCGGCGGTGCGCACTGCCAGGCGGCGGCGGCCCACCTGAACCCAGACACTCTTGCTACTCCGCAGCTGACCCCAAAAGTAGGTCTGAGCATAGAGGGGTTCATGAGTGTCTGGCTGCCACCGCTGGCGCAGTGGGACGAGCTGCAGCGGGACGGCGACTCCCCGCGGCACCGCGCGTCGACGGCGCACCTGCTGGCACGCGCCGGCGTCGTGGACGCTCTGGCCGCGCACTTGGAGCGACCCGTGACAGCCATGGCGTCCCCCGAGGTGTGCTCCAGAGGACGGTCTCTTGAAACCGACAGAAGAAACCTCTCGTGAGCAGTTCGATGCTTACTGTCAAAGGACCGTGTCTGCGATCCGACCTCGGCAGACCCGCGCCTCACGGACGCGGGGCAGTTGACCTCGGCAGCGGCGGCGGCAGGGCAGCAAGCAGCTCATGCCTGCCAATGGCTGTTTCTGCCTTCGGTGTTCTTGCTGTCGGACTGGCGCAGTCTGTTTCCTTTGTCAAACCGCATGCAAATACTGTCAGGCACAGACCAGCCGCTGCAGCGGCAGCAGCTGTTGGCGCCGCAATCATCTTGCAGATCGGGTCCCTCCGTCGCCCGCAGGCACGGCGCGACCCCGCCGGCGGCATGGACATCGCCGCCAGCTGCTACAACGCGGCCGGCTCGCTGTCCCTCGCCGCCGTGAACCTGCTGCGCGTGCCGGTGACGGTGCCGGCAGAGTGCGACACGCTCGGGCGCGCGGTGGTGGCGGTGCTCGTCTTTTCGGAGCAGGAGGCGGCCTGCTGCCAGGGCGACATCCAGCGCAACGCCTCGCTCAACCTGATCAAGCAGGGCTGCGCGCTGCTGCAGGCGGTGCTCAAAGACGGCGGCACAGACGCCATTGCCGCGCTTGGGCGGCGCGGTGCTGTGGAGGTAGGCATGATGGAACCAGGAAAGGTGCAGAAGTTTCAGATGCAGGGAACGCAGGGCATGCTGGCTGCCTTTCAAGACAGCCAACCTTGCCGAACAGCAGGGCTGGCTGTGAGAGATGATCGCCCGCAGGGCGGTTGGCGTGCCACGAGCGTGCTGCTTGGCAGCGTCTGCTGTCCGTCATCGCAGTATACATCCACGTCCCCTGACCTGCAAGGACACACCCAGTGCAATTGCACCCGCAGGCGCTTGTGAAGACGCTGCGGTGGGTCGTCGAGTACTCGTCGCAGCCAGAGGCAACCGCGGTGTTCGGCGCCACCTGCAATACGCTGGCGGCGCTCGCAGCGGCCGACGGCGGCGCGCGATCGGCGCTGCAGCCGGGCGGCAGCCACGAGTGGGGCGCCCTATGGCGTGTGCTGCTGCGGGGGCAGCCCAAGCGGTCGGCGGTGCTGCTGAGAAGGAGTCTGGATGCTGTGAGCGTGGCAGTGAGTGGCGCCGCGGCTGGCGGCGGCGGCGGCGCAGCAGCAGCGGCGGGCAGCAGCAAGCCGGCGGAGGACAGTGCGGCTGTGGAAGCAGCAGAAGCGGCAATGCAGGCGCTGCTGCAGGTGTGCTTCCCGCTGCTAAGGTGTGGGTGGATCTGCTTGCAACGAAGGGGCCGGCAGGGTTCTGTCTGAGCCGCTACCTTGAAACCGCAATCCTGCGCGGCATGCATGGCCCTGGAGGTGCAATGCGCCGCGACAGCTTCAGTCATGTGATACAGCAGTCAAGTCTCATCGTAGTCAGCCGTGGAATCTGATTCCAGCCTCTCGATGTCGCTACAGGAGGAGACTGCGGTCGAGGCAGCACGGGCAAAGGCGAGAGCAAAGGCAGCAAAGAAGCGCGCCCGCAAAGAAAAGGGTGGCAGCGCGGCAGCGGAGTCAGACAGCGCTGCGCCAGGTGCAGCAGCCGCAACGGCGGAGCAGAGCCCGTCTGCGTCAGCGGCGGACAGCAGGCAGGGCGAGGCCGCCGTCTCAGATGCTGCAGTCCCGACAGCGCCGGCGGCTGGCGGAGCAGCAGTGCAGCCGGGCAGCAGCGTCGCCAGCGGTAGCGCGGCGGCATCTGCGGGCGCAGCAGAGCCCGAAGACTGGATGCTGTGTCCCATCACTATGGTAGGAAGCACTCTCCTCTTGTCTGCAGGATCGAGTGTGAAAAGGCTGTGTTGCGGCGCTTGCAAGTATCGGTTCGATGTTGCTGTCGTCATTCCCCTGTCTGCAGTGTATTAGTTGCATGTAAGATCTGCAAGCGTTGTTGCAGATCTTACATGCCTGAACCAGAGATGCTCGTCATGCGCAGGAGGTGATGCGGGATCCAGTGCTGTGCTCAGACGGGCACACCTACGAGCGCGGCGCGATCACGGCCTGGCTCAACAACCATACTACGTCGCCGAAGACCAACGAAGTGCTCGAAAGCAAACAGCTGCTCCCGAACTTCACGCTGCGAAGCGTGATTGCTGCGGCAATGCCGACGTAGAGGGAGGCATCTGCTTTGCAACAGCAGTGTTTTCGGTTGCGATTGTTCAGTATCCTCACCAAAAAGCATCGGGTTGCAGACTGCCTCAGTGTTATTTGACCAGCAACATGTGTGTCGACCACTGTCGCCCTGGGCACCCAGGGTTTTCGCGTTCCGTCTCATCTTGTGCTTACAGGGGAGAAGATGCTTCAACAGCCTACTGGCAATGCTGTAAGGTCTTCCGTGTACGAGATGCACAACACGCATGAGCCTAGCAGCCTCCTGCAGCAGGTGCTGCACACGCCGTCATCAGCATCATCGAGGTCGTTGCCAGCCAAAGAAACATGCCCGCGCGAGGGTCCACGGCCAGACCGACTGCTCAGGCAAGCAGCGTCAGATGCCTCGCGTCCTGCGCCAGTTCACATACTTGGGCGGCGGCGGGCCGGTCCATGTGCGCCACGTCCACACCGCCAGCGCGGCCGCCGCTGCTGCCACCGCAGCGAGCGCTGCGCCCTGCATCGGGGCAGGCATGTCAGCACAGGGAGCAAAACTGCCAGTGCATCGTGACCGGCCCGCGCGCGGTGGTTTTCGTTTGCACTCGTCTGCAGCACCGCGAGAGACAACTTGTCGCCACCAAGGCCTCAGAGCAGCCAGGATGATGGCGAACGGCGCATTCTGCCACCGCATGCACAGCGCTCGGTCAGGGCATGCGCGGCATTTCCGGACTCCGCTGGCAGTCGCTGGTCACCATACCTGGAGGTATGGCCTGGCCGCCGCGCTGACGCGCGCCCCGAGATCCGCCCCCAGGAAACGGTTGGGCCCAAACTGCGCCTCCAGCCGAGCCGCTGCCGCGGCGCGCCACCCCGGCAGCCCGCCGGAAGCCGCAAACGCCTGCATATTCCAAAGGCACTGGTGGCTGGCTGAGCCCTTTGGCAGCGAGGTCGATGAACTGACGAGAATGAAGGCAACGAGTCTCCCGGCACGACCGGGCGCAGACGGCATGTGCTGCATTGGCTGCGTGAGCACATGGCCCCACACATTGCCGCATCAATACAGGGGGCGGAGTAAAGACCGCATGCAGGCAGATGTAGGGTTTAGGGTAGCGCACCTGATAGGCGGCCAGCCAGAAGCTGTCGATGGTGGCAACCAGCGCCGCCAGCACGCTGATGGCGCCGATGACAAAGCCCGTGATGCTGAGCGTCTCGCGCCATGGCGGCGCCACCAGCCTGCCCGCCAGGCCGATCTGCAGCCGAAAACCAACCAGGAGACATCACGGGATGCCAAGGGTAGTGGCAGAGAATGATCGGGATCGATGCTCAGCGCTGCAAAGGGGCTCAATCCGCCAGGAAGGGGTCGCCAGCCTCTGCCAATCAGCCCGATCTGTATACCGAAAGCATGAGCAGGACAGCTCGTGTGTGGCGCGTCGGCGATGAACGGTGTCGTTCGATGCTTCTCGCCATGGTGGCGTCACCAGCACAGCCTCGCCGTGCACAGCTCTGACATGTCCAGCTCTGCATGTCCACGAGAGGTGCTGGAACAAGCTGCCGCAAATGGCGAGAGACAGGGACAGGAAAGGTGATTGCAACGCTTGCCGTGCCGCCGATCCAAAGAGCAAAGTCGTGCACCGCCGGCATCCTGGCAAGCCGCCGCTCCGCAAACGCCGCTACACGTCGCAGCGGCCCCGCCAGCTGGTCCCGCCGCCTCGTGTACCATCGGATGTCCCTGCAGCGCCGGCAGTCAGGACTTGAGACTGTAAAGGATATATTGAAGAGCAATGGGGTTCAATCTGGGCATGTGCCGCTGATTCAGCAAGCATGGCTGCAAGGCGGCTACGGACAGCGGCATAAATGACACACCTGGTTCACGCCTGCGCTCCGACCCGGACGGCCTGTGGAGCACCCTCTACAACAAATGCAAGCTCACAGCAGCTGCGCAGCTCAGGAGGATGCAGGGGGCAGTGTGAAAAGGGTGTTGCGGGGACGCACTGCTCCAGGGCTGGCGGTGCAAGTGAGGGCTGGTGCCTCGGCGCGCTCTGTGAGCCGGCAACGCGGACTGCGCCGCCGGTCTCCAGCAGCGGGTCACGCGGCGGCCATTGCGCCCGCGGCAGCGGCGGCTCCGAAGGCAGAGGCGGCCCATAGTACGTTGGCGGCGGCAGCGGCACGGCTGACGCGGCAGCCAGCCCGGGCGGCTGCCGTGGCGGCAATCGCGGTTGCGTCCCCGCCGCCAGGCCGCTGCTCTGGCTGTGGCTGCCGCCAACGGGAGTCGTTGCGGCGGGATTGGAGGCCGGCTGGCTGCCGCCGGTGGCATACTGCCGCAGGGTGTCCGCGGCCGCCTGTGTGCCTCGCTGTGCGGCCGACACACTGCTGCCGCTGCCATTGCCGCTATTGTGCGGCTGCGGCGGCGGCCCCGCGCCCGTGTGGCCCTGCCTCATGAAAGCCATCGCCTGCAGCAGCGCCGCCGTCATGGCCTGCGCCTGGTCCGCAGATGGCGTTTCTGCCGATGTTGCATCTGCCGTCCGCTGCTGCTGCTGCTGCTGCTGCTGCTGCGGCGGTAGCGGCGCCTGCGGTGGCTGCTGTTCTACATCAGTCCGTTCTGGCAGCTGCTGGTTCTTGCCGGGCTGCCGCGGCCGCAGGGGGTCTGGCTGCGCAGGATCGCCGCTGACATGGCCAGCTGACGCCTGGAGCCGCCACTGCCGCCGCGGCGCGCTTGCAGCCAGGGAGCTCCTCTGCAGAACAAATTCAGACAGATAACATCACATGATGCAATGTCACTGGTCTGCAATTTTGGACGCGTCGCCAAAGCACGCGCCACAGAGGGCATGCCCAAATTCCATTGACGCCAGTATGTCACCTGTGCAGTCCCACACACCCTGCAGATGCGACTCCCCCCAGCGGCTGCAGGGCCGAGTCCGCGAAGCCGCTGTGACGACAAACGCAGGCGGCACGCCGCGCATGCCGCATGCTGATGCCTGCAGCCAGCGTCAGCCAGCTGCTGGCCTCGGCGGCGCGGCTCAATTGGCACAGTCCTCCCACTGGCGCTCCTGCAGGTACGATTTGGCTGGGCACAGCTCTGAGCAAACGCCGTTTCTCGCGGAGGAACCGCCGTTTCTTGCGGAGGCGCTGCCAGCTGGGCACAGCTCAGAGCCGCCATCGTCGCGCGTCTCACGTGCGCTCACGTTGGAAGGCCCCTATCGTGTTTATGCAGTATGCGCGTGTTTCGCTGCGTTCGTAAGCCCGGCCGACCTGCAGGAACCATGTTTCAAGCGTGTAGTGGCTCATTTCAGAGGCGCAAGCCATGCGGTGGCAGCCGAAACTCGTTTCTGACAGCAGGACATTGCACTGAGCTCGTGTATGCATTGTAGTATGCACCTGAAGCCCCGTCACTGATGCTTTGCCGCGTTTGTGATCCAACTTTGTGCATCCGAGTAAATGCTGTCCTCGGGCAAACACCAATTTTGCGGCGCTGAGCACGCAGAAGGCAGAGGTAGGTTGGTCTGCATTACTCTGCACACTACTGGAATCGCTAAGCACGACGATAGTGGACAACAAGATTGCGGAACTGGTGCAGCGCTTACCATGACATCCCGCCTAATCGACAGTGCTAAACCCTACATGTGCCCACCGCCCCAGCTCCTCTGGTGGGGTCGGCTGGTACAGGCACATGTTTCGTGCAGTGCGATGCGGTTGCTGGCATGAAAGTGCCCGATATAGCAGCCTAATTTCTATGCGCAACAGTGGGGTGACTCTGCTGCGCAATGCGCCGATGTTGGTGGGGACCGCCTCAAAGACTGCCGCCGCCGACTGACCAATGTATTCACACACATCATAGACAAACACAGGCTGGCCAATGCACTGCTAAGTTCGACAGGTTCATGGTACATGTGTAATGATACAGGCAGACGCTCTACATCAGATGTGAGACCTCAAGGTCAAAATGGCAATGAGCTGCACAAACGCGGAATGTCCGCATTTCGTCATCTGCAGCACAGTTTGAGTGGCCCTCCAAAAGGCTGATCGGCTTTCTCCGATTCACAATCCTGCTGCGTGACGCCCTCACGCCGAAACGCTGACAGACCTGCCGAAGCGCGACTGCAGCTCCTGCGACCGGGTTTCCGGCTGCGCCACGGCGCCGGTGCCAGCCACGCCGTTGTCGACCACGGTGAACTCCAGCTGCTGCGCGCCGGGTTTAAGCGGCAGCAGCCCCGCGCGGCGCAGGCCGACCGTCGTCGCCGTTGGGTGCTCCTCGTACCTGCCAGGATGCAGCACAGGGACCGGCGTTCTGCGCTATTCAACTGATTCAAGACAGATGCCAGCACATACGCGGCAGGATGATGAGCCAGACGGAGTGCGACCTCGAAATCGGCCAGCCTGCTGCGTCATGCACAGTGGAAATTGTCGAGCTCAGCAAACAGCGAACCAGTCCAGCGGCTCCTGCCAATGCTGCTCGACGTCCAGCGCCACATTGATTTACCAGGTATCTCTTAGCTCGCTTATTGCGAGTTAATTGCACGGAAATGGCAGCTACCAGGCAGCGCACCAGTCCAGCAGCTCCTGCACGTACTGCTCGAGGTCCACCGCCACATGCCACCGCGCATTGCCGGGGCACACCTGCCAATACACGCGTGAACCTGTCAAGACTATATTTGGTACAAAACCCTAAACCCTAAACCCTACACAGCCTCTCGTCGTGACGTGTGTAGCACTGCGCCCTGAGGCATGTGCGCAGCTATGCACAAGGCCGATCATGGAGGTGCCAGCTGTGGTGAGGGCGCCTCAGGCCGAGGCTTTGCTGGCGTGGAGAGTCATGAGTTTTGCCGCACAGCACGCACCAGCCCCCCGCGGCGGCCGCGCTCCGTCGTGAACCAGCGCTGCTCGTACATCGGGTCGATGTCCCTGTGACAAGAATCTGGATCTGGCAAATTCGAATTTGTTGGAATTCGCGCGTCAACATCGAATCGCTGATGGGGATACGGGCAGAAAGGCGCGCGGGCTGACATGCGGCAGCTGCGTCTGCTTTGAGTCCTGGAAGCTGGTCAGCACTGAGCTGCAGCTGTAGCGGCGTTTGCGAGTCCTGAAAAGCACACCATCCGAGTGGCGACGACACCCACAGCCGCAGCATGTGGCGAACCGCGGAACCCTCGTCGGTGATGTGCGTGCGCGAGTGGAACGTCCTGCGCAGGGTATCACAGCAACACAGAGTCGTTCAGTGCACATTTTGAAACACCGACGTGCTGAGCGAGCCCTTTCAGGCTGCAGAGGGCTCGCACAAGGTGTCCTTGAGGAGTGCCAGGGTTTTGTCACGAAAGACCACAAAGAAAGCCTCACGTTAGGTTGTGGTTCAGCAGCACGTCTCCGGGCTGCAGCGCGGCCTCGTAGAAGAGCCGCGGCTCCGCTGCCACCTGCTGCACGAATGCCAGCGCCTCCCGCTGCACAGGTTGCAGTTAACGCGATGAGAGGAGTGTCACCATCTCGAGAGAGATCCAATATGTGTCAAGTCGCGGCTCTGCCGCAAGCTGCTGCACGAACGCCAGCGCCTCTCGCTGCACAGGATACGGTTGTGTCGACGAGTCGTCTGATGCAACTTCAAGACAGAGCTTTCAAAAGCTATCGTCATGTCGCGGGCTCCGCCACGGCCTGCTGCTCGATGTGCCACCTTCCGCAGCGCAGCAAGGATGCTCTTGCCAATGAACTGCATAGACGATGCGCTACTGATTTTGCTTGACGCATCTCGAGCGAAATTGAGACATGTTGCTGCTCTGCCATTGACGTCAGCATCACCTGCAGGTCTGTCACATCCGGCGTCCCGGCAAAGTCGCCGGCGTCTGCGGCTGCCGCCTCCACACCCAGGCTGCATCGGCGCCGACATTGCGGCTTGATTCTCAACGACCTGCCTTCTTCTTCTGCTGTTTGAAATCATGCTGCGGCCGCCCGTGTGCAGCTCATGCGATGCCGCGCCATTTGCCACGCAAGTGAGCAGGTTTCTTAAACGTGTGGCGCCAGTAACAGGCCGTCAAGGGCTGCCGCACAGGGTCCTAAACCCTAAACCTCGAGCAGCAGGTCCTGCTGCGCAGCTGCCGCAGAGGGTACTGCCCGAAGAATAAGACACTGTTGCTTGCTCGCACCTGTTGCCGTGGTAGTGGAAGCATGGAGACACGTAGTATGGCGGTGCGCCCTCAGGGATCCACTCGGTCCTGGTAGAACGGCTGAGACAGCACCTGTGTTTGGCACACAGCGCATCGTGATGCACCTGGACTGCAGTGCGCCAGCGGCCGTTGCGCCAGACGTTGTTGGCTTACCACGGCAGCATTGTGTCCGCAAGCCGAAATAACAGCCACGAGAAGTCGCGGCATGAAAACGCACCTCATGAAGGTCCGGGCGGCGCTGCAGGATCTCGTTCCGCACTGCGTGCGAGCTGCAGCACCTGTTCGCACCTGCGCGAGCGGATGTGACAATGTTGACGCCGCACTGCATGTGAAGCGATCGAAACGACCAGCAGTGCGTCAGCATGTGTCGCGCCACTGCCGTCAGCGTCAGATGCAGCACTGTGCTGACGAGCGCGCGCCTCCAGATGCGGCGTTCTGAAGGCACGCCAGAAACACGATGTCCGCATTGTCGGCGTGGAATCTGCATGGAGACTCAGTTGCCGTCAGTGCATCTACACTTCCGGCTGATTGACACAAGTGGCACGACACGAGTGGCAGCTGGCAACTCGACTGCACATGGGTAGCAGGGTGCTGAGTGGTATGTTGGGTACAGCACAAGACACGGCATGCCCAGAGGTGCGTGGCAACTGCGCACCCCATAGGGTGCGTTCCCAGGTTGGTGCGGCCGCCGCCTGCTGCCTGCAGTCCAGACTGAAACCCTTGGTCATGACACAGGCAGGACGGGCGCGAAGCCTTGCCGGAAACCTCTGCGCTTGTGAGACGCTGCACGGTTGCAGAGCTTTTGCTTGCACGGAGATGTGAACCCTGCAGCTGCAGCATTGTGTCTTCGGTTCCTTTAGCTCTTTCTCCATAGGTCGCTCACCCGGATGCGCGACTTTGCGTCCCGCACGTGGCCCACCAGGTGGCCGGCCTGCGTCAGTGCGACTTTGGGGCCAAAGTAAGCCGACACGCCCCACAGCGCCGTCACTGCATACCTACGCAGCGCGCGGGTTTGCCGTGGCTGGATGGTTGGATTCCGCTTCAACACAGTCTTTTCAGCAGGCGGATTCTGTGCCAAGGGACTGCACACCAGGCATCAGGAGCTTGGAAAGCTTCAAGGAGCTGGAGGCTCTGGGACGAAGGACCCGACTTGTGGAGGTTCCGCGAACGCACTTGAGGCCGTGCTTGTGTTGGGTGGGGAGCCCCCGCAGGATGCGCATGCCGCGCCCAAACAGCAGATCCCTGTGCAGCAGCTCCAGCAGAGGGCCCAGCAAGGGCAGCGGGAACTCCTCCTGCAGCAGGTTTCAAGAGTCGGAACATTGGGAATCGCAAACCCTACAAGCCGCCTGTCCAGCAGGGACGCGCTGCTGCACCAATGCAACTGGATAACATAGTAATGAAAGGAACATACGTCACAACGGAAACCGAATGAAGCAGCATTTACTTTGCCCACATCCTCCAGCGCAAGGCCGGAAGCCTCCACATGGCGCACAGCCGCATCGAGCTCCGCCAAGTTGGTCGCCGTCAGCCTGTGCGGCGGCGGCCGAGCACGACAGTCAGGCAAAGAGCCGAGCGTCAAAGCTCCCCCAGACGCAGTGTGCATCGCACTAGATTGATGATTGCTTAAAGTCCAGCTGATGGCCCTGTCGTGGCGCGCTGCTCGCATATGCGAAGGGAACCGCGCCAGCGCCCAACGACAACAGGGAGGGAGGCTCTGTGAACACCACACGGCTGCATCTAGAAGAGTTCTGTATGACGCATGCAAGACTGCTGAGGGTGAGTTCAGCATAAAGCTATGGTGCACCTGTACTCAACATCCTCTGGTGTCAAGTCCGCGCCATACCACACCGTCGGCCCCTCGATGGGCTTCGTCCGGTCGACGGATGCGGGATTCGCGCTGATGTGCGTCAGCTTCACGCGGTCATGCAGACAGGAAAGCCGGCAAATATGGCTGCACCTTCCGGAAAGGTGAAGTCCCACGATTGAACCTTCGAGACAGCTTGCATTTGTTTGGCCGCGCACCTCTGGATTCTGGACAGTCATAACGCTGGTGGACCTCACAAGCGAAGAAGCGGGCAGAGATTCCTGAAATTGGTTGGTGCGTAATGTCAGTCGTCTTACACCATGCGAGCACGTGCTGGCACGCGTGACCTAATCTGACACTTGACGCTTCACCATCCCCTAGTTAAGGCTCGGCACTTGCACATGTTTGCAGGATGCAACAGCATGTCCGAAACCGCACTCATTATTTCAAGCCTCAGTTCCACAAACTCCCCCAGACCTCCAGCACTTCGTGCTCCCCTGTGCCCAACGGGCTCACCGCCGCACAACCGAGCGTCCGCCGGCCACCGCCACTGGCCGGTCATCATCCAAATTGTCCAGCACCGCAGGGTCGTCCTGCAGCTCGCTGGCACCGGGGCTGCCATTGCGACCGCCCCGCCCGCGGCGCGACAGGATGACGGGCAGCCGTACCGGTCGTCCGGGCAGGGCGCCGCCGTCGCTGGCACGACCGCCGCCCTGTGTGCTGCTGTCTGCCGCTGCAGTTTCGGCAGGCGACGCCACGAACGCATCAGGCGCTGTGGCTGCTGCAGGCTCGCTGTCGGCGGCTCGCTGCCACAGGATGCCGGGGTAGCTTCCGTTTGCTGCAGCAGCACTGCCGCCGGCCGCCGGTCCTGTGGCAGGCGTCGCCCCCAGCTCCTGCCGCTGCCAGAGGATGCTGATGCCGTCGCCGTGCTCCGGCGCGCCGCCGGCCGCAGCTGCGGAAGCCATGCCCGCCGCCAGCTGCGGCGGCGGCGGCGCCGTGTGCAAGCCCAGGCGGTAGAAGTCTGGGTCGTCCCACGGCGACGGCAGGCTGGGAAACATGCCCGAAGCCGGCAGGCTGAGACTGGGAAACGCCTCCGGCTGCGCGGCAGCATCCGCCGGCTCCGACCGCCGCCAGACGACGCCGCCGGCCTCAGCTGAAGGTATTCCTGGCACGGCGCCATCCGCAGCTGCTGGCGGCCCCTTGACAAGCAGGTTCAATGGGTGACCGACCGGCGGCAGGGTGCTTGCGGATATTCGTGCCCGTATTCAGGTCACAGGCTCGTGCACATCCACGCACATGGATGTAGAGGCCACTGGCGGCTTTCTCACGGCGTGCACACAGCACTGGCGAGCGGCAGCTGCCAGAGGGGGTGAAGACCAATCATTCTGAAGGCGCACCTGGAAGCTTGGTGACGGTGGCAGCCGCTGCTGCCCGTTCGCACTGCCTGCTGTCCGCTGCTGCACCTTTGCTCTGCCAGCCGCGAGCCCGGGATAGCGCCACCTGCAAAAGCGACACCATCATGACACTTGGATCCACTTTAGAGCTGGAAGACGTCACACAACTGCTCACAGTGGGATATTAGGGTGCTCTGCAAGCCCATATCGACGGAGTGCAGCATCCGAGCAGCACTGAGACATCAGGTGCTGACAGACGTGATGTGCGAGGAGCAAGGAAATCACCTGATGAGGGGCGGCACCGCAAGCTGCAAGCCCGCCACTGCCGCGGCAGCCGCCAGCACCGCCGGCAGCCGCCCCTGCTGCGCGAGCAGCGACAGCCATGCGCCGGTCGCTGCGCTGCCAGCCGCCAGGCGGCTGCCGCACGACGCCAGCGCCTCCAGGCCTCCTGCGACATGAATGATGGCAACTGAAATGAGGTTGCAGCAGCTGGGGACGACTGTGAGCCATGTCCGCGCCGGCAGCAGTGCAGCCCGACGAGCAGAGACCATGCATTCTCACTGTCTAGACTTCAGATACGCAGTGCGTGCAACTGTTGGATCGCCTATTTGCGTTCAAGCTTGCCGATGGTGTTGCAACATCGGGGCTACAAGTCAAGAGCACCTGACAGCACGGCGCGCGGATGCGGCTGTCCTTCCTGCACGGCGGCGGCGGCGGCGGCCGCGTCGCCGTTGCCGCCCGGGCGCGGCATGAAGATGCCCGAAGCCGCCAGCAGCTCTGCAGTTCGATCATCTGCGGGCTGCTCGCCCTCCCTGCGACCCGCCGTCGCCGTGGCACTGGCTTTGTCCGCTGGTGCGCCAGCTGCATCCGAATATCCGCTGCCTGCCGCTGCACGGGTCTGCCGCTGCTCACCCTGTGCACCGACGGCGCCAGAGCCTGCGGCGGCTGCCTCTGCGGGCTGCGCTCCCTGGCTCGGCTGCCGCTGCGGTGCAGGCGGCTGCCGGCTGGCCAGCTGCTCGGTCGCGCTTTGCGGCGTGTCCGCAGGCGCTGCGCCGCCTGCCGGAGCCTCCGCCTGTTCGGGAAACGGCCGCGGCAGGCTACCAAACAGCCGCTGCTGCAGCGCTGACGCCGCCTGGCCTGGCGAATCCGCCACATCCGGCGGCTGGCTGCGAGCCGAAGCATCGTCACTTTGCTGTCTTGTAGTGGCGGACTCCGCGCCACTGCGCTGCTGCCCTCCCTCGGCCACACCCTTGGCTTTCGGGCCCGCAGCGCCCCGCTCTACAGACTGAGGCGCTGCCAAAGGACTTGTCTTTCCGCCTGCCGCTGGCGGCGCCGGCGGGAGCGCAGTCAGGGCGGCGGCGGCGCCCGGTGTATTGCGCAGAAGCTGCTCAAAGAGGCCCAGCAGCTGGTCGTCCGGCAGCGTCTCCACCCTGCAGCAAAGCATGGAGGTTCACACTTTGTCAATGAGGTTCTTCGCCTGCACATCGATTGCGCCGACTCCAGCACGACCCAGAAGTAGGTCGTCTGGCAGCTTCTCCGGCTTGCAGCAACCCGCGGTGGCTCAAGGCTGTATGTGTAGTTCGGAAACTCCTATGCGTGTTTCTGCACAGACTGAGTGCTACCCAGGAAGTCTCTGGCTCTCCAACCGTGAGCCAAAGCCCACCACCTGTTGTGCTTGTGAGTCTGCACACGACACTGGCTCATGCGGTTTCCAGCAGCCTCTTTTCTTCACGAGGTGGGGTTGAGCGACACTGGCGGGTCGTCGCATTGTGGCAACAATTCCCAGCAGCATACTCGCACGACTGCAATGCCTGATTTTCCAGGAAATAACACAGTCTGATTGCTTTGCAAAGAGACTCACCGGGAGCGCATCTCCTGCACTAGCAGCCCCTCCAGCCAAGCGCGGTCCACCGCCAGCTGGTGGCTGTCGCCGCTCGCGGTGATCCTGCAGGTGTCGCAGTATCAAAGCTCTGACACTCAAGGTGTGCAAGCCGTTGCAGGTCTGCGAGCACTCCGAGTGTACGCCCTGCAAGTGGGCGAAGGCGCCACCGCTCTGCGGCATCAGCTGTGCAGCAAGTGGTGTTTCATTCCCTGCGGTTATTTTTCAGAGGAATTGCAAATTGTGATGTCAACAGGTGTGGTGTCTTGGACTCCATGCACCTGGGCAGCTCCGCGGCAGACGCTGGTAGTTGCGATGCCATGATCAGGGACACTGCTGCGGCCATACCAGCCGCCAGAAGAGCCGCGGCTGGCCGCATCGCCGGGCGTTGTGCCTGGTCGTCAGCCGCAGGCCGCTGCATCCCGCACACCGCGGCTCGCCGCAGCGTGCGGCCATTCAGCGCGTGGCCGGCAGGAGACGAAGAAACGGCGGTGAGCAGGCCTTGCAGACATGGTCGGGGACGGTCGAGCTGATCAGCTGGCACGGCCCCCCGCTGCGGACGCCGACAGTCGCTTGAGCAGCGTAGCTTGCCTTGGCCGCGCGACGGCGTTGCAGCCGCGCAGCCACTGCTGACCATCGACGGTAATTCAGCGGATCCGATATGCCGCGGGTGCGTATGTTGGACGGACAGCGTGAGCACAATGTCCACGAAGACTGGTCTGTCGAGGAGGCGTCGGACAGGGTGTCGAAACGGCGGATTCCGGGGACCAGTTCAGAGTGTGCAGGGCATTGCTTCCAAGTCGCAGCCTGTCATTGAGCGGCCGGTTGGTGCGGCGTTGCAGTTGAGATTTGAGACACTGTGCTCGCACTGCTGTGCTTGACCAATGCAAGGGGAGTAAAGGGTTTACTCCCCTTGGAAAAATGTGCTTTTAAGAGCAGGGGTATGGAAGAAGCCTCGCAAATGAGGGAATTTCGCCCCAGGGCGACTGTTCCAGCGGCTCGCTAAGGAGATGCGGCCGCTGCAAAGCATCGTGTTCATGAAATTACACCAGCAGGCTCTTGCACGGGCCAAAGTACCGTTCAGATTGCATAAGCCAGGGCATGAAGCTCGCTTGATACACGACATTGTGTCAACTGTTCTGCACGACACGCGCGCCACTGATCATGCGTCATCCAGGGCCGGCTCAGCGTGCAAGACGAGCACGCTATCCGATGTCCTACAGGTTATGATACTCCAGCTCGACCAGGCAAGCCTCCTGCATGAATGTGGGCGCCGCGTCCAGCAGTAGTCGCCAGGTAGAGCGCAGAGGCGTCTCTAGGTTGGCAGTCAGACCGGCTGCTGACGGCATCCGTACTTGACTCAACTGTACCTTTCGTAAATATGTACGGACAAAACCATCTGGTCAGTCTGGGCAACAAGGGTCGTTGAGTGATTCCCCTCGGAGTTGGACTGACTGACATGCCAGACGTGCCAGCACGATTACTCAGTGGACAACAGCCGTCAACCGCGCGTCTGTAACAATTTGGCTCTCACAACAAACTTTCAACTGACACATATACATACACAAGCAGCTCCGCGGACGCAGCGATCCGCCAAACACGCAGCGAAGCGTCGTCTGCCCTCGTCGAACTGCCTGCACCGTCCACCGTCTTCTGCTCCTCCTCAGGCACAAGGTGCGACCGTGACGCGCCGCCTGCCGGGCTCCTGCCTGTTCCTGGAACACAGGAAAACCATTTTGCTGCCCGCCACACGGCGTCTCCTTTCGCAGCGGAAGCCTGGCTGCTCTAGACCTCTGTTCTGTGGCTCTGTCCGACCGCCTAGCCTATATGTCCTAAAAGTTGCGACTGTCGCAGCGGTTGCACAGCAGGAGCTCTGTAATGGCGTACTCTGCTTGTCCAGGCGTGTCGACTCGCTAGCATTTGCCGGGCGGGGACAGTTCTGCTGCAGTATCGATGGCTGCACCCTCCGGTTGGAAAACGTTTCGGCGCTTTTGGGTGCTCCACCTCGTCGAGCTGGGATATGCATCCATGCGCTATCCTGGGCTGCAGCACTGAACGGCAAGACTTCGTTGGATGGCCGAATGCCGCCGCAGCCGCCAGCGCTAGGGCACGTGCCCTGTTAGCCAGCACGCAGGACGCGCGCCCGCGCGCGCACAGCAGCCCAGACGCTATCGTGCAGTAGCATCGCCTTTGCCTAAGCACGGATTGCTCGCCGCGCAGGGCTGCAAACGATCTCACGCTCGGAGGCCCTTCCCACGCCTAAGCGACCCTTTTCGAGATGCGGGCAGTCGGACTGGCGGCCGCAGTCGCGATTCTCCTCACAGCGCTCGTCTCGAGCGTCGATGCCACCTTCAAGGGCGACGGTGAGCCATCCTGCTGGCTGACCACCCGCCTGCTATGGAACGCTGCGGGGGGTTGGAGCCTTCCGATTGAAAACATACACTGTTCCTTCCAACTATCTGTGCTGGCGCTGCAGCAAGTCATGTCCGGCCCAGCACACAGCAGGCGTCCTTGAAATGCATTCACTCAGTCCTGTGATTGAATCTCTTCGCTTGAGCTGCGGTGCTGCTTCTGCCATGTCATTTGTGTTGTGATCAGCTACCGGTCCGGCAGCGGCAATGTGGAGTTTCTACGCTGCCCAGGCGACTGACGTGCTCTCTGTTTTCTGCAGCCACTTACTACGGAATGAACCAGTGGTCGGGATACTGCCAGGGCAACATGCAAGCCAAGGGCAAGGCGTGGCCGCCAAATGGCGGCGCCTTCAACGGCATGCGTGTAGCGCTCAACGCCCCACAGTTTGGCGGGGGCGGCACAGTCGCTCCGTGCGGCCGCACGCTCAGATATCGTGGCACTGGCACCGGCAGCGGCGGCAACCCCATCTCCCGCTCCTGGCAGACGGCCATGGTGACCAACTTGTGCCCGGAGTGCAAGTATGGCAGCATCGACCTCGGCACCAGCGGCGACGGCCGGTGCGTTTCCACCTCCACATCTGCTGGGCTTTGTGCACATTTGCAGCTGAATGCAAAGACTTGCACACCTGTCCTTCCGCGCTGGACTCTTAGGACGCATTTCAAGGCGCTGTATCTCGGCAGCAACTCCGCGGCGAAGCACCGCCTTGCCAGGGTCCTTGCGAATCAGGCACTGACGTAAGCGAGTGCCTGGCACTGCAGGTGGGGCATCGAGTGGGAGTGGACAGATGGCTCAGGCGGCAACAACGTGCAGTCAGTCAGGTCCAGCCGCGCCAGCGTGCCAAAGAAGAACTTCGACTGGAAGAAGTGGCTGCGCATCCAGCGCGCCAAGCGCGCCGCCGCTCACCGCGGACGCAAGCTGCTTCTACTCGGCAGCCAGGCGTGATGCGCCGGCCGCTGTAGAGCCGCAGTGGGGTCAAAGACTGTCTACACAAGTGAAAACTGCACGCCACCACGCCTTCCGCTCAGACTGCTGTCCCAGAGTGGAATGCTGGCGGCACCTCAGAATGCGAACAGAAGTCCTCAGGATCCTGAAGTATTGACAGCGCACTGCGCAGCTAGCAGCAAGACTGTTGCCCACCTAGTTCCACACCAATCGGCTTGCAGTGATTTGCAGCTGTTCAGCTTCCCATCAGAACAACGGGAGCACTCCTTTTATGCCCAGCATCTGCTTGGTTTTAGCTATATTCGTGACACGTGGTTTCAGCATCAGATTGTCAGGTGACCGTGCTGCATCTAGTCCCGTCTACTAGACTAGTGTTCCTATCTCAGCAAGCGAATTGCAGTACCTGTGGAGAATTGAGCACTGTGACTTTGTGAAACTCCGGTGTCCCCCTGCGCCATGGAGTATACCCTACCACTTCCCGCCGACAAATTCCTGATCACAAACATGTCCACCAACAAACAAGAAACACACCACAAGAGTCATTGACAGCGGCAGAAGTTCCACTACAGACCAGGGTCCCAGCTTTAGTACCTATTGATGGCCTGCGGCGGACTCGAGATTAGATAGTGCCAGTGCATTCAGACGTGCGGCTAGTGTTCGCCTTTTTCTTAGGCAAACCGGACCCAGCCAATCTCCGCAACTGGCAGTGTCAGACCCCGTAGCAGCGTGTTCACTGTGTCAAAACCAATAGGATGCCGTTGCATTCATGTACGGCATGAGCAGTTTCACAAGCGTGCTGCAGCCGGCCACGGGCGTGTACATTTATACTACTAAGTTTGTCGAGGCCGTGATGGTCAAACGGATACTGAATGGCATTCGCAGCGTGCGCACTCAGCAGGCGCCTGCCGATGTCCCCTGGACTTGCACTTGCATTGCCTAGAAATCGATGTCGAAGGCGCCAACCACCTGCAGCCGCTACCTCGCGGCTGCTACCTTGGGGAGTCATCACTCATTTGACATTCTCGGGCAACCGCTGCCTGACGCCTGAGCCGCCTCTCAGCGCCACCTGCCACCCTGCAGTGGCGGCTGCTGCGCTCCCGCCCCCGCTGACACTGGGGGCGCGCCCTCCTGCTGGCCGCCGCCGCCGCCGCCGCTGAGGCTGCCGCTGCGGGCGTGGCTGCCCTTGCGCTGCACGGGCTCGCCGCCAGCGCTGGCGGCGGCGCTGGATCCTGCCGATTTGAAGGATTTGTTCGCCTCCGCCTGCTCGCGCAGGTCCCGCTCGCGCTGCTGGCGCTCCACCACCACCTGGACGTAGCGGCCCTGCAGGCAGCCGGAAGCGGGAAGGCTTAGCTTCTATTTGATTCTGTGTCGACTTCAGCGGTGCACGCGATGCGCATGTCGTGCTGCTGGTCGACAGGGGTGCAGGCATCCGCAAGGCGCGCTTGTGGACATCGGTGCAGCTGCAGTCGCAACAGGCACACACGTGGTTCTGCTGCAGAGCGGGTCCAAGGGTTGAGAGCAGGAGGGAGCACCAGCAGGCGGCCACGCTTGAGGCTCTTGGCGAATTTGGTGTTGAAGAGCAGCGCGGCCTGGATGCGGGACACGAAGCCCAGGAAGGACAGCAGGAAAAGGCCCAGGAACAGGCAGTAGCCCAGCGTGTAGTCCAGGCTCCTGCAAGGGGTTAACAGGAGTACAGCAAGGATTAGTTTTCGTGCATCCGAGCTTGTGGAAAGCGGCCCAGGAACAGGCAGTAGCCCAGCGTGTAGTCCAGGCTCCTGCAAGGGGTCAACAGGAGTACAGTAACGATTAGTTGTTTTTTCGCATCCGAGCATGTGGAAAGCGGCCCAGGGACATGCAGTAGCCCAGCGTGTAGTCCAAGGCTCCTGCAGGTTCGGTCAAGGGACACTGCCACCGTCGGAGGCTTTGCTGCCTTGGCTGCCTTGACTCTGCACAGAAACTGCAGAAAGTTCGACCTGCGGCCGGCAGGTGAGGATGCGCACCTGTAGCTGAGGTCCACGTAGTAGCGGACGCGCGTCCACTCTGGGAAGAAGTACAGCAGCACCTGCCCAATGATCGCCAGGATCTGCGGGAAGCCCAGGATCATGCTTCAGCCCAGTTCTGCAGCACGCCGTCAGCTGCTGCCGCAACTTGATCATACCAGCTAGCAGCCCAGCAGCATCGGGTGTTCCTGAGCTGAATGAACAACCGAGCACCCACATGCTGCTGGCTGGCAGCCGCGCCAGCGGTGCGGTTTTGACTGCTGGCAGAGTGCTGCCGCAGCTGGTAAAACACAATTGCGTACCTGGAAGTTGGCGAAGAAGATGATGACGACATTGCGGAAGCCGTCCGTGGTGGAGCCCAGCTTGGGCACCACCACCACCGCAAACACGATGATGGCCGTGATTGCCACCAGCGTGAGCGCCTGCGGCAGGTAGTGGGCGGCTTGCATGGGCGGCTCTGCTGGGAACAGCTATAGTGAAGCCGCCACAAATCCATGTTCCCACGCAGCAAGGCGCAGGGTGAACTGGCACTGCCCACTGCAGGACGAGCGCAACTAGCGGCGCGGCATGCTCGAAAGTGCACGGCACAGGCCGTTGCATGGATTCGAGTGTTACAGCACGACGGGGAGAGGGGAGGCGGGTGGGGGCACCATGCGGGCGAGGCGCCAGCGGCGCTGCGCGAAGCGGCGGCGCATGACCTTCCGCGCTGTCACCACGATGATCAGGTACGCGTACACCGCGCCGCTCAGGATGCCGAACAGCAGGTACCTGCACCAAAGAGAATCGCAAGTGCGTTTAGGGTCCTTTAGTAAACCCTAACCGGCAAACGTATTGCTCAGGTCGACCAGCTGCGACACGCCGCTCAGGTCCGAAGAACAGCAGGTGTCTGCAAAGCAGGCGCATTGGTTTCAAGCGTTGCTCGGCAGCACTCGCACAGGGCTAGGGTGTATGCAGCGCCGCACCGGTTGACACGTGTGTTCTGCAGCTGGGTGATGGCGCCAAGCACGAGGAGCGCGGTGGGCAGGCTCTGCGCGACGCCAAAAAGCGCGCCGAGGTGCGGGTGCTGCGCCGGACGTGGCACGTCTGCGTGCGAGCCCTCGTTCCGCGCCTTTGCCAGCCGCGCCTGCGGCAGCAGAGGTTGCGAAAGATGAGAACCACGCAGACACATGTCTGATCACTGTCGCGTTGAGAGGTTCCTCGCCGGCGCCGGAGAGACAGCAGGCTGTCGCGCACAAGACAGCGCATGCAATTCCCGAGCACCAAAGCGCTCTCTCATTCCAGCTTATTCTAATTCATATCATAATTAAAGTGCGAAGAAGCCGTTCTGAGACGCATGCAATGCAGGAGCCGCACCTTGTTCCATGAGAACCAGGTGGTGTGGGTGTCGGGGTCCTGCACGTCCGCCATCCACAGCCGCCACTTGTCAAAGTCGTCCTGCAGCACAGGGCGGCGCAGCCCATGAGGCAGCGCGTTCTTGCGGGAACAGGACACACTGGGAGACTCGTCTCACTGCATGCTGTGATCTGGCCTGCTCAGCCTGCAGTCTTCTGGGGCCAGCCACGAAGTTGCTGGCAATCAACGCTGGGAGAGGCAGCAGGGCAGCAGGGCAGTCAACGCTGGGAAGGGCAGCAGACAGAGGGGGCGACACCTTCGTCCTGGTCATGGAGAAGGTCTGCGGGTTGAACCAGAAGGGGGCAAACAGCAGACACACCGCCACCTGCAGACATTGTCCACGGTACCTTTGTCAAAATTTTGCTGAAGAGGGCTCGCAAGCGCCCAGCATGCATGGTGTGCATTTCCGTCTCGAGGCGTCACCCGAGACGACACAAAGGATGATACCTGCAGTTGAACGTTGAATGACACATTACGAGATGTGACATGTTTTAAACCCTAACCCTAAACCCTAAACCCGTAAAGGCGCACCAGCCAGGCGCCCCAGGTGCTGGAAATGTAGCGGCTGGTGGACACCACCGCCAGCAGCACCAGCAGCTGCACCAGCTGCACCCCGTAGTAGATGTGGCTGCGGCACAGAGCGAGTTCTTGGTTCACAAGCGACGGCGGCAGGGTCTGCCTTGGGCAGGCGTTTCGGGTCGGATATGCACCAAGTGCAGCCGGCTTCAAGACCTAGGCAGCGGCCGGGCAGGTCTCGCAATGGGAGCTGTCCTGGCAGCAAACAAGGCCACGTGACATAATCATATCTTGCCTGAGGATCCATTAGCACCGCACCTGCGGGCGTAGGAGGAGTAGGTCTTGACGAAGGACATGTGGGACAGCGCGTAGCCGCGACCCGTGGGGATGTAGGCGGCGCCGCCCGACACCACGTCCTCCTTGAAGTAGTATGCACTCGTGCGGCTGCGGAAGATGCCGAACATGATGGAGCCTGCGCACAGGAGAAAGTTTGAATGACATGGAGCGTTCGGATTTGTTTGGGACACAAGATGCCCGACACTACATTCTCCTTGAAGGAGTGGGCGCTCGTGCGGTTGCGGAAGATGCCAAACATGATGGAGCATGCGCGCCGAAGAGCGTGGAAGAAAAGTACGACACGAGGCAATGATAGCAAATTTTGGCCAGAACTAGAGCATTCTTTTGGAAGCGGGCCGCGCTTGTGCGGCTGCAAGAGATGACAGCCAGAAGCAACAGAGTGTGCGACCAATGGAGAAGCTGCCTCTGCCTACATACTGATCTAGCGGTGCGGCAAGTGCAGACTCATGCGCACTAAGGCGCGCGCGGCCTGACTTGATGCAGCGCCGTGCACAAACAGGTGAAGCATTGTTGTAGGACATATGCACATACGAAGGTTGACGTTCGTACCCTGCATGAACTGGTACAGCAGCGTGCCGAGCGCAAAGACGAAGCCGCGCTCCAGCAGCAGCTCCACGGCGTACGTCGCTATCGTGAGCGCGCCGATCTGCACCACACTTCCCGCCGCCACGCCCGCCGACTGGCCTGCACATGTTAATCTGGTGATTCGGAAGATGCCGAGTGATCATGAGCGCGCCAAATCGCACCGTGCTGCTCGTCGCTACGCCAGCCGACTGGCCTGCGGGTTCGAGTGTTCGATGGTCAGCAGTAGGTGGGTCAGCCATAGCTACAAGGCACACATTGCGATCGTCAGCACGCCGAAATGCCCCCCACTGCCCACCGCCGTGCCCGCTGACTGGCCTGCAGGCCACACAGGCTCAAGGTTTGAAGGCCGCCACAAACTAACAGATGTGTTGACCGAAGCAGTGGGTGCATCCACTAATTGCTCCAGCACTTGCTCGTTGGAGGAGACCATGGGATCGAACAACAGAGACTGCCATCAGACGAAGGGCCATGGCGGTTCATCTAGCAGCACCCTGTGCGTCCACTGTCCGGCCCTCGTGATTGGATCCACCCTGAAAGCAATCATCTGATACATTTTTGCGCGTTCCCGGAAACGACAGAGCGCGCGCACCCGTGAGCGTGGAGCACAGCTCGCGGTTGTCGCGGCCGCAGGCGTATGTCTGCGAGCCGGACAGCGCCAGCAGCAGGTACACCCACACCGAGGCGGACACCGTCAGAAACACCAGGTATGTGTTGACAAAGAAGCCCGGCCCGGTGTGGTACCTGCATCAACGTCAATGAAGGCGGTTCGGTCGTGGCAAGCTGTGCCGGTGACGTGTGAAGCATAGTATCCTCCTGCGAGGCTGCGGGGATGAATTCCTGGACACAGCGCCGAAGCCTCACCCTCCCAGGGATGCAGAGTTTGCTGGCACATGCCAGAGTTCTGCTGGGACTCGGCAGAGCTTGAGCATGAGCAGGAGCAGGAGCAGGAGCAGGAGCATGAGCAGGAGCAGGAGCAGGAGCATGAGCATGAGCATGAGCATGTGCATGTGCATGTGCATGAGCATGTGCATGTGCATGTGCATGTGCATGTGCATGAGCATGTGCATGTGCATGTGCATGTGCATGTGCATGTGCATGAGCATGAGCATGTGCATGAGCATGAGCATGAGCATCACAGCGACTGTCACTCGGGGCTCACCAGGACAGCAGGCGGGCAAAGTCGAACTGGGTGCCCAGGCGGTACACGTCCCGCGACAGCACCTGCTCCCCATTGCCGCCGGCCACCTGAGGTGCACACGGACATCGTGGTCGTTCTGAGCACACGTGGCAAGAACAGTGCAGGCTGCGCATGCGCGTGTGTTACCTGTGCTGGTTCTGAAGGCTGAATGTTGATTCAGAAGCCTCGACACGACCATCAACTGAATGGGAAATTACAGCTGTCTGATATGCTCTTGTGAGGGTTCTTTGGTCTGAAACAGAGCCGTATTGTTCACCTTGGACTCGAAGGAGTTGATGGAGTCGAAGCCCATGTCGCGGCCCTTGCCCACCTGGATGTACTCCATGAACTTTGTCGATGCGCCGCGCAGCATGTGGTTGTACCCCGCGAACACGTCCTCGCTGATGTGGAACGCCCTGCAGGGTTTTGAATTTTATTGGATTTGTGCAGTGACCATGATGATCGTGGGTTTGTGTGCGCGAAGCAGCAGGAAGCAAGTGCATAGAATAAGCTGAGCGGGCTCTTGAGATGCAGAGAGGACAGGCAGAAGCATGGAAGGCCCTTCAGTGGAATGCATGTCGTGCTTGTGTGCAATGCCAAGCATTCGACATGCAGATTGACCTTGATACCTAACACAGAGGCGTCAACCCTCGGATGGCATCAGCTGTGGGCACAACGCCGGCTGTGTTTCAACAGCCGATGACATGTGAAGATGCATCTCTTCATGGGCTGTATGTGATGCAAATAGTTCGGAAGCTGCTACGATGCCGACGCCGCCGCCGCCGCTGCACTGACAGATATTCAAACTTTCTCAGATTTCCCGCGGCGGAAAATCTGCGCACCTTGTGGCCTTGGATACGCCTCCTCGCGTCATCGTCCACGTGCGGTTCCATAAGTCGGGATGCCCATAATGGAACCGCACGCCGCCAGGCCATGCCATGACGCGCTGAACGATGGTACCGAAGGTGAACTCCGTCGCCGCCGCAAAACTCGCCAGCGCGCCTATTGAACATCGTCACAGCATTGATTTTCGGCCCAGAGAGACAGTGTTATCATTGTTCCTGCCTCGCAATGATGCATGCAGAAGGTGGGACACTGTCTGCGACGCAAAACTCTTCGGCAGGAACGAGTGCAGAGCCGTGAGCACTGCGCTATTTACCCTCACCTCATGCCACATCACAATGCAAGTCGAACAACATTTAACATTGCAGAGCTCCGAAGTAGTCTACATGAGAGGCATTGATCAGCAGCAGCAGGTGCGCAGCCAACCTGAATTCTCCGAGAAGATCCACTCGCGGCAGCCAACGCAGGCGATGGGCTGCGGCCCGCGCTTTTGCCGCTTGGACCGTACCTGCGGAGCGGATTGCACGCGATTGCTGCACTGCTTCGGCCAGCGTATGCAAGCGCAACAGCCCCCCAGCAGGATGGTTCCACAGCAGCTGGCAGAAACATGTGAGATGGCAGAAGAGCAGCCCACCAGCCGCACAAAAACTCGGCCTGGCGCAGAAGTGGTCAAGCTGATGTAACGCAGCCAAATCTGGTGAGGTGCACATTGCTCACCACCGGCGCGGTCGGGCGCGCCGCTGCTGTCGGGTCGATAGAGAGGCGCACGTCCACGGAGTCGTCCGGCGGCGGCAGGCCGCCGTAGCCGCCGGGTGTGAACTCAGACACCAGGTTGCGCATTTTGAGCGCCTCCGCCAGGTAGTTGTCCTGCGCCAGGTTGTTGAGGATCGTCAGATATGCTTGCGTTGCAAGCTTCCACAGGATGGGGCTGAGCGCCTCAACTGGAGGCGTCTTGGTGCTTTGGCAGCAAGTTTTAAATAGTGTACCGTACTGCACATCAAGTGCGGTGAGCGGTGTCAGGTTGACGAGATGCTGGACTCTCCAGGGAGAAATCAGGCCACAGGAAAATCAGGCCACGGGAATCAAGCCAGTGAGGCGCTGCTGGCTCCGTCATGATGTGCTTCCAGCAAGGCTGCCATCACATGACAGCTATGGTGGAAACCCTGGCAGCGGAGGCAGTGGTTTGTGGGCTTCATAGTGAGACGCCGGCAAGCATAAGCCTCCGGCAAGCGCACGCCGCCTTGTACCCTGTAACGAAGGGTGTGTCCATCAACCCGGCCGCCGCCAGGTAGCGGCAGCGATGCGCGATGCTTGCAGCGCACCTGGTTCATGTCAATGGCCTGCAGCGCCTCGTTGAAGCAGAAGATCATGGCGTGGTTCTGGTTCTCCGGCTTGCCCTCGCCCAGCACCACGCCCCGCCCGCTCTCCGGGTTGTCCGGCAGCCGCACCCTGCCGTGGACGAATAGTGTTCCCTTTTAAAACGTCTCCCTTTCAAAACGTCTCCCTTTCATCTCGCTTTCAAAACTCACGATGCATTCGTTTCTTACTTCGTCCAGTACCGTTCCCGCCCGCGCTCCAGGTGCTTTGGAAGCCCACACGCATTGGCTCGGCTTGCCGGTCCACAGAGGCTTGCACAAATGGTGCAGGTTCTTGCGGGTGGCTCAGCAGCACCGCCAGCCTGCCGCGCAGGCCTGCCAGCATGCGCAATTTGCGCGAGACACATCCCAATATCGCATGTCCAGCACTCCATTTTGCAGCGGTGCATGCTCCTGCGACTGTCACGATGCTTCCCAATTGGCCGGCTGCCGCCATGGCAATATCGCCACCTGTTCGGATTATGTCCCTACATGCGAGATCGATGGCGCAACCTGGCCCAGCAAGGAGCGGCATACCTCTCCCAAAACATCCAAACAGCATCGAGCCATGTTGGATGACCAGGCGGCGGCTTGCCCACACCTTGGCGGCTGGCACAAGCGTGTGTGCCAGGCAGAACTATACCGCATCACTTGGGCCAGTTGTTTTCTTTGCTTTCCATGAAGCAATCCACCTGTAGATCTCCTCGACGGCGGAGTCGGTGCCGGACGGCTCGGCGCCGAGGCCGCGCACGAGCACGCTCCACTGGCCGGCCCGTCCACTGCTGGCGCCGCCGGAATTGGTGTCCAGAAAGGCCACCCGCAGCGCCGGGTACTGCCACAGCAGAGTCTCCACGCCGCGCGCCAGCCAGCGGCCCTTGGCGGTGGTGCTGCCCCGGTTCTTGCCGTACACCTGCCAGTGGGGAAGTCTTCAGGGTTTAAGGCTGAATGGAGCCATGGTCAGTCTGCTGTTATGCACGCTGTGCTGGCGTGGCTGAAGACGCCAGCGTCTCTAGTCAGTTCTCGCAAGCCATGCAGCTCCAATGGCACCTGGCTGGCAACGACGTAGGTGTACTTGGACTCGATGAGGTCGGCCAGCCACAGCTGGTAGTCGGCCTCCGCCATGTCCGCGGGACGCGGGTTCTCCACCTCCGCCAGCAGCTTCAGCCCGTCCGCGTACGCCATCATGCCTGTTGAGGTATCGAAACGAAGCGTGGGTTGAACCAGTGGTCTTTAGGACGGTATTTAATATCCGTTGTGCTGCCCAGCTGAAGTTTCTCCATCTCCGCCAGCTTCAGCCCGTCCGCGCACGCCGTCAGCCTTGTTGGCAGGTGCACGAAAACAGCTGCAAGGAGATTAGGTGATCATCTGCACTCAGCCAGCTCCGTCTCCAGGTCCCGCCATCCGATGCCAGCAACCCTCTCGTGGCCTGAAGCGGCACCTCATCTGCCAGAGAAAATCCGCACCTCGCACGGTTCGCGCCAGCAGCTGCCCGCGGTAGGCAGCCCACAGCTGCAGCTCCATCTGCAGGTGCGCCAGGGCGCCGCCCTCGCAGAAATCCTCCTCCGACACCGCGTGCGCGTCAATGCCATTCAGGCGGGGTCCCATACGCTCCAGGAAGTGCTCCCAGTCGCGCGGGTACAGGCTGCGGATGTAGGTCATCGGTGAGACGCCGTCCTCGGTCTCGGTGATCAGGTCTGTCAGGCCCTGCACGAGCGAGACCGAGTGAATGCGAGGGTTTCTTTTGACTGAGGATTGCAATGTTGTCAGATGGCGAGGCGTCACGCCGTCCCGCGTGTCCGTCACGTCTGACGAGCCCTGCAGCGGCGCAAGGCAGCAGACGGGCCTTGTGAACCTCGAGTTGAGCGGGCCATGAGGCGACGGGTCTTCCGCAACACGTTTCGGGGTCAAAAGCCACGGCAGGCGCCGACGCCGCTAGACACCCGCATGTTCAGGTCGCACAAGCCAGAACCCAGCGCAACAAGCGCGCCCCGGGCATGGCCCCTCTGTCTGCTGGCCAAGGGCACCCTTCTGGTGCGCACTCTTGTGGAGGCAGCGCTGCTGAGCCCCAGCGCCCGGGCGGTGTCTTTGGCGTTGAGCGCATAGATGACGTCCTCCTCGTCTGCAGGCGCGATAGCTTCAATCAGGAGTGCAGACAAGGCTCAGGGGGGTTTGGCGTGACCGCTCCTGTACTGCAAGTTGCGACTTCACAGCGTTTTGGGGTACGATAGCTCTGAGGGGCTCGACCTTGCTGCATGCGAGGCATGTTTCACAGCACACAGGTACTGCAGAAGCATCGGAGGATTCCAGGTGCGCACAGTGCGGGGTGAGGGTGCCGAAGGACAGCATCGCGGCGACGGGCGGCGGCGTCGTCAGCTGCGGGTTCTTGAGCGACGACAGGAAGAAGGACAGGATGCGCTGCGCCTCGTCTCCGCGCGGTGCCGTGCCCCCTGGCGGCACCTCCAGCATCAGCAGCAGCTGCTTGATGGCCTGCGCGTGCGGGAAGCAGTGTGCTGCAGCCGTCTAGGAATGACGAAATCGTGTCGGGAGGCGGTAGCATGCCGCCGAGCGACACCTGCTGCATCAGCAGCAGCTGCTTGATGGCCCGCGCAGGTAGGAGCAGAATGTGCGTGAGGGTTGTGTAGGGAGTTGTTGCTGCGTCTGTCCGAGCTTGGTTAAGGCTCCAAGATGGGCGGCCCCGCTGGCTTGGGCTTGGCAGTGCAGGCGGCAGTGTCAATCGGCGCCAACCCATGGAATGGGCCTGATGACTGCGCAATGCGTCCTTGATATCACAGCTCCACCCTTCAGTTGCATCACCTTGCGCATGACGTCCTTTGCGGCGGAGGGCTCGCTCTCGTCAAACAGCGCGGACAGGGGGCCGCCATAGCCGTCGCCTTCGCCCTCCGTGAACGCCGCCCACTCTGCTGGCGCCAGCTTGCTGGCCTGCACGAGGTAGGAGCAGCAAGATGAATGAAAGACTTGACTTGGACTTCAGCTCACAGTCGGCCGCTGTCGCCGTTGGCCTCCATAAACGCGTGGATTAATGTGATCAGGGGTGAGGAAGGAATCGTCATGCAGCCATGCAAAAGTCTTCGGCTGCACATTCACAACGGCAGGGGACGGGAGTAATGTAGTCTGGCGGATGACGCGATGCTGCTCACACCTGCAGGTCTGCGATGGCGAGGCTGGCCTCCGCAGCCCGCGCATGCTTCTGGCGCGACCACGAGCCGCCGCCCGCAGCGTCCAGACCTTTCGGGTGCCTTCGCTTCACTGCCTGCGCACCACGCACATCAGCACCTCAACAGACCATATTGATCGCTGCCATAGATATATGCCACTGGACCTGAATCGGTTCCCATCAGAGCCCCCTTTGCCTCTCGCCGCACCTCGATCTCGATGGTCAGGTGCTCCATGAGGTCGGACAGGTTCTTCCGCAGCGCCGCGGAAGCCGCGGAGCGCGCCCGCCTCGCGCCCGAGTCCGGCACCGGCCGCGCCAGCTCCTCCAGCCTGCAGTGCAAGTCCACACTTGCTGCTTTTTGATAACAACTGGAAAACAGCAAAAGTTCAGAAGCATGTTGCGCCGCATCCTGGAGTCCGGCACTGGCCCCGCCAGCTAGCACCTGGCGGGTCTGCAATAAGATGGTGAAGTGCGAATTGCAGGTTGATATAGACCCAATGCTGCCACGGAATGGAGCCAATGCGGAGCCCGTTTCCTGGGCAGTGCATAGGCGTCAATCTGATCGCAGCATGGGGCCCGTATGACAACAGGTAGCGCCAAAATGCAGACTCAGATTCAGCGTCTGTCTCTGCAGAACAGTGCTGCGGGCCTCGCACCGGTGTAGCAGGGCGATGATGTCCTTGAGGGCGGCCTGGCGCGCGTTGCGGTGGTGTGCCGTCTCCGGCTCATGCACCGGCACAAACGCCAGAAACACCTTGGCCTGCCAGGACAAAAGGCCAAACCTCTGCTCAGACTCTGACAGCTGCTATCCTGTCCTGCCTCCAGCTTGTCTGAGAGAGTGCCCTACACATGACTTCCTCATCTTCTGCGCCGTGCATTGTTCACCACAATCTCCGTGGGACAAGTTGAGCTGCAGCAACGCCCACACCAGCAGGGAGCGCAGCTCCGCCAAAATACTCTCCGTGGGTGTTCTGAGCTTGACTCAAGGTTCACCTGCGCCTCTGTCAGGATGTTGAGCTGCAGCAGCGCCCACACGAGCAGGGAGCGCAGCTCCCGGAGCGCCACCTCCTGCGCATCCGACAGCCCGGGCGTCTCCGCTGCAGCATTGACCTGCCCCGCGTAGAAGAACACCGGCAGCAGGAAGGGCCGCATGCCCTCCACCACCTGCGCGCAGGGGGACGAAACATGCTCCGACATATGTTCAGACTGATCGACTGAGCAGTGTAGTCAAACGGCAGCTAGTGAAGATGAGGCAGTCGGTCAAAGAGACAGGTGACTGAGCTTTCAGTTGTCATCATACACTGTGCTCAGGGTGTTCGAGGATTCGGCTTGAACTTTGCACGAAGGACAGGTGCGGCGGTCTGCCCTTGGTAGCAGAATAGCAAGAGCGCCAATGAAGCAGACATGCTTGGCAACCTCACCTGGATGCTGTCGTCGATGGGCAGGTGCACGAAGGATAAGTTGCGTTTCTCGCCCTCGGACAGCAAGTCCACTGACCGCAGCTCCTCGACAATGGCATTCCACACGTCGCTGAACACCAGCCACATGGCCACCCTGCAGCAGGTGAGCGGCATGTCAATGGAGGGCTGGTGAATGGTGCGACATGTAGTCGGCATATTTTAAAGTCAGCATCGACCAATCGTTTACTTGGCATTGTTTCACATTCGTGTGCGATGCCCCAAAAGGCCGGCCCTCCGCCGCTCTTTCGGCGACGCTCGCGCTGCCGTTTGCCCTTGTGGTCTCATCGACGGAGCTGTCATGCACAGGAGGTGTGAAACCTGCTGCCAGCGGCTGCCAGCGGCACACAGATCACTGGTACAGTTGCCAGGGGGTCAAAGAGGCTCACTGGTCGTCGTGCAGGGAGGCGAGCACATTCTTCTTGCGGCGGTGCAGCGCGCCCGCCACAGAGGAGCGCTGCCGTCGCAGCGCCTGAGCCTGCGGCTGGTTCAGCAGCGGCATCGCGCCCGACTTGCGCAGCGGCGGCATGCCGTTGGTGGGGTCCGGCCCTCCTGTGAACCGAGGCACATGGAAGGTGACAATGGATTGCGAGAATTTTGCCCATGTGGAACAGTGTCAATTGACTACAAGGAGTCTGCCGCGCGGCGTCAGCAGCGGACTGCCGCGGAGAATGCTGCTGAGAAATGGTTGTGAGGCCATGAAGGCAGGAAGACGACAAGGGCGCAAGAAGAATGGCCAACCTGGAGTCGCTCCAGCGGCCATGGAGGGGCTCGCACGAGCAGCTGCCGCCATGCGCTGCGCAGCGGCGGACCGCCGCGGCGGCGGCTCCCGAGCAGCCAGGTTGGTCGCCAGATTGCCTGCGGAGGCGCCGCCCCGCGCCGCCTCGTTGATTGCTCTGCAGCCAGCACATCAGGGATTGTCAATGAGCTGCACAGGCGCTCGGGTCGATCACGAGCTGAGCCAGGCTGGTGTCGCAGTGCGCAAAAGGGACCCCAAACAGCACGGTTTCTAGGGTTTCCGCTGGCATTTGCATTCTCACACTTGGCGTCGCAGAGCTAGGGACAGCACCTGAGAATGTTGGAGCCGCCGTCGGCGGAGATGCAGCGCGTCCACCACTGCTGCGGCCCCTTGTGGAAGTTCTGCCGCAGCTCCTGGAAGTTGCTCACCACGCCCAGGTTGAGCCACACGAGCCCCTTCAGCGCGCCAAATATTGCAGACACCACCTGCAACAAGAAAGGCGCTTTCTCCTGTCAGCCTCACGAGCTTTTCCAAGAGGGGAGACGCCACCTGCAGAGTACATGACAACATGCCACAGGGCCATGCACCGAGTACAACATGCCGGTGTCGACGAGATACGGCAGGGAAGGCGGAGGGCGGATCTCTCGCTGCCAGTCATGCATCAGTGGTTGGTAAACATAGGGTTTCCCACCAGAGTTGTTACAGCGCACCGAGTAGAAGATGCCGGTGTCGACGAGGGACAGCAGGAAGGCGGGCAGGCCGCGCGCGATGCACAGGATGAAGTCGGCGCTCGGGCCCGAGTGCCCGCTGCGCAGCCAGCCGCGGTTCCACAGCCCCTTCATCGGCCCCTCCAGCGGCTTGATGACGGCGAACCAGTCGAAGGCCACCTGGCGATTGCGAGAATGACTTTTGTAAGCGACTCTCGTGAACGACTCTCATGAACTGACCTTTGGAGTACTGTCTGCATCCCTCCGGAAGTGAGCTACTCGAGTGCTGCTCACACAATTCCATAGTTGCAGGTTGCCGGGAACAGCGGCGCCCAGGAACAAGCAGCGTCTGCGTCCTGAGCTTTCAGCGGCAGGCGACTCACCTTCATGGCCAGCACGGCCGTCCAGAAGGCCACGTTGGCCCATGCCTGCGTCCACGGCACCTGCGAAAGCACAAGTGCCAAGCAGTGTTGAGGACATCCTCTCAATCCACATGCACATTTTGAGCTGCTGCTGATCTACAGGGGTGCTCACCCGCATGCGCAGCAGGGAGGAGACGCTTCCAAGGTGCCACTTTGATTGCACTATGAATAACTTGTATCGCTACCATGCTCGCGGAAGGTGTGAACACTCCCCACCCGCATGCGCAGGGGGGCGAGGTATTCCTTGGCGGATGGGTGCGCCGAAGCGGCGCCCAGGCGGCGGAAGAGCCACGCGATGCCGCGGAACAGCCACCCCGGCGCCAGCTTGCGGTGCGAGAAGCGCGCGCAGCTGTCCGCCATTTCATGCCAGCTCGAAACCGAATAGCCTGCCGTTGTTGCGCGGACAATTGTGAGGGCGCTCATGAGCCTTGCGATCGTCGCACCGGGGCTCCAGATCAGGGTTCGGACAGCAAGAGCAGGTCACAACTGATGGTCCCCGGTATGTCCACACAACCATTTCCTACGCAAAACGATTCCCGCCAAGAGCTGGCTGACGGCTCAGAGCGCGCACCGTAGCGGCTGGAGACGATGCCGTGAAACACGATGACTCCGCCATACGCGGAGGCGCCGATGATCCACACGACATGCGTCTTGCCCAGCAGCCACCAGACGAAGCAGAACCACAAGGCCGCGTTGAGCACGCTCCACGTCAGCATGCCCCAGATGTGGATGCGCCACGCCGGGCTGCCCCACAGCCGCTGGCCCTTGCCTGCACATGTTTGTCGACATTTGAAAAGTGTTCCTGCCCAACTCGCAAGAATAGCTTGGTGTTGGTGTCCCACATACGCGGGGCTGCCCCACAGCTGCCGAGCCTTGCCCGCCACGTGGGGCGGCGGCACTGGCGTCATCCGGGCGTGCGTGCTGCACATGTGGTTCTTGCAGAAACAAGCTGTGCGGAGCCTAGTGGCGGTGAGCATGCGCCGGTCGAACGGCTGCCAATGTCTCCAGGCAAGAGCCACGAGATGGGCACGTGCATCAAATGCACATCCAAGGCTCCTATTCTACTGAAACACCACCTTTTCATATCAGCCTAACGCAGGCTGGATGCTGCAGTTGAGTGCATGACCAGGTGCAAAAGACGGTCTGGCGGCAGGATGTTGTGTGAGAAGACTCGCCTGCAGGGCGCTGCTCCAGAAGGAGGCGGACTGGTCCAGCATGCTGGGAACAGAGCGCTTCACATGGTGCACAACCTACTGTCGTAGTGCATCACGGCTTGCACTGCTCAGAGTCTCATCGACCTGCCTGCGGGGCGCTGCGTCCAAAAGGCGGCAAACTGGTCCAGCAGGCTGAGCCCCGCGTGCGTGAGCAGCACGATGGAGGCCACCCACCAGTCGCCGTCCGTCCACGCCAGGCTACACAGCAGCTGGAACAGCATGATGTGGAAGGCGATGACACGGAAGAAGGCCCTGCGGCGCAGTGCACCAGACGTTACACCAACTCACCAAAACAACTAGAAGCTCAGACTACAAAGTGCTGGCTGCTGGTTCTGTAAAGCGGTAAACACGGCGCTGGTTGCCGCTTGCCGCCAGCACACTTCTTCGGAGGCCTTGGCGCCTTGCACAGTTAGGATTTAGGGTTTAAACCCTAAACCCTAAATAGCCTTGCACTGTTGTGATGTAGCACGCCTTCCAGTGCAGGTCGTGCCGGCGTCAACCCGGCAACAACTTGTCAACAACCTCTCAACAATCGCTTCCGCCGAGTCTGTTCCTGGGGGAGATGCGCCGTGTTTACTTTGCAAGTGTGTGCGAGCCGCGCACCGGTAGACCATGAAGAAGGAGCGGCACTCGATGAAGGTCTTGCCCAGCACGTGCTTGGACCACCAGTCGCGCGCGATGACCGGGTCCCAGTCCCTCGAGTCCCGCGACAGCTTTGTAGCGCCAGCCGCTTCGCCGTTGCTGCCCCGGTGCAGCAGCGCGCCGATGCCTGGCGGTGCAATGATCACAGAGGAGCTCAGGCTCGTGATGCACGGGTCTTCGAGGTTCCAAGCGGAGAGCCAGAATTTTGTTTTTCGAGAGCTGCTGCGGCGCCACAGGCGCTGCAAAGCGGCCGCGCATCGCAGGACACCTGCAAGAGTGTCAGCCAATTGTGTTGCTTTTCGTCACATGCCAAGGTGCATGCCAGCGTGATGTTCAGGTCGTCGGACTCTGTTAGGGTATCCCCCACGTCACGTGAAAAGCCATGCGGCGAGGACTCTGTTAGGGCATCCAATATACTGCAAAATATGATTTTTTTATTCATAAAATCTTATTCCCAAAAATTTAGCAATAATCTTCTCAAAAAAGGTTCCTATGTCAAGAGTCCACAGTGCTCTGATGCACTGCCCGCTGGCCGCAACATCTGCAACGAGCTGAGAATTCTCATTGTGGTGGGCTTCGTTGACGTCAGCTGGTCGGGAGTCGTCAGCAAGTGTGACGACCATTCTCAGGAGCTGGTCGTTTACGAGCTACAAGGGCAATCGCTTGCGAGTGTTGCACAATATAGAGAAGCGTCAGCATGGTTTGTCACCGTGGTGGTGCTCCCGCGGCAGCGGAGTCGGGCCGCCAGGCAGCCCGATCGCCAGCAGCGCGGTGACCGGCTCTGCGAGAAAATTGACCAGGTCGCCGTCCACCGTGATCGCCAGCTTGTCCAGCACCTGTTTGAAGTGGCAGCGCGTCGCAGTGCTTGCTAGGTTTCTCGGGTTGGTGAATCTCGGGCAGCAAGGTGACCAGCTTGCCGTCCACCGTGGTCGCCGGCGTGTCCAGCACCCAGGTCGTCAACAGGGCACATCAACGATGTCCTTGTGCATGGCATTGCCAAACGGACTGCATGTAAAACTGTTTGAGCCTGCCGTCTGGGCTTGCTGCCGGCGTGTAGCATAAGCCGCGCTCATAATCTCCTGCAGCCACCGCTGCACGTGTGGTACCTGGTGCACGACGTCGCGGCGGCAGAAGCACTCGTTGACGTCATCATAGCCGAGGCGTGAGGCGATCTCCACGCCGCGGCCGCCGTCGCGGTCTATTGCCCGCGCCAGGCACCGGAACAGCGGAGCCACAACCTGCGCGCTCGCGACGCGGGCATTATGTACAGTGTTGAATAATATGCGTTGATGAACAACATGAACAACATGCGTTGATGGAGAACGTGAAATATGGTGAGTGTGGCTTCCAAGTGATCGGTTACTTGAGGATGCCGCGGGGCAGAACAACTCGCGCAGCCATTCTGTAACTGCAAAGCGTCGCAGTGAAGTACGTAGGTATCATACAGCTGGGGTCGGGAGCTACATAGGCATCGTATGTGCAGCTGTGGAGCTGGGTGCTTTGGCAGCTCGCCTTGTCCAGGAAGCAGCCGGCGTCGCCGAAGACAGCCATCTCGGTGAGCAGCTCCACGTCGGGGCTGCCCGCGGGGAAAAACGCCGCCGCCACCAGCTGCTCCCGCACATTGTCCAGGTGCGCCACGAGCTCCTGCACCTGCAAGGGAATGAGAAACATTTGCTATCTGGCAGTCGAAGGAGCATTGATCACACACACAAAGGAGCTGGCTGCGCTGCGTCCAGCTGCTCCCCACACTGTCCAGGTGCGCCACCAGCTCCTGCACCTACGAGCCCAGAGTTTGACTTCCAAACCTCAGCATACTCTTAAGAACTTGATATTGGACGAGAGCTTGACCAAGTCAGGCCCGCGCCACCTGCTGCCCGCGCACGCTGTCCAGGGGATTCACCAGCTCCTGCACCTGCTGCAGCGGAAACACACAGAGGATCCCCGCTTGCAGAGGAAGCGTGTTGGCCGAAATCTGAGATTAGGTGGCTTTTCCGCCACCAGCTGCTCCAAAACCCGCGGTGAAGGCGAGGTGAAGGCAAGGTGAAGGCGAGGTGAAGGCGCTGTGTCATGCATGCTGCACATGATTCAGCAGCTCTGGGCCTAGGGTTTAGGCCTGCAGCTCCACTCTGCAGGCAAGGTGCGACAGGAAATAGCTTCGCCTGCCGGTTGCTCGAAGTAGGCGCATGGTCCGCAGCGGCCCTAAACCCTAAACCCTAAACCCATCCCGAAGGCATCAGCCCGCTAGTACGCATTGACAGATGAAATTTGGGGCTCCTCTTGCGGACCATAGGTTGCACGGTGGCGTATTGATCGAGACCACATGCCCCTGAATAGTGCTATATCACAGTGTAGACGTGACGTCAGAATATAACTCTGACGAAGCGGGGCTCACCTCGTATGACGCGCCGCTCTGCGCGATGCCGCAGTCCTCCCGGATGGCTCGGATCGCAGCCTGCGAGCATCCCAACATCATCAACATCATCATCAACATCTCATCACAGATATCTGGGCCGTCCGAAAGGACTGCGGCATCGTGGGGAGCGGCGCGTCATACGAGGTGCCGCCATCGCCTAAAGGCGGTCACAAACTGCGAATTGCCTGACATCTCAACTGGCGCACATCCAGTCAACAGTAGCGCGTCCAGATTGCATCAGGAGTTATCATACCAAGGTCAGATCACACACAGCAAATAGACACAGTGGCCCTGACACACTGCCAGAGACACAATGAAGCCAGACATGGGCAGGCAAGCAGCGCCACACCTTGAAGTCGTTGCGCATTGTCACGCGGCGCTGCGAGATGCCGGCCATGTCAGGGTTATCCACTGCCGCCGCCGCCGACAGCGGGCTGCTCCTCGCGGGACAGCACACCTGCGAATGCATCATTGGAGGCTCACGGTTTTGCTGTTTGAACAGTCGCTTTCCACCCCAGATCGTCTGGAATGTCTCGGAGCGGCTTCCACTGCGACAGCCAGGTCTACAATACAGATGCTTGCAGCATGTTTTGGCTGCGTTATGGATCAGGAAACGGCAAGCAAGGTGAGGAGGAAACAGCGTGCCTGGCCCATTTTGGCAGGGCTGTTGCGCAGGACCCAGAACAGGAACCACAGCAGCTCCGGCAGGTGGCGCAGGTTGGCGGCCTCGCTGTAGAGCAGGAAGTACAGTGCCAGCTCCTCCAGCTGCCACTCCCACAGCTGCGACACAGGGGAAGGAGGTTGATTATTCTCACAGGAGCTTGATAGTATGCCAGCTCCTCCAGCTGCCACTCCCACAACTGCATTCGCACAGAGCAAACTTCAGGAAGCAAAAAGCTTTTAGTTCACGTATGTACCTCTGAGTTGCCGCAGGGAGTGCAGAAGGCGCGGCGCCAGCTCCTTCACACGTAGTCGCTCAGTTGATGCAACTCCAGTTGACCACCACTGCAATAGTGCACGTTTCTCCAAAGCAAGCACGGCGCGTTGTGTTGCCGGCAGACTTGCCGGCAGCCCTGGAAGCACAACCCTCCAGCAGATGCAAGCAGGATCACCTCTGAACATCAATCAGCAGCTCACCGGCGAGTGCGTCTTGCGGGACAGCGCCGCATGCTGCACTGCGGGCAGCCGCGACGGCAGACCTACGTGTTCGCACCAGTCCTCGAAGCCCTCCAGGATGTTGGCGTGCAGCACTCCCACGCACCGCGCAAAGCGCTCCACCTCCTTGCCTGTGGGTTCAACAGCTCACATCTGGGACCGCTTGTTGAGCGCTCCATGCGCCCCGAAGCCAATTCAAAGACTGATGCAACTCTCGAAGGGCATGCTCAGAGGATATCAGGGCGGCCTGGAGCCTTGCGAGGTACTGCCGGACAGCGGCAGGGGCGGAGCTGCAGCAGCGCACCGGGGATCTGGTCGCGGCGGAACATGTTGCGGACCAGCAGGTGGTGCAGGTGCTCTGTCACCAGGAAGATGGTTGCCGGCGTCCACACCTCCTCCTCCGTTCCCTGTCGTGTCCGGACAGAGAGGGTGGTTCAGGATGGGAACTCAAGGTTGGAGAAGGCTGCAATGAGCGGGGGCATCTCCATTGGTTCATGCGGGGCTGGTTGGCGCCCAGACAGCGTCTGTGTCCATCCCTCTTCCTTCTGTGCCTGTCGAAGACGACAAAGATTAGAGCAGACACCATTGCACGACATGTACTTTCGCAGTGCTCTCTCTGCGAGTTCCATACCGCTCAAACACGACGGCAGTCATGCAGGCGTTTGCGGCTGCAGACCCACAGCTGCAGCTTGCGCAGCCAAGCAGCGGATGATGCAGCAACGCATGCATGCGTATTGCAGTGATGTTTGTTGCACTCAACATGCTTTGAGCAGTGGAATGAGCCTTTGCCTCTATTGATGGCATGCCACTGGAGGCCTAGTAACCGGGTTGCGCACCATCATTGCTCGCAGGCTTCACAACCGCCGCTTTGCAGTCTTCATGTGGACAATGCGGCCCTCACCTCTGATGTTGGCAGGACATTGAAGGCCTGGAAGCCGAGGTGCCTGCCCAGACGGTGCACGGCGGTGTGTATGGCCGCCTCAAAGCCGGCGGTGTTGGCGGCAGCGCCAAACAGCGTGGTCTGCTGCGCCGGCGACCCCGACGGCGGCGAGCCTGCGGGCAGCAATGTGGCAGCTTGATCAGCGGAGTGTTGTTGCACCACTGGTGACTCATGCAGGACTGAGCGCAGAGTGCATCTATGTGACATGCCGCCCAGTGAAACCCAAAGCTGCTGCATGCGGGATCTCACCTGCCAAGTACAGCGGGCCGCCGTTTGCGGGCGGCGGCGGCGTCGCCGTCGGCAGACCCGCATAGTCTGGGCCGCCAAAGCTGCCCGCCGGCTGCGCAAACGCCTGTGACTGGTAGTCCTCCTCGATGGAGCCGCGGCGCGTGGTTTTCCTTGCGCCGCCGCCGGTGTTGCCGCCGGCAGCCCCGACGGATGGCGGCGCCGCGCCCTCTATCGAGAAGGCGCTGACGTTGCCGGTCGGCGTGCTGTATGCCGCCGCCGGCGTGCCCTGCGCCGCCGCCGGGGTGCCGTACACCGCTGCATCCCCATATGCCGAGCCGGCGTCATACGATGTGCCGCCATCATATGCTGAGCCGGCCGCCCCGCCGTAGGGGGTGCCGTAGGCCGCATCCTCATGGGCGCCGTCATAACTGCTGTCGCCGCCATATGCGCCGCCAGACGCGCCGTAACCGTCGCCATAGCCGCTGGCCTCGTTGTAGGAGGCCATCGGGTCATAGGCGGGGTCGCCGACCAGGTACGCCGGCAGCGCATTCGCCGCCAGGGGGCTGAACTCCGGATCCGCGGGGTCAATGTGGTCGTGCGACCGGCGGAGGTCGGC
>JAABUL010001745.1_pt1 | contig 39514 bp, 48 predicted proteins | sample 5559151 | NCBI WGS metagenome assembly JAABUL01 (sample SAMN10711876, study PRJNA513368) | rock metagenome | isolation source: Antarctica rocks | place: Antarctica: Victoria Land, Pudding Butte sud | reverse complement strand
GTAGCCCGCTGCCAAGCACGGAGATACCACACACGTCCAGCACATTTATTGCGACTTCTAAACAGGTGATGAGATTCTTCAAGCGCGTTGTTGGCCTCATTCGAGGTGAGCCGATTAGATCGTTGAGGCATGAGGTGGCATATGTTGTACTAGGTACTTTATGGTAGAGCAAGCCAAGCCACGCTAACGATGCATAGTCAGTGATACTAGCTTGAAAAGGATTAGCTGGCCGCTCGCCCGGCTTGGCGCCTCTGAGATACTCAGGCTCGCCAGGCCTGACAATGGCCTGTATGTAGACAGACAGTCTGGCACCGCCCAACCCAAGAACAATTCCATCAATTTTCTACACAGACACAGCAACAGCACAATTCCATCTTCGCTTTGTACATTCCTCGAATCCAAGTTACAAGCTGCAATCTATCACAAGGACAACGGCGAATCATCAACCATGCCCTCGACAGCAGCATACCTGAGCAACAAGTCCAGCTCTTTCTTTCAGCTTCCTACAGAAGTTCGGCATGGCGTATACGGTCGCGTCTTTCCTTGCTCAACATTTCGTTTAAGAAGGCAAGTAGTCGGCGCTTGTGAACCGCAGGCACCCTCAACATCAGCGACGGCTCTACTATTGACGTGCTATGCCATTCACGAGGAAGCCGTACCATTCTTCTACCGAGCAGCTCGCATACACTTCTCCATGAGCTGGCGGGAACCCACCGAATCGATCATTTTGAGCCCTATTCGTCTTCCGCTCCTCGTGCACATCAGTATTGATTTCTGTTGCCTCGGTCTCGACGACCAATACGAGGAAGATCTGGAGCGCATGCAACTTTGCCCTAATAAAATCATTGGAGAGGACTGCGAATGTCCGAAAATCGGGATCGAAGAAGCTGCGGATCGCCGAGTCGCAGAATGCATTAATAAAATCTCAACTAATTCCCCCTTGCTTCAATCGTTCACCCTACATCTGCTCTCCTCCATTACTGAGTACGGCCTCTCGGGTGAGGACAAGGACATCCTACTTTATGCCTTGGGGTCGGCCGAATACCGTGGCTGTTCGTCTTCCACAATGGACTCTCTGAAGAAACTGAAAGTCCGCGACACCATCGTTATTGTCGCTGTTGCTGTAGACTACCCCGGTACGAACGCTTACATGTATTCTGGCATTCGAGAAGCCATTGCGCCTTTGGAAGAATGGGAGTTTTCCGAGTTGAGTGAATGGCCGGGCATCAGTTTGACTGGGGAACAAAAGAAGGACGTGCACAAGGTGCTGGAACATACGGAGATGTTCAATTTTCGTAAAACAGAGGTCGCTGCAGAAATCCGCTTTTGGTACTACCAGCCTCCAGGATCTAAGGCTTTAGTGCTGCCAAACCACAAGCTCCTTAAGGACAAGCAGGACAGCGAGGGGGACAGCGAGGAGGATGACAGCGAGGAGATGAGTACAAAGTCCTCGGAAGGGAAGTTCCAGAATTACCACCCCTTTGCCTACAGTCTCACCCCCAATTTACATAAAGGTTCGCGGCGTGAACGTAGGCAAAAGGATTCTAACCAGAATACTTCCCCTTCGATGGAAATTGAGCCAAAGGGGTGAGTTTTAAAGAGTATGGACATCACGGATTGGAAAGAACAATGGACGTTGGAGAGCATCATGAATGAGGAACAACTAGATGTACATCATTCCGGGTTCAAGAGTAACGCACTTTCTAATTGAACTCTTCGTAAGTACTTACGCTTTCTTGGCAATCTAGTAAGCCTCGTGAAGATCGTCTACCAAGAAAAGCGTTTGCTCCTCACCAATGTGCCGCAAAGTTCATCAATCCCTCATGCGCACCATAACATTCCCAAACTTATGTTTTACAAGACTCATATTCTCTCCCTCAGCTGAAGCACCATAGGTGACCTCCTAGATCATAGCCTCTTCACTCTAGTACCAACTCGCACCTGGCACCCAAAAGTACGACCCACTCCTTCCAACCCTCCTCCGATCTCCATGCCCGCTTGCAATCTCCCAATATTATAGAATGCATGGTAAAACGCCTGGGATGCTCATTTATGGACATGTTGGCTATATTCAATGCCAAGCATATAGGACTGAGGCTGATTTCCAAGATTATGTCACTCACAGCGTCATCTCCCATACTCTAGAGTGCCTACTGCCGAAACACTTCCTGATCTAGTCCACTAATCCAGCTCCACCCTGTTTCTTTTGAAGACTTCCACAGTCTCAAACAGACCTAATGATTCGACAACGTACAACAATTTAGAGCTATGACTTGTGAAGAGTATGGCTCAAGAAAAAGCTACATCCGAATTATATTCATAGACGCAGGCCAAACAAATCAGATTTTCCCTCGAAAGGTGCATCACGAAGCACTCTAGCCTCTACAGGTAATGTAACTACATAATCACCCTCGATATCTACCTTGAACCAAAGCTGACGCACCATGATCGCCTACGAATAACAGATATAAAGAAAATTTAGCAGTCTATTCTCAACCCTGTAACGATCGAAGATTTACGGGATTGCAGCATACATTTTAGTCAGCCTCAAGGCGTCAGTACAAACGAGAGAAAGTGATGCATATTGCAGTCATACCTCATAAAAGTTGATCAAGATACATACCACCGCTTTGATTGACCTCACTAAAGCAAATTGTAAAGTCAGTGAGAATTAAATCTAACAAACGCTATAATGCTGCCCGTACGCAAGCTTCTTTGTATAGTACTCGCACATCGTCTCAGCGTTATAAATAGAAGTGCTGTTGATGGCTGTATAGATTTCTAGATAGCTAAACGACTATGATGTGATCTTTGATTTTTGATTCTTTACAACGAGGATAGTGCTAGTCCTATTGGTTGAGGAAGGATTGAAATAGGCGTGATGGTGCCACAGGTTCATAGACTCGGTTTTGATATGTGGAGCACAAGTGATGCTTCAGACCACTACACTAGCGTACAGGATGGATTTCGAAGGGAAGAAGGAGGAGATGAGAGGAGACTGAGGAGGCTCTTTGTTTTGGAATATGAAGTTCTAGGCTGTAGCCGACAAATGCTAGGAAGGTATGGCTCGCCATGATCACGATGTTTGCTTGATCAATGGTATAGTCCCGATCACTTCTTTTGATCGCTTGCTTGCACCGGGGCAAGGCGACGCTTTGGAAACATTGGTCCACAACGTAATCTCGAATAACGGCCGGTCATATGAAGTCGTGGCAGTGAAACCGCTGTGTTAATGAAGTATGTTTCAAGGAGCTAGTAAATTTAAAAAGTATTACGATCTCCTCGTCTTCAATACGACCTTGAATTCAAGATGTGAGCTGTCAGAGGATGAGATAGTTCCCGCCTAGACCACTCCGTTAAACCAAAAGGCCATGAAATAGATAGATATTTATCTTCTGTGCTTATGGCTGTTGAACCTCGACAGCCTTACTACAAATTACCTGAGTCTGTCTTCCAAGGCATCAGCAAAGTGATTCTAGGCTTTGTGGATCGGCTTACCACGCCAAATCTTCGTCCAAGATCAATGTCCAGCTTCCGTCCATGCTATCCATGGATACACAGGAGATGATTCCCCATTCCTCATCCTTCGCTTTCTTAGGCAGTGAGTCATCACCCCTCTCTGACCATTTTCCGGTCCCGAAACCACCATCTGTGGAAACATGGGGCACTTGACACCTGCTTTCGGAGGCGAACTCTGTGCCTGCTGTGTAAGTGTCTGCAGTTGTAACCCACTGCGTTTGAGGCGCAGTTGTAGCGGTGGTAAGAGTGGTATTAGCGGCTGGGGCTTCGGCAGCTGGGTGGGCACGTGTTGGCGCGACATCAATGTCTGATACAGGAGCGGGAGTAACCTCAAGATGGAGTCCTTTCGTGGAGTGGGGGGTTGATTCGACGGCGGAGGTACCTTTGCTACAGGTAGGGAAACCCTGGAAACGCAGTTCCTCTTGAAGTTGCTCCGCCTTAGCCTTTGTCTTTTCATGGATGCGTTTTACTAGCGCCTAGGCATCGCGGTCAACTATGCCTAGCTAAGAGCGTACATGGAGTCATACTTCACCAGGTTTAATCCAGATGACATGTACCACTTGCTTCGTGCGACCGTGTTCGATATCAAATAGCTGGTTTCTGTCAGTCCTTTCTCGGAGCACAGAGGTGGGGTTGTATCAGGTGCACCTTGTGAAACTTGATCCAGGAAAGTCCGTTGTTATTCGGACCCTCCAATTTCATCTCTGTAGGGCCGTAATGCTCGTAGATAGACATCTGTCCGACATCAGCGAGATTGGTTATATCCTTCCCGAGTCAAACACCAACAAGCAACAGATAAAGATCGTTGGTACACCATGTCGCTCTCGACTGGCGACGGGGATGTAAGGACAGGATCCTTTGATCACAGTCTATGATCGGCGAATCAGAGAACTTCAGCCGTGATTGCAAAATATCGCTCAAGGTACTGCGGACCCAAGTCATCTTCGCGTCGTAGTCGGAAAGATCCTGACTTGCAACGGGCGTGGACTTGGGTCGCCTGACGAGTTCAGACCCGCCTGGATCGATCTTTGCTGTCAGGTAGCCGGATTCCATGGTGCAGTAACGAGAGGAGTTGTATAAGCTTAATATTGGAGGTCGGAACGCGTTCCAATGTAGTTGTGTCGAGAGTTGGGGTTGTCTTGCCAATTTCCGTGGATACACTGAGGTGATGTTGTTTATGAGCAAGGAGAAGTAAGAGAGCATGATTGTCTGACTGAGTCGCAGTCCAGTCCTCGTGAGTCACTGAATGTCTCTCGGGTCTCCGATGCCAAGGCGTGCATTGAGGACCAGCCGATGACTTCGAAAACGTGCAAGGAGATGGTGGCGAGGCCAGGACGGCGAAATCCGGTCGTGCAGCATTTGCCTCATGCTTGCAGCTGCAGAATCCGAACTATTCACCAGACAAGAGGAACAGAAGAAGAAACATTTGCCCCAGCTTTCTTGTATGAGTTGGCGCCCAGGTCAGGTTCCAAGTACACTCCGAGCCAATGACCAGACGTTCTTCCTTGGCGCAAGACTCGAGACAGGTGGATCCATTTCCTTCATTTTGGCTCATGTGCATCATCCTTTTGCTTCGAAAAGGCCCTCACTTTCATTGAGTCCAGCTTCGAATGACTACTTGAGCTGGTAAAGCATCAATGGTATTCGGGAAGACCATGCTTTGCCCTGCCGTCAGCCAATCTTCCAGATGTACTCCGAGCTACCCCATATCTGGGGGGGTCATTCCTCGTAAGAGTTTTTGCCAAGTCATTGACAGAATGACTACCTAAATTGCAAGGACATGGGATACGCATAGACTGCCTGATAATCGAACAGCTCGAGCGGATGAGTACCTCAATGCGATCGCTGAACTAAGTTACAGTCCAATAGCTTCATTCGCAATGCCTATACGATATGGATATGTGCAGTACTGGGAGTGGTGATCGAATGCAATCTCGGTATGTATATTAGTGTCCCTTTTCCATACGAGAGACGTTGGAGAGAAGTTGATGGCACAGCAGCTACGTTGTACAAGTGACAAGTGATCTTTGCCTTCGCGCTAGACTGGATTTTTGACATTTCTAGTCCAATCCTAGCCTAGCAGCTTCGGGTGTGACCCTTGCCGCCCCATCAGCCGTATGTAGTTAGTATGCTTGGCATACAGTATCAAGGCTGTTGAATGATATCCCACAATGTTCAACTCGCCTTCCAGGTCTATACCAGAACAACTTTTATCCTTGCCAAGACCGCAGAAGCCCTGCCGGGGACTAGAAGAAGTGTGTCTGATTGAGAGCTCAGAGAAACTCACGACAATGCAGCACATTGACGCTGTGGGCCACGAAGCCCCGTCAGCTCTCCCTACTTACATGCACTGTCATGCCAGGGCCAGCAGATACAGAGGTTCAACGTCAGATCCCCAAAGTAGAATAATCGGCGAGTTTAACTTCACATCAAAGAATTTTGCTTTGGGTCAGTAAACGCATAGTGAAAGCAATAGATTTGATGGACTCTAGACTTCTACAACAACAACAAGCTACTGCTAATGACTGCATGAGATCACCTGAAATGTTCTACTCATCTTTCAAGACGAAGAAACGATATGATTCAACGGCCGTGCTGAAGTCATATATTGTCCTCTTGAACTGCTGGACATTCTCATTTCAATACCTACGTCACCACCCATGCAAGCGGTAAGTAAAGAATCTTCCATCGGTGCTCTCACCCACAGCATCATCAACCACGAAAGATCCATCGCAGCCAGTCCGCTGCATCAAGCCACTTCGATCCTGATCTCACTCGCCGCAGGCATCACAACATCCATCATCTCCTTGGCATCAGCTCACTTTCCTTCGAATCAGCGCTAATTGACAGCTGAATTGAAGCCTTGTCATGGCTCCCTACGTCGACGCCGATATTGACTCACTCATGAATTCCTATTTTTATTCGGATCAAAATCCTCGGTACCTGTACCAGGGGTAACTATGTCAAGATTGTGAAAAAACTGAGGGACTGGGTCCCTCGCCGGATACAACATAATCAGAAACTCATGGCCGCGAGGGAGAAGTCACTTGCAATGAGCGATGCGACTCTTGCAGCCTCTCGCGGCGATCGTTCAGGCCCTGCGCCTGCCAAAATTGCTGAGACGATCAAGCACGTGGACTACACCCATGTGAGCAACCTCATATGGCTCTGAAAGCGAGCTGGACTAATTTGCGTAGGCACTCGATAAGGCGATAAAACTTGATAATATGAGGGCGATGTACCTCCTTGACGCCCTACGTCACCGAGGATTCACCTGGCCGGAAGTCGGATACCTGCCAGAGTTCGATGGCGGCGTATGCTCTTTCCTCGGCACGATCGACTCGACTTTTGATGTAGAGTCTACACTGGTCATTCTGGACGACAGAGAGCATGTGGACCGTTCTTTGGCAAAGCGAGCCGAGATCGCGGCTCGTCTCGCAGGACCCAAGCTTTCAGAGGGGAATCCTGCATCCAAGCCTCCTACCAACCCTGAAGAACAGGTCGACCCAGTCCCAGATGAAGAGGTCGATCCAGTACTCGATGAAGAGGAACGTCTCCGTAGGGCAAAAACAAAGGCGAGAGCTAAGCAGAGAAAAAATGCCAAAGCAAAGAAAGTATTTGAGGATTGGGCGATGGAAGCTTTGGGCGGAAATCAATACCCTGGCGTTTGCTTTTTCAAAGGGAAGATTAGGGCAATAGGGGTGGACAAGGACGACTGCCACGCGAGACTTGAGACATTCGTGAAAGCAGAACTCGGAGTTGGACTCAGAATGGAGGATGTGATGGCAGAGAACGCCGTCACGGGGGATGGTGTTGTGATGGTATACACGCCTCATAAAGCAGAGGACACTGGGACTTCGACCGACGAGGGTACTACTCCAGGTCCAGTGTCAGCAACGCCGCCTTCACCTGCTCCTCAACAGGCGTCCAAAAAGAGGCGCCCCAATGAGAATCACGCGGATTGGTTGAGTAGGATTCTGCCTGACGGAAAATAACCTGGATTCCCAGGAGCATTCCATGGCAGGAGCACTGGAAGGCTCGGAGCCTATGGACCCAACCATGGTAAAGACACGCTGACCAAATTTCTGGCCCACATCGAAGGAATGGAATGAGGCAGTCCAACCAGTAAGGGAGGGTGGTTGCTGAAAGGGTCCGCTTCCTGATGGCATCACACAGCGTAAGGTATGGTCGGTGAAAACATATGGATCATCATGTCCTAGACACTAACCATGTCTCGTTAGAGTGACCTGATTTACGGCACTGTCAACACTCAAGAAGTCCAGAGAACAGGTGTAAAACCTAGCTCGAGCTACTTCCACCTTTCTTACCTTCTTCCTAAAGATCTCCTAACTCAGTCATTCGGTTCTCCGCAATTAACACTATCATGAAAAGATTAGTTCATCCAAATCTGCGGCAATACCCATCTCCCACAGTCATCATTCCACAAAACCCACCCACCTACTCTCCACCCAACCTCCGGCCACAACACGGCCATCATACCACAGCCCCCTCAATCATCTCCAGCCACCCCTTCCCGTCCCTCACTCCATCTACCTCAACCATTCACAAGAACCCATAAATTCTCCCAAAGACCCCCACAATCCCAACCTCATCCCACCATCACCACAAGTCCATTATCACAAAACACAACTAGCACGCATCTCAAAATCTACCAACTAACACCCCACCCCAGCAGCCTCTCACTCCTTCTATACGCAAATCCAACTCACCACATCAAAACTCAGTCTTCGGCATAATTATAGCAGGCAGGTCGCTTGTGATCCTAGATATCAAACCAGTGATGACTTCATCGTTCTTGATGGATTGAGTAAGCAGCTCCAAATCCTACCACCCAGAGACCAGGACGCAGTCTTAGGTTCTGATTATACGACAGATATACTTTATTCAAGAGATGCGAAATGTGCGAAATTCTAGCAAGGTATCTGGTAGTTGTGCACTATAGCCATGGGTGTGGTGTGGTGTGTCACGGTGGGGTGTGGATCTTTACGGCAAACCCACGCTCGCTCCCGCCTCGAGAACTTTTGTTACCGTTCTCGCACATCTTTTGTGAGAATATGTGGGCGTCCTGACGCTGCTGAAATGAATATCATGCGTGTTCAATATTTATCATCTCCGCGGCCAGGGTGGGCGATTATACACGCTCTTTGCGTCCGAGAGCAGTTGAGACTGGATGTTGGTAGATACTAAAGCATCGAAACAATCTCCGCAGTTTATCTACGATATCTCCAGAAGGACGGAGTTAAGGGGATGCCATTTGTAATCTTGATAGGTAGGTAAACATTTCCTCTCATCTCAACAATCTCAAACGAAAGCGCTTTACTCACAGCCACTACAGTTCCTCTCTAGATATCTCAAAGAAGAAAAAACAACTCCAAATTCCCCAAACCAAGGGGACCCTAAATGCCATACCCAACACGAACCCAAATCCACGCCATACTCCTCCCCCTCTCTCTCCCACCTTCAGGCATCGAAGAATTCTTCACCCACGTCGGCGACGATGTAAAATGGACCGTAACAGGACATACAATACTCTCCAACACCTGGACAGACCTCACCACCTACCGCTCATCCACATTTGCCAAAATCGGACCCCTACTCGCCTCCCCAGGAATGAAGCTCAAAGTCTCAGGCGGCGAGGAAGGCATTATCGTTAGTGAGAATGGATGGGCGGTTGTGGATCTCAAGACCGTCGACACGTATACGAAGAGTGGCGTGTTGTATGACCAGCATTATGCGTGGCATATGCGGTTTGATGAGGAGGGGAGGGTTAGGGAGGTTAAGACGTGGATGGATACGGCGCATTTTGAGGCGGTGCTTGGGGGGGAGATGGCGAAGCAGGATCGGGAATGCGCGCTGAAGAAAGATGGAGAGGCGTGAGTGGGGCGGTGCGGGTACTGGTTGCGAGGGTTGTTTCAGCATAGAATGCAACAGGGTGGCGGAGCTTTTGCTATTTGCGACTCGCTAGCGTCTGGGTAGCGCTTCGCAAGAGACTGTAGGCACGACTCTTTATCGGTACGATAGCGTCGAAGGATCCAAGTCCGAGGCGCAGTCACTCCTTCGGATCCGAAACAACATGCTCGTACCTCAGCCGATCCGCCGATTGCGCAAAGGGTTAGACCTACCGTTCATGTTTCCCCAGGGCTCTGACTCTCTCTACTCCTCTTCCTCATTGTCTCCCAGGTCCAGATTTCAAAGGAACACCATCCCCCTCTCCCCCAGAATGGGCCAAACATCCAGCAGCCCCAACGGCCGCTACGGCATCGTGACAATTTGGAACCCCGCCACCGGCCGCGGCTGGATCACTCCCGACCGGGGCGGCAACAACATACCCGTGTGTACGGAGCACGTCAGACCAGGTCAGAGCCTGTGCTTGGGAAAGGGGGTCATGTACGTCGTGGACCGGCACGGCAGAGCTATCGAGGTTGGGGATCGAACGGGGTGGGTATCTTTGAGATTAGGTCTGGCCAGGCGTTTGTCTTGTGTTAGCTGACTTGCGAGTAGTTGGGTTAGGCCAAGGGCTGCAAGGAGTCACCACCATGGCGGCTTCGATGGTGGCTTCCATGATGGGGGTGCTGCGTCTGCGGGGGCGATTGCTGGCGCTTCAGCAGGAGGAGGGGGTAGCTGTGGTGGTGGTGGTGGTGGTGGTGGTTGCTGAGATGTGCGCTAGCTCGCACGGATGCCTTTTGTTATCGCGATGATTATGGTCGGGTTGGTGGTGTGGAGGCTCCGAAGGCTGTCTCGTGAGAGGAGTATGGATTTTGTGAGATCTCATGTTCTCAGTCGTTCTTCTTTCGAGATCCAGTAGTCACATAGTTGCTAAAGCTTGGTCGACTTTGATCATCGGATGGCAGCTATAGAGACCGAAGGGGCGCCAGCATGCCAGAGAATATCTTGTAGTCTTTCCAGGTGTGAATCCGCCCACCATATGTATGGCCTGGGTTGCTGCGATCGAGGTCTGCGGTCATGAATGGTCAATGATCAACCTTTGTACTTGAAGAGGGAACTACAACCCAGGAGGCGCAGAGCAAAGCAATCGGGCTCAACCACACACCTCAGGCACACCAGCCGCCTGCTCCCAGCTTAACCCTTTGGCCTGCGCATTAGCATACCAGTGCTGACGACGATGTATTCGGTATAAGCCCCTCTCTATCAAGTCCAAAGACCTCGTCTCTAATCTTGAAGCTTTTCTCTGCCCCGCCCCTAAAGCTCTCGATTGTTCCAGAAAATTCCACCCCCAGTGCCTTCAGTGCTTGAGGTGAGAGTAAATAGTGGCCATCGCACTAGAGGAGGTCTATGCGATTGAGGCCGAAGCATTCAATCTGTATGATTGCGTCTGTGGACCCTGTCGTGGGGCTAGGTATTGAGAACTTGATATAGAGGGACGTGATAGGGCCGGTGCCGTTTGTAACGTCTGTAGTAGTTGTGTTAACTAGTGACCAGGCTGAAAGCATTCTCCTAATGGGGAGACCCACCCACAGCTCGGATTGTCTGCGCCATTGCGACGGATATTCGATGTCCTGCGTATAGTGTTGGCCTCGGCAATATCTAGACGAAAGTAGGAATGCGAAATTGTTTTAAAGGAAGCGCAGGAGGAGAAGAAGGAGGGAGATGCTGGGTTGTCCCTCGGTCCACAATGCGCAATAATATTGGCGCCAAGAGCATTCAGCCGAGACGGACCGAGGCGACATAGTTCTACAACAGTATGTACTCGTGCAATCCACAAGTTTGTCCGATCGCTTAGTAGCGGCGGGAGAAGCCACTAATCACTCAATCCTGATCTATGTCTCTTTGTGAAAGGCCAAGACGCTAAAACTTAGCCTCGGGACGCACATGTGGATTGCACGAGTACGCTGAAGACACTGAAAGTCTCCATGCTAGAGGGACCTCCTCTAGTCATCATTCCTGTCAGGCCAATGGAATCAGTCGTATATGCATGTTTCAAGGTGGGGGCTACTTACTCGAATATGCCGCCTCTGAGCGCCTTCGCAAGCCACTCCTCCACATTCAAATATGCACTCTGCTGATTTGCAGATGCAATGGACCAAACGGCACAGTCAGCCCCTGTCTTCCTTGGCGACATAGCATTCAGATTGACTTGCATCGTTTGGTATAGATACGGATGAGTTGACCCCCAGGTTACATTTGATTCGCCTGCTCAACCTCCTGCTCGCTGTTTCCGATCTCGCAATTCTCCTATCAACGTCGAGTTTTCAAAAAGAAAAAGGCGTGGGATAAGATGCATCGATTGAAGATCTTCTGGTTCGAGGCCCTCTCGTTCATATGTCACGTAACCTCGCATGCTGCTAGCGGCGGCTGTATGATGTTGTGGGCTATCACCTATCTTCTCGATTGATTGGACAGCCACGTATGCAATAATGAACTGTGCTTGCTTTGCAGATGCTCGGAGGTACCCAGTTTCTCGAAGGTAAATTACCAAGCTGAATCACCGCTGGTGCTACTTCATACGAAAAGTTGGTGGATAGAAGTTCCTGAGATTCTTCTTCAGCTCGAAACATGATCTGCTTCCCACCTTCCATCCTGGGACTAGTTATGCGCCCACCTCGGCGTGGGTGGACCGTTCTCGAAGCCAGGATATGTTGCATGAGGCTGAGACTCGCTGCCATGTAAGCGTTTGTCCTTCCAGCTTTCTCCCTCCACTTTCTCTCTGTAACCGTTGATACTGTTCAACTTTCACGCGCTGCAAAATTCAATCTCAGGACCATGGGCTCTCCACCTCAGCGCATTCATCGTCAAAGCGACAGGCGAAATCCTTCAAAGCCATCAACTAGCAATGTGCCTGGCATCTCTAGCCACTATAACGACCTGCGTCAGCTAGAACCCGAGGAAGACCTGATTCAATTTGAGTCGAGGCCTCCAACACCTCGTATACAGTCTAACAACCTCGACGCGCCTGTTGCTGGGTCGCGATTGAGTACAATTCGGGCAGACGCTGGCATTAGCAAAATACAGACGACGCTGTATGTACCATACGAATGACTTTCTCTTCGTGAATTCTTCTGACAAGAATTTGACACTGGTAGTCAGACACAAGCTAGCTTACTCGATCTTGACGATCCCCCTTATATACACAAAAATGTGACTGAGCAGCTTGCCGACGATGAGCAAGTTGCCCGGGCACAAGATACGGATTGGAATGGAGGCCTAAGTAGACGATCTCAGCTCACGTATAATCACCTGCCCTCCTGTATCCTATTGCGGAATCAGCTGATCTTCTCCTGTATTCTAGAGATGCTCCGCCACGCTCTACCGAGGTGGGAAGAATAAGCCGACAAAACTCTGGCCATCAATCCTGTGATCAGTGCGAGCAACGTGGTGCTAATCGAGACTATTGCAACGTTTGCGACAGCAACTTCTGCAAACAATGTTGGCTAAAGCAAATATCTCATAAGAAGCAGCGTCTGGCTCCAGGGTCAATACCCCACGAAAGGACCGACTACTTTGCCGCTATGACGATCAAGGAAACTCTGGAAGCCAAGGTACGTACAGTACACTACCGAGTTATTCATTCCTAATTAGTACCACGACTGGAGTCGCAAGACATGTTTCAGGAGTGAGACAGTGGTTCATGTCATATGAAGCTCCTAAGTCATGTCTTACGCCTCGTTTTTCAATCCTAAGGAAGCCTTGCTGACTCTTAAAATCTCATCAAGATGACTTCTGCTGAACAGGATATTCGGCACAAGAATGACGAGGATACCACATGGTTCGGCATCGTGAGAGAGGATGCCGAGCTTCCATTGTTCTTAGATTACGGACGATACGCAACTATAATGACTGATACATTAGGCGCAGCATCGCACAAAGGCTCAAATTGGATGCCCGGCGTACGCGATCATCGATTTCCCAGTCTCGTATCGTTCGTTGGCCAGACAGGTTGGAGTTGAATTCTCCGCTCCAGGATCACAAGCTTACAAAGAGAAGGCGCAGGCAAAAGTACGATCATCAAACTAGTCATTGATCTCAGTACTCGGGATACAGAGCACTTCCCAACGCCAGTCGTTGGCTCCGTCGGGCTCGATGTTCCGACTTCTGGCGACGTCCACCTATACTCCGATCCTCAGACTTCTAAATCCCACAATCCTATACTCTATGCAGATTGCGAAGGCCTAGAAGGGGGCGAACGAGAGCCACTTGGTGCCAGGCTGAAGAAGAAAGACAAGTCCTCCAAGTTTGGCCGGATTGGATCGTTTGAAAAGAAAATACAGAGTATTCGTCATACATCAGAGAGGGAGATAACTTGGGCAGACACGAACGTCAGACGAAGCAGAGAGTTTGCAGTCACGCATCTGTACCCCCGTCTGCTCTACACGTTTTCTGACGTAGTTGTTTTTGTGCTCAAGAACCCCAGGTCAGTCTGTTATTACACGCGTTCAGTACTGTCATAGATATCCATACGTCATCTAATACTTCACTCATTCAGGGTTATTGAGAGTGTGTTTGAGAAGCTGGTGAACTGGGCTGCAGCCGCCTTGGAGAAATCCTCGAATCAACCAGTGCTTCCGCATGCAATCATTGTCCTCAATGCCTCAGAGAACAATATTGACCCAGCACTATGGGATATCTCCACGGCCACTTCTAATCTCTTAGACTCTATCTCTAAAACAGTCTTTCAAAACGCCACCTTCAAGAAGACCGCACAATTCTGGCGTGATCGAAATCGGCAGATCGAAACGGTCGAGCAATTACTCTGTTCTTACTATCGGTCCATAAGGGTCGTCCATATACCTACCAGCGGTCGGCCAAATTTGATCTACAATCAAGTGAAGAAGCTGTATACTGACATTCAGTTGGCTTGCGGATTTGCCAGAGAGCGAAAAGCGGAATTGAGAATGTTGCTTGATGCGGACGAATTACAACCTTACCTACAGGTTGCGTTCGACCACTTTGCTTGTGACCTTGACAGTCCCTTCGACTTTGTACAGGCTTCATTTACGAATAGTCCAATTCCGCTCGACTTTGGAGGAAACATACTGAAGCTAGCTATAAACCTAATGGAAGTCTGGGAGAATATCATCGATGGTGCCACAATTTTCGCAGAGCTGAGCTATATGGTTGCGTCTTGCATCATGTTAGACTCAGCCAGGTCAAAAATAAGAGGTGGGTAGTTTTTTAAGCGACAAGTCGGAAATTTCTGACCTCTGAAAGGCACTGCGGAACAAATATTCCCGCAATATCTCGAGCACCTCGACGTCGCTCTAGAGAATTTCTGCGACCGCCATTGGCCCTGCGAGTACGTCAAGCCTGGCGGAGGTGCTAGATGTGTGAACGTGCGTAGTGGTGTAAGTTCTTGTCTCCTTGCTCGTGATAGCCTTGAACATGAGGTCTGACATAGCGTGTGTACTAGCATGGATCTAAGGGCCATCAGCTCAAGAATGGCAAAGTGCTAGCTGTCGGAGCTTACGTTTCAAGCTTTTCATTTGAATCCTATCAGCAAAGATTCCAGTGGGACGTTTATTCGCGGCTCGATGAGCTACTCAAAACACTTCGTTCAAGAGTCCAGGAAGGAGGTGAGCTTGAAGCGGAAGCCGCAGCAGATATTCATAAGAACACGGTCATGGTTCATTTTTACAATCATTCAGCACGCGGCCGGGCCGATGCCTTTATCAGTCATTCGACATGTTTTTCATGCTTGTTCGAGCCACCTGAGCATGCTCTTCCGTGCGGTCACATCCTCTGTTCATCATGCCTGCAGGCATATGGCCACGCTCGGGATAGGCTTGTCGTCGAATTGGATGGCTGTCCGATTGAATCGCTAAGTAGACCACGGTATGGGTTGTGGAGAGTTTTCCTCAAGCCTGCTGCGGCTGGCATCCGTATACTGACGCTTGATGGGTACGTTAAGAGGATTTTCATCTTGTGTCCCGTCCTTTAGATGCTAACAAAGTCTTCAGAGGTGGCATTCGAGGTATCGTTGAATTGGAAATACTGAGGCAGATAGAACACGCCATGGGTGGTAGATTGGCCATCCAATGCTTCTTCGATTTGATTGTTGGGACAAGGTCTGATTCTCCTTGTCAACTGTTTCGACGTATTCCTCGTGAGTGCTAATTGTACATTTCTTTCAGCACTGGAGGCTTGATTGCCCTGGGACTTGCAGCCAAAAACTGGTCTGTTGAAGAATGTACTCATCATTTCAAGGATCTGTGTAAAAGGGCGTTCACACGTCGCACAGGGGGCAACACCCCAGTCATTGGATGGTTCGTTGATAACTACAATCATTCCAAATACGAGACCAGGCCGCTTGAGGATGCGCTGATGAGTGCATATTCGGAGACCGAATACCTTTTTGGGGGGCCTCGGCCCAGTGCGTCTTACGGGACAGACGTGAAGGTTGCTGTGACTGCAACTTCAGCAGGTGGATCCGCTGTTGTCTTGGCAAATTACAATCGTCTTTGTGGAGAAAAGCGTATGTGGCATTGCTCGAACCCACGTCATCTACATCCCTCGCATGCTAATAAAATTCAGTCCCATATCTTTTCCAAAGGCCTGAGAGGTCGGCGTCGGAGTTGAAGATTTGGGAAGCGTAAGAAGAAGACAGAGATCAGATTAGTGGACGACTTGTTGATGTAGGAGTAGCGCAAGGGCTACTTCAGCAGCCCCTCGGATTTTCAAGCCTATGTGCCACCAACCCTCAAAGCAGATATACTCCGATGGTGCCATTTATCACAACAATCCAATACAGATTGCCGACAAAGAACGAAAGCTTATCTGGCCCAGTCTGGAAAAGGATCCTCCCGATATCATAGTTTCTGTGGGCACTACGTACAACTCGACCGTGAGTACTTCTAGCGAGAAGACGCCAGTAACTCGGCTAGGCCTATATTCACATGGCAAGTCTCTATACAAGATTGCCGTTGATCATATAGCTTCCGCTTTAGACTCAGAGAGGACATGGCATTCGTATATAAGCGTGCTTCAGCCACCTTCAAGCCACACCATCAGATATGTACGACTCAACCCGCAGCTCAATGAAGATCCCCCTGGTCTGGATGAAGTCGATCAGATGTCATATATCCAAGACAAAGTCCGTAAAGAGTTGAGATCGGATAACAGGATCAGAAGAGTAGCGCTTCAACTGATTGCATCGAGTTTTTATTTTGAGAGATCGCACCCTGTGGAACTTTCGCACGATCGAACCGTCCGGTGCAAAGGTATGCAATATCTGTTCTTTCCCCCGAAGCTGGCTAAAGAAGGACAAAGGATATATATATTGCCGGCTGCAGCAAGACAGTAAAGAGATAAGCGAGCTGGGAAGATTCATGAAGGATCAGTTACAAACCGGGCATGATTTGTGTTTTGTAATACAGGAAGAAAACCGAGGACAAGAAGCACGACAGGCTTTCATTACACCCGACGTGATTGAACGCATGATTCGGACCTCTCATTTCAAGATGAATCAGATCAACGTCGAACTCTCCAACAACCTCGTCACTACTGATATTTTGCTTTGTCTTGGAGCAGAATGGGCGTTTTCGATCAGCAGGTACGTAAATTTTAGAGTGACGCCTTTCTGGTTGATACCGTAATTTGAGTCTCAAGTCAAGTTTTGGGAGTGAATGGGATTTATACCCACCTTCTGCTCTCCTGATATACCTTGTAAACGTCGTTTCTACCTTGAATGAAGCACACTAATTCTAAACTTGTAACAGGTTTCCCAGATCCTTGTTACAGGACGAGGACACACGGGAAGGTCAGTGTCTCTCTACCATCTTTCCATTACGAATGTCATATACACCTCATTTTTCCATTCACACATCATCCACATCTACGTATACATTTATTTGTTCTGCTTTTAGGAACCCGCCCCAAGGTCGCCACAAATTCTGCTCGATGGTCGGGTCGAACTCTTAGCCAGCAATTACGTCGGCGGAAATGGACTCCTCCTGACCTCGGTCACCGACCCGATCCGTCGGATACATTGGACCATTATTCTGACAAGGAGTTCGTCATCGGAAACTCATCTACGGATCTACTGAGGAGGATTGCACATCGGTTCAGGAACGGCCCAAGCCCCGTGCAAGCCGCGTCAAACTTCGAGTCTCCGGAGAGTATAAGACAGGAAGATTCCCCCGAGGATATGAGACAAAGATTCGCTAGAGCCGAGCTTGATGCGCCCTCGGTGATATTCGAACTTGAAGACACCGCAATGCCTCCATTCGCTTTACCGGTAGATGTTTCTACGGACCGCTTGCACCGCCAAGTTCCGTGAAAAAATCGATGGTAGGCCTTCTTGTATGAGTGAAATCCACAAGTTATATGCATGGATTTCATTCAGACACTATGATTGAGATAGTGTTGCATAGTATGGAAGATGCATTGATGTGGCGTCATTCATTGCGGGTTTGGTGAGCCTTCATTTTGTGTTCATTCAATAGATGAACACCAGGCGTTTCCTGGATCGATGGAGGCTACTGCCTACCTATCGAATTGCTAAGTGCAGCTCGAAATCTGGCCGCCACCACTCGGTGCAACGAAGTCCTTCTATACAGCTGCTGCATTTTGGATTCCGTAGTCTGTAGAGCCGTAATCTAAGATGTCTATCCGTTGGGGACCCAAGAGGGACTTCAATGTTATACCTTGTCCTGGCGTTCTAGACACTGTAGTCTACGCTGTTTGAGTTTCAAGAGTGAATGGCTGCTAAAGGTGGTGGTACTAGGAAGTACTCTCAACTGAAGGGATTCAGTGCGAGTGCAGCCTGGACATGCCAAGGCCTCTATTTCATTCACCGTAGAAAGATATCCTTCACCCTCTAGGCTAAGTACGAGTGGGTCAAAGACTTGATGGTCGACTCGTTGTGCATGCATTAGGTATTAACCTGCACGGGACGTGCTCAAAAGACAGGGGCTCCCACCATGGTATTCGCATTGGTTTTCATACATCAGCCCATCATACATACCAGTTCGTGCTGTCACTGAGAAGTATTCAAATCGCAGAACCCTCGTCTTGAGGGTTTTAGTCCCCTTCCATAATAGCGAGGGCGGTAGTATTACCGCATCAGAAAGCGTAACAGCACTTCCTCGTGCTCTAGCCCAAAGACACTCATTTGAGTAGCTTCAAAAGCCTCTAGCCCTTTGGCGATGGGTGGGCGAGACACGGTCCAAGTTGGCAAACAGGATTGCTTGCGAGCTTTGCGAGAAAACGATGAGGAGAAGATACTCAATGGGAGGGCCAGCAGTGCTAATAGTGCCCTTACTCCCTCTTGATCTCGCTGAATTGCACTACCACCGACTACGTCTAATCGCAGTCATCGCACCCATTGTCGTATAGCTCTCAATCCTTTCGGGATCATTGAAAGCGTTTAGCCTCTCACGACGCTTATTGAGGATGTCATTCCACATCTGCTTTGTATAAAATGGCTCGGTGTATGTCAGGGTAACGTTGTATCTGGATAGAGCCTGCACAGCTTGCTCCAAGTACTCCCAAGGCCAGGTCTGATCCTCAACTTCGTCGAAGTCCCCCAGTATGACTCCTGGGTAGAATATGACAAAGATGGTATCAAGCCTGTTACTCGCTGTACCTTTTGCAGTGATATGAGACGCAAAGTCCTCCAGCCAGCGAATTTGATCGGTGGCGAATACGTTGCGAATTGCCTCGTGCTGATCTTCATTGCAGGAACTTATTGATAGATGACGTAGCAATGGCGAAGACAGTTTTAGGGCAGCCTCGTACGGTGTTTCAGCTAAGAGATTGTGTTTGGATAGCTGCAGCGTTTGTAGATGTTGGAAGTGGGAGAAATTGGGAATGCCCTTAGTTTCCCCGTGGATCATGCCAACCACGACGTGCTGCAAGGACCTGCGTTGGGTGTCGAGAAGCTGCTGCATGGCATCAACGGTGTACAGTTCGACGTATGGTGAGCATGTGAGTGAACGTATGGAGAGTCTTGCGAGATGTGCAGGCCATTGCAGAAGGCGTTTCGTAACACCCGGCGGCACACTTGGATCCGTGAGATTTAGAGCAGTAACGGCACCGTTGTAGAAATGCTTGGAGAAGATATGATCCAGGTCTGGGAAAGTAGACTGGGCAACGTGGTGCCAGCGCGCCCCGGGTTTATTATTAAAACTTAGTCCGTAACCGCGAAGTTCGAGCTCCTTGAGGGAAGGCATGACAAAATGGGCCAGGGTCATCTGCAGGGCTGGACCGTACTCGAAGTTTATGAGCCGCAGTCTCTCCAAACGAGGAATTTTCGAAGCAGCATGTATAATGGGCCAGACTGCGGGGGGCATCTCCATATGTAATGAAAGCTCGCGGAGTGACTTGCAGCATTGAACAACGTGCGCGACCGCGCGGCATGTGTCGTTTCTGCTAGGTGGAAGAATATTAACACAGATGTCCCGAACGTGACCAGCAATGCTCGATCGTTCTTCGAAGATTTTGAGAAGGCTCGCAGTACAGTGGGATTCCCGCTGTGATGAATCGCCAAGGTCAATCCTCCGGTACAAGATGGGCTCATAAAGGCGTCGCCAACGCTCGCAAACGATTGGGATTTGGAGGCAATCTGCATAGTCGGGATGATATCTATAAGGGTTTGTTGGGGCTAAATGGTCCAATATTTGAGCCAAAAGCTCGTCGGGCAATGTGGAAATGACGCATTTCCCGGGGGGTGGAGATGGTCGGGGTGGTGGTGGCACGATGATAAGGGTTCGTTGGGGAGAGCTCCCAAGGTAAGACTGCATCAGACGTACCATGCTCTCTAATTCTAGGCCAGAGTGTGCGACCAAGAAGTAATGCGATCACTTGAATGGGAAGCAGAACGTGAAACGCGCTCTGGTATTTCGCTGTCGTGCGACGATTCTCCCTTCTGCCTGCCAAGCATTGATATCGTTTACGGACTAGTCTGTTATGTATGCTAATAGGGCGGAAATATCTTACCGTACTCTACGTAAAGGCTCGATTGGCCAGAATACGATCTGCCGCTAAAGACTGTTCCCGTAAGATACCTTATTCGTGGGGGCACCTGTCACGCTAAGTACGACGTTCTAGAATCATGATATAAGAAGCCAGAAGCCGTCAGTCTTGATGACATCAGTACCGATCAATCTATCAGCCATGATGGCCCTTTCCAACGCTGTAGCTAAGCTACCACATCCTTGCAACACCACCAACCATGTCTTCTCGTGCAGAAACCATCCAGCAGAACCACGAGCCCCGCCCTGACCCACACGCGCTGACTTCCAACCCCGACCCTTCTCAGAATTCCTCTACGGGCGTTGACTATGAGCCTCACCCGGATCGATCAATCAAGGTGTCGCCAGAGCGCGAGAAAGCAGTGAAGGCTATCACAAGTCTATACTCTGGAAGTGCAAGCGAAGAGGATATGCAGGTGTATGCGCAGGAGGCAGTCTACGATGATCCATGGAGCTATTGCGACACCAGGTACAAGATCGCTGGGCAGTGGTATGGTATGCATTTCCACCTTTGAAGTTGCTTTCCCCTCAAAGCGACAGCGGCTGACGCTACTTGTCGTGAACACAGGCATACCAAAAGTCATGGCGTCCTCAAAAACCCTCGCCACGGAGATTGTCTCCAACACCGACACGCAGATTGCGTTCAAGATGAAGCAAGAATACACACCACGACTCGTGCATTTCTCGAAACCGGTCAATAGCCTTGTCACATTGACGTTCGATGAGCATGGTAAGGTGAAATATCATAAGGACATGTGGAATCAAAAGGACTACAGCCATGAAGGATTGGGCAAGATTATGAAGACTTTGAATGGGGATCATTTGACGAAGATCACACAGCCGCCAGGAAATCTGTGATAGATTTATACATTGTTATATATGGCCAATTGGAAGCCTTGAAATGCTTGATTCATTGAGCATGCAAATAGCAATTCAGCTCAGCAGTCGGCCTTTATCGTTGAACCCACCCCTCTTCATACCCATCAACGTCAAATGCTTCAACCTCATCTGACCACGGAATCGCGGCCTGTGTTCCCTTCCGCTCTACCGTCTTCGCAGCAGCCAAATTAGCCCACTTGACAGCCGCAGCCACATTCCCTTTATGCCCCTTCTGCCGGATGACAGCCACAGCATATGCACCAACAAACGTGTCTCCAGCGGCAGTGGTATCCACTACATTAACTCGATGTGCTCGATACCGCCAGGATCTCCGCAACAGCGTGTCTATATAGACAACACCCTCAGCCCCCAAAGTAATAGTGACATGCCTCACCCCCAAATCTACAATACGTTCCACATGCTCCCCCCACTCTCCCCACTCCACATGCCCCTCACCACTCTCCGTAACAATCGCAGCCTCCGACTCATTAACAATCAAATGCTCCACCCCCTCCCACGCCTCCCTCGGCAACACCTGCGCCGGCGCCGGATTCAACACCACCTCCACCCCGTCCCGCTTCGCAACCCTAAGTATCTCCACCGTAACCTCCCTCGGAATCTCAAACTGCAACACCAACAACTCCGGCAACGGCACCCCCAACTCTTTAAAATCCCCCGGCCGAAGACTGAAATTCGCACCCGGGCTCATCAAAATGCGATTTTCGCCTGTGAGCTCATCCACAATAATAACAGCCACCCCACTCTTCTCCCCCTCCTTCTTCTTAACACCGCTAATGTCGATGCCATTGTTTTCGAGATCTGAGAGCAGGGTTTGGCCAAATGTGTCGTTGCCGACGGCACCTATCATTTTTACGACGATGGGGTTTTGGGGGGTGGAGGAGGTTTGGGGGCGTGATAGACGGGCACATGCGAGAGCTTGGTTTGCGCCTTTGCCGCCGGAGCCGGTGGCGAAGGAGTGGGAGAGGAGTGTTTCGCCGGGGGAGGGGAGGCGGGGGGTGCGGGTTATTAGGTCGGTGTTTAGGGAGCCAATTATTGTTATTTGGGGGGTTGGCATGATGGGGGTGGGTTTTGGAGGTTGGGGGTGGAATGGTGGTGTGCGTGGAGTTTGTGGTGGATTGGAGGATTGGGAATTCGGTATATTATCTCACACCCCGAATGATCATTGAGAGCGTGGTGTTAGTATGTGGCTCAGAGGCTTCCTAAGAGCTGGGCATTGAGAGCGTTTGTCCAACATTGTCCTGACCTTCTCCAAGTACGGAGTCTTGGCAGTCTTGGCAGCAACGACGAGGTTACGCGCCAAGCTATCTAGGGCTGAGCTGGATCATCCCTACGCCGCCGTGACCGTCCCGATGACTTACCTTGCGTTTGATCAGGAAGCACATTCACACGAAGAAGGCTCCGTAGTCTCTGTGTCAACATTGCACAAGATGGGAATAATGACATCGTGTCGAGTTTGAACAAGCGAGGCTTTCGAAGACAAGGTCCCAACAGAGGAATGCGGCAACAAAGCCCATGAAAAAAATTGCGTGAGTGCTCTTGGCGAGCCCAACAGCTGCGATCGTACACTCCGTGCTTGATGTTAGATGTTAGGCTGTAACCTACAATCAGTCTACGTTGCTTGTGCCACCAAAGACCGTGTTCTTGCTTGTGAACGGCTTAGGAGGTTATCATTGTACACAACACCTAGCCCAGGCTGGCCAAAGACCCAACTCCCCTGAATAGCATCTTAGTAGGTTTGAGATGAGTGTCTATTGCCCATCTCTAATTATCATGGAGCAGTCAAAGTATACAAATTCTTGAGGTACCATGTTCATATGCACAGCGAAGACTATATATGACAGACCCAAAAGTGCTAGGCATGCTTCAAATGCCTCAATAGGTTTTGATTATCATTCCATGCACTGGACAATGGCGGAGAACATTGCTGTTACGAGAAGCTTGACCGTATGGCTTGGGAGCCAAAGGACGGTCACCAAGACGAAAGCAACAAAGCATGATAAGAAATCACCAATTTACATAGATACGAAGAGTCAGCATGGTCCTGGTCAATCGATTACTTCGGTAGTTCATCTTGACTATAACAGAGAAGACAATGACAAGACTGTAGCCCTAAGACCAATATGGTAATCAGTGCCGAGTGGTCAATTGACGGCTGCTAATCTATCAATGAAGGCAAGGCTACTTGTACGTGAGGCTGGACATACCACCTATCCTCCTTCAATCTCTACGTTGAGCATCAGCAAGATCAGTCAACAACCTTTCGCCATAGATCCTGGCAATTACCATTGATCTGGCCGCTTATCAGGACGAGATAAAATGGACCCCCTTTCGATCATTGTCTCAGCTATCACCATCACAGGAGCTCTTCGAGCGACTATTCGTAAGGCTCAAGATATCAAACATGCTCAACCCCAAATCCACGCTTTGGCAAACGAACTTTCTGATCTTACAATAATGTTACTGGAACTCGAAAAATGCTTGCCTGCTGGGCACAGCCCGCAGAATCCTCAATTCGTGCAGGCACTCATGACCATCAGAAATAAGCTGAACGGTCTTGCGGAGAAGATTGGACGATGGGTTGACTGTTTTGCTACTTCGTCGGTGCCGCAAGACGCGAAAGTTTTCAATGGCTGCGTGCGAGTGGAAAGGCTAAATCCTTTCGAGACGAGCTATTTTCTCTCAGATCTAAGCTTGCCACGGTCTTATCTGCAATCACCGCGTAAGTCATTCAGCTTGCTTGAATTACTGTCAGAGATGTAACATTCATTATCTCACAAGGTCAACTTCCTCCCGGATCGAGATTGATCTGCAGCGAATATATGCAGTGTCTGACACTCGGGCTACGCATCAAATTGAATTCCACAAGGAGATGCAGACTGCGAATAGAGCACAGATCGCCGAGATGAGACAGCTCAACGCAGCTCTAGAGAACCTGAAAAGCGGTACTGCTGCAGTTGGGAGCCATGTGAAAGAAACCAACCTCTGGAGCGGGAGAGACGCAAGCGTATCCACAAACGGCGAGCTTGAAGGTACTGAGAAAAGCCTCATCCGGGCTTTCCATCACAATGGATCGATCCTCTTTGAGTCTGAGCAGATGTCTGCAATAAGCGCCATAGGAATAAGGACAGCGCACTTCTCCAGGTCGGCGTGCAGGCCATGGTGTTCTTGCAGATGCCATATACAGCGGCAGTGGCAAAGCCCTTCACCGTTCAATCGGCTGCTCGGATCGCTCTTTGTTGGATACTCTGGCTTACCCATCGCTCGGCTAGATTGCGATGAACGTTCATGTCAGCTTCAATCCCAACCAATCATATATGTGTCCTATTTCTTCCCACCCTGGTTCCTTGCCCGCGCAATGTCAATGGTATTATCTTCGACACGTCTGGCCGGTCCTACTGTTTCTCTCAAAGTGCAAAGGACCATTGCAGGCAATTCAGACATCTTCACTTTTGCGAAGCTAGGTGATGTTGATAAAATGAGATCCCTCTTCGAACAAGGCCTCGCATCCCCACATGATGTACATTTCGACTCTGGACTTACTCCTCTACACGTAATGCTCAACGCATCAAACCCATCAACCATTTGAGCGCTGATCTGTAGTAGATGGCCATTAGCTACCAGCAAATGGATGCTTGTAAATTCCTCTTGCAAGCCAACGCAGACCCTTTTCTGGAGGATCGATCACGATGGCAAGAGTTCCTTATCTAGAAATTAGTCAACCATGCTGACATCTCTCAGGACGGCTGCTGATAATGCCTGGACCAAGATATTCTCCCAAGTGTTCACCGTAGAATCAGAGAATCAACTTCGAGAAATGTTTGCTGCCACAGAGTGCCTTGAAAGGCGAGACTTCACAATGCTGCATCGTGTTGTACTTGGACTAGTCAGCAAAGATCTCAGAGCGGAATTGGAAGCCTCTACCTCAGGCATCTCCAGAGCTTATCGATGCATTCTTACGCCTCATCAAATCCCACACAACTCCAACAGCACCCAGCAACAAAGAGGCCATCCTCGATAGGAATAACAGTGGCAAGGAAGGGATGATGCGAAATTTGGGGCCTGGAGGAGGCCTTCCAGTATCTACACAAAGCAATACCGCTTTTCGCCGCCTCGAAGGGCCTCAGACGACGAATCATCTCATGCATCGCTTAGGAGCCTTTTCATATGATACATGGAAGCTTCTCAAAGGTACTTTGGTTAGCGCAAAGGCGCAAAGGGATCTCTTGCTTGTATTCCTGTTTGCGATCGGTATGGCTTCACTTTACCAACGTTTGTAGCCTTGGCAGCCAACTGGAGTGGTTGATAGTAAGCAGACCAGAAAGAAAACGTGTTTTCTTGTTCCACCTAGTCAGAAAAATTTAGGTATGGCCCGGTGGCTTCCACGATGTTCGTTGTTGGGTGGCACTCTTTGTGTATCAGGACATACAACAGCTCCCAGATCGGTCGTCATTTCACAGAGTCAACGATATTGCTAAGCGCTCATTCTAGCCTTTTGGCATCTTAAGACAACCTCCTAGTGAGATGCCACTGACCTCGAAGAACTCCCAACCTTTCACAGCACATGAGCATATCACACAGTGATATGGAATTCGGCCTTAGGAACACCCAACAAGATGAAGAAGACGAATTGGAGACTCGGAAGACGCTCTGATTCATATCGCGCGAGTCCGAAAAGCGAAAAACAAAGTCTGGAGTTGAACTTGGTGCACCACAAAGTGTCATGATTCCTTCCATGCAGACGCTAGGCAGAGCAAATCAAACGGTCGTATGACGCAAAGTCGATCTAAACGGGTGATCTTGGTTAGGTTATCTGCTAATCTAGAATAACGACTTATCCTTAGGTTCTATATGCTTGCGCGCCAGAGCTGGCAACGCCCGATGCCTCACTCTCGGCTCTCCGACTCACGTCGTCTGCTCATTCCTACTTATGTTCATTCTTAGAAGCAACCGTGGGATTGCCAGCAGAGTCGAGACGTGATAGATCCCTGCTACGAGGCGATGGGCCTGTATCCCCCGCAGCAATACTATTATGTTACTTTATATCATCTTCACCATGAAAACCGACACGCTGTATATCGCTGAGCTAAATGCCCGCTATAGACGCCAGACTCCGAAACTCCCCCTTGGCACGAGCCTATTCCCACTCCATCATACAACTTGGGCGATAGGTAATATACCCGCGAGAATCTAAACATATATCCCCAGCGATTTCACCTAATTTACCATTGTCGTCCCGAAATGCGACCACCATGCATCCCGTGGATGGGTCACCAGCTCGGCCCAGCGTTTCAGAGCTACTACGCAGGTAGGCTGCGAAGGGCGGAGAGCGTTAATCGCGAAGACGCGACGATTAGGACCTAGAGACGGCAATAGCCTAGGCTCCTGCCATACGTCCGAAATCAAGAGACGTAGTCCCAGTCAATCTCATTGGGGGCCAGTGATGAGATCCATTCGTGGAGCGTCCGTAGCTTATCAGTCACACCACTCAGTGGTCGCTGCGCGATCATGGTCCTTTTGATTGTTAGGTGGGCTTGCTGTGCACATTACCGGGCATACGCTCAGCATTCTTCCCATGTCTCTTCATCTGCGATTTGGGAATAGTACTCATTTTCAGGCCTTGTGTGCACCCCAGGGCGGCCGTTTTTTCCGATCCATTCAAGCTCAATTTGGCGAAGCCCAAAGCTACCTATCTCCGAGTAAGATGAGACTCAACAGCAGTCAGTGAAAGACCAAACACACCATCAGGGCTGACTGTGTTGCTTCCACGATCCAGGGCGTCGGCGTATACGTTGCGGGCTCGTTTGTAACACATCCGTTCACTCACTTGCCTCTCGTTCACTTGTGTGCTAATGGAGTCTCGCGGTAGAGCTGATCTAGCTCCAATCTGAGTCTCACCATGCTTCGATACCGACCTTGGCCTAGGTTATTCCACACTCTATCCCAGATGGCACCCTGTTCTTGCGGAATTGATCTTGCATCATTTTCGAGTACAACACCGCATCCTGATTCTCGGGAAACTTGTAAGCGTGGGGCAATATACGATGAAGTTGCTCGCTTTTCTAGAATTTGAATCTGCTTGCAGTACTGTTGGAATCCGTTTATCCGAGTTGGCGATACACTGCCATACAGGGAACTTTCGCTGGTTAGGTTTTCCACACTCATAGCTCCCTTGTCATTTTGTCTGCAGCCGCACAAGAGGCCTCGCTGAATGCATCCCTGTGAATAAAGCATGGGTACAAAGGAATCTGCGAAAGATACCATAGGCCTCACAATCGGAGCTGAGGTTTTTCACCAGAGTCAACTCTCCCTTGTCGGTATTGGATCTCCGCGAGTGCGGCAGAAGGACTTGGTCTCATAGCTAGGCTCTCCGTCGTAAACTGAACAACGAATCTTTTCAACTCCCTGGCAGTTATCCTCGAATACGTTAGCCTTAGGCTTCGTAAGTGAATACACTGGGTCCAATTTAGCGTCATTCCTGGATATGAGCTTCGCGTGTGATCTCTTTGCTTTACTTGCGAGCCTGCCGCTCAGAAACTGGTGTCTGTAGGCGGCCATATCTGCCGGACCGGCTGGGATCGTACGGTCCCGATCCATTTGAGTGCTCCCACGACGGTTGCCGTACTAATACCAAACATTCTTGAAGAATCAAAAAATATTGAACTATTCCTTATATATAAATTAGTGAGTGTTTTATTACACGGACTATATCTTCTCATAATTTATGAATTTCTTTACTATTATTTAGGTATCTCTCAGCTACAAACTTATTTAAATAATGGTAGGATAGGGCGTCGTTGCTTATCTCTCCTATTTCTGTTCTAACCGCTAAGAGCTTTAAGACCGAAGAAGAATGTGTTACTAATGTTTATGCTGCTCGGAGCCGTCTTCCCATTTTCTCTGTCTCTTCAAATATCCCAATCTTATAGTGCCTTGCGGCACGATAACCTCTCCTACGACAGTCTCAATGGAACCTATATTCGTTCGGCCTAATCCCTGGCCGTTCCAGTTCCATTTTCTTTCCATAATATCGAATCCTTTCGGGTACAACTCCTTCCATTTCTTCATCCGTTCCTTGTGAACCCGTTCCTTTATTTGCAGGATTAGGCCTCTAGTCTGGATTGCCGGCAGCTCTGGCGGAAGGAGAGGTAACGTGAATTGCAGTCGACTGGGTCAGAGTGTCAAATATATATATTTAAGGTAGCAGAAAGGGAAGCAGAGGTAATGATGTCGCCGGCCGTTCGTGGTTTGATCGTAGTATTAGGACCGGATAAGAGGATGAAGACTGTGGAAATAATTGTCATACCGAGACCTATATCGTCCGCGAGTACAATAGCTTGGGGCTCTCTTCGCTCCATTCATAGAAGCCAGGCGATCACGATTAGCTGCTAAGGCATCATAACGAGGTCGGACTTTCACTTTCGCTTCTCGTCCGCTCGATTGTCTTCGCTGAGAGCCTCCAAGGTAACAGGAATTCTGAATCTGCGGTCGCAGAATCCGAGGTGATGGACATCTACCCACAATTGGTCCACGGCCTCCTCGAAGGATGGGGCTGGGTAAGTGACGTCGTCCATGGCTCCTGGTTGGCTTGATTGACGATATCTGCTCTCAGCTCCTGTCGTCTCCTGACACTACACTCCTCCGTATTTTGCGTGGTAGAGATCTGCATAGAGAAAGTCTCAGGCATTTTCTAGCTCTATGACATATATGCCGCAGTCTGGGCTTCAGGCAGAGCAATTCGCCTTGTGAAGATATCCTGCGCCATCCACGGCTCGTTTTGCACCGCGACCATTTCTTCGCCCGTTTTACTATCCGGTATACCTTGCTCGATCCGGTTTGTGAGTCTGTAGATGAGTGTTGCTATATGTCGCTTTGCGAGTTCAATCCCTTGATTCTGAGCGAGTTGATTGGCCTCGTTGGCGAGGGTGCGATAATGGTCGACCCATTCGTTTATTGTCACCCTCTCGGGGTCCTCGGCGTGCAACTCGGTTGCCATTTGGTTTCGTAGCGCCTCTGCCTGCTCGAGTATCGTCTGGAGGGCGTTCAATTCGGTGGTCAATTGTGTCTCCAAGGCCGTGTTTTCTGAGTCTAAGACTCTAATGCGGTCAGTCAGCTAGCATTGGTATCCTTCATTCAGAATTAGTTCGTTGATGGCTGAATCGGCTTAAGCATCGCCATTGTCTTGCCACGTTAGACTCCATATTTATTAGGCAACTTCGTCTTCGATACACTAGCGATACGTGTTTCCGCGACTAACAAAGTTATTTTGTTTTGTTTTCGAAATTGTTATCGGAAACATTAGCAGGCGAAAGAACATCTCAGTATTCCCATATTTACTGCCATTATTCTTAGCCTGCCAGCCCTTTCTGGATTATTCCCCAATCGTTGGGACCGAACCTCTGTAGCTCCTACCCCGTAGGAGCGAGTGAGGCGCACGTGGTAACTGATTTACCAGATCCACAATGGTCTGGAAATTGGCTTCCCACTTAGGTTCGTGGAAGATCAGAAGCTCTGCTAGCTTAATCTTATCGGGTAGGCATTATCAAGTACTTCGTTTGCCACTTTCGTGACTTACGGACGGTCGAGGTTCCTCCTCGCGCTCATGATCCGGAGTCCCAATCCTGAGTACCGTTCGACTGCTACTCGAATTATTCTTGATATCATATATATTTACATATGGATTGCTTCGGCAAGGTCAATGTTTGTATATATGTAAGGTATTTAATTCCTGCGCTGATTATGAGTCCAATTATTAACAGCGGGGAGCACACCAGTCGATGGCGTGTGTATCGGGGTTTTCGTTCATGACCGGAACTGGGATGAATCGCATGGTTGCATAGCCGTGATTCAGAACATGTGGTGTCTCTTGAACTCTGACTTTACCGCTTTAGTATATGTATGCTGTCAGCATCTCATCACTACCGTGTAGAAGATCATGGTGTTCACCATTGCCAAGCCACTAATATAAATGGGGCTACAACAGTAGACGCCCATCTCTAATACCTAGATTCGTTAGTAAAAAGCACCATACTGTTGTTACCTCACTGTTTAATGAAGATTGCTAAAGAAAAAAAAGAAAAAAATAAGAAACGTTTAGTCAGTATGGGGGTCAACCCATGACTTTGGCGTGCCAACGTTATTAGCACCACTGGAGAATGTTAGCGAGGCTTGCATCAGCATAACTATAGTTCTACTAACCACTCTAACCAACTGAGTTAACCGACTTAGAATATTTTTATTTTATTTTAATGTAGATAATTATTTGAGAAGTATCTCTCCCCTGGACTAGCACCGTGCTTGCTGTTAAGCCCGTTAGGCTCTCGAGATGATTGAAGTTCTGCACAAAAGTCCTATAGTTGCACGTATAATCAAATATGTAGATACTTTCTATCTATTCTATAAAATAACCCTGACTCTAGAGCAGTAATATAGAAACTAACTTTCCCAGAATTGTGATTGGGATCGTCTCCGGCAGAGAGGTTGTTCATAGTAATAACCAACAGTCTTTAACGTAACGATGACGAGGATCAAGGGTGGTGGTGTAGATAATTGTATTATGCATCTATACGGAGCGGATTGGTTGGCAGGTCACAATACAGGTATGCTTCCAATGGCAAGCTGTCGACCAACGATGTAATAAACAGCTTGGCCAACTCGGTTGGTGGCGCGGCATCCACCTCCGCCTTCGAAAGTCCTTGATAAATGCCATCATAATTGATCATATTATGGCTGCTGTACTCCCGTCAGGAACATCATCGACTCTTGGTGAACTGCGAAGATATTGCGCATCGATGTCCACGTATTTTTCTTTTTAAGCACCATGAATTCGGAGCCTCGCGTTGGCATGCCACCAGTCATGTGCATCTTCATAATTGCGATCCAACGCAGCTCGTCCACCTCTAGCGAGTACTGGCAGACCACGCCATGGCACAGACGAAGGCTGCTCCAGTGGCCGACGCTCACCATTTGCTCCAAGCAGCCACTAGCAAGCGCCTTGTCTTGCATGCTTTTGGTGTCGTTGGCGACAAAGGCACTCTTCTCGGATTTTACGAAGCTGTCGCTAGATGTCTCCACAAAAATTTGATACTCATTTTCTCCACCAGGTGAAGCCATATGGGTTATTGGCGTTGACAACTCAGGACCCACTTGGGGTCAGTAGTAGTCCGTGTAGCCTAGTGATCTGGTGTCGGTACTGCTCTTGATGTTCCAGGCGTTCCTTCCTGCGGCCCTTTGATGTGTGGGGGCGGTCGTGGTCCGTTTGACTACATTAGATTCTTGATTAGAATCATAGCGCTTCGCCGAAGCTAGAAGAGACATATAAGAGAATTCTTACGGTGGGTACATCATGCTTCCGTTTCTTGGATATTCCGGTATCGGCTTGGGGAGGCTCGCGACTCATTGTTACTTGCGGGTACTTCTGGGATATGGAAGATTGTAAGTCAGCGGATGTTTGTTTGGGTCTCGCCAACAGAGCGACGCCCATGCCGGGCTGCCTGAAGGGTATCGGCGTGGCTGCTAACACACTTGGCCACTCACTCCTCCGCCGGTTTCACCGAAATGGCTGTACCATACCGGTCCGCTATATATATTTCTAAAATCCAAGGATTTGATGAATGAAATGGAAACTATTTATATAAGGTAAATGGAAGTATCAGGTTCCCACCAATTTATTGGGTTAAAAGAGGAAGCGAAAGAATGAAGGGACAATTATATAAAGGAGAAAGCATTTGAGAATTAAAACCTCGCATTTGTTTTCGATATGCAGTAACAGGGTGGCTGCTTGGATGGCAGTTGATGCATCGACTTAGATTCTCTTTCCCACCAACGCTCTCGTCAGGGGTATTTTCCTTTTCCCTCGCCACTGATATGAAGCGAGCCTTTACATAGAAAGGAACTTCGTGCGCTTCCTCGGTGTGGTAGGTTGAGTGTTCGAATAAATTGATAGCATGCGGCGGATCGATCTTGCAGCTGCGGGTTGCGGAGAGAGACCCTATGTTGCTGTAAGTGTAGCCTGGAATAACTCCATGCTAACCCGTTTCATATGTTGGCGCGCCTGAAAGGCTGATCTTGTCTGGGCCGTGAGATGTAGGGTTTTGGCTGCGTCTGTCGCTGACGGCTGGCAAAAGCCAGAGTAGGATGCTTTGGACTGTTGATGGTGTGGCTGGGTGGTGTCCCTGGTATTCAATGACATGTTAAAAGTGTGCTTAAGTTGGACTTCCTGTGGCAACATTTTTCACTCTGGATACTGCGTGGCTATCGTCACGTCATTGTTTTTCACCGACTCCTCCAATCTTTCGTAAAGGTTGGACGCCGATATCACCTCTCTCGGACTCGTTTGCCGTGATCATAATGTTGACGATGGTGCCCAAACATGTTGGCCTGTTGGTAGGCCATAATCCTTGAGGTATCGTTGAGCATGGAGTAAATTCCATGGACATCGCTGAAGGCGGCATAGCGATCCCGTTTTGATGTGGATTGTACGGTGCCGAAGGGGTCAATTGTATGCCATGCTCTTTAAAGATTTGTGTACATTTTAGATTCTGGGTGAGTTCATTACCGCTCCGAATGAATGCCGTGTTGTGGCCCTGATTTTTCCAGTGTTTTATTCGGAACTCAGGCTTTTGTGGCAGCTCTCCCTTACTAGCCATGTGGTCTATTTGGATTCAGCCTGATGCCTCAAATGTAGAGACCATCACATTGGTGTTCACCCCAAGGGTGGTCACATGGCTTGCCGGCGCCAAGTCGATGTGCCAGTATTGGCCATTTGTGGTGACTCTAGGCATCGGTATACGTGACGGCATGCGGGTGATCTTGCTCGGCGGAACCTTGGCTTTGGTGTCATAGCTTGAAAACTGCGTTTTTCGCAGCGAGCACCTGCGTAGTATGTTGTACTCCACGGGCTTTCCCTTTTTACTGTAGCTCGCAAGCCGATGGCTCGTACTGTCTCCAATCGAAACCTCGTAGATCCTGAGTGCAGCTATGCCCATGATCCATTGGACGGATAGCTTGGGCCTCGACACCCGTGAATTTGCTTCAAATACTTCGCTAGCAGAACGACTCGTCGAGTTCACATGACAATTGAGACTATGGCTAGTGTTCCCTCTCAACCAACCACTTTTGCCGCTTTGCTGGTGACGCTCATGGCTAATTCGCGCTTATGTTGTATCCATTCCTTTGATGCGGCGATCAAGCCGGAGTACTCCTCAGCATCATCATGAGATTTGCGGCTATCCATTCCTTTGATGCGGCGATCAAGGTCAACTAGCTCGAAGCAAATCGAACAAGTGGCTTGCCAGGAGATGTGATACTGGTCCACCTCACATCTGGATGGCCTCCTCAATATCTCTCTGAAATGATCTGGATGTGTAGAGAAAGGCTTCACTGCCAAAGTCCAACCTGATGGCCGCGCCGCATCTCCTTCCTTTGCTGTGCGCTGTTCACTGCCATATTGAGAGCATATATATATATAATGACCTTTTGAGAAAATCACAACCCTGATCAACAGTCAGTGGTCAGACACAAGTACGCGCTCTGCCCGACTCAAGCTTACTTATACTTGTTATTATAGAACACTCCAAGAAATCTCCAAGTCCCTAAGGAGTGTCTTTTCGTTCGGGCTGTTCCAGATGGCCAACTCAGCCACGGTGTAGTCCGACATGCTGGCATCGCCAATGTGGTGACGGTTCTCATGCTTTGGCGTGGGTGCCACTGTTCCCTTTCGCGCAATGAGGTCTCTGACGAAACCAAGCACCTCACGAAGCCACTTCCCTCGCACGTCGGCAGCCCTCATCACGGTCTTAATCGAGACACCGTTAGGGAAAGTATAGTCGATGTCTCTAGCCTCTTCGTAGAGATACCGAGACTCGCCGTCCTCACCGAGAAACAGGCCGCAAGGCTCCTCCACGTCGACTACACCCGCACTCATCTTCTCAAGCTCAGTCATCGACGTGTACCTGCCGAGCACGACGTCTTTCAAGCCCTTCAGTTGATCCCCATCAATCGAGCCCTTCGTGCTATACAAGTTCACTTCCATATCCCCGACCAGGAGGACCCTAAACAGGTACCTCAAGGCACCTATGAGATCGATGCGCCGCATCATATTCGCGATAAGAAAGCAGTCCGTCAGCGCTTGGAGTGGAGGCTGGCGGTCGGGTATCTGGCCGCCAGCTTAGACCATCGAAGTCTGGTCATCAAGAAACCTTTCGGCGCCATCTTCGCCGCACAATTCTATATGCGAGCAAAGGGCACGATTAAGCTCCCGTTTCTACAGCTTCAGTTGCTGATCCCTATGATTTATTTGATATGACGGGATGAACGTCATCGCAGGCAGGTCCTGATGGGGATGACGAGTCAAGCAACTCGCCCCAGAAGCTTGCAGGGTGAAGATCATGATGATTCTTAGTCAACTTGATGAGATCGTCGAACGTTGTAGACATGTGTGTCCATTCCATAGGATTCCCAACAACAGCTTCATCGTCTTCAGCCACTGTCTGTGTATAGTGGAAGATCGATGGCGATGTCGTCAAGAAAGAGGTGGTAGATCTGGTGTCGGATTTCTGAAGGGAGTCAGACGAGGTCTGCCATCTGCGTAGGTTTGCCGTTTGAAACAAAGGCTTTGTTACGAGCCTTTGGATAGACGTCATCGACAAGCTTTTTATATATAACGAAAGCATCAAGACTTAGAACGGATTTTCCATAATCACCAACCGGACTGCTTTGATGGCTTCTGCCGCCGTCGAATTGAGCGCATAATACGCTTGTCTCCCGGAATGATAGAGATTGACCAGGCCGGACACGTTAAGAGCTGCAAAGCTAAGCTCCGTAATCGCTCCTTGAGTACCTCCAGGTACATAATTTCTGGATAGAAGATTAGCGGAAAAGCCATAGTATATTATGACAGAGTGGACATTGTAGTCCGGGGAGATTCAGCTACATACATCAATATAGTAAGAACGACCAAGGTCCAAGGGATCATGAACAGGACACGCTCGAGAGGTCCAACCCATTCCCAGAAATCTTCGAGGTGTGTTGCCGTTCTGAAACTCAGTACCTCACAGATTACTTCAATGGCGAAGGTTGAGTATATTTTGCAAAGAAGCGAAGAGGGTACCATAAAGAAAGCAGCCAGTAGGAGGCGTCTCATGTCATCCATTTTGACTGACGCGGATGTCTTTTCAGTGCGACTGTGTCGTGAATGTGGGTACGACTGGAAAGGCTAGATAGATTTTGTGAGTAGCCTGCGACGATCACCAAGCTCATGATCGTATCAGAGACATTGGCCTGTTTGTAGGCCGAGATGTACAAACTATGCTTGAGGAGTGCGAGGGTATATATATAATGGAAGACTTGAAAAGACTGATCTTGAGAGCAAAGAAAATACTTGAGCAATATCATATAATGTTGAGGCTTGTAGACGAGTCGGGGAATGGAAGAAGTCGAGGGGTAGTGTCTGGTTTATATACCACAGGATCCAGAATTGGAGTAGTGACGGCCCTGAATGAATCCGGCGATAGATCTTTGTCACATTATCGAACATTGACACCCGCGAAGCCTTCATTGGGGTGACAACGCTTCGCTCGTGTGAATGTTCTGCGCTGACTAGGATCCGTGGCGCCACTTGGATGATGGGCTAGCAGCGTGAAGAAATGAGTGACTCCGTGCCTTCAACCTTGCTATGAAGAGACATTGATCACGACATTCAAGTAGGCGCGAGTGATGACACACGGTCTTGACGGTACTTCACCGAAGGTCTTGACTGGAAGGGCTCAACCCGAAATGCGCTCCCTTGAGTGGTTGTGTCATATGGGGATGACACCATCAACGCTCGACATACTCGTGGGATAGTCTGCATAATTTCACATCGCAGTCTTCGAGCTTATGACGCAGATTTCCTAGCCAGTCAGCAGCAATCCTCTTTTTGTCATTCACCTACGAGTTCCAGAATTAAACTCTGGCTTCATTTGTCCTTGGATCTCGGTTGTCATTGAGAGTCTATCAATAGCCATGTTCATTTATGAAGCATGTTAGGAGTGGAGTGATACGACGGCTGCACAGCATGGTGGACTGCCGATATTGCTGATCCAGAAAGTAGACCTAGCTAAGAGTGCTCGTCTCCTAAAGGAGTCCAGTCAGCTCAGCATTGTGTACAACATATAGTGGGTTGATTCCTCGCCCCAATGAAGGCCTGGCCTACAAGATTGCTGTTGGAGCATCTTCCAAACGGACGGGTGATCGATGCTATCAGCGTGTCAACCAATATGTCGACTCAATTTGGCGTTGCTAACGTAATTTACATTCCAGTCAAGCATCATACCCCATAAAGTATCATGACACATCGTACTCACGCTAATGAAGCTCGCTCTGCCATTATTTTTCAATCGGCGATTCCTTGAGTCCAGTGTGGTACTCCAAAGCCGCCTTCATAGACAGAAGTGAACCTTCATGCCACCGGATTGGATTCTTCAATCCTGCTGAATGCCAATGCAAATTCACTCCACACTGATTCACATCCTCGTCGTGGATCAAAACGCATACGCCCACCGGTCAACCCTCCTTGGTAGAGAATGCATTAAGCGAGATGTTCGCTGCTATAGCAAACGTATCTAATAGGGCTTCGATGGTGGCGTTGTGTGAAGCTCGGACGGATGTCCTTGGTCGTTATTGTTGGCGGTAGAATGTGCGATCACTGGGAAAGTCCATGTTGGTGTAAGGCGTCCGTCCGCCAAACGTACCAAGGAGTTGGGGATTGCGATTTGAATCTGCTGAGTCTAGTTGTAATTTCGGACGTAATTGAAAATCGAAGAGTGTCAGAACCTGTCTACACTTGTATATTGCCAACCACACAGACTTCAGAGGACACAATCCCAGAACCGTGTGGCCACACCTCAACATCGAGAAACGACACCCAAACCAGCGCATCTGATAGAGAAACATCAACCACACATCACTATTGGCATGGCACACCAACAGAAATTTGCGCTGACGGACGGCATATCCAATATCAAAACATACTCCAAGAAAGACAGATCAGAGCAACGACCTCCGCACTCGTCGGCAGTACCTGGCACAAGAATAAGATACACCGCACACAAACTTACCAAGCACTCACATGAGACCCTCGACGCTTCCCCCTTGTGAAGATACAGTCCCAACCAAAACCATACCCCCCAAACAGATCTAGCCTCCACGCAAACACGCAACATGTATACAAGAAAAATCGTATCCCCCATCCTACAACCCACCACCCCCCAAACCCGCAAGAACAAACCCCCCCCCAATCCGCCTATAAACCAGCGCAGCTCACGAAACTAGCCCAACCCCACCCCTCCCTAATCCCCCACCAACAACCCAGCACAGTCGCAGCACTCCAAGCTGCGCACCCGCTCTCTACAAGTACTCAAACAGAACAAAACAAGCCGCCATAAAGACTCTCATCATCCACTACTACCGCACCCACTGATGCAAAAGTGAAAGACTCAGCTGAAAACCTGTATTTAGGGCACTAGTAGTCTAGTTCTATGGCTCTTCAGCAACCCCATAGCATAAAAGTTAACAAGTACGATGGAGATATTTCTACCATTTTGCTCCTATAGCATTATTACCTAGAGATCCCGTCGAGCACAAACTCTTCTCGCTATTGTATGCGTGGGATTTAGTACAGCTATTGAACGTCAAACACACACTCACGCTCATTTATACAGTAGAGCTGTGTTAGATAGATACCTATAAGATACAAAAAATATATTCAATACACTGGAAAGCAGAACGAAAGCCTCGTCTGCGCTTACACTGTCGATCTACGCCACACCTTCGCCACGCCACAACGCCTCCTACATCGCCACACCCGCCACACCCCCACCCCCGCTCCGCCTCTTGCCCCTCTCCGCAGTAATCTATATAGTACTGTGACATCTTAAGGTTTGGTTGGCTGTCGTGTACCGCCAAGCAATCTACATCACGTGATGGAACTTTTCTTTTCACATGTTCTTTGCAACCTACTTCGCAACCTACGCACTCCATTATTAACCCTTATAATATCTACCCAAGTAGGCCAAAAGATGCGCATTACCCTACGGTATCTAACGCTCCAACAATAATAACAATCCGTTGATATGCGCAAAAAATATCGCTGGAACCACGACCGTACAGGCTCAAATCATTAGGCTTGGCGGGGTGTCCGCTTCCCCATTTCAGCCTTATAAATCTAGGATAGATATACGTTACTTATTATTATTATTATTATTATTATTATTATTATTATTATTATTATTATTATTATTATTATTATTATTATTATTATTATTATTATTATTATTATTATTATTATTATTATTATTATTATTAGTAGTAGTAGTATTAATAGTATTATTAGTAGTATTATTAGTAGTAGTATTAGTAGTAGTATTAGTAGTAGTAGTATTAGTAGTAGTAGTAGTAGTAGTAGTAGTAGTAGTAGTAGTAGTAGATTAATTATAAGGAATTAAATTTAGAATTAAATTTATAAAGTAATATAATATTAAAATATTATAAGGTATATACTAACTATTAATAGAAAGGTTTTTTAAGTTAATACTAAAAATTTAGCAAAGAAAAAAATTAATTAGCTAAAGTAATAATAATAATAATAGTAATAGTAGTAGTAGTAATAGTAGTAGTAATAATAATAATAGTAGTAGTTCTTTAATAATATTATTAAGTATTAGATATAGAAATTTACTAAATTATTATATATATAATCTCTTACTTATATTTATAATTAAATATAATTAAATATATAATTTAATTTAATTCTATCTCTCCTATTTATTATCTATTAATTATATTATAATCTTATTATTACTTAAAGATAACCTTTATATTATTAGTATATTAAATAAGAACTCTATATATTATTCTATTTAAAGCTATTTAATATAATAAATTAGTATATTTTATATAACTTAATATTCTTTCTTATTCTTTCTTAGATTAAATTATTTAACTATTAATCTTAATATATAAATTTAAAAACTTTAATTAATTATTATTATATAAGTTTTAATATATTAATATTTAGAATAAGACTTAAAATATTGATTAATAGATAGAATTTTAAAGATCTTATAAGAATTTATACTTTATATCTATTATAACTATAATTTATAAGTATATCT
>JAABUL010001744.1_pt1 | contig 39532 bp, 40 predicted proteins | sample 5559151 | NCBI WGS metagenome assembly JAABUL01 (sample SAMN10711876, study PRJNA513368) | rock metagenome | isolation source: Antarctica rocks | place: Antarctica: Victoria Land, Pudding Butte sud | reverse complement strand
TCGGCCAGTTCAGCGATACCGAGTGCGTCGAGCACCTCTGGTTCTGTGAGTGCCTCGGGGAGCTCCAGCCGGGCAGCCTCGTCCGGCATCTCGACGTCATCTTCGGGCGCCATTTCTTCGTCAAGTGATCTTCCGGGACAAAGCTCTTCCAGCGGTCCGATCGTACCCAGCTATTCCAGTCAGGCGTCGGCATCTTCGACCTTCCCGGCGTCAAATTCGGCTGTCCAATCGTCGAGTGGTAGCCCTGGACAGAGCTCTTCTGGATCAGTCATCGGATCCAGCTCCTCGAGTCAGGTAGCGGCGTCCTTGTCAAGTGGCCTTTCAGGAAGTCTCTCTTCATCCGGAGCACCCTCCTCCGCACCTCTACCCTCCTCGGGCTTCGTTTCTTCCTCCGGAGCCCCATCATCGGCACCCGCATCCTCGTCCGCGCCTGCACCTTCCAGCATTCCGATCGTGCCCAGCTCATCGAGCCAGTTGGCTCCGTCTTTCTCGGGTAGCTACTCCGTATTCGGCTCCGCGAGTTTCCTACCGAGCGCTTCTGGATCAATCATCCCACCCAGCTCTTCAAGTCAGGTGGCTCCCTCTTTATCTGGCAGCTACTCCATCTCAGGCCCCGCAAGCTCCCTCCCTGCACCGAGCACGTCAAGCGTTCCAATCGTAATCACTTCATCGAGTCAGTTGGCGCCAACTCTCTCAGCAAGCTACTCCATTTCCGCAAGCTCCCTGCCGGCGTCGAATTCCAGCAGCTTCTTGCCATCAAGCTTCTCGAGTAGCTTCTACGCAAGCTCCTCGGCCTTTTTCTTCTGAGCGTAGTGGGACGGACAGACAGGGCAGGATGACATTCACGACTGCGCAGCCCGGGACAGGTGCTGCGCATTGATATTTATGCCATTGTATTTTAGCGCAACATTAGAATCATGACTATATGGCTCAGAAGCATAGTATAGAAAACACAACGTTCGTTTCACTCATATACACTCAACTACTCCTGCACCGCATCCCCATCCTCTTCATCATCATCCTCATCCTCCTCGCCCTCCGCAACCTCCACCTCAAACGTCGGCGCCTGATCAACACCCACGTACGAATCACTCATCAAAAACAAGGTCAACTCATGCTTCCCCGCCGTCGGCACCACCATCTCCAACCTCGCCTTCAACGACTTCGCTATCGTGACCCGCTTGATCGCGAGCAGCGTCTTTGTCTTCTCCTCCCCAATCACGAGCCACCAGTTCTCCGTCTTCTCCGCTGGGTAGAACGGAGCGTGAACGTTGAGATCCGGCTCTTCGTCTTCGTCTACGTCGCGCTCGACGGTGACGATGACGTAGCTTGGTGCGCCTGCTGTTACGTTCTCGGGGTCCTCGACCTCGAAGCTAAGTTCTAAGTTCGGGTAGTGGGAGAGCTGTGACTTGCCGATCCGACAACGGCAAGAATCCACGGCCAGTGTTACGAATACTACTGGGACCAAAGCAGAACTGCACGACGATCTCCAGCACGAAGGAACCGAATCGCGAACGCCCTCCACAGCCAACGATCCGAATCAAGACCCTGAGGATACCCAACACTAGAGTTCTGTCCAACGTGATGCTGGAGTAAGCGATGCCACCTGGAACCAGCTACAGCTCGATCGCAAGAAGGCAGAACAAGCTGAGAAGGAACTCCGGCACATGATGGACGAGGAGCGCAAGCTCAGAGAATGGCTCAAAGTTTGCGCGGATGCCAAGCTGCAAAAGGAGCTGCAAGAGCTCGAGCGAAAGCGCAAGGAGGTTGAGGAGAAGCAACGTCGGGAAAGCGAAGGCACAGCAGATGCTCAAGCAAATGGGATGCTGCCCTGCGGGATACGACTGGATCAAGCAGAACGGTGGGTACAGATGTGCTGGTGGTGCTCATTGGATGGACGATTGGCAGATTGCGAAGATGATGGGATAGGAATCAGCAGTGTATGGAAGTCGAGCAGCAATGTCGTACTTCTCATTCTGTCACGCTTCCCACCGTCACTGATTCATCCTTCCAGTGTTGATCACCTCCGATCACTCATCTTTGAACCTCATGCTTACATGCAGGTGCACCGCATATTCTTGCATGGAGCCGCCTGAGCCCGGCTTTCGTGACCAGAACCTCCTATCATCAGTCTCGGATTCTATTTCTTCTTCAGCGGGCCTTAAGGCCAACATCAAGCTGCTCTCGTTGTTCTCCTCCAAGATGAAGAGCAAGGCAGCAATGCCGCCCGTAGCTCGTAGCTCGTAGCCCAGAGAGATGTTCTTCTCTGGGTTCGGCTTGGGTAGTTAGATGGTCTCGTAATGGGAGTCCGGGTACGGGCAGAAGCTATAGAGTAGCGGAATCAATTCAGGTGCCTCTGCGTTCGGCACTGGTACATGTTGTATCATCCTGCCAGCAAATTGGTACCAGATCAACACATAGACATTTTGCTGCGCCAAAGTCTCATGTGTCGTACTATCTCCAGCGCGAATGTCTGATGTCCTGACCGCGCAAGGATATGTGTTGCTCGGATGGTTGCGTTTCAACGAAACGATAGTAAACGGGGAGCTGCATACACGCACGCGCTCGACATCTGCCTAGCCACACATGCCTCAATATCGGGGCTCCAGGGACCTTTGCCCAGAGACCGCATGTTCAGTGGCCCAGATCCTTGGGTTGAGGCCGCTCCATGCTCGAAGGTGTGTCGAGCTCATCCATCTGGTGTCTGTGTGACACAAGCTAAACAACAGACATCAACCTCGTTTGCACTCCCAACAGGGACCACCTCCATTTCTTCTTCTTTCTCTTTCCTCTCTCCCTAATATACTCTGCGCCTACCGGGTAGCGTGTGTCAACAGCAGTCGACCATGGCCTCTGCTCTGATCCAAACCAGCACACAGCTTGCGTCTACCGCCATCATTGAGGTTGACGAGACACCGACCTGCCACCTCGCCGCTCTCCCCAAAGAGCTTCGGCTCGAAGTTCACGAGCATGCTTTGACCGAACCCGAGAAGATCCGGATCTACTACCGTTGCCGTATGAACGGCTCGCCGTACATCGCCTTCGCCAACCGCTCAAACCGTTGTGGTCTCGTCCTCACTAGCCACGAAATCCGCGATGAAGCAATCAAGGTCTTTCTCTCAACCAACACGTTCTTGTCCACGGATGCCAACGTCACGAACTTCTCCCTCCGGAATCTGGCAGCAAGCTCTCGACGCAAAGTACGTGGGCCGTCATATGCGTGCGGTGAAGCACGCACGATCAATTGAGGAGTTTCAAGCAGCTTGGGTTGAAGGAGGGTGTTGTTAAGCTTCCCATCACGCGTGGTGATGTTGAGGTTCAGGGAAGGCATGCGGGGCTGTACCGGAACATGAAGATCTTTTGAGTGACGTTGGCGGAGCTGGAGGATTACGAAATTCGTGGTCAGCTAGCCGTGAGAATGGCTGTTTGGAGCTCATAAAGACGAGGAGGCTGCGGTTCGTAATATGCGTTGGAGAGACCGTGAAGACGGGGATGCATGACGGGTACAAGAGCAAGCCGATCGACGATGGACATTGCGGAAGTATTCGCATACCTACTCTATACACCAAGCCGTTGATGGAGTGTTCAGATACTGTCCACCAGCTGATGTCGATGAATGAGTGGAAAGGCTTCCGTACACGTGTCACCCCTCCAAAGCCTCATTGTGTTTGCGTTTCATTCCTCACTCTTCATATCGCATCGCGACAAGCAAGCAGATGCAGTGGGCATGGCATTACAGCGCTGGTAAGGGCAAGATGAGCAGGAGGTTGGAGGATATACCTTGGGAGAGCTCCTTCTCCAGACGCCAGCAGTGATGCCGACAACATGATGAAAGAGTGATAGAACATCAAAAATTCCCCCGCGAAGACCCCCGAAGGAGCCTTGTAGCAGTAGTCTGACCGCGCTGTGCAATGCAGAGACTGCTGCTAAACTAGTGCCAATCGTTAACGGGCGTAGTTGCAAGAAGGTAAGTATGAAGAAAGGAAGCAGAAATTTTGGAAAAAAGCGAGCTCTTTATAAACAATCTGCTGAACGAAAGCGGACTAGTGGAACACGGCCCGCTAGTTTCTACTTAATAGGCAGGTGTAGCGACGACAGCCGCACCGAGCTGAACTTCGACGGCTGTTCGTGAGTGGATATCGTCCATCCATTTTCACCTAAGAACGAGCCCTCAAGAAAGTACAGCCGTCTCCAGCACTTGAACCAAACATCCCGTGGGTCAGTCACTTTGATGTACCCGATAGCGGCCATGTATGAGTCGAAAGATTATATGCAGTCCTCAGCGTCCTTACAGTTCCACAAAATCGGACCTCAATGCCTCGAATCATATCAAATTAATGACGGTAGGTGATGGTATTGGCTGGGGCATGTGGCATCCTTGGCGTGTTGGATCGAGATATATATACGACTGTCGAACTGGCAAGCGATTACCGGAGTCTTTGTTGCTCATCACCTGCTGTGCTACATCACCACAATGATTATCAAGAAACGGTAGACGGATAAGCCAGCACTCTATTAGTACTATCGAGCTCTGGATTGCAGCTAAGTTAATCGCCATGGCGTTTATAGGGAATTCGATTGCGGCGCTCGTATCTTGTTGCCCAGGTTGTGACGTATGCAGGGCGACCCAAGCCTCACGGCAGTGTAAGTCGTGCAACTTCCAAGGTCGGGAGCTCTTTTATTTAGACAGACAGACAAACCAGTCCTCCGCGCAAAGTATACGCCAACGTGTTTGGTCCAAGAGGTTGTACAGATGACCTAGCACTTCTCCAGATTCGAAGACTGGCTACCAGGCCTCGGGAAGTTGTCTACGCAAACAGCAAGACCGCCAGCCTCAGAAATGCAGATATATCAAGCTGAAAGCGCGACGTCCTCCGAAACAAGCGCTACATTTGATCAAGTAACCCTCGCTATGGCTGAGATAGCTAGGTGTTCCATGCCAGGACGAAGTCATCGGCCTGCAACCAGAAAGCTAGATCGTTCGCCCAGTAGACCTCCCGCTCCGAATCGACCACTGCCTGAGCCTCCCAGCACTTCGACAGCGCAAGAGTCCTCGCCTTTGGCCACGAAGTTGCAGCGTCTCAACAGCTGTACTCTTGTTTCGACTCGCGCAGCGCCAGAGTCATCGAGGGTATCATCCTCTCTCGCTACAAAGATGAAGCGTCTCCCTATAAGACACGCTGGTTCGACTTGTTCACCACCTGAGCTTCGAGTGGAGAGTGTTCTACACGCGCCCTACCTTCCTCGGCATTATCTACCTTCGCGAAACCCGTACAGGATGACCAGTACATCCTCCCAGCCACCCACTCCGACTGCACACCATGGCTCAGCTCAACGAGGCTCGTCTGCGAGGCATGAGCTGTCCACCTCGCAAAACCCTAGGAGAGAGAGCCAATACAACGATCACCTCGAAGCCTCTCCGTCGGAAGATGATTGGTTCTACAACTACCTCGATGCACGGCGACAAGACTATACAAAGGGCCAATGGCCTCTTACAGACCATGTGGACAACCGCGACTTGCCGTCCGGCAGAAGTAGAAAGGACTCAGTCATTTAAGACCCTTTGTTCGCCGTTTATCCTCCGGATGTTGCGTTCTGTGGGTAGGCCAATGAATTTGGAAGACTATCCTTTGAGAGAGTACCCTTCGAGAGACACAATAAACCGCATTCGAATACAAGTAGCGGAAGGGCCTGCATCCGTTGTGGCCAGCCACTGCCAAGACGAAATGTCCATCGAGGATCGTTGGTGTGTCCGATCTGCGCCACACAAGACCTCCTCTCACGGCCAAGATCAGACTATGGAGACAGCTTGCGCTCCTCACTGCCTAGACGAAGGAGTGGAGATGGTCTACTCCAGTGATCTTGTTGGATTGGACACTGTTGGATCCTTGGCACTGTAGTGCCAAGCAGATGGATTTGGATTAGGCTTCTGATTGGGTAAAATCTAGTGGATTGAGTGAATGTAATCTAATGGATTGGAGCGTTGCCTCATTCGGAAGGCCGATGCGAGCCGAGTGAATATTATAAGAGGAAACTATCTAGTCTTTTAAGCGCGTAGGACGTATATATAGCGTATTATACCTTATTAACACTACTTTCTACTATCTAGAGACCTCTATTAGCATAAATTAGTAGCTATAGTCTCTTCTAAATAGCTTAAACCGTCCTCCGAGTAGCTACAACCGATAAAGTTACCTTATACTACTAAAATCTACTCTAGAGCTAATAGAAGGAGCTATAGAGGTTTAAGATTAAAGGAAAGGAATATACCTATAAGAAGGAGACTACTATAGTAGCTAGTACGCGTACAAAGAACTCTAAGGTGTAGGACTAAGGTAAGTTACTTATCTAAGTAGCTACTAGAGCCGTAGTATACTACTACTACGAGTATAAAGTAAATAGAAGGAGATAGTAACTACTTATAATAACTAAGGGGCTTAATAGTACTAGCTAGTATATAAAAGGAGCCTATAGACGTAACTAGAAGACCGGCCTTCTAATAGGCGCTAATCTAGTAGCTAGTAACCTCTCTAAGCTAGTAAATATAAAGAGCTATAACGTCTTTAAGCTACTAATACTAAAGTAGTTTATCTTCTATTAGCTAGCGTTATTTATACTTAAAAACACCTACTTTAGAGCCTTAATAAGCTATATATATAAAGGACTAGGTAGGTTATTACCTAAGGCTACTTTAACGCTACGTAGCTAGATTATAACTAAATTTAATACGTAGAGGGGGCTATTAGCGGTAGAACTATCGAAATCTATTAGTAAAGTCTATATAACCTTCGATATCTAGACTACTCTAAACTAACGAGGATATATTAGCGTATAGGCCTACTAGATTAGCTCCTAAGGCTAGTAACGACGTCTCTTAGCCTTCCGCCGTATCTACTAGTCTTATACTAGTAAGGTTTAAGCTAAGCTACTACTTAAGGTCCTCTAGTAGTATAATATCGATTAGAAGCTTAGTTATTACGTATTAGATAACGCTAGCTCTAACGATAAGGCCTATAAGCTACTATTTAGGTCGATAGATTCGTCGATTACTACCGTCGCTATCTAAGAGCGTCGGTTACGTTACTTTAGTTATATTATTAACCTCTCTACGTAGAGCCTACTAGCTACTACTAGTACTAAAGCTCGTATAGCTACTCGTAAAGTTAGTAACGATAAAGAAGGTAGCGAGGCCGTAGGAGCTCGTTAAGTATATACTAGCGAGTAGTTAGCGTCGTAAGGAGTTTATAAGCCTTAGTAGTAGCTATTAAGTAAAGTAATATAATTACCTTAGTATAAGTAGTAATAGTTAAAGAAGAAGGTTGTTTTTTAGTTAACGCTAGTAAATAGATCTTAAATATTACTAGGCTATCGGCTACGGGCCGCTCCTAATAGCCTAGTAATATTTAAGATTTATTTATAAGCGTTAATCTTTAAAATTCGCCGTACTTTAACCTCTCGTTATAATATCGTCCTTTTACTAACAATACTACCTTCTAGCTCGTTTAAGATAACTTAACGCGATAGAATAGTATATTTATAGCCTTTACGCGTACGCTAAACCTAAAAGAACGCCTTATTAAGTTTAGAAAGGACTACGTACTAGCCGCTAACGTAAAGTAGAAGCTAAAAGACGATACTCTTATACCTTCTAACTAGTACTACTTTAAACGACTTTATAGCTACCTTAAGCCCTTCTACGTAGCTACTATAACTACTAAGGGCTACTAGCTAACGCTAGACGAGTAGTATACGAGCCTCTACGGCCTTATAAACGAGATTAACACCTAGACGGTAGAGGCTCGTAAGGAGATAGGTAATCTAGGCCTTAAGACTACTCTTTACGTAGCTTAAGTAAAGATTAAGAAGTACTATAAGCTAATAGATAGTATACCTATCTATTATACTACTATTATCCTTAATCTAACCCTTAAGATACGCTAGTTCTATAACTAGTAGACTAACGACGAGTAATTAAAGTAGATATAGCCTATAATTTATAAGGTACGTACCTTATAGTTTACTTATAGGTACTAGCGACCTTATAAGCTATCTATATATAACAACGAGCTAGAAGACGCCTTCTTACGCCTCCGTAACGTTAAGAGGCTTAAGAGAGCCTACTAACCATCCTTTAGTACTATGCTAATCGACTACTTCGAGCGCTATATTACGTCTAATCTATTACTAGCCCCTAAAGATAAGAAATAACGGTTTAACGTTATTAGATACTAGCTTAACTAACGGTAAGGTAAACTAGAGCTTACTTAATTCGCCCTAGACGTACTATCTATTCCGGTAATAAGCGATAATAACGAGCGCTCGTTTAGTACTATAAAAGATATAATAACCGACCGCTATAACCGGCTTAATAAGGATATTATTAAGTCCTATTAGTATCTTAAATAGTAGCTTAGTATAAGTAAGAAGGAGCCTATTAAATAGGCCTTTAACTAGGTAAATAAGGTAGACGAGCTTAACGAGCTAGAGCCTCTATAATAGCTAGATAACTACTATATACTACTAATATTTACTATTAGCGGAAAATTCGCTACTACCTTCGTATTCCGGCCTATTTAGTCTATTAAATCTACTAGATTAAGGCTCTTTAAGGTCTAATCTAATAGTATCTAATCTAATAAGATTACTAGTCTACTCTCGTACGTAGCTATAGCTACTACTTACTAACGACGACGAAAGTAGATACTATAGTAGCTCGATAGCGAAAGTCGAGATTATATATATAGTATTTCCTAAGCGTCTAGCTCGTTATAGGCGAATACTACTACTTCGACTTCCGCTAGGACATACGTATCTTATACGGATAAACTTCCTACTAACTCGTTTACGTCGGACCCGCTAATATCTAGATATACCTACGATAATACCGTATATCGCTCTTACGTTTAGTAGTAGATCGAGGCTTAGCTTACTAACGAAGGCTAGGATCCGAATTATATACCTCGAGTATATCATCGGCGCAGTGTGGCGCGATACCAACGGAGAGCAAGCGACAACGCGCGATGTCATCGCAAACCTTGGGTAAGTCGCTTTCAAGTGGACGAATTTACTCAAGCTGATATTCTCCAGGGTGATGGACGCTGTCTAGTAGTGAGGAGTCCAGACGCGAACGTAATCACTTCAAACCCAATTTCCTGTGTAGCTCTTCAATCTCTTCTCTGTTGCACTCCACCTGCTGGGCGTTGCGGTTTTCGCGCTGTCTCTCCAACCTCACCATGTTAGCCCTCTTCTTCGCAGCTTCTTGGTATTTTCCTGCAGCCATGATCAACCTTGCTATATCAGCCTCGTCTAGCTCGATTTGCCTCCTTGCGCGAAGGGTGTTCGCGGCGTGTGCATCATTCTCCCGGTAAAGGAGTACTAGGCGGTCCATCCTGTCGCATCGTGGACAGGAATGCGGAGTAATCTCATCTCCGGATGCCAAATCGGTCCGCAGCGGTCCCGGGGGAACAACATCGTCCTCCGTTTTCACATCTTTCACGGTCCTTGCGCGTCGGTCCCACTCGATTGTACATGAGTTTGCAGCCGTGTAGGTCGAAGATCCTTCACCCGCGTGCGAAATGTGTGTCAGGCTCTCGTCACTGCTCTTTGACGGGGTAGCGCTTTTCTGGAGGTCATTCAGGTGGTCGGTACATTCAAATTACAGTGGGTCCTCGTGAGTGATCTGAAATGATTCTCAGCGTAAGGTACACGAGGATTCGTCAATTAGCAGATATCATGACCCGCCAAGACTGGCGCAACTCATACACTTACCGTTGCTGATAGCCTAAATCGCTTCTTCATATGATTGCGGTTCACCGGACGGTTCTGGTCATGATCGTGAGTCCGTTTTCGACCCGTCATGCACAAGATGTGTCCGGCTTGTTCATTCGTTGTTGACGCTTCGATAGGCATGCTGTAGCTCAGCTATCTCTTGTGTAGCGTCAACGACGATGATCAAGCCGGATACTTTTGCTCATAGGTGGTCGGTTTCAGTTGTTCATGTCAATCAGGAACACGCAGAATCTGACAGTTTGACATCGAATTAGGCTTGGCACAAGCCGCGGCTCAACACTCAGGCTTTGATCGAGTCACCACCAACTTCAATCCCGCTTAACGAAACATGGACAATTTCACACTCGGAGATGCCGCTGAGAAAGCATCCAATGCTGTCATACAGATTTTCGGGCAATACTGCGCCTCTACTATGGATGTCGAGGATGGACGAGGCTCTGACGTCGAATCCTTCAACGCGTTGTTTCTGCAGTATCTGGATCAAGTGCAGGCAAAAACAATCGATGCGCAGGCAAGAACGGCTCTGTATCCACCACCACGAGGTGCGATGCTCTGTGGAACGATTTTGCATCTTTGAGCTCAGAACGCCTTATCGAACCCTACAGATTAATGAACAACAGCAACCATCCAGGTGTGTTCTTGAATGAAATGCTGGGGTCAGATATAGCAGACACCACGAAGTCGTTGGGCTATCCCGACACGCCTCTGCACCTCGATGAAATGATGCCAGACGACAACGCTGTTCTGTCATCCAGGACCAGCAGCAGTTTCCTCAGTGGCCTAGAAGGAGAGCCTGCGGACCGTACAATATTACCCCGAGGGAACATCCCTAAAGGACGAGGAATACAAAGCCGTTGTTCATCCAGGTCTACCTTTCTACCAGATGAGACCGATTGTGTCTCCGTCCTCGAGTCGCACGTTGAGGAGCAGCCACCAGCGAGCGGTCCAGGGCCAATGTCTCTTGACAGCAGCAGATCGACCGCGATCAGTGCACCTCTGCAGATTCCCCAACCCGAACGTCATTCTCCTTACTCCCCGGGGGCGAAAGATACGCGACGCCGTTCGAATATATGCACCACGACCACAGCTGCAGTGCACTCTGTAGGCAAGCGCAGGAAGACAACACTCAGCGAGCTAAAAGCGCGAGCGACCGTCGCGCCCATTCACTTTGCCGATTCTGAGCAAGCGAAGGAACAGCAGAGATGTATGCGCTGCTCCGTAAATTACTTACAGCAGCCGTGGAACCCAGCAATCTTCGGACAGACAGTCGCACGACGAGCACTGAAAGATCTCGAAGTTCCTCGAATCTCTGATATCATTCAGTTCATCGGTGATAGTGAGTGTGTGATCGCCCTTTTGAAGCTTTTCCACGAAGGGAGAGCAGGGGAGCGACGGGACTGCACTTTCCTCCGCGATGACTCTATCCGGGACATCTATGACAGAATCAAGAAGAGAGACGACATGATAGGGTTTCTGGGGTTGCAGCAGATGTGGGACTTGATAATTCTCTTCGAGCAGTCTCAATTCAAAGGGTGCCAACAGCTGAGTCGCACATTCCGCTCGGCCAACCTGCTTGGACAGAGCTCGAAGAGAGGACCAGGAAACCGACATAGAAGGCTGAATCACCGTGTGCACGGACTCGGCTCGTGCACGCTTCCGTCCGGACTACTAAGTGAATACAAAAGCGAATATCTCGCCATATAGGTATCGGAAAGGAGTGATTTAAGGCGTATGTGATAGCGGTGACTTTAGTGGATCTATCGATATACAAATTAGCTAAACAGCCGTCTACTAGGCCTTATAGCTCGGCCTAAACAGTTGGAGCTAGTGTTAACTACACTAGCTAATTTAGCTAGATCTATCGACAAGGTAACTAGCAGACTAGGTGAATGTTGCTTGTAAGGCCTCTTTAGCTTCTTAGCTAATTACTAAAGCTTAATATTAAGCTGTTTAGTCGCTCTATTCGCATCTTTTTAGTACGTTTTCCGTAGTGCTTCTACGGCTTAGCTAACCCTCCGACTCCGAGCCTATTCTTCACGCTCTATGTATCTTTTTTCCTTGTCCGCTACGTTAGTAAGTAACTATACCTTCTTCTTATTACGTGTAAGCTACTTAGCTAATGCCTCGGCCTCTTTTGTAGCCTCTCTAGCGTAGTGTTTGTCTCGAAGTAACTAAATACGAGCTAGACTAAAGATGATAGCTACTAAACGTAATTTAGCTCTTAATTCCTTAATTATAGTCTTCGACTGTGTCTTCTTCTTCTAAGCCTTAAATAAGGCTCGTCTATAGCTAGTAATCTTATACTTAAGTAGGAGATTCTTAGCATCGAGGCTATAGAGCTTATCGACGATCTTATTAAGCTTAATAGCGGTGTTTTCCTATACTATATACTTCTACTTAACGTTATTTACAAAGCGTACCTTCTTCCGTTGCTTAATTACCGCTAGGGCGTTGTCTAACGACGTAGTCGCTAGCCGTAAGTTGTTTGCTAATATTATCTTATCTAGAACAATAGCTAGATCGAGCGGTAAGATACTAGTCTTTATAAAGGACGATAGGATATTCTTTAACGTAAAGGCCTCGTAGAACGTAGGCCTAAACAAGCGGTAGAAGTTACGCTTTGTAACGCTACTAATACTACCGCTATCTTAGACGAACCGCTCGAGTAACTAGCTATATCGAGTAGCTAGTAGCGCGAATAACCCGGTATCTAATAGCTATAACCGGTACGTTAAGTAAGGTGAATAGACTACAACTATAATGCGATAGTTATAGTACTAATCTAGTAGTTCTATAGTTATATAGCTACTATGTCTATCTATAATAAGTAGTCGCTAGTTACGGCCTACTTTAGCCTTAGTATTACGGTCGAATACCTACTTTATCTAGTAAAGTACTATCTTATTGCTCGTCTAGCTATTCGGTGAAGCGGTAAAGAATACATTATCGTTGTCTTCTAAGTCTTACAACTAGTCGTCTTAAAGCTAACTAGACTAACCTATAAAGATAATAGTAGGTAGTAGCGTAGAGCCGTCCGTATAGATAGTAGTAAGGATAGTTATCTACTCTCGATTACTATCGCTATAGATTCTAGCTAGGCCGCTACTATTGAAGGCTACTTTAGTAAATATTCGTCTGAACTTCTTACCTATACTAATTAAGAAGCCCTTTTTGTCTATATTGTAGGTATTCTCGGTCCGGATCTTATAGCGTTCGATCTTTAACTATAGTAGGTCGTAATATTGCCTATAGGAAGCCTTATAGTTGGCCTTAAGGCGTTGTCGATCGATTGTCTATAGATAACCGCTTAAGAGGTGTTACTTATAGCGCGTGCAAAACCTCTAGGACTAGCACCTTCTAGGCTCTTAACTACCTATCTCGTAGGCTATATTACATACTATTACGACAGTTAGAGGTAGGCCTCTTGTAGTAAGCCTGTTAATGTGCGCTATGAGTTTAGTCTCTTATTATGGCGTAAGGAGTTGCTAGTTTGTATAGCCTTATTCGATCAAATTAGTGACTCTATAGAAACGTCGCGACAAGGTGGAACGGTCTACATTATAGACTCGTACGACTAAGGTAATGGACTTAGTAGTATCGAGCCTTAGCTCCCTCAAGGCGGCCTCAATTGAGTCTATATTGATGTAATGGTATAGCTTCAAAGTAGGTGTAATAAACGCGTAAAACGTGCACGCGATGAGTCCGTGCACGCGGTGATTCAGCCTTCTAACGCCGACAAAGCCCGCACGTTAGATCATATGATGCAGGCCATTATGCCCAATTGTGAGCCACGTGCAGAGGAATATGAAGCAGAAAAACGACGCGCACGAAGGTACCAGATCTGGGGTGCCCGACTCTCTGACTGTGGCGAGCGATTTGGCCGAGCCAGCATTGGGCTGGTCTTCGTTGCTTGCAGCAGGGAAAGGGAAAGTTCTTCGATGGAGAGACCACTTGTACGCGAACTCGACGTACTTTGCATATCGAGAAGCTCACATTATACAGGCTCTTCGTCATGTCCGAGCAGGACTTTAGGTGGCTGCTAAATGTGTTAGACGAGATTCAAGGCAATTACCTCCGCGAGCTCAGCAATAAGCTTGCTACCCTGTTTGAAGACACAGGTGCTGCCAACAGCATTTCCATTCCGGACGCGTCAACAGAGGCGGACTTTTTAGCCCGTCCTAAAGGGACCAGGAAGCTCCTGTCCATGCTCTTCACCTGACCTTCGGCAGATTGCAGCCGCTTGCGCTGGTTGATAGAAATTTTGCCGTCCGAGCTATCGCACTATCTTCATGTCACCATTTTCATGTGCGAAGTTGCCCCCAGTAGCTACGTCGTCATTTGCAACGCTCACATGGCTTTAGCACCGCTTTCTGTCAGCTTTCACGTCACACGAAAGTGTAAAAGTAAGGCAGCTGCATCGCTGTGGATGTAGTCTTCGATCCCCTCGTCTCGATCCGGTCGCGTCAGTCAGCGCATTAGGCTATCCTACAGTAAGTGCTTCTACTCGCCGTGACCCTGAGCAAGACCATAAACAGGGGTTTAAACAGCGATGTCTGTACGGATTATAATCGTTGACTTTCGTCGCTATGGCAGCATAGAACGGAGTTGCGCAACAAGGATTGATGGCTTACATTCTTGACCTCGCTAGCACGAAAGAGGCAATTACCAGTCTCTAGATGTCCTATTGTCCGAATATAGTTTAGTTCCGCTATGCGTGTGGAGAGCGCGCGTCCTACTTTACCATCTCGGGTAGAAAGCGTGATCGTATGGTTGATTGAAGAGATGTCGAGGGCCTTACCAACTGATGAACAGACCTTTAAAACATCTGCATTTACGCAAACTCACAGTCCCAACAGGAACAGGACGACAGTCGCCTCATATAACGCAGCCATCATAGCTAGCCCTGAGAACCACGTTCAATCGCAGGATGATGCATGTGTGTGAGAAAGCAGACAGCAGCTCTACTTCGGAAAGCTTACAATGCACTTACAGATGCCCGACTTAGGAAGATGGGAAACGTTTATGTTAGTAAGTATTCAAAATATTGGCATACCAAGTCCGTCCTGAGCTGTTCGCTTACGAGGACACTGTTATCCCGTCACAACATCTCACTTCAGTCTTTGCACGAGGCAGTCGACCAAGTCCACCGAGATTGAATTCTCGCGCTTCATAGCCATGATCAGGGTTGGATCCTTATGAACTCTCTCTATGTGGCATGCCACATAACGAAGAACGAGATATTGGAGCCGCTCCAGGGATCTAGGCCGCTCTAGGGTGTTGTCGTAGGAATAACAAAGGAGCTTACTCAAGTCACCGAGTCGCTCTTTGAACAGGTTGAATTTGACCAAAGTCTGGTGTAGTTCGTACGGCGCAAGCTCCCGTAGACCCTCAATATTGTAACGATCTGCAAATGTGTACAGCTATGCGTGTGAGAGGAAGACATCAGTACACTCCTCGCACGACTCAGTGTTTGCTCTGGCCGCCGTAGTATGGATCCTGTCCTCAGAGCCGTATCTTGTATTGATAAAGCTCTGCCACGCCGAGTCATGTTTCTTCAGAGGCAATGATTAGACAGCTACATCGCGCCGTTGTGTATTGCCTTCGTTGTGTATTGCCTTCCTCGGTCACGGCTACTGCTGAATCCCCAGGATTGAGATCAACGAACTTTCCTCGCTTGCATCCTCTTTTAAGTTTATTCGATGTCCTAGTGAAGGTACCCCAGGGATCCACTTCCAACGAGTCCACTATCACAGCAGACTGAGAGGCAACGTCGGCTGTTGAGGGCGTGGGCGGGCGAGGTGTAGAATATGACGAGTGTGTGATTTGAGAATCTTCATGTGGCTCGTCGATCCTGTTGTCCTGATCTCTTTCGATGGAAGCGCTATCGAGTATGACTGACGACATGTCCTGCCGCGAGATAATCTCCAGTGTAGATGTACTGTCCGAAACGAGCGAACGTTGCAGGGCTCGTATCAGTCAGTAAAGCACAACGCTCTTTTGCCTCGTGCACAGAGCCATGCACAAGTGTACCAATGAGGAACCGGAATGGGGGCCTCCGAAAAAACCCGAGTCATTAGCTGACGGTTCGTACTTTCGAGGTCAAATGGCTAATTGATCGTATGAGGTGGACATGGCGATACTGCTGTCCGTCAATGGTATCGATTAGTAGGCAATTCTTGAGTCGAGTGTTATATTCCGATGTTGGGTGACTTTGCAACCGCACTTCGATATGTCCGCTTGCCTACCAGAGCGTAAATAGCACATTCGGACTAGTCTCCTCGACTGTCTGCAACTCCGGTCTCTGCGACTTGGCTCATATGCGACCACAGTGTGGCACTTGTCGCTATACAAGCAAAGGATTAGGCTAAAGACGGCGCAGACGGAAGAAGACGAGTCGCACGGGTGCTGCAGTATGATAGACACGTGTTCAGCGGCCATTCCGCTGTTCCACGACCTTGCCGCCTAGATACAAGACATGTCATTAGCAGACTGGATGGACCATACAATGTGGGGACTTCGTCAGTGCCGCAATTGTGCATTGGATGCTCTGGCTGTGAGCTCGCGAGAAGAACGTCATGCGTCTTCTTCCACGAGGTTCTCGATTGCTAGACACGTTTGGACTCGAGCAGGGCGCTGGCATATGAGCGATCCGGTGCGCACATGTTGCCTATTAGAAGCTTCGTTGAGGCATGTGCAAAAGCTCACCCAATCAATGTCTCAATGTACATGCTCATACTGATTTGTATACTGAGAAGTTGGTTATAGGCTGAGCCTTATGGTGTAGTACCGTATTGGTCAGTGACTATACAATACACCGGCGAAAGCTGGAGTTACAATATGCTGGATACCCGACAGAGAGTTGGTACATATAATTTGCGGCAAGGCCACCACCCTAGTCTGAGATTGGTGTAGATCCCGAAAGTCTACCGCCAATCAAAGTGGGCCGACTTATCTCTCAGAGCGTATGGAGTGAAGGCATTCTTGCAAAACTCTGGTACCAGGCTCAATACAAGGATCCGGAGCTCGGGTTACAGCCAGCCTCAGCTCTGTCAACATGGTCTGCATAATGTGATACATGTAGATGGCTGCGCATGTTTGGCAAAGAGCTGCGTAAATTCGACGAGTGCCTTAGCAGTCGCTGCCCACGTTCGTCGTCAGCCCTGATCTTGATTGCTACGAGCAGCGCTAATAAAGCGTCTAGCTCGGGTACATCGTGCAGCAGACGGCCGACAATGCAGGAAGCATCCTGCAATGCACGATGGACGCATGTATTGTAGCTTCTTGAGCCGGACGGCGTCCACAAGGAAACTTTGCAAGGGCAATGCTTCGCACTAAAGGACCGTACGGAATTTTAGCGTGCCTACACCATGTCCGACAGGCGAGTATCTAATCGTAGGAATATGCTCCGCCGGACTGTCGGCCTTTCTCAAGCTTCTTCCTCATCGCTTGAGCCGGATAACCTACATCTACTTCAGCTTCGACAGCGGACGATGGTGGACTCGTCACAGCGTCAACTCCCGTGGAGACTCCAACCGACAAATTCGAGGGCAGATGGTCGAGGTGACCAGCGGTATGCAGTCCCGTTTTTTTTTGGCTCGCTCTGTTCGTTGATATCTGGTATTGCTTCGTGTAACTCGATGACTGCCGGCGCTCAACTCGTTAGTGTACACTTATCGCAAACACTCCAACCGTCTTACCGTGAAGTTGCAAGAGGTGTTTGTCGAGACGTTGTAACTCTTGCGATGCTTTGACAAGATTCGAGAGCTTTTCCTCATTGTGTGCGCGGTCAAGAGCAGAAGATTGCTTCTCTGCCACCAAATTCGCAACCTGGGCGTTATCGAGTTTTTCCAAGACATCAGAGTTGAAGACAGGAGGCAAGTTTCGGACCAGCTGCTCTTCAATCGTATGAATGCTGACGTCGTCCACGCAATTTTTGAGGGCAACCTTCATGATCGAGAATCAGCACGTCTCAATCGTAGTTTCATAGATGTACCTTATAATAGGCTTGCATGTAATCAACGGCAAGCTGACTTGCATAGTCACCCATATCAGCTTCTTCTCGTTCAACCACGATGTTGATCAGTCTCGATAGATCTACGTCGTCCAGCCCCAGGTGATCTAGGCTCCACTGTCGCTTCCAAACGCGATCTGCGACGCTGGTTCCAGACTTTGGAAGTACTCATCCGGCTGGAAGAATGTCTGCACGCTCAGCGCGTTGGCAACGCGTAAGGTGAGGAGAAAGGCAAAGACCGCGTAGGCATAGCGAGAGGAGATAAAACGAGATAGCGGCATGTTGCACTGAGTGGATTTCCTTGCACCCATGCCCGCTATCGATCACCTGCCAATCCATCAGGCTGCACCGAAAATAGATTGCAACTCGAGTCGTAGCTTGTTTGGCCTTGTTTCCAAACACATAGAACGAACAAAAGGAGTCCGAGTACGCGTTGCGCTAGAGCACGAATGAAGTTAGCGTCGTCGCGGACCGCGAATGCCTTAGTGGCGCCTACGTCTTCGCAGTGTTGGCAACAGGAATCACTGAGTGTGCACCTGGACGATGGCAGCACGGCGGAACCCAACGACTCACTCACGTTACGTAGTACTGCTCAAGATTGGTTTCGAAACATCCGCTACACTACAAGTTACAGGCGAGCGCGAACGCGTACTTATATGCCGGAGGTTGGATCGCCCACCATCAAACCCCGACTGGTCTCGCTCAGAAGGCTTGGATCCCGCCTCGTGACATCCACGGCACGAGTGGCCCCCCAAGCGAAGCTTCACTCAACCGCGTAGCATTATCAAACATATCGCCCCCGAAAGTTCGCCAACGCGCCATGATCTTCTTGAGCATGCGGGTGCACACTATCTTCATGCGAGTTGCATCGGCCAGCGGACATTGACTCCCCGTGGTCGATACACGTAGCTTCCGCTCAAGCCTTTCCCACGAGCCACACGCGAAAGTGAGTGGTGTCATGATCCGCAGTAGCATCCAAGGAGGTGCGGGTCGTGGTCTGAAAGCGTACTCAAGGCCCATGGCGACTGTGCTAGCTGCTTCGATTTCTTCAATCTGGACTTTGTCGGCGTCGAAGAGGTGGCTTAAGGGTGTTGGACTTCGCTCAATCAAGCGAGTATGATGCCACAGATAAGCATCTGGCACAATGCATGGGTGATCGCTAAGGTGAAAGCTTGCACCGAAGGGTAGTTGATGTAGCTACTCAACGGAGTCTGCTTGGCGTGGCAACGTTCGGGTTCGCTGACGATGTGCTCCAACAGTATCGTCTGGTCGCAGACGCGGCTGTATACATCTTGAGCAAGCGCCGCTGCTTTCAACGCCGCTATGACGCCTGCCCTTTCGGACGATACTTGTCGCAGGACGCATGCAAGACGGGGAATGCGGACAAGTTGTTCGGCCAAGACATCGAAAGCGCTGGCAAGGTCGCCCGGATTTTGCGTGCTCGAAAGCCAGCTGACCTCAACACGGTCAGGGTCATCCATCTCGGAGGGGGTTCCAGTGTGGATCGCCTCGAGTACCTGCTACTTTTTAGCAAAGGAGCGAGATAGTCTCACTTTCATGCGCTTACCTCCTCCACAAGACAGGTCCATATCAGTTGCTGCTCGAGCTCGCCCCAGTGCCCGGCTTTCCACCGGGATTTCAGGATACGTACCGTCGCCAGAGCGTGATATTGAAAGTTGTAATTGTAGATCCCTCGGTTGTACTGCTACTCGGTCAGTCACTATCTTGGGTACATGAAGGCCACCGAGGAAGCATACCTCAGACGTCTTCAAGCACATGGTCGATATCAGGACAGTATCACTTTGCTCCCCGGACCGAGCCAACGCGGTCCGCAGACTCTGCATGGCTTGGATACCGGATGTGTGAGCAGCTTTCTCATGGACATCGCATCCGGTCATGAACGCATCGTGACTATCGACGGTGAACGCAGCTGCAGCGTCCAGTACAGCATCTGCTCCAATTCTGGATGGGATACTACCGTACACCGTCGAGTGACCGGAGAAGTACCAGGTCTCGAGTGGTTCCTGTCCAATCATGTGAACCCATCTGGCAGCGAGTCTAGTGGCTTGATTTGAAAGCGGCGGTTCCATGCGAAATGACCGGACCATCGGCGTACTGTGTAATTTTATCGGGGCTAGGGTACTGAAGATGCCGTCCACAGGTGTCGTGAAGCGCATTGAAGCGACGCGTAGGTGTCCGCTATCGACAATAAACGTCGGCATCACCTTGTGGTTACAGCCGGTCTTGGAGATGGCAAGAGTCCCGTAATGGCACGGCCGTCCGCCTTTGGAGCATCTTGCACATATTAGTCTGGCTTCGTCGCACTGCACCGAAAATGTTAACAACCAGCCTGCTCGTAGTTATAAAGTAGGCTTCTCACTTTAATCTTGCGAAGGTGACATGTCCCGCAACGATTATTTCGGGTCATGAGTGCTCAGGTATCTTCTGTATGTAGATTGCTTCGATGATCTGCTTCCCACGCATTCTGGGAGAAGACATGTAGCCACCTGCGTGCGGATCTGTTCGTCTTGTACAACGGTGCAAGTTGATTGCAAAATACAGTGTGGCGATCAAGGTGTCGCCGTGTCGACTAACACCCTTGGGTTGACTTGGAGCCTTGGTATGAAGCTGCCACAGGTGGAATGAGGCTCCCGCCAATTCTTCTACGAAGGCCGTTTTACGCTGCTCATGCAGGGCACAAAGCGGATGACTGAGTCATCAAGAGTCTTTGAAAGTGTGCAGCGAATCTCGCTGGTCCTCAGCGCTACGAGGGTGGGCTGTGAAGAGCTCCAAGTAGAAACGCAACGGCTCACGTTGGCCCCCACTCTTCGCCCAAGGAGGTAATTCTTCGCATTTTCTCTTGGCGATCATCTTGGCTCTCATGTACAGTCTTGCAGTGGACAGCTAACTCGGGGCGGAGTGTCGAGGCAGGCCATCTATATAATGACTATGGGAGAGGGTTCACGGAGTATCAAAGCAAAGCAGTGCACAAACAAAGTACGCCATGCCGTTCAGCCTCTCATTTACTTCTAAACCATTCTTCCTCACGAAGTCCTTCGGCGTCTTTTCCCATCATAACATTTCACGGTCCGGACAACGTATCCCAGATCCGGGCTGTCGACACATCCTCTGGCCGCGAGGTAGCGCGCTTCGTCGTTCAAGGAACGAAAGGCTCTTCTTGGACCCTTTGCCGTATCGCTCATAACACGCAACCCACCCAGATATGCAGTGCCCAGAAGTCAATGTCGTCAAGTGACACGAAACTGCTCGTCCATGGGGAAGAGGAGCTCAGGTTGAAGTCTACCATGGACGACAGTCTGGAAGAAGGGTATGCAGTCAAGACCGCGAGCACCGGGACATTGAAGTGGCGACGACCATCAGGTTCCGGCGAGATTGAGCTGAGGGATTCCGGAAGGGTGGTTGTTGCGAAGGGGAGCACGCGGGATCCAAAACAACTGGAGGTTTACGTCCAAGCCGACGAGATGAACCTGGATGTGTGGCTATCAAGTTAGGTGGCAGTCCTGAAGGCAAAGCAAGCCAGTGACACCAAGGCGGAGATGGCGTCGGAGGTCATCCAGGCGGTTGCTGGTGGTTGAAGCGAACACAGGAGCCTGGGATTGATACATGTACTAGTTTAGTGAAAATGATAAATGCAAGAATAGTGTATTTAGAAACGCTAAATGTCGAACAAGCCTAGACGCAGCCACAGCATCGCAACACTGCAGCGCACTGGTGGGGAACAACGCCTGCGGCTGGTACACGGCGACCTACATGAGGATACGGTCGAGAAACTGCTCTACGCCTCGCGTATCCTCCAGCTTCCCAAGCCAGCTGACATACATATCAGGGCGCACCAACACCATCAGTCCTTCCTCACGATCTACACCATACGCCTCATAGGCTCGTCCGTGGCCGTGATGGTAGCTCTTCTCATCAGCGAAGACTCGATAGTAGTCGTACCCGGTCTTCGTACTACCACAATAGAATGCCCTTGCTGCATCAAAGAGCTCGACACTTCGCCGGGGCGCCGAATGGACCAGAATGGGTTCAAGTACCGGCTTGCTCATGGCAGAGTCTGAATTTTCCAGTCGAAGACTCAGTACTTGTAGCCGCAGCATGTTAGCTTCCCGAGAGATGTCTCCGGCGAACACAATAAGTCGCCACGAGCCGTTCGACCGCAACATCTCGCCAAGCTGAATGGGAGTGGCGTCGCACTGACACACGACTTGGACTGAACGAAAACGTCTGCCCACATGCAGACTCCCCGATGTGCAACTCCGCTGGCCGGACACCAGTATGCTCTCGGCATACTCCACCGAAGCACCACTTGTAAAATTGTTTCCTGCAGCGAAAGTTTCCTTGAACTCATCCATTGAGATGCCGGCCTCGTCGGCAATATCGCGAGCAGGTCTGCCAGAGAACATGCGCGAGAACTGGCGGTCAAAGTCGATAAGTTGCTGCGCAACCATTCTTCTCTCGGACTCATACGTCGAGAGGATTGAGCGGTTTACGGACTGGTTGACAACCGAACCGATCTTCCACAAGAGATTGTAGGTATCGTGGATGCTGACGTTCATGCCTAAGAGCGATGGATGCAAGGGTTAGCAGGTGTCTAAGACATTGGCAAAGTAAGATGGCTTCTCCAACGCAAGACGCCATAATAGAGCGTAGACAGGGGCATTGCAGTGACCTAGAAAAGCGCGTCTTGCAATACAGCGGTCAAGGGTCGTAGCCCATCAAGCACTTACCCTGCCCTGCTTTCGGCGAATGCGTATGCACAGCGTCTCCGGCCAGGAAAACACGATTGTGGACACCAAAGCCGTTGGCAATTCTTTGCCCGACCTGCGCATCATTCAGTAATGGCATGAGGACCGTCTCAAATGAAATCTTGTACCTGGTAGGCGGTCCACCACTCGCAGGTCTCATATGCAATCTCATACGGCTGCAAGATCTTTCGCGCAGCTTCGAAGATTGCTGTCGGACTGCCTTTCGATCTGTCGAATCTCTCGCCTTTTGCAGGGCGAATATCTGCAAGCTGGATGTAGAGGCGCACGAGTCCTCTCTCACGAGGTATGACCATGATCGTCCCAGAGGAAGCGCTATGTATGGCGCAGCGCATTCGAATATCGGCTAAGAATCAAGTCAGAAGGAGTACGGCGCAAGCAGGAATGTAGATCATGCTGACGGAAGTTTGTGATAGGAACAATGTCCATGACCCCCCAGACCGACTCCGTATGCCCACCTTCCATCACGAATCCTAACTGCTCGCGAACCTAGGAACGTGCGCCATCGTATCCAATAAGATATCTGCACTTGACGGTGTACTTGTCGAGACTGTGCCCGTTCGTCAACTCCGTCGGACTGCTCTGGACTTCGACTGTTATTGGGTAACCCGACGTCTCCAACAAGGTCTCGTCGATCACTAGCTTAGTCGGCTTGGCCGGTCTCAGTACGACAACCTTGTCACTAGTGCGTTCGATAAACTTGAAGAAGTGCTCTTCGATTCTACCTTGGTGCAGCACGCTTTGCTGAAATCGGCTGATGCCAGGTATTGTATCAGGGATGCGATCCGTCCTTCTTATCGTACCATCGGGACCTGGATTCTACAAAAGCAGCGTCAACATGAGTAAAAGACACAGGCAGCACACGCCACATACCCAAAAGCAGACTTCCTGGAGCCTATTAGCTTCTTCGTAGACACTGCTGCCGAAGCCAAAGCTGTGTATGATCTCCAACGTTCTTGACTGCAGCCCGTCTGCGTGGCCATTCTGGGTTCTTTCGGCTCTTGAGTCTAGTAGGAGTGTTTTGAGACCATAGACGGCGGCCTAAGCCGCTGCCATCAGGCTTTGTCAATTAGCTTTGCTCACAGCGTGTCGATGGAGGGCAGGGTACCTACCCAGCTGGACCAGCACCAACAATCAAGATATCGAACTCTACGGCCATGTCGACGATAAGATCGTGGTATTACGGGAGTTGGCAAAATTAGTACGTCCTGCGGGTATTGCCTATCAAGTGCCACCTCCACGCTCTCGATTTCTGCCAATAGCAGACGACGATTATCACCTTGGGCCCTCTTGCTAGTTGTCGCGCTGGAGGCTTCTCAATGCCTGGCCGAGAGCGTGAGATCTCCCGAGCGAGCTTGCGGCGCGGGCGTTGCGGCATAATGGATCCGCAAACACCTCCGCAAGGCCGGGACATAATGCGAGCCCGAAGGCACCACAGTCATGCTCAAGCGGCCCCAAGCGGCATCGAGCAGAGTCAACAGTATCAGCGCAGTCTGCACCAATGTGGACATAACCAGCTCCAAATCACCGGAGCGCGTGCACAGTAACAATTTTGTAACAAGCATTCAATTTGAAGGAGTCTTCCACTACTTCGATGATGGCACCTGGCTCGCGACCAAAAGCTCCCATGCTGTCCCTCTCACCCTAACATCAATGGGAAACGGCTCTTCGAGTGTGAAATGCTTGATTTCGTTGTCGTCGAATAACTCTCTCTGTGTTCGGTCTCAACGTAATACATTTGAGGAGCTCATCGTCATTGACACTCACCGCCTCGAAGTTAAAGCAGTATATGAGCCGGGCCAAGTTGATAAACAAACTCTTCTGTGCAAGTCGGTAGCCTGCCGATGTCAGCACAATGCTATAGCCTCGTATTAGTCGAACCGTCCACGAACCAACGCAAACCCGGCGACCATGGCCGAACTGCCAACTGCCCCCCATGATTTCCGTCTCACGGCCATCAAGCCAACGCTCCGGCTTGAAGCATTGTGGGTCGCTATACACGGTTGCGTCGTTTGCGATACTGGCGTGGTTGATGACGAAGTTCGTGCCGGCCGGAAAGAAGTAGGATTCAAATTCCAGATTCTCGGTCAGTGTATGCTCCGGTGTCTAGTCAAATATGCGTCGCCACCGCAGCATCTCCTTCACGAAAGCGTTGATATAAGGCAAATTCTTTTCGTCTTCAAACCCGGGTAGACGTTCGGCATTACTGCCACACACCCTATCAACTTCGTCTCTCGCTCGAAGGAACTTCTCTGGGTTCATCACACTGGTAAGTACGAAGATGTTCAGGGCAAGTCTCGTAGTGTCGCTACCAGCTTCGACCAGCTGCATGGCGAGGAACATCTTATCCTTCTCTGTGCCCGCGAACTTTGCCTCGTCTTCCACAAGACCGAGTGCGAACGACTGCTGCGCTTTGCCCTGTTCGATCTTTCGCCGGATCGGCTTCCAATACGTGGCGTATGCGTCATTTGTGGCCTCTCCCATCGCCGCATATTTGCGGCTCCAAGGCTAGAGGAACTTAGGAAGAGTGGCAAGCTCCGGGAAGCAGTCCCATACGTTGTACCTGAGGGCAAGTAATGTCAGTGTGAGCTACAGCAAAGGACTCTCTCGGAACCTTGTGGGTTTGTCTTGCGCACAGTGCTATGGGAGTCCGTTGTGGTCGCTGTCACTTACGGTGGGGCATTCATGAGGAAGTCGAATTGAGCCTGGGTGACGGCTTTGATGTCGTCGTCGAGGTTGGGTTTCTCCCCAAAGGCGATTCGGTGGATGACAGAATTTGAGTACACTCGGTGGTGCGTGTACCAGAAGTTTGGTGCCTTGAGGTAGCTCAAGAGCAGATTTGTACTTTCCTCGACTTGATACTCATGGTAGTTCAGCATTGCGGAGCCACTCAATAATTGATGCATGACTCGGCGGCGTTCAGACCATCCATCTGGTGGAAGCAGGACCGAGCGACGGCCCTGACTGATCAGATTGCTCACCATTGGATATGGTGGGCGCCCGTTGGTCACGCTTCCTTTGCGTCCGTAAAGCTCTGAGACCAAGCGATTGCTGTTCAGCACAACCCAGAGCTTAGACCCAAGATGCGTTGTTGTCATTTCGCCATAACGAGCGATCTCATGAGCCTAGTTGAATTAGCACGTACACTAGCCGCACAGCGTGCTCGGCCAAACTTACTGCCATCTCGCCTTTCTGAAAAAGTAACAGGTTACCGATCATTGGATAGCCCGCCGGGCCTGGCGGCAGCCTCCATCGCTTTCCCGCCGGCGGTGAGGCATGGTCCACAGGTCTCAGAAGTGAGCGCAGTGCAAGAAGAACGGCAGCGATGACAAGGATAGCTCCAAGACCAAGATTTCGAGCCGAATACCAGTCTATGCCTTGAAGGTCGGGTGTGCCAAGCAGGGACAACATGATGGGCGACGTACTGATGATATCAATCCAGGGAATACATTCATGAGTAGGGATGTTATAAAGTGTGTCGAGACCCCAGACAGTCCCGCAACCCCAGCTGGTGATGTCTTGCGGGCACGCGGTAAGTTTTGCGGACCTGAGTTGCCGCAAACGCTAGTAAGTAGATCCGGACTGGCCCAGGAGCCGCGAGCGTCGCCAGCTTTCAGGGAGGTGATCGTTTGCTGCTTTTAAATGGATCCTCCGTCCTTTGGCATACCGTGCATCTTTTTCAATCCACACATCAATGCTGTTTGCTCTGGGGCTTGTATTCTTGACTACTGTTTATCGGTCATACACAGACATGGCAGGGCGTGGGTTTAAGGTGGATGTACACACGCATCCTGTTCCGGAGGTCTTCCGAGAGGCTCTCGTTGATGCTGGCTATATGTCAACCGATGACGGTGGTGTGTTTGTGGACGGCTTTTTCGCACACCCAACTTCATTCTTGAGTCTTACCTCCAGGAGCGAAATGAACATGGATACGACTTCTCCATATTCAGCATCACTGCACCCGGCGTGAATTTCTTGAGAGGAAATCAGCGGGCGAGAACGCTTGCTCGAGAGTTGAACAATCAGATGTCCGGCTGGGCGCGAGATTACCCTCAGCGACTTGGTGCTTTCGGCATTTTACCACTGCCAGATATCAATGCCTCACTTGAGGAGATCAGGTACTGCCTTGACGATCTCGACTTCGAGGGCATCGGTTTGTACACCAATGTGAACGGGGTCTATCTTGGTGACAAAGCGCTTGACCCGATCATGGGAGAGTTGGACCGTCGAGGTGCGGTGGCCTTCGTCCATCCCGCCGCTCCTCCAGAATCACCGTCGCTGCCCGTGATGTCGCTGCCGGTCATTGAGTACACATTCGACACCACCCGCGCCATCGGAAATCTGCTGTTCACACAAACACGCAAGCGCTATCCCAACATCAAGATGATCTTCTCCCACGGTGGCGGCGCTTTGCCTTTCCTCGCACAGAGGCTGGCTCTGCAGTCGACTTTGCCTTTCCACGGCGGAAGAAAATTCGACGAATCCTATGCTGAGATGCAAGGATACTATTACGACACGGCTGTAACTATCGGAGGTCCCCAGTTTGCCGCTTTGAAAGCTTTCGTCGGTTCAGGCAAGATGCTCACCGGATCTGATTGTAAGCTGCTCTGCCATCGAGAGCCTTGTAGAGCACGAGACTGATCGTTTTGTTCTGCGATAGACCCATACATGCCTAAGAGTGCTGTGCCGATGGCCCAGAAAGCTCTTATAGACTTTGATGGGTTTTCTGAAGATGATCGGAACAGGATTGGATGGACCAATGCCTTCGAGTTGTTCCCTAGCTTGAGAGAGAAGTTTCCGGACATTCGTGCTTGAGCGGGGGATGTCCGACTCAAGACGCGACGCACGAGATGATTATGCATCGTTTGCAGGACAAGCGACTCATCTAGTGCTTCTCCTTTCGCAATTGCTGTTGTAGCCGGTCGCTCAGTGGCTCGAAGCACAGTTGACTCATGCTGTACTTATCCGGGGTGAGTGTCGCAAAGGTCGCGTGCAAGTGGCCAGGTTATGGTTGTTCGCTGGACGTAGACTACACATCGGGCGTGGTATACTGATTTCAAAGTAACGGTATGGAAGATTGTTTGAATTCAGAGTGAGTGAATTGTGCGGCATGCTCCTCACAGATGTTAAATCGAACGACACTAATCCACCGTTTGCTATTTACACATGCACATCAGACATGACATCTTCACCGCCGCAAGTCGTTCTTGACGGACTCCAATGAGGTCAGGTAGTAGCTCTTGTCAATCGACCGATCCCAATCTGCCTCTGTCGAACCGTCGCCTAACCAACTCATGTTATTGTTGTCGATGTAAGTGTACTCCCAATCCTCCCACCTCGGATGCTTGAACGCCTTGACAGCATGCAAGCTCGATCCTGGCCACAGCGCTGCCACTCGGCCATCCGTCTTGTACCACGAAGAGCAATCTTCGCTAAAGACTGTGCGTTGGAAGTGATCGTCGCAGTGTTGCATGAAATGATTCATCGCCGCCATCGAAGGCTGTATAGTGCGGATGTCCTGAGCTTGCAGTTTCTCAACCGCTTTCGCCACGTACTCGGCCATGGTTTCGAGCATGATCAGCAGGTTGCCGTGCCCTACACCACTGTTGGGCCCGAGGAATTGAAATAGATTTGGAAATCCGTGAACGGCTAGAGACATGTAATTCGATAGCCGCGGAATTATCCCATCTCGCTCGCTAAAGAGCTGAGCACCGCTCTCGCCATACACAGGAAAGCGATTCGTGAAGTGCGTGTTGAAACCTGTCGCACATACAATTGCGTCTACGTCGCGATGCCGACCGTCAGTCGTCACGATGCCCGTTTTTGTTATCCTCTCAATCGGGATGGTGACAACATCTACATTGTCTTCGGTCAAAGCTTCAAAATAACCAGGCCCGGGAGTGAGACGCTTGCATAGCGGCGAAAATGTTGGCAAGAAGTGATCGAGTAGCTCAGGTTTCTTCGTCAGTCGCTGCGCCATGAGCATTCGGAAGTACTCTTTCGCTTTCGTCTGACTGATCGATCCTCGTAGGACAACGTCGTAATTTGACTGGACTGTGTCTTCAAGCCGCTTTCTGTATCGAAGATATGATTCGGGATCTCGACCCCAAGCCTCGATATCCTGTGGTAGGTAGCTGAAGTTGCTCTCGTCGAGCCCACGTTTCTGGATCTCTTGAGCCGCGAATGGCGTAGCAATCCACGTGCGTCCGCGCACATAGTGGTCAAGCCGACGGACACCCGGTTGTATACTGGGCACAATCTGTATGCCGCTACTGCCCGCACCAATGACCGCAACGTTCTTACCCTGGGATATGTCAGTATGAGAATCTAGATTAGTAGAAGTTGGACATGAGCCGCACCTGTACGTCGATCTCCGTGTCCCAATTCGCGCTATGAAGCAATTTGCCGCCAAAGTCCATGAGGCCGGGTATCGATGGCCATTCCCACTGATTCAGTACGCCAGTGGCAGTAATCAGTATGTCGCAGTGATCGGTCGCACTTTGCCCGTCCATGATATTGGTAACCGTGACAGCCCACCTCGCTGCGACTTCATCCCACCTTGCCTCGGCCACGCAATGAGAAAAATTCATGTGTTTTCGGACATCGTATTTCTCGGCCACGCGGTGCCAGTACGCCAGTATCTCAGGGCCCGAAGCGTAAAATTGCGACCAGGCGGAATTGGAGTCCCAGGACAGCTGGTAAGTATGGGCTGGTATATCTACGCAGATAAGTCTTAGCCGAGTGCACTCCAGTCCTGTTGTGGCTGAGATTGAATACCACAAGCGACGCCAGGATACCTATTCTCATACCAGGTCCCCCCCAGGTCTGCGTTTTTCTCGTAGATGACCACATCCAGCCCTTTCACAAGTTGCTGCAGCTTGATCGTGCTAAGAATGCCAGAAATGCCAGCGCCGATTATGATGACCTTGATCGGCCGCAATGTATCGATGCGACGGCTTGCCATGGCTTCAACAGCTTGCGAGTGGCTTCTCGCAATTTGCAGACGGTACGATAATGAAGTAAAGGTGAACAGCTAAAGCAATGATGTAGGCCGACGGCTAGTATAGACTCATTACACACGAAATAGAAGTATCATGCTCATAAGAGGAGCGATTGTGTCAGCGCATTTGCACCACGGACTAACAGGTGACAGACCGAACGTATTGTGCTGCAGATGCCGCCGGTCAAGGCGACGGAGCGGCATAGCCGCCATTGTATTGCGGTACAGGAGCCCGCAGTAGTGGTATGGTTTCTGTGGTGGTGATGTTTGGAAGAAGGTGAGGTGGATCTGCGGCGATAAGTATTCCGCAAGCGCGTCGCCAAGCCCTTGCCGCATCGCCGCAAGCTCCGCCTACTGAGACACCTCATGCAGAAGATGCTAGGGAGCGGGGTCTCGTAACGCGGGGATGTGCGGAGTATGTTTGCACATAAGGACCAGAGTCCGCATCCCGAGAGGACTACTGAGGAGCATGACCTCCGCAGACCGAGGCCGCAGAAATGAACAGAACTACAACGATCAATGGCGACAGTGGCAGCCAATCCTACTTGTACGCGGAGACCAAAGAAGTGGAGCGGAGAGGTGGGCGAAGGAAAGGAGTGCAGGCATGCAACAACTGTCGCTCGGGCAAGAGGAGATGCAACGGCGGAAAGCCCGTCTGCAGCAACTGTGCAAAGAATGGGCTTCGCCATTCGAGCTGCAACTACGAGAGAGCAGGCCCACAGAGGCCACGTGCTAGCAGGTCTGTTCGCTACGCTAAGTACAAGGATAGCCTTCTCGTTTTGACAACGGTCTAATGTTCATCGATATCACTGTCAGGTTGAGCTTCTCCAGAAACGGATCGCGGATTTGGAAGAGCAACGCCGTAAAGAGTGCTCGTCTCTCCTGGAGGGTCTCGATAACCAGCCTAGCTCGTCAACCAATGAGCTACTCCCCTTCACTAGTCTGTGTGAACCGCTCGGTGGACAACATTACAACCAAATCGAAGTCACGACAAGCGCGGGCTACCCACGACCCCAGACCAGTACACCGCCTTCAAATGCATCGCGTTTAGATGACGCATCTGTAAGTCAGGCTCTGTCATATGTAGTCTTATTGTGCTGACATGGATCTCTAGGGGATCACCGCCAGCTAAGTAGATGGCCTAGGTGCGATCAGTACAGGTGACAACATCGATGCGGAGCAAATAGGCTACTTTGGCATATCAAGTACCGTCAACTTCGTCAACCAAGTCACGCAAATCCTTACTGGGCCCGAACACAACCCAGATCAGGCGAAGTCCAAAAGCAATACTTCAAGTCAGCCGGGACAAACGACAGAAGCATATGCTATTCCACCGCGAGCGGAAGCTGATGTCATGTTAGCCGTCTTCTGGTCGAACATCTACCCGTTGTACCCGTTCCTGGACCGTGAGAAGTTCGACAATGCATATGATGACCTTTGGAGACCCGCATCTGCCGAGCTACGGGCTTCTGACACCAATCCCATCCACTTTCCTGCATGGTCCGGCGTTCAAGGCTATCCCGAGTCCCTTGGAAGGGGTGACAATATCCCCGAAACACGGCCTTTCCACATATTACTGAACTTAATCTTCGCACTGGCTTCCCACTGGAGTTGTTCAGAACCATCAAACATGCAATCTCAAAGAAGCGAGCTCTATTGGAAAAGATGCAAGGAATTGCTTCAGCGTGACTTCGACATCTTCACCCGTCCGCGACTCCAGTCCATTCAAGCTTTACTATATATTGGTGTTTGGCTGCAGAGTACTACGGGTCTGACTGGTGCATGCTCAAACATCGTCGCTGTTGCTATTCGAATGTCGGAAGCGCTTGCTTTGCATTGCAATCCTCAATCAGCTGCTCAGAAAGGCCTCGCTCAAGGCAAAGAAGCGTCGGAGTCGCTAGTGTACTGCTCGTTGCGGTGGCGCGTCTGGGCAGGCTGCGTTATGATGGACCAGTAAGTTGGCCGGGATGGATGGCATTCTCTCGCACGATGGCCCTCGGCTGATGGTCGTGCACAGTATATTGGCCACGACGTATGGCCGGCCCAGCATGCTGCCTCCCCTGAAGCAGCTTCCGACCGCCATGGCTCAGCGTGATCCCCAAAATCAAACAAGCGAGACCAAAACTATGTCTTTCTTTGCGAGTTCACTGAAGCTGCACGGACTCATGTGTGAGCATATAACGCGGTGCTCGGGAATTTGTGCATCCACCAAAGGCGTGGAAGCCCAACATTCAGACAGAAAGAACGCTGCATTGATGGACACTAGTATTGACATGGACTACATCTCCGACTTACTTGATCTCGAGTCCGAACTGCTGACATGGGAAAAGGAGCTACCGCCTAATCTCCAGATGTCGCCAATTGCTGAATTATTAATGAATGAGAGTTTGGGGTGCCCACCTATGCTCGATCGCCAGACTGTAGTTATTCGCGCTCGGTATGAAGTCATCGGCACATTTATTTTGTCGAAGCTGACAGCTCGAAGGTACCTGCACAGCATCATACTTGCCTTCCGGCCCCTCCTCCTCCGTCGAATCGAAAGTCCAACGCCCCCCTCGACGAGGATAGGAGGACGACAAACTATGCGCCACATACTGGCCAGTACAGTATTCGACAACGGTCCTATGCTGAGCCTGCAAGCCGCGGTAGAGCTGTCCTTCCTTATCGACCTTGTGCATAGGAGCAACCGCGATGTCTTGCCAGAGCCTTGGTACGTCGTCTTTTGTAAGTTAACCGTCTCTTTTCAAGTCTGTGGTACTCGGGTGGCTGACTTTGACGACGAAAGGCATGTATACGTGCGGCATGGTCATACTGGCTCACCAACACTGTTTCGCCCCCCATAAAGACTCGGACGTCGCTTTTGCCAAGTGCGTCGGGGTCTTAGAGACCTATCACTCCAACAGTGCCACTGCGCTGCGATGTACGAAGTTGCTTGAACTCGGCAGCAAGACCTTTGCTTCTCGTACGAACGTCGCAGTCGATGGTCAAAGAGGCAAGGGCCGAGCTCGGGAACAATTGCCACTCTCCCCTGTTCCAAATGTCGTACCGTACGGTCTTGGACCGCAGTCATGGAACGGGGACGGTCTTACAACACCGTATAATACACTTCCATCGGGAGATCAACTGGAACCGTTCTCGGATCTCTGGACGGACGATCGATTGGACTGGACGTGGCTCAGCACAGCGCCGTTCGAACACAGCGCGGATGGGTCCGAGTGGTGGGATCTATGAAGCTAGGAAGGCTGTTGGGCTGACCCTTCCTTCCCGTGTCTGATGGCGGTCGTATCACATATTGCGCAAACAATCCACTTGCGTGGCAATTGGCTCTAGGACTCATTGCTGCCATACATGTCTTTCTTATATGTCCTTCGGTCGCCAGGTCGAGAGATTGCCGGCTGCTGTATTTTGTCACGCCCCTTTCCAACTGGCCAGTCGCTCATCAACCTCAGTCGCCTCCACTTTATAGATTAGACCGGCTACATTATCTGACTACCCCTAGATCAATTCGAGCAAGTGCACAAGTCGACATCATACTGTCGTAGATTCGAAGAGAAGGAGGCAACAAGATTTGAAGTGTGAAAAGATTTAGCCTCGGCGCGGCCGCTCCCGCAGTATCTCCTTACACCGCCGGCTTCACTTCGAGGTGTCTCTATTGTTCGAAACACACAATAAGGAAATGTGACACAGCACCGCACTCACACCCAATCATCTTATGTGCATGACCACATCCATTCCATCTTGAACACACCATCACACCACCCGCCAACATGGCCTTCTTCTTCCGCCGCATCCACTGCCACTTCTGCGGCACGCGATCACCATACAGCAAGTCGTCCGGCATCTCCGACTAACAATGCGCATCATGCGAAGCAGTAAACTACCTCGACAGCAAAGGTAGAATAATAGATACCCCGGCCGCCGTCTTCGCCCAAGCACAAAACAGCATACGAGAACATAGCCCGCCCTTCGAGACCTTCACAGAAGAGCTGCCCGAGAATCTTGGCCACCAGCAGAACCAGGTGTTCTGCAAAACATGCGTCAACAACCAGCGCATGTATATGGAAGCACTCGGCAATGACCTGCCAGACGATGACGACCCACGGTACCACGAATATGAGGCTGCGGAGGGGCAGTTCAAGGAAGAGTTGGAGAAGAGCTATCCGCAGGTAAGCAAGCGATGCGCGCCGCTGGCACAGGGGAAGATGTACCGGGCGGACTATTATGCGGGCACGCAGAACATGAACAAAATGGCTGAGCAGACTATGCGACGAGGCCTACGAAGCGCTCGAGGAACGCGGGACGACTGGTCAAAGTGGAGTATGCGATTGATATTGGGCATGATCAGTACAGTGGTCTACGCAAGTCTATGGCCGCAGGTGGCATGGCACATATATAGCATGTTTGCGACAAGCGGAACGGGTGCAACCCAGGAATTGGACGAAGATGCTGGCCTGGCTTTCGACCAGACGCCCCGCGACTGCGTCCGCTTCTCGTTACGCCTGAACTTCAGTCAAGAGTGTCACCAGATGCTTGGATCGTACATACCACGAGCGCTACTCGCATCTCTGCTCCTGACCTGGTACAACCCCGTTTTGAAAGCCTGGTTTCACCATACATTCCTCTACGAACAGATCACGGGCCAGACCGAATACTTCCGCCTGCAAGCATTCACGATTGTTATTCGAGCCATCGCCTGGTACAAGCTCTCCGACACGACGGTCGTCCAGAGCCTCACCACACAGCAGCTGCTGGCCGCACATGGGTTCGTTGCGATCTTTATGCTCGGTCTTCAGTGGCTCAGCAACCGCACCATCAAATGGATGAGGTTCCGCATAAAACAGAAGATGACGCCGAAGCCAGAAGTACGTGAGATACTTGGCGCCTATGCCGGCCCTGAGAACGAGGAGTACAACCGCCAGGCTTCTTCGATACCGCCGAGCCAGCTTTTCGCCAGAGATCGCATTGACCGCTTGACGCCATTTCCGATCGCGAACCTCGCATCGAGGCAACCACCACGAAGCCAACAATCTGCCGCGTCAATACCATCACCACCGCGGTCCGATGAGACAGATGACGAGCGCGATTCAATGGAGTTGGACAACGAGCCGGTCTCATCCTGGTCGCGAATGCCCGGCGCCAGATTCGATCGCACGTATCGCCCAAAGATCGCGCAAAAGCGGACGACACTCGATGCGAGGAGCCTGCACAATCACGGCAACACCCAGCCCGCTAGCTGGTCCAGCATGCGTGAAGAGATATACGGATTACAAGATAACATCCGAGCCACAATTGAGCGGCAGCGTCAGGAAGCGGCCGAGAAAGCCAAGCTGATGTTTCAGCCCCCAGTCCAGCAGAGTCCGTTCGGTGGCCAACTGCCACCCGCGCCAATGAGTATGGAGAGGCGGCTACGGAATCCGGTATCTCAGCTAGCTTTCAAGGAGACACCGGCCAGCAAGCAGCAGAAGTTCATGCAGCAGATGCGCAACAGTATTGAGCAGGGGAAGACGTCTACGAGGGGCCAGGATGTCAAGAAGCAGACTGCCCAGCACGCTCTACCAAGCAACGAAGAAGACGATGACTTCTCGCCGTCAAGACCAGGACTCGTGGTGGGCTGGAGCTAAGGCAGAGCACGTGGACATTACCCGCCGATACGGCGACGGCGACGGGCTTGGAAGACTTGTTCGGAGGCAACAGTTTCCGCATTGTGGATGAGCCGGCTATCACGTTGCCGGTATCACAGAGAAAGGAGGGAAACAAGATGCTCAAGCTGGTCTTGGGTATCGCGATTCCGGTCGCTGTGATGGCCGTGAGTTGGAATGTGGAGATGGTGAGGAAGGCGATGTGTTTTTGGCTTATTGATGCTGTTGAGAAGATGGGGTACTGAATTGATCTTGACTGGTGCATTGCGAATGACTTAGCAGGGAGTTAGTTGGTTGGGCTAGGGATCGGTCGACTCTTGTCAAGAGCGTTATGACAGGAATGAAAAGATGGCGCTTGGGCGATGGGACAGGACGATCGCAGTGAATTGCGTGCGGTATTGTGCTTCAGATGATACCCTTCTGCATCTGCATAGCGAGGGATTCGCAGAATGGCTGAATAGTACAAATTGAATTCTAGTTGATCCTCAAGGCCCTCGTGCCTTGTCTTCACATCAGAGCACCTTGGCTTACGATCATCGTATGCCGTGCAATTAGAGCTGTCGATAAGCTCAATGCAAGGCGAGATCTCGTGCGGATGGAGTGAGGGAGATCTGTCTGTGGCGTCATTGAAGACAGCTCCTTCCACTACTTCATGCCACATCGTCACCTACATATACATGTTTGCCATTGCTAGCAGGCCTCACGAAGTAGGGCACTTCGCCGGTTCCTATGTCTCATTGACCTTTCTCTTTCAACCAATTTTTAACTAACATTACAGACCTCAGGCATGGAGCTGACCTCCGATCTATGGCAGAGGGTATGGACATACATCACAATGGAAGAGCCCCGTGCAGGCCTTCATTCCATACCCGGGACGAAGCCGGTGACCATCGAGGCACTGCTTCTACCTCCTGTGATGTATTACATCGCATTGCTCTTCCTGCCACACTCTACCACCGCAAGCAGTGGATACCACTCTCCTCAAGCTACTACGGTCTGCGTTGGCCATCATAGCTAGCGTGCTGTTCTTTCGGTTACCTCTAGCCTAGCCAATATAAGGCCTCGGATTCAACTGAATCCCAGCCGTAAGTAGCTAGCGCGGGGTGTTACGAGCTACAATTTCAGTAGGATCCGGAAGATTTTTGAAGTAGGATCTACGCTTACCGCCGGTTCGGTAAGGTATATAATAAATCTATACAGTATATATAGTACCGATCTAGACTATCTTAGCAATTTAAAGCTTATATCTATACTATAAAGATAAGGGATTAGGGTTGTTTTAGTTACTTTATACTATAGCTACGTACGGGGAAGTCGTATTTACGACTAACGTATAATATAATACTATACGCTAGTAGACCTATAATAGCGATATAAATACGATCTAATATAGAAAGAAAATTACTATAGAAAATACGAGAGAGTTTATTAAGTACGAGAAAGCGTTCTATATTCTAATTTATACTTATAAGTACTATTAGTATATAGTCCGTAATCTTAAGAACTATTTACGACTATATTATAAAGGTAGTAGAAAGAATAGAGAGGATATAATTATATTATTCCGTAAACGTCGGCTACGCTATTTATCTTCTATACCGCTACTAGCTCTATTAGGTAAGCTACTTACTATACTTAGAAAGCTAAAGAAAGCGTTTATCTATAATAAGCTAGAGTACTAAGAAATTAGCGTTAGTAGTAATAAGATCTATAAGTATTATAATATAGTATATAAGTAGAGGTTATTAAAGGCTCGCGATTAGTATTAGTATCTAGTCTAGATATAGACATTCTTTTCTATAGTAGGGTTATAGCGTTATTTTACCGTTAATTATAAGGAGAGTAAGGAGTAGAATAATATAGAAAATTATAAGTAGAGTAAAAGAGGAGTAGCGACTACTTCGACTTTACTTTAAATCTCTAGTATACTTTAAGAATAGGATTAAGTACTTGAAAAATAGAAGCTAGTATAGGAGAAGGCTAATTCTAAGCTAGTAAAAACAGATTATACTAGCTAGTTCTTACGTACTTACTAGCTAGAGTATCTAGTAGATTATAATCTATAGTATCTTAGTTACGCGACTTAACTACTAGATTATAATAAAACGGAGCTTTAGTAGATTATATAATTAGTAGTATAGCTATCAAAGCGATTAGTAAGTAGGTTAGCAACTCTCGATAATAAAATCCAACGTTAGCTATAAAGTATAAAGCTATATAAGCTAGATATATAGCCGTTATCGAGGCTATAAAATACTAAGAGTTAAGTAACGTACGCCTAATATATATAGTAGTTAGTATATTATAGTATAAGGGTATATAAAATTAGAAGAGTTAAGAGGGTAAGGAAAGATAGAGTTAGATTAGAAGTTAGAGTAAAGATAAAAATAGAAGTAGGAGCGAGTCTAATAAGAAAAGTAAAGAGAGTAGTAACGACGATAAGGACGATAATACTATAAAAGATTTTTTTAGTAATACGAAACGACTTTTCCTATAGTAAGATAATATTAAAGAATTTTTAAAAAATATTTAGAAGTTAATTAAGTATATAGGTAGTAAGGAATAGTAGTTATAAGTAATTTCGAATTTCTTTTAAGGGTTAATATTTTAGAAAGTTTATAGAAAAATATTTAATAGTACGCTTATATATTTTCTTATAGTACTTAGTATTAATAAAGATACGAATCGCTTATAAGAAGGTAATAATTTTTCGTATATATTAGTAGAAGTAGTTTATTACTTAAGAGTATTTACTATCGAAATATTACTACTATTAGTAGAAAGGAATAAGTAGACTATAGATAACGACTAGCGATTTCTTTAATAGTAGTAGGAATATCTTATAGATAGCTTGTTTAGTCTAATAAGTAAGATACTTAGTCTCTTAGCTTATAGGAAATATATCGCTTTAAATTACGGTAACGCTAGTATAGTACTATAGTTAAGAGATAGTAAGGAAATAGCGATTTAAGAGATACTAATCTAACTTATATAGTTTTAAAAAATAGTTTAGGATATAGTTAGTAAGGTAAAGGATATACTATAGAGAAAGCTTATATAGATAAAAGATCGAGAGTAGGTAGAAATCCTACTTAATATATTAACGAATAATATAACGTTTATAAAGCGTAGTATCTCGTTTACTAATAATAGGAAGAACGGTCTTAAGGATAAGCGGAAGTAGATATTAACTTAGGCGTTCGATATAGTAGCTAGAAAAAGGATATACTACCGCGGTAAGTAGGTAATATAATATATACGTATATATCTACGTAAGGTCGATTAATTTGTTACGATCCTATAAGTAGTATTACGTAAGTACTTCTTTGAAGAGTAGGTAGTAGTAGGTGTTTAGGTAAGATAACTCGAATGTACTATAAATAGTTATAGACCTTTTAGTAAGATTATAATATAAGTTAAACATAAGTATATCGAAGACATCCTTAGTTCCTATATACCTAAGTAATTGTAAGTTGCTCTGTAGTGCTCCCTTGCTCTACCTTACGGAGTAAGTACAGAGTATAGAGCAAAACTAGCTACTCTATCGTCTCGGCTAAGGCCGTAAGACGGAGTAGTCCTTATTCTACCCTAAACCCGCGTATTCTATATTATACTCGTAACACTATCCCCCTTCTAGTTTAGCTCGTCCCGAGCTACATAGCTACGTTTCCCTTATCTCGTTATTCGTTATTTGTATATCTTCTTACGATACCTAAAGAGTCGAACCCTTCTAGTACCGTCCGTCGAAAACGCCTAGCCGAATTTATTGCCTCTAAGGGAGAAGTAATAGTCCGAAAATATAGTACCTATATACGTTATTACCGGGTATATCGGGTTCATTTGCGCTCTAGTAAATGTAGTAAGTGTCTAAGTCGCAACTAAAGGTACGACGTCCGGATTACTTAGTTAGAGTTTTCGCGTCTTCGCTCCGAGAAAGAGAAGCTCGATTAGGGAATAAAGGACGCTCGATCGACGTAAGATTCCTTGTTTCTAGAACTAGAGAAGTTGTAGACGGCGCTACGTACTACTCGGGCCCGCGAGGAACGTTTACGATAATAGCGCGATCTGTTAGACTATCGCGCCGCGGAGGCGATTACCGTCGAAGACCGTAGTATCCGGGAATAGGAGGCTAAGGAGGTAGCTACTAATTCCCTATTATTTAAGGATCCTTCGGAAGGCCTCGCCCTAAACCTAGACCCTTACGTATAGAGTGCCCTAGAAGGGTATCTAGATTCCTTCTAGGATTTCCCTCTAGTTCCGGAGACTACTAAATCTCCGCCTAAGATCGTAGCTAGTAGTTCTAGTTAAG
>JAABUL010001743.1_pt1 | contig 39533 bp, 49 predicted proteins | sample 5559151 | NCBI WGS metagenome assembly JAABUL01 (sample SAMN10711876, study PRJNA513368) | rock metagenome | isolation source: Antarctica rocks | place: Antarctica: Victoria Land, Pudding Butte sud | reverse complement strand
TGGAGTCGACGGCGCCCCATCGGTCATCGGTGGCGTGGACCACGTTGGCGATCACACAATGGGTGTGTAGCAGCGGGTCCCCGCAGTCGGCGCCGTGGGCCGGTCGGGCGTCGCGGTGGCGGAACGCCGCGGCGATGAACCCGTCCGTTGCCATCCGCTCACCCAACCCCGGCATGGCCGCGGCGGGCGTGCGCGGCGACCGTCTCCAGGTAGCGGACCGCCTCCCGGGCGGCGTGGTCGTGGGCGGCGATCACCTGGGCCTGCGTGCCGGTGTCGCCGAGGGCCCACAGGACCGATACGGACTTGGGGGCTCGCAGGACGGCGTCAATGCCGGCGTCGCGGTCGTCGTACTTCTCCCCGGTCGCCTTGTTCGTCCGCATGACCGGCCTTGTCCGCGCGGTCCCGTCCGGCGTCTTCCCGTCGAGGAGGAGCTGACGGAAGGCGCCCGGGTCTATCTCCCCGGCCAGGCCTAGGGCGGCGGCGCCGGTCCCCACCCAGGCGCCCGCCGCCTCACGGTTGCCCATGTAGTAGTCGGCGATCGCCTCCCGGGTCATCTCCGGGCCGCACCCTTGGGACCGGGCGAGGTAGTACTCGACGGCGCCGGTGTTGGCCTTGATCGGGGCCATGCGCAGCATCGGTCAGACGTCCTCGGCGTCGGCCGTCGGGACGGTGAGGACGGGCTGGCCGTACAGGTGCGCCAGCGGCTTACGGTCGGCGCGGCGCAGGGTGAGCCTGGCAGCCGGGGTCGAGCCATACACGAGGAGCCCCTGCCCGAGAGGTAGCTGGCGGAGCTGGTCCGCCGGCGCTAGGCGCTGCTGCTGTGTGCTCGTCGACGTCGACTGCCCCCCGCCGGCCTGGTGGGTGACTGACGTCCGGTCGACGTCGGTGTCGCCGAGGAGCCGGGACAGGTAGTCCAGCGTCCCGAGGTCGGCGATCCCGGCCAGGGCCACCCGCCCGCGGTGGTTGTTCGCAACCGTGGCGGCCTGCCGGCCGTACCGGTCCGTCACTTGGGCCATGTCCTGCCAGCAGGACACGACCTGAATGCCCTGCTCGCGGCCCGTCGAGGCGATCCCGGGGAGGTCACGCAGCGGTGCGGTATTCCCGGCCTCGTCGAGCAGTAGCAGCAGCCCCGGGGTGACGGTGCGGCCGGCCTGGGCCCGGTCCTGGGCCTCCCGGACCACCGACATGACGAGGGCCTCGAACAGTGGGCGGAGCCGGTCCTGGGCGTGCGCCGGGGCGACCAGGTACAGCGTCCCCGAGCTGTCGAGCAGACCGGCCGGGGTGATCTCGCATGACGAGGCGGACTCGGCGACCTGCGGGTCGGTGTAGACGTCAAGAATGGTCTCCGCGGTGGCATAGACGGAGCCGCCGGTTTCGGTGGGCCGGCCACATGAAGCGGTGAATGCGTTCAGCGCTTCTTGCACATTCTCCCGTAGAAGAATGTCTTTCACTTCAACGGTGTTCTTTGTGTCCACCCAGCGCACGACGTCGGCCATCGAGCCCGACGATGCGCCGGCGGCGAACAGCAGCGGCGCGAGGAGCTTGCGGGCCAGCGGCGTCCAGAATCGGGCATGGTCCCCGTGGCCCGCCTCACCGGCGGCGGCGACCAGCCAGCCGGCCATCTGACTAGCGCCGGTCCAGGTGCCGCAGCCGATTAGCGGGGTCCAGGTGGAGCAGCGCCGGCCGGTCGAGCCGGTCGGGTCGTACACGAACACAGGGCCAATACCGGCCCGCTGACCCTCGGTGTGAGCCAGCACGCCCGCCTTGACCGTGGTCACTACCGCCGGGCCCGGCCACTCCAACAGCGCCGGCTCGACGACCGACAGCGTCTTACCGGAGCCGGTCGGCCCGAACACGATCAGGGAATGTTGCGGTTCGGCGGCGAGGAGCTGCCGGCCCGCCGTGCCCAGGGTGATCCGCCCCGGGACGGGGGCTGGGACGGCCAGGGGCCGCAGGTCCCGGCGGGTGGCCCACCGGGCTCGGGTGGCCGGCTTACGCCGGCCCCAGCCGATCAGCAGCAGCACCGGCACGGCAAAGGCCAGGACGAGGACCGCTTGCCAGGTCGGCAGCGTTTGCAGGCCGGTCATCCCATCGCCCCGTCTGTGTCGACGACGGGCAGCAGCGCGGCGGGGACCCGATGCCGGACGGGGGTCGGCGGCCGGCGGCCGACCCGCCACAGGGCGCAGCCCCGGCCCAGCCGGGTGACCAGCTCGGCCTCACGGTCAGACAGGCCGGCCACCCCGACCAGTGCCGCGGCCTCGGACGGCTCCTGACCGAACAGCACCTTTGTCTCTGAGTCGTTGGCCAGGCCGTGCGCTATCGCCCGCTCACGTGAGCCGGCCGGGCCGACCGCGTCGAGGTCACTGAGCCGGTGCAGGACCAGCACGCCGGCGACCCCGCGGGCCCGGGCCAGCTTGAACGCGGCCTGAGCTGCCGTAGCCGTCCCCGGGTCGGCCAGCACTCGCCACGCCTCGTCAGCGACCAGCAGGCCGTTACCGCCGGTCGGCCGTTCCGCGGCCCAGCGCATCGCGGCGGCCAGCATCACCCGCACCGCCCGGTCGTCGCCGACCTCGGACAGGTCCAGGACGAGGAGCCGACCGGACAGCAGCTCCGGGCTGGTGGGCCCGTCGATCACGCCGGGCAGGGCCGTGGTGACCAGGTGCCGCACGGCCAGGGCGACCGGGCGGGTGGCGTCACGGAGGGCGGCCAGCGCCCCCTGCCCCTGAAAGCCCAGCGCCCGCGCCTGGGCCGGCTTCGGGTGCAGCAGCGCCTCAGCGACCGTGCCCAGGTGAACCGGGCCCGCCGTCTGCTCGGCGACGGCCAGCGCGGCGGTGCAGCCGGCCTCCTCGACCGGCAGCAGCTGCCGCCCCAGCGCGGACAGGGCGATCCCGGCGAGCACTTGGCGGCGGTCGGCCGGTTCGACGTCGAGGAGGTTGAGCCGGACACCGCCACCAGGGCGCAGCCGGATCGTCGGATAGCCGAGGAAGTCCGCCAGCGACCCGTACTCACTCTTGACGTCGAGGACGGTCGCCGAGCCGCCGTGCAACCCGACGACGTAGGCCACGAGCACCTTGATCAGTGAGGACTTCGCCCGGCCGACCATCCCAGCTAGGAGCAGGTTAGGCCCGGTCACGTCCCCGGCGGCGTAGGCCGATTGTGGGCTGTAGCACCAGGCGGAGCCGTCTGCCATCGAATCGCCCAGGTAGGGGCCCGTGGCGTTCCCGCCGGCGGACAACCAGGGCCAGACGCCGGCGAGCTGCGCCGACGTTGTTTCGTGCGGGGGCAGGGTCAACGTCACTTCGACACCTTTCGGGCCAGCGGGAGGACAGCGGCCAGCGCCGCCCCCTGCCGGCCGTACAGGACGCGGAGGCGGAGCCGGGCCTTCGCACCGGCGGCGATCACTTCGGCGGTGGCGTCGGCCAACGTGGCCTTGTCCGGCGCCGAGATGGCGACCAGGGCCACATACCGGATCAGGGCGTGCCCGCCGGTCAGCTCCGCCTCCCGGGCCTGCGACGCGTCCAGGGCCCGACGCCGGGCAGCGGACAGCCGCACCCCATGCCGGGCCAACAGCTCAGCGTCGGCCTCGGCCCCGCCGGCCTGCCGCTCCGCAGTCGACACCGCGGCGTCGGCGGGGACGGGGCGGGCGATCAGGGTGACGATCCGTGGGGCTCGGCAGCCCAGCAGCAGCGGGGCCAGAAAGTCAGCTGCGACCGGGACCCGCGGCATGTCTTCAACCCAAAGGACGCGGAACAGCGAGCCGTCGACCCGCACGCAATCCCACTCGTCGGCGAAACCGATCACCGGCAGGTCAGGCGACGGGACACCGAACAGGTCCAGGTGCGACACGACCCGATCCCGGGCGGCCCCGGTGATGGGGGTGGCTTTCACCCCGGCGTCGCCGAGCTGCACGGCCAGGCGCTCAACCTCCCGGGCGACCAGCGGCCCCAGCCCACCGGCGAGGCGCTTGGCGTAGGTGGTTTCCCGGCCGTTGCGGAGCCGCACGGCGAGGGTGTGAGTGTGGTGCTGTCCGACCGGGCCGGCCTCGGCGAGCAGGGCCGCATACGAGGCGGCCAGGGCCGGGTGAGCCGTGGTGTCGGTGTTGTGCGCGGCCCACGAGTCCAGCGCGTCGGCGTCGGCCGGGCTCACCCGGACAGTCCAGGACGCGGCCTCGACCAGGCCGCCCGCCTCGGCCAGCCCGGCCAGGGTCGCGGCGAAACCGGACGTGGCCGCGGTCCGGGTGTGGGAGCTGGCGAGGGTGAACGCCGCCGGGGCAGTCACGTCGAGCAGCCCGACCGGCGCCCCATCCCACAGGTACGGGGTCAGCTCGCCACCCCGGGATGCCACGTTGCCCAACGCCTTCGGCCAGGCCGACCGACGCTCTGCGTCACTTGACGCAGAGGGTCCGGGGTGGACCCAGCGGCGCTGACCCCTCGCCCGCTGCCACAGGACCGGCAGCCATTCGGGGAGGGCCAGGCCGGCGTGCCGGGTGAACGTCAGCAGACCGCCCAGCGCCCCCACTCCGACTGCCAGCGGCAGGCCAACAATCCCGCCCACCACGTTGAGGACGGCGACGGCGACGAACGCGGCGACCAGCAGCACCGCTATCTGCGGCGGCGACATTCCCGCATACCCGCGCTTGGCCCTAGGCCCGTACTCGTAGCGTGTCTCTGCGGTGGTCATCACAGCACTGCCGCGATGGTGCCGGCGGTCTGCGCGGCCTTCAACGCTTGCGGAGCGCCCGAGGCGTGCGCAATCTCAGACCGGCCCATCGCCGGCGCCCCGCCGGGTGCGTGACGCAGCAGCGCCATCGGCGCCAGCCCCACCAGCAGCAGGACCATCGCCGCGGCCAACGTGACGCCGAACCCACCACCGGCAAGGTGCGCGTGCGCCAGCACCGCCAGCCCGACCGCCGCGCCGGTGACAAGCACCAGCTTGGACAGCAGGGCGACGGCCAGTAGTTTGCCCACCGTCCGGCCCCAGCCGGACGCGCCGGACCAGATCATCCCGGCCATGCCCAGCGGAATGAACGCGGTTACCAGAACGATCGCGGCGTCCCGGGCAACCATGTCCGCAAAAAAGAGCAGCCCGCCGACGATCAGCGCCATCGCCCCGAGCAGCGCAATCCCCAACGGATCACCGCTCGACGCGGTCGCCACCCCGAGGACCTTCCCGGCGTCCTTACCGGCCGTCGCGCCGATCCCCGCGCAGGCCACGTCCACCGCAACAGCGGCGACGCCGACTAGCGCCGGAGCGGCCGCTGACACGATCCCCCACACGGCCGCAAACCCCAGGGCCCGGGACAGTGACCGGCCATCCCCACGCAGACCACCCACAGCGGCGGCGACGACCAAGAACAGCAAGGCGACCCCGGACGACACGATCGTGATGCGCGAGTAGATGTTGCCAAACCACGCCCCATCCAGGCGGGGGGTCGTCGTAGCCGCGATCAGCGGCAGCAGCTGGCCGATCAGCCACCCGGCCGCGTCGGTGAACAGATGGACGAACGGGCCGAAGATCAGACTGCCAATCCCGATCACGCGGCGCCCCCACGTTGGAACGGGACCACCCGAGGATCGGCCGGGACTGGTGCCGATGCCTTGCGGGGGCGCCGCGACGGTTCGGCGAGGACCACCGCCCACGCCATGAGCCACGGAAAGGCCAGCACCGCGGCGACGTTGTAGAACAGGACTAGGGCCAGGCGGGGATGCCGCCGGACCACGGCCACCAGCGACGGCGACCAGTAGACGGCGAACAGCAGCAAGGTGAACAGGGCGGCCAGCAGGCGGAGCCCGACCTGACCGAACGTCTCCGGCGGAGCGGCGGTCAGCACTTGACGCCACCCCCCAGGGTCATCGCGAACGCGATCAAGCCACCGCCGGCGGCGATCAGCGCCGCCCCGCCCAGGGCCCAGATGACGGCCTGCTTAGCTCCCGCCTCCATACCTGACCGGCCGGTGCGGTGCGCGAACGCCAAGGTGCCCGAGGCGACCAGCAGGCCCAGCAGGCAGGCCGCGATCCCATAAAACGCCACGTATCCCACGAGCTGCTGAAGCTGCGCAGCGCCAGGAGCGCCAGCGGCGTTCGGGGTGGACTTGATCTGGCAGGCCGCCAGGGTGCGAGCGCCGATGAAGATCACGGGTTTTCCCTTCCGAGCGGCCGGGCCGGGGGCTCCGGGGGCCCGCGTGACGGCCCGACCACTCTTCAGGGCACGGTAGGCGCATGTACGCGTATTCGCAACGATTCACTGTGATACACATAGCGGGCGCCTGTGCGCAGGAGATTCGCAATGATTCACAGGTAGGAGGGTCCGTGTGCGCCAAGATGCGGTCGCAACGGCTAATCTGGGTCTGGACATGGCCGGAGGCGACGACACAGACGGGTTGTGGCTCACCCCACCCCAAGTGGCCGCGATCTTGCACGTCAGCGTCGAGACGGTTCGCCGGCTCGCCCGAGAGGGCCAGCTCCCCCACATCAAGCTCGGCGGGTCACTGCGTTTCAAGCGCTCGACCATCGAGAACCTGGACCAGCTACCCAACTCCTAGCCACCGGCCGTGAAGGCCATCCTGGCCGGGGTCGCGAGCATCGTCGTGCTGCCCGCCGTGGCCGTGATGGGGCTCGGCGCGATGCTTTCCGCCAGCGGCAGCACAGTCCCGACCGGATGCCCCAGCGCCTCACCCAGCGCCACCCCGAGCACCCTGAGCAGCCCGCCCGGCCCGGGCGCCAGCGCCAGCCCGGACCCGTGCGCGGGGATCGCTGGCTACGTCAATCCCCTGCCCGACCCGCAATGGGGGACCGCCCGGACCGACCAGGGCGTCGACTTCATTCCCACCGTCCCGCTGCCGGTCCTGGCGATCGGCGACGGGATCGTCACCTACTCATCGACGTCGTGCGGCTGGCCAGGCGGGGCGTTCATCGCCTACCAGCTCACCAACGGATCGCACGCCGGGCTGTACGTGTTCGTCGCCGAACACCTGACCGACCTGCTACCGGTCGGCACGGTCCTACACGCCGGCGACCCAGTCGCGGTCGGCTGGCCCGGCTACCCCTGGATCGAAACCGGCTGGGCCACCCCGCACGGGGACAGCCCCGCCGTCCCCTACAACGGACTCCCAGACGGGACACCCACCGCCGGCGGGCTCGCCTTCGCCCGGTTCCTCAACGAGCTGGGACGCACCACCGCGCAGGACCCCGGACCCGGCCCCGACCGGCCATAGCAGACCTGAGCAGGACCGGCTCTGCCGAGGGCAAGGTCATCCTGACCGCGACCGCACGGCCGCCGCGGTCAGCCGGGCACTCACGCCGTGTTCGCTGCCCTGCCGCCGTCGCTGCGACGAACGTTGACGTGGGACCAGGGCAAGGAGATGAGCTGTCACCTCGACCTCACCGAAGCCCTCGACATTCCGGTCTACTTCTGCCAGAAGTCCAGCCCCTGGCAGCGCGGCAGCAACGAGAACATGAATGGGCTGCTGCGCGGCTACTTCCCGAAGGGCACCGACCTATGGGCCCACACGGCCGACCACCTCGCCGCAGTCGCGCTCGAACTCAATGAGCGTCCCCGCAAGACGCTCGGGTGGGCGACACCCGCCGCCATCTTCGATCGCCACGTCGCCCCTGGCCTTGAGTGACGGGAACGCGCGAACCTGAGACGGCGTATCGGTTCACGCCGACGTTGGCGACGTGGGCGACGGCGCATGATGCGCAGGTGGACCCTCGGTCGCTTGTATTCGATGTGGAAGATGAGATCTGCGGGTGGGGGCGGCTGGTCCGCACTCCCGACGGCGACTGGTTCGATCCTCCACTCCCCATCCGGCTGATCCGCTACGGACCAGAGGGTCCGCCCCCACCGCGCCGGTCAAACCACGGGATACCAGTCGAGCGAGCCGACTTCGACGCTGTCGAGCGTCGCTACGAACGTGACGGGGCAATCGAGGGCTACGGCAAGATCTACGGGGTGTGGTTTGGCAACCGCATCAGCCTTTATCGACAGACCAATGAGAGGCCCGAGATCAGTTACCCGCCCTGGTCCGATCCGCCATGCGAGCCCCCTCCCGGGGGTTGGCCACGCAACATGAACGGCCCCCATCTCGAAAACCTCGATTTTGATCTCGGCGACCTCGTAGACAGCGGCGCCGCTATCACATCGGTTGTCTTTCGACCGAGCGACGACCAGGCCGTCCTGGTCGTCGCAGCCTCTGACATCCCCGCCGTAGAAGCGCTACTGCGCCCTCAACTGCCCGATCGACTGTGCGTCGTGCCGAGCCGCTGGACCCGAACGCAACTGGACGAGGCCCACGAGCACCTGAATGCGATGTGGGCGGACTGGGGCATCTATGAATGCGGGACGAGCTGCGACGAGCAGGCTCAGGCCACGGTCACGGCGAAGCTCATGCGAGTCACCGACGAGATCGCCGACTGGGCCGCCACGCAGCCCGACGGACTGATCGCACTCCAGGCTTGCCTGGAGCCTGTTCGCGTCGACGGGCGGTAGCGAACCGGCGCCGGACACGCCGCTTTGTAGTGTGATCAGAAGCGAGCCTTCGTCCCCACTATCGTCCGTCAATCTGTTGGCGTGTTGCGACGACCGCTGGAATCCGCCCATAGCTACTTGGCCCCACCCAAGCCAGCAGCCGGCGTAGCCCCGGCCCGCCATGGCCTCGCGTCCGAGCCGACGGCGACTGCGCGACTTGCGTGGGTCAGAGCATCAGCCGGACCTGCTGGTGTCTACTGGTTAAGCTTCGTGCCCGAAATGGGCTTTCATACGTCGCCGTGACTTACGGGCTGAACCGCGAGTGGTCGGGACCGTCCTCCACCATGGGGTCGCATGGCACACTTCGCCGTGCCCACCCTGCAGATCCGGCTTCCGCTGGCTGTCCGCATCTACGTGGTCCTGTTCACGGTCGTTTGGTGCGGGCTGCTCGCCAGTGTGGTGGTCCGCCTTTTCAGCCGCGGGTCCCCGACGGCGCTGATCGGCTTGGCGATGCTGGCCCTTGGAGCCTTCCTCGGCTACCGCCTCTGCAGGCTTGGGGTGCACGCTGAGCAAGACCTGCTCGTCGTCCGAAACAACTTGAGGACCCTCCGGCTAACCCGCACGGACATCGCGGGCTGCCGAAAGGGTGGGACCCGCGGCGGCTTCCCCGGTAGCCAGGCGGTGCAGTTGCTACTCCACGATCAGGCGCTGGTACCTCTGGACGTGACGGCAGCGCCGCTACCCCTACCCTGGAGCCGCGCTCGGCTCCAGCAACAACTCGAACAATTACAAGCGTGGCACTCGTGTCACGCGGATTAGCAGTCATCGCTCCATTACCCGTGGTCCGCCTGAAGCAGCGGCATCGCGGACCACGGGTAGGTGCCGCTATCCGCCCGCAAGCCTACGGGCATACACAGTTGCGGTCACCCGGCGGCCAAGCCATTCGCGAGGCCGCCGTACGTCGTGAACAGGCCGACCACGAACGTCAGGGATGCGTCCGGGTCAGCGTTGAAGTGCGCCGCTAAATAGGCGTCATACGACCAACACAGGGATACCCCCGGGCTACGGCGTGCCGTCAGACAGGCAGCGGCAGCGCACGGCCCCGCCGGACCGGCCGCGACCGCACGGTCAAACACCGCATCGCTGTCGACCGACGCATCGAGGTGGCCCTCCAACGCGGTCACGCACGCCTCGCGGTCGCAGTCGAGCACCAGGGGCAACATGCCGCGAGCCACCCGCACGGCCAGGGCGACATCGACGTCCCGGTCGACGCAGAACCGGTCGTCGAACGCCCATAACAGGACGTCGCGCAGCGCCGGGCTTACCACCCGCGTGTCGGCCGGGGGGACGAAGGATGAAGTCATCGAGAGTCTTGCCCTTTCTACGCTGAAGCGGCGGAGATCCACGCCCCGATTGGGGGTGCCGTCAGGAGGTCGGAGCGTGACGTTGGCGTTGGGGTGCGCGGCGGACGGGCAGAGTCGGTCTGCCGCAGTCGCCGCGGCCCGGTGCGTCAAGGTTCCGGAATCGTCGAGTCTGCCGACCGCCTGGCCTTGCGACCGGGCCCTCGCGCGACTGCCTTGGGGGTAGATCCGTGGACATGTTCAGTCCTTTGTCGAGTGCCGAGGGCTCGGTCGGCAACGGCGGTTCCTGAGGAGGCCGACTGACCTTCAGGTTTGGCGCGTGGCTCATGCAGCCGTATGTCGCTGATCGCGGCTGGCCGTGCCTCGGAACAAGAGGGCGATCCGGTCACTGGTCTCGGCCGATAACGGGGGAGCCGCGGCCACCAGTGCGGCGACGTAGGTGGCCAACTCAGCCGCGTATCTTCGCGTCGTGTCCGGGGCGGCGTTCCGAACCCCGATGGTCATGCGCTGGCGCCAGATCGTAGGGTCTGCCGGGCTGGCTCGACCCACCGAATGGCCCGGCCGCGGGCGTACGGCAGCAGTCTCCCGAGCCGCAAGGCGGCCGAGTCCTCCGGGCGGGGGGGCCAAGACATGGTCATCTTCACGGACTCTTCTAGGAACGCCGCAACTTCGTCGATGTCCAGGTACTCGTTCATCCGTCCCCTTTCAGCCCTCCGGCGCGACGTAGTGGATCTGCCATCTGAGGCCAGGCTCCGCCGGTCGCCGGCGCGTCTCAACCGCCGGACCGGACATCTGTGGACGTCCCCCTGGCGTCCCCGGTCGACAGCAACCTGGACAGGCGCCGAGCTGGCGCCGACACTGGGGCGCGTTGCAACCAAGGACGGGGTGCTCATGGCGAACGAGCGGCTGAGGAGCGCGATCGCCGAGCGGGGGTTGACCTCGGCTCGGCTGGCCGAACGGGTGCGGGTCGACCCGAAGACGGTCGACCGGTGGATCGCGACCGGCCGTACGCCCTACCGCAGCACGGCAGCGGAAGTCGCCCAAATACTCGGCCGGGATGCCGGTTGGCTGTGGCCCGAGACGGTGGCCTCGGCGGAGTCCGAGCTGGTGGAGTTTTACCCGCACCGGGCCGTGGTCCCGCGCTCCGTCTGGTCGAGCCTGCTCGTCAACGCCCACGAGCGCATTGACATCCTGTGCTTTGCCGGCCTCTTCTTTGTCGAGGAGAATCCGGGTCTGGACGAGACGTTAGCCGCGAGAGCAGCCGCCGGCGCGCAGATCCGCGTCCTACTGGGCGACCCCGACTCGTCGGCGGTCCGCGCTCGCGGCGAGGAGGAAGGAATCGGGGAGGCGCTGGCGGCCAAGGTGCGCAACGTGCTGGTCTACCTCGGGCCGTTGGCCCCGGTCGAAGGGATCGACGTCCGGCTGCATGCGACCACGCTGTACGCGACGGTTTACCGCTTCGACGACGACATGCTCGTGAACACTCACACCTACGGTGCTCCCGCCTACATGTCGCCGGTATTGCATCTGCGCTGTCGGCCGTCGAGTTCACTGTTCGGGACGTACGAGCGGAGCTTCGAGCGGGTGTGGCAGTCGTCTCAGCCGTATGAGATCGGATCGGCGTGAGCCGCGTCGAGCACTACTACGACGACAACGCTCCGGCAGCGAACTCGATCGTCGTCGCCGTCACGGCGGTGGCGCCGAACGAGAAGGGCGAGCTCCTGCTGCAGCGTCGGACCGACAACGGACTCTGGGCGCTGCCGGGTGGCGCGCAGGACCTGGGTGAGTCGATCACACAGACAGTGGTGCGGGAGGTCAAGGAGGAGACGGGCTTCGACGTCGAGGTCACCGGCGTCGTCGGCATCTACAGCAACCCGCGCCACGTCATCGAGTTCAGCGACGGCGAGATACGCCAGCAGTTCTCGATCTGCTTCCACGCCCGGGTTGTCGGCGGGTCGGCGGCGACGAGCAGCGAGTCCTCTGAGGTCGCCTTCGTGGCGCCGGAAGATCTAAGCGACTACGACATTCATCCGTCGATGCGGCTGCGAATCGACCACGCACTCACGCGCCGGGCCGAGCCCTACATCTGCTGAGGGCCGGCCAGCCGCAACGCCTCTATTCGCCGGTCGACCGCTTCAATGTGCTCGCGGTAGCGGTCCAGCGCACGCCTTGCCGGTGAGGCCTCGGCGTAGCGGCTGTGAATCTCCGCGATCCGCTCCTCCATGGTGAATTGCTCGCCGGCGGGTCCGACGTGCATGTCGCTGTAGAGCAGAACCTCGGCGAGGTCCTCAGGTGCAGGTGGGTACTCGGCGAGCGCGTCGCCAAGCCAGCGCTCACAGGCTTCAGCGTCGGCAGTGGTGTGGTGGGCGACAAGGCGGACAACCGTGTCGGGAAGGCCGAGCGCGTGCAGGTGCCGTGCGCCGTCGAGGGGATGGAATCCGGTGTCGGCCGCGGCTGGGGAGTAGCCAATATCGTGCAGGTAGGCTGCCGCGACCAACGGCCCCGCCACCATCCCGAACTCCGTGGCCACCTCCCCGGCCAGCTGGGCAACTCCAGCGGTGTGTTTCCAGCGGTCGGGTAGGCGGCTCAGCAGCCTCTGGGCGTACGCGGCTGACCAATCCACCAGGTCCCGGTTTTCAACCGGCCACTCGTGGTCCACGCCTGCGAGGCTACCCAACAGCGGTTCTCGCGGGCAGGTCGTAGGACAAGACGAGGCGGTCCCCAGCCATGACGGCAAACACCGCGTCGACAGTCGGCGCTCCCCCAGGCGTCACTGTGACCTCCATGTGATCCGCACGGACTCCGGGTTGAAGGTGCGCGCCCCGCGTCCTGGCGGGTGAAGCGTCACGTCGGTCAGGTAGCCGATCACAGCGCGCAGCCGGTCGAGGTCGCCGACGTACATAGCCTCGATCTCTTTCTCGACGTCCGCCGCCGTCGCTAGATCGGCCAGCACCGGACTGCTCGAAAGGTCCGCCAGCAGACGGCTGATTTCGTCGAGACGCCGGTTAATCCTGGCCGACCCCGCCCCGAGCTGCCGCCGGTCGATCTCCGCCGCGGCGAACGCCTCTGCCAACCCGTCCAAGCGCTCTCGAAGTCCCGCGCCCTCCTCCCGCAGCCGGGCCGCCTCCCCGGCCCGCTTCGGCGCAGCGAGCAGCCCAATCGCGTCCGGCCGGGACAGCCGGCCGGCAACGACCGCCAGGACCAGAGCGTCCACGGGGACGGCTTTCGTAGAGACATGCCGGCGGGACTCACAACGGTAAAGCGCACCCTTCCATTTCTCATAAACTCCGAATATGTGGGCGCCGCATGCGCCGCACCGGGAGATCCCCGACAGCAGGTGGCGCCGCGGTGGGCCTGCCCGGCGTCGGGCCGGGTCCGACAGAACCGCCCGGGCCGCGTAGAAGGTGTCTTCGTCAACAATCGCGGGCCACTTTCCCTTTCCGAGGACCTCTCCTCGGTATAGCAGCAGGCCGGCGTACCGAGGGTTCCCCAGCACCCGGCGGAGTTGTGTCGGCTGCCACCGGCCGCCCAACGTTGTCGTCACCCCACGCGCGTTCATCTCGGTGACGATCCCGCGAATGGACGACCCCCCAACCAGCGCTTTCATGGCCTTCTCAATCTCAGCGGCCTCGCCGACGACGATGGTCATCCGATCAGTTGAATACCCGAACGGCCTGCGGCCCGCGGACGGCTGCCCGGCGCGGGCGCGCTGCAAGTTGGCACGCTTCTGCCGGGCCGACTTCCGCTCGATCTCGGCCCGGGCCACAGCACCCTTGATCCGGGCGAACATACGCCCGTTGTCGGTACTGAGGTCGCAGTCCCCCCCGATGCTGGCCAGGGCGATGCCGTGTCGGTCGGCGATGGAGATGAACTCCTCTACCTCAATCGGCCGGCGGGTCAGCCGATCCAGGTCCCAGACCACGACTGCAGTGATCCGGCCGGAATCGATGTCGCGGAGCATCTGCTGGTAGGCACGACGAGGCGCCCCGGTGGACGCCGAGACGTCGTTGTCTTCGTAGACGGTGGCGACGTGCCAGCCCAGAGCGGCAGCGCGCTGGTGGCAGTCCTCGGACTGGCGCTTTACGCCGAGGCGGCCGCCGGTCGGATCATGGCTGGTACGGACGTACACGCCGGCTTCTCGCACCATCGCAGACTAGGGTACTAATCGCAGTTTCGCGCTCCAGGTCGACCTGCCCGACGTGGTGGCGATGCAGACCCGCCAGGCCAACCTCGAAGGCACCGGCGAGATCCAGCTCCGGCGCCTGATCAAGGAGGCGCTGCGGATGCGGCCCTCGCGGATCATCGTCGGCGAGGTCCGGCAAGAGGAATGTCTCGACCTGCTCATCGCGCTGAATTCCGGCCTGCCGGACATTGGCGTGAGACAATCCAAACGTGCCCCGCGCCGCCGCCGTCTACGTGCGCATCAGTCAGGACCGCGACGGCCGCGGGCTCGGCGTCGACCGCCAGGCCGAGGACTGCCGGAAACTCGTCAAGGCTAAGGGCTGGAAACTAGCGCAGGTCTACCGCGACAACGACATCTCGGCGTCATCCGGCCGGACCCGGCCGGCGTACCGGAAGCTCCTCGACGACATCGAGGGCGGGCAGATAACCGCCGTCGCCGTGTGGGCACTGGACAGGCTGCACCGCCGGCCCGCCGAGCTAGAGCAATTCATCGACCTGTGCGACCGCCACGGCGTCGCCCTCGCCAGCGTCGGCGGGGACGTCGACCTCGGCAGTCCCGCCGGCAGACTCCACGCCCGGATCATGGGCTCCGTCGCCCGCCACGAGGTTGAACAGAAAGGGGCCCGGACCAGGCGGGCGCAGCTCCAGGCCGTCCAGCAGGGGCGGTGGCTCGGCGGTGGCCGGCCCTTCGGCTACCAGGCCAACGGGGTCACCCTCGACCGGGCGGAGGCCCGCGAGGTCAAGCGAATGTGCCAGTCGCTCCTCGCCGGCGTCAGACTCGGCGAGATGGTCCGCGACCTGAACGCCCGCGGTGTCATGTCCGCCCGGGGCAACCCCTGGTCCTACGCGACGATCCGGCAAGTGCTGCGGCGCCCCCGGAACGCCGGCCTGGCCGCCTACAAAGGTGAGCTATTCCCCGGGTCCTGGCGGCCCATCGTGTCCGAGGAAACCTGGCGCGGCGTCTGCGCGGTACTCGACGACCCCGCCCGTCGCAACTCCACGTCGAACGCCCGCCGCTGGCTCCTCGCCGGACTGGCCCGCTGCGGCGTCTGCGGCGGCCCAGTCAAGTCCGGCAACGTCATATCCAACCGGCGCACCCGAGCAATGCGCCCCCTCTACCGCTGCCACGTCGCACGCACCGCCGCCGACGTCGACCAGCTCGTGTCCGACGTAGTCGTCGCCCGCCTGTCCCGGCACGACGCAGGGGACCTCCTCGTCGACGATGACCGGCCCGACAGCAGCGCGCTCCGGGATGAGGCGCAGTCGATCCGCGCCCGCCTCGACACTCTCGCCGTCGACTTCGCAGACGGCACCCTGACCGCCTCGCAGCTCCGCACAGCGACCGGCCGGCTAAGGGAACGCCTGGCCGACGTGGAGAAACATCAGGCCACCGTGACCCGTGCGCCGATCCTCGCCGACCTAATCCGGTCCCGGGACGTACAGGCCCGCTGGGAGGCCCTGACGCTGGGGCGCCGACGGGCAGTAGTCGACGCCCTCATGGTCGTGACCATCCTGCCGTCAGGCCGACGCGGCAACGTGTTTGACCCGAACCTGGTCGAGATTGAGTGGCGGACGTGACCGGGCCGCCGATCACCATTGTCGAGTACGTCTGCCCGGCGAAATATCACCGCGTCGCAACCGTGATCGCGGGGCCGGACGGGAGGGTGGTGCGGGTCCGCCGTTTGGCCCTGGGGGAACCCGGGCCGCGCAAAGATGTCCGGACAACGAACAATGGGAAGTCACCTGACCTGCCGCTCGACGAGGGTGACCTTCCGGGCTGGCCGGACCCGGCCGGCGGCGGGGACGCGGTCTGGATAGTCCGGGCGGCGTGCGGATGCGGCCAGACATTCATACTCGCGCAGTCGCGCATCCGGGACGATGTGGCGGCGCACCGCCGGCGGGTCGTGCTATTCCCGGACCAGTAGAACCGTTACACTGCTGGTCAACTGCCTGTCCTACTGTAGGGCGAAGCTAACTGCTCGATGGGCTGAGCGGATCACCGATTGAGGGTGTTCCGCCGTGCCACGAATCCAAGACCTCCCCACGTCCGAGGAACGCCGCGTCGCGACTAGGCCGGCCCGTCAGGCAGCGCGCTACAAGTACGCCGCGGAACGTATCCGCAAGATCGTCGACACGGCGCCGCCTCTGTCGGCCGAGCAGCTCGACAAGCTCGCCACGCTGTTGCGCAAGCCCGCATGAACGGCGAAAGCCGCCCCCCCGAAGGGGAAGCGGCCACCGAGACCCTCGCCAAAGTGTCTACCCGCATCGTAGACCGGCCGGCCGACATTCCCGCCCAGCTGCGCCGGCGTCGAGCCGCGTCCCGGCGGCTGACCGCACTCGACGACGGCCGCCATGATCCCTATCACCTGCCCGACGAGGACCTATCGGACGGCGCGCTCATCGGGTGGGAGCTGGCGATCAATCACCTTCTCCACGCGGATCTGTGTCCGATCCTGCCGCCTGCTGTCCGGCGTGCCCGGCGGGAGTACACAAGGTGACCGCCGCCGACGACCTGCAACAGCAGGTCCACGAGCACCAGCGGCAACTATCCGACTACGTCGACCTCCTCGACCATTCGCTGCACATCGGCGAGACGGTCCCGCCCCCACCCACCGCGGTCCGCCGGCTCCTCGGCCTCAACGGCTCCACCAGTCCGGCCGGGCCGACCACCGGACTCCGGGCCAAGCTCCTCAGTCGTGCCGACCTGCGGAACCTGCCAGCGCCGTCGCCGCTGATCGAGAACACCCTCGACCTCCGCACGATCGCTCTGCTCTACGGCTATTGGGGCAGCCTCAAGAGTTTCGTCGCCCTCGACTGGGCCTGCTCAATCGCCACCGGCAAGGCGTGGCAGGGCCGCCCGGTCCAGCAGGGCAAGGCGCTGTATGTCGCCGCCGAGGGCGCGTACGGCCTCGACCGGCGGGTCGCCGCCTGGGAGACGGCTTGGCATCGGGAGGTGGCCGACCTGACCGTTTACCCGCATCCGGTGGACCTGCTCGACAAGGGCGCGGTCCGGGAGCTGGAGCAGCTCTGCGCCGAGGAGCTGTACCGCTTCGTCACGTTCGACACGGTCGCCCGCTGCATCCCGGGCGCCGACGAGAACAATGCCGGGCCGATGGGCCTGGTCGTCGACGCGCTCGACCGGGTGATGCGGGCCACGGCCGGCGGGACCGTCCTCGGCGTTCACCACACCGGCAAGGACAAGGTCACTAACCGTGGTAGCTCTGCGCTGGAGTCCGGGGTCGACACGGCGTACCGGACCGAGGGCGACGCGCTGCTGATGGCGCTCACCAGGGAGAAGCGCAAGGACGGCCCGCGGGAGGATCGGCACCAGCTCCGGCTGCTCCCGGTGGGCGACTCATGCGTGATCGAATCCCACGGTAATGATCTTGGGACGTTTTCCCGGCAGGGGGCCACCGTCGAGGCCGTGCTTTGGGACGTATTTGGTACGAACGGCGCCTCGCGGGCTGAGCTGCGCGACGCCGCCGTTGCTGCCGGGCTGAGCCGCACCGACGCCTACCGGGGCATGAAGACCCTTGCCGGCACGGGGAAAGTGCGGGTCGGCGGTACACCGGACCGGCCGCATTACTGGCCGCTTGGGGATCGGGAGGACAAGTGAACGTCCCAACGTCCCAAGAACGTCCCAAGCTGCGTGCCAAACGTACCGTCCCACCACCCCCCTTAGGGGTGGGACGTTGGGACGTTTCCCGGCACGAACGTTGCACCGAGGCGGCGCGATGAGCGCGACAACAGAGCTGCTCACGTCGTGTCTGGGCCGGCGGATTGTCGGCGGCTGCCGGGACTGCCCGGCCTACCAGACCGTGTCCGTCGACGCGTCCGGCTTGTGGCACTTGACCATCCACCACGACGACGACTGCACCACCTGGCGTGCTATCCGCACGTCGTCGACCACCCATACCCGAGGAGAGCTATGAGCGACACCGAACCGGTTGAAATCACTGCCGACGCTATCCCCGCGCTGCGGAGTCTCGCCGTCAGCCGCGGGGTGGAGATGGCAGCGGTCATCGCCGCGGCCAGGCAGGACGACCTGCGATCCATCGTCCTCCTACCAGAAGTGCGCCCCGCACGAAAGCCACAAGGCCGGCTCGTGCTGCTGCGCACCTTGGCACTCGCCACGGAAGTCACGCCGCCCCGCCCGCAGATCGACGGCAGGGTCGCACTGGACCTGTTGAACGCCATGCCCCCCGCACCCGGCCGCGATCTCCCCCAGAATGGAGAGGGCGGTACATGACAGCCGGGCTGCGCCGACCGTGTCTGGACTGCGGCGCCCTAGGACCCGGACATCGCGTAACCCCATCGTCTGCTGTACAGATGCGGCCTTTTGGCTACGGCCAGGCAAATGACCTGGCGGTACGACGCTTGCTCTCCCTAGGGCTGCTTGCATCGACCCAATCCGGCCGGTTCCGGCTGGGGGTGACCTGAATGGCGGGGAAGCCGTCGATTCCGGTCCCACGTCCTCCTAGGGCCCTTTCTGCGCCTGGGAAAACGTTGTGGGCGGAAGTGATGACGGTTTACGAGCTTGAAGCCCACGAGTCTGAGTTGCTGTTGGCGGCGTGCAGGACGGCGGATCAGCTTGCCGGTTTGGCCACGATCATCGCTGTTGAGGGGTTGCTGGAGTCCTCTCCGCAGGGTCTGAAGGCTCATCCCGCAGTGGTGGAGCACCGCCAGCTCTCGATGACGTTGGCCCGGCTGCTGGCGGCTTTGCGTCTGCCGGCTGGGTTGGACGAGGGCATGGGTGCGGGGGATCGCCGGCCGCAGCGCCGGATGGGTGCTCGTGGGCCGCAACGGTTGGGTGGTGTGGCGTGAGGTTGCGCGTCCGGGAGCTGGGTGAGGCGGTGCCCGGGCGGCTGGTGCGGTTCGACTTGGCGGATGGGTGGCCGGCGTCTGAGGGCGACCGGAATGGGCCGCCTGGCGTGGCTGCGTGGTCGCTGGCCCGGCTGGCGTGGTCGGCGGATCACCCGGACAGCCTGGGGGACGGGCTGTTTGTTATCCGCTATGAGATGTGGGTCTGTGCCCGGTGGCGGGGGGAGTTCGACGGGCCGGGCCCCGACTTGTCGTTGCGGTGCTGGTGGTCGAATCCGCAGTACTTGCGGGAGTGGCGCGTCCGGGCGCGGCGGATCGACTATCTGCGGGGGGATGGCGGATGAGGCTCCGCGACGTGGAGCGGGGAGGGCCGACCCCTGAGCGGCTTTGCCGGTTTGTGCCTGGTGAGTGGCCGGTGACTGGCGATGAGCGCCAGGGCTTACCTCCGGGTTGGCGGGCGTGGTGCCGGGCGCGTCACGCCTGGGCGTTGGAGCATCCTGACGGCCTGCTGGGGGATCTCCTCGACGCCATGACGTCTGAGATCGCTGCCAGCCGGGCGTGGCTCGCAGACCAACAAACAAAGGAAACCCCGTATTGCCTGCAAACCGCACCGTATCCGTCAAGGTCGTTGGGGACGCGTCGAACGCCCGTAAAGAGCTTGGGTCGGTCGCGGACGCCGCCGACAAGGTCCACAGCCGGTCGAAGGCTGCGTTCTCGGCGATCACAAACATGGCGGGTCAGGCGGGGCTGCTGGGGCCGCTGACCGACGGTATCGAGCAGGCCGCCCGGGCGTTCGAGCATGTCGACGCGCAGTCGAAGCGGTCAGGGCTGGCCTTGGTTGGGGTCGGTGCTGCGGCCACGGCCGCCGGGCTGTTCATGACTCAGGCCGCGTCAAAGGACATCGCCTCTCACAACCAGTTGCGGACGTCGATCGAGGCGACCGGGCTGGCCTACGAGCCGTACGCGAAGGCGATCGAGGATTCGGTCAAGACGCAAGAGCATTTCGGGCACGCCGCGAACGACACGCAGGATGCGCTGCGGAAGATCACGACGGCGACTGGCAGCCCGATGAAGGCCCTCGCCGATATGGGTGTTGTGGCGAACCTGGCCGCCGCGCAGCATGTGGACCTTGCCACGGCCGCCACGCAGGTGACCCGTGTCCTCGCCGGGTCGGGGGCGAAGACGCTGGCCCAGTACGGCATCGTCATGGATCACACGAAGACGAAGACTGAAGGCGGGGCACTCGCCCTAGACCAGCTGTCGCGGAAGCTCAACGGTCAGGCCGCCGCGTCGGTGGATTCGTTCTCCGGCCGGCTGCATGTGGCGCAGGTGCAGATCGAGGACACGGCTAACGCGATCTTCGCCAAGATCGGCCCGGCGGTGACGACGGTGGGGCCGCTTCTCATGGGCCTCGGCGCGATCATGGAAACAGCGTCGACGGTCCGGGGTGCGCTTGCTACCCGGACGGCGGCGGCGGCGGCGGCTGATGTTGCTGCGGCGACGGCGGCCGGGACCCTTGCCGCCGCTGAGGAAGCCGCGGTGGTGGCTGTCGCCGACCTGGCAGCGGCGCAGGCTACTGCTGCTGCGGCGTCCGGTGAGATGGCGATCGCCGAGTCGGGTGCTGCCGTGGCGTCGGCTGAGCTGGCAGTCGCATCGTCTACGGCCGCGGCGGCTAACGCCCGGCTCGGCGTCTCGATGGGTGCGGCGGCGGGGGGTTCCCGTCTGATGGCCGGTGGGATGGGGACTGCGGGGTTGGCAGTCGCCGGCTACGGGATCGCCATGTTCGGCGCGTCCAAATATCAGGATCATCTGCTGGCCGGTGAGCCGAAGCTGGCCGACTACACCCGTTCCCTGATTGACCTTGGAAATGCGGGCAGTGCGGGGACGCCGAAGCTGGCCGGCAACCTGTCGGGGCTGGCGGATGCCGTCGACCGGGTGACGAACAAGTCGACGGCCGCGTCGATCACTGACTGGACAGCGAAGATCGGCAGCGGCGGTTTCTTACAGTCGTTCGACTTGCGGAAGGCATCCGATCAGATCGACGGGGTGGACAAAGCCCTTGCCGATCTGGCGACCGGCGGGCACGCCGACATTGCGGCCGCCGACCTGAAGCGGCTGACGGCCGGCATGAACGCAAGCCAGGTGAAGGGTTTCAACAGCCAGCTCAACGATTACAAGACGGCGACGATGGGGGTGGGTAACGCGGCGATCCTCGCCGTCGGCGGCTCCAAGATGAACGGCGCTGCGATCTCGGCGGCAGGTAAGGCCGCGGACATGGCGAAGAAGGCGTTGGCCGGCTACGGCGGGCAGCTCGACATCCTCAACGGGAAGAACATCACCGCCGAGGAAGCGACGATCGCGTTCAAGCAGTCCTTGCAGGATTTGCCGAAGGCGCTCGCGCCTGATGTGAAGTGGCTGCAGGTTCACCACAAGGCGCTTGACGACAACACCGATGCGGGCCGTCGGGTCATTATGAATCTGCTCGGCATGAGCAAGAGTTCGGCGGCGCACGCGCAGGCTGTCGCGCAGGAGACGGGGAAGGTTGAAGACGGCAATAAGGCGATGCTGCGTGACCGGGACGCGCTGCTGGCGAACCTGAAAGCTCACGGCATGCTCACCCCAGCCGTGCAGACGCTGGTCGACAAGTATTACAAGGTCAACCCGGCGACGCTGGCCGCGGCAGCGGCGGCGAAGGAACATGCGGCGAAGGTCGCCGAGCTAACTCGTCGTATCGACCTGCTCAAACCGAAGACGGTCGATATCCACCAGCGGGGCGCGCAGGAAGCCCGCACCGAGATCCTGCAACTGCAAGCTGCCCGCGACCGGCTTGAGGGGAAGACGGTCACGATCTCCGCGCAGGGCGCGATCCTCCGGTCTGCCGGTTTCTCCTCGCAGGCCGCGAATACCCTGGCGCGGGTCGGATTCGCCGATGGTGGGCCGGTGCCCATGCTTCCGGGTGCCATCTCCGGCCGTGATTCGGTTGCTGCAATGTTGATGCCGAACGAGTTCATCGTCAAGGCTGACGGGTCGAACCTGGGGGACGCTTTCGCGCACTACGCGAAGGGCTACGCCGCTGGTGGCCCGGTCGCCGCCCGCGGCTGGCCGGCAGTCGACGCGTTCCCGCAGAAGTACGTCGACGTCATCGCGTCGCAGTTCGGCACCGCACTCAGTCATGCGGTCACGACCGCGCTCGCCGCGTCGATGGCCCTGAGCCGGTCATCGATCGGTGGGGGTGTCGCCGGGCCGATGGGGCAAGCCGCCATCCGGTACGCCTCCAACTTCCTGGGCATGCCCTACGTGTGGGGCGGTGAGTCCGCCACCGGCGGCTTCGACTGCTCGGGACTTATGCAGTACGTGTGGCGCCATGAGGGAATCAACCTGCCCCGCACCGCGTCCACCATGCAGGCTGCGCTGAAGCCGGAGGCACTGAGCGCGGTAGCGCCCGGTGATCTGCTGTTCTGGGGGCGTCCCGCCCACCATGTGGCGATGGCTATCGGCAATGGCAGCATGATCTCCGCCGACCATCCGGGGACCCGGATCGGCACGGAGTCGATCTGGCCGGGGCTCACGTCCGCGGCCCGTCCATATGACCGGGGTGGGCTGCTCCCCACCGGCTACTCCGTCGCCTACAACGGCACCGGTCGGCCGGAGCCGGTCGGCCACCATCTAAAGGGGGGAGACACACACATCCACGTCAACGTGAACGTCCCCCCGAGCGCAGACAAGACGGCAGTGGCGACGGAGATCCACCGTATGCTCATCGGTCTAAAGCGCACCAACGGCGGGGGAGGACTGGGACTCACCTGATGATGGAAGCGCCGGACCCGCCAGCCGCGCACGTGCTCCTCGATGCGCTTGTTGCCGTCGACGTCAGCGACAGTGCCGTCGACCTAGCACTCGAGCGACTCGGCGAGATCGGGGCCGTGACTCTAGATGTGCAAGTCAAGGGAGGTGTCCCCACGGCAAGTGTCGACATCCGGGGCCTGCTGGTTGGCGCCCTGTGTCTAGTCGCCGCGCTGGTCCAGGAGCTGTCCGACGTGAAGGGGCAGGACCGCGAGTCGGTCATTGCCGATGCGCGTTTGCGTCTCGCGACCGGTATCGGTCAGGAGGATCAGACCTAAGGACGGACTCGCCGAGCTTGACGTGACCCTGCGCCGGCTGCCGGACCAACTTGAGCCGACCCGACAGGCAGCAGCCCGCAGCGCGGTGATGTCGTCATCCCAAACGTCAGCACGGGTAAAGGCGCGCGCCCCCCCACGGCCCATCGTCTTTCTCCGTTTAGTGCCGTTCTAGAACCGGGAGGAAGGCGCGCCGACGATCGGCCTGGAGTCGTTCCCGAGCAGCTCCACCGCTTCAACGGCTTTCACCTGCGAGTAGGCCACATAGCCGGCGGTCGTCGCCGGGTCGGAATGGCCCATCAGTTCTTGGACCACGCGAATGTCGGGCATCCCCGCGTAGACCCGGGTGCCGAAGCGGTGCCGGCAGGAGTGCAGGGTGTCGCGGATGCCGTGCTCACGCAGGTAGGCGTTCGTCATCTGCGACATCCGCGCTGGACTGTTCCCGCCCGGACGGCCGTCGCGGCGGGCAATCAGCGGCCCCCTCGACGGCGCCCCGTAGGCGTGGAGCTCCATCAGAACCCGCTGCGACAGGGGGACCATCCTTTCCTTCCCACCTTTCCCGTCGACTCGGACCAGGGGTGGTGTCGTGTCGAGGAAGTCGGAGCGTTGCAGCCGGGACAGCTCCCCGGCGCGCAGGCCGCAGTACGCGGCGAGAACCAGAATGAGCCGGATGTCGGGGGGTGCCTGGTCGATGGCGAGGGCCAACGTCGGTTCGGCCATCGGCCGGGGAAGGCCCCGGAGGAAGCGGGGGCGGATCAGCCGGGTCGCCGGATCGACTTCGATGAGGTCGGCCTCCTGGTATGCCCACCTGTAGAAGCAGGCGATGTGCATGACTTCGATGTTCATCCCTACTGCGGTGAGCTGCCGGTTCTCTTGCCACTCCTTCAGCTGGTCGCGGTCGGCCTCGAGGAGCCCCGTCGAGTATTTGTCGAGCAGGGCCGTCTGTAGTCGGCGCAGAGCGTTGCGGCGCGAGACGACCGTCGCCGGCCGGAGTCCTCGTAGTCGGCACCAGGCCAGGTGGGCCTCTATCTCGAATGTGCACTGGCCTTTCATCTAGCTCACCAACTCCGACACTCGGCGCAGCGCGGCGACGACTGCGGCCGGGTCGTGTAACGGCGAAGCGCCGGCGCCGGACTCTATCCAGTCGGCGCGGCCGCGGAGCCCGTCTGGACAATCGACCACGATTACGGTGATGGCGTGCCGCGCATCGGACTCGTCGAGCTGGTCAAGCGTGCCATCGGCATCGAGCATCACCCCGAGTTCACGCCAGACGTCGAGGTGAGCGCGCATGCCCTCATGTTCCTCGGCGAAGCCGACCATGAGGCTGATCGCTGACTGCGCGGGGGTTGGCATGGTCCTCGCTCCTTTGCTGTTGGGGTCGCGTGGCTGGAGAGGGGCTGCCCCTGGCCCCTCCCGGTTCGCGCCTTGAGCGTTGCCAGGGGCCCGGCGGTCAAAGGTTCCGGCTCCGAATGGAGTTGCGCAGCAACCGCGCAGCGGCCGGTGGCCTGGACGGTCGGGGGGGGCGGCGCGTACGGTGCGACCCCCGATATGTTCGCAGTCCGGCGGAGCCGGTCCGTCATGGTCTGTCCGGTCCTGGTCCGGGGTCCTGCAGGGTGGTCCGGCCCAGCTCGTTGAGGAACCGGGCGAACGCCAGTCCGCCGGCGGTCGGCGTCCCGTCGGGGAGCCCGTTGTACGGCACGGCAGGGCTGTCCCCGGTGGGCGCGGCCCAGCCTGTCTCTATCCACGGATAACCGGGCCAGCCGACCGCGACCGGGTCGCCGGCGTGTAGGACCGTGCCGACCGGCGGAAGGCCGGTCAAGTGCTCCGCCACGAACACGTACAGGCCGGCGTGTGACCCGGCCGTCAGCTTGTAGGAGATGAACGCGCCACCCGGCCAGCCGCACGACGTCGCGGAGTAGGTGACGATCCCGTCGCCGATCGCCAGGACCGGCAGGGGGACGGTCGGGATGAAGTCGACGCCCTGGTCGGTCCGTGCGGTCCCCCACTGCGGGTCAGGCAAGGGGTTGACGTAGCCGGCGATCCCGGCGCAGGGGTCGGGGCTGGCGCTGCCGGTCGGGCCGGGCGGCCTGCTCGGGGTGGGGCTGGGTGAGGCGCTGGGGCACCCGGTGGGGACCGGGCTGGCGCTGGCGGAGAGCATCGCGCCCAGGCCCATCGCGGCCACGGCGGGCAGCACTGCGATGCTCGCGACCGCCGCCAGGATGGCCTTCACGGCCGGTCGTCAGTCGGGCTGTTAGTCCTCGCGCGGGGGCTGTTGCAAGCGCGTGAGGTCGCGCAGGTCCTCGACGAGGTAACGCCACTCGCGGCCCAGCTTGACGGCCTTGATTCGCCCGGCCCGCGTCTCTCGGCGGACCGTCTGCGGGCTGACTCGGAGGATGCGCGCGGCACCGTCAACGTCGACGTATGCCGGCTCCTCCATGAGCGTGATCTTAGCGCGTGGAGGTCCACCGAACGGGCGCAGCGGAACCGTGACGGCCACATTAGGACTCCTGTCGACTATGGGTAACTCCGACCGATCATAACCTCTGCCTATCGCTACTCTAACGCAGTTGTACGAACACGAGCGAACGTATAGCGTCCACACTGAGTGGTCGGGCCGTCACGCGGGCCCCCGGAGCCCGCCGGCCCGGCCGCTCGAAAGGGGACACGATGATCACCACCGCACATGCGCACATCACCAACGTCGCCGCGGCCTGTCTCAACAGCTCGCCGACCGCGGCCGGCGCTCCCGGCGCTGCGCAGCTACAACAGCTCGTCGGCTACGTGAGCTTCTATGGAATCGTGGCCAGCCTGCTCGGCCTGCTCGTCGCCGCCGGCACTTGGGGTTTCGCGCACCGTTCCGGCCGCTCGGGTATGGAAGCCGGAGCCAAGCAGGGCGTCATGTGGGCCCTGGGCGGGGCCGCGCTGATCGCCGCCGGTGGCGGGCTGATCGCGTTCGCGCTGACCTTGGGCGGGTCTGTCCAGTGCTGACCACGGCCCCACCGCAGACGTTCGGTCAGGTCGGGCTCCGCCTGCTCGCGGCCCTGTTCACCCTGTTCCTGTTTGGCGTCTACTGGTCGCCGTCGCTGGTGGCCGTGGTCCGGCGGCATCCCCGCCTGGCCCTAGTCCTGTTCTACAACGTCGCCGCGGTGCTGGCCTTTCCGTGGCTCATGGCGTGGGCGGTGGTCCTCGCCGAACCGTCGCGGCGGCCCCGCAAGACGCCGGCGCCTGTCCCGGCTGACCCTCGGGTTGTCCCGTTTCAGCGCAGCGGGCCGGCAGCGTGATCGGCGTCCTGCCGGGTATCCCCGGGATCGGCGGGCTGATCTTCGGCCCGTTCGTCGCCTTGTTCTCCGATGCGGCCGGTTGGCTGGTCGGGCAACTCCTCCCGCTGATCGCCGCGACGACCACCCCCCGCCTGGATGGGGCGTGGTTCGGCAACATCTACTCGCGGATAACGATCGTGTCGTCTGGGGTGGCGCTTCTGTTCCTGGTCGTCGCCGCCGCTGTGGGTGGTCTGCGGGGGGATGGCCGGTCACTGTCCCGGGCGCTGGGCTTCGCGGCCGTGTGGGGGATCGTGAGCGCGGCCGCGCCGGCCCTGGTCGGGTTCGCCGCTGCTGCGGTTGACGTGGCCTGCGCGGGGATCGGCGCAACGGCCGGTAAGGACGCCGGCAAGGTCCTCGACGTTGCGACCGCGTCGAGCGCTGATCCGTTGGGGATTGCGCTGCTCGGGGCGATGGCCCTGATAGCCGGCGGCCTGCTCTTTTTTGCGGACATGGTCGCCCGGGACGCCGCGATTGTCCTGGTGACCGCGTTCATCCCGTTGGGCATGGCGGGGATGATCTGGTCCGGGGCGGCCGGTTGGGGCCGCACTGTCGGGAAGCTCCTCGCGGTCGCCCTGCTGTCGAAGCTGGTCCTGGTGACCGGCGCCGCGGTCGGGCTGGCAGTGCTGGCGCACGCGCACCTTGCCGGGGGTGGGTTCGGCGTCACCCTGGCCGCCGCGATGGTGCTGCTGCTCGTCGGTTTGGCGCCGATGGCGCTGCTCAAGCACGCACCGGGTGGGGCGCCGGCGATGGGCCGGTCTGAGATCGCCCACGCCTCGGGCGCCCCGCAAGCTGCCCGCGCCGCGTCGACGGCCGGCGCGTTCGCGGCGGTCCTGTGACCACCGCCGAGACACGGTACGAATACGGGCCCCGGGCGAAACGCGGCTACGCGGGCATGTCGCCGGCGCAGATCGTGGTGCTGCTGTTCGCCGCGTTCGTCGCCGTCGCCGTCCTCAACGTGGTGGGCGGGATTGTTGGCCTGCCGCTGGCGGTGGGCGTGGGCGCCCTGGGTGGTCTGCTGACGTTCACCCGGCACGCCGGCCTGGCCCTCCCTGAATGGCTGCCGGTGCTGTGGCAGCGGGCTCGGGGTCAGCGCCGCTGGGTCCACCCCGGACCGGCTGAGGACGAACTGCTCAACGCGTTGAGCAGTTATCCGACTTGGCCGAAGGCGTTGGGCTCCGTGGCCTCCCGCGGCGGTGACCTGACCCCGTACCTGTATGACGGGGCGCCGGTGGGCCTGCTCGATGTGACCGCCCCGGCTGCGTTCACCCTCGCCGGCTCTCACACCCGCACCGCGGCTACGTCCGGTTTCGCCGCCACCCTGGCCGGGCTGGCCGAGCCGGGTGGGCTGGTCGAGGCCGTGTCCTGGTCGGTGCGGGTCAGCCCGGCCGACCCGGGCGCCCTCGACACCTGGGCGACCGAGCACACCGACACCACGGCGCACCCGGAGCTGGCCGCCTCGTATGCGGCGCTGCTGGCCGAGGCGGGCCCGGTCGGGCAGCATCACACGCACACGTTGGCCGTGCGGCTGCGTAACGGCCGGGAAACTACCTACGCCAAGCGCCTCGCCGGTGGGCTGGGGCCGCTGGTCGCCCGGGAGGTTGAGCGCCTGGCCGTGCAGCTCGGCGACGCCGGGGTGAAAGCCACCCCGATCACCACGTCGGCGCATGACCGGGTCGTGTCGCACCTGGACCTGTTCGGCGTCCCGTCCCCTGACCTACCGGTGGTGGGTTTCGCCGACGAGTGGGATGCGGTCCGGGTCGACGGCAACCTGTTCCGTGTCCTCTGGGTGGAGGACATGCCCCGGGTCCCGGTCGCCGCGGACTTCCTCGCCCCGCTGCTGCTGGGCTGCCGGGCCCCGCGGATCGTCACCCTGATCGCCCGCCCGGTCCCCGCCGACGCGGCGGTGTCGACGGCGGAGCGGCAGGCCGGCGGGCAGGAAGCCGATGCCGAACTACTGGCCCGCCACGGCGTGCGGCTGTCCGCGGCCCGCCGTCGAGCCCTGGGCGCCTCGCAGACCCGGGAAGCGGAACTGACCGGCGGGCACGCCCTGATCCGGTATGTGGCGCTTGTCGCCGTGTCCGCCCCGGACAAGGCCAGCCTGGCCGACGCCACCGCCGAAGTGATCGCCGCCGGTGCGAAGGCACGCCTACGGCTCCGGGTCCTCTACGGCCGGCAGGGGGCGGCGCTGGCCGCGGTCCTCCCCCTGGCGCGGAAGGTGACGAAGTGACCCTGACCTTGCCCCCGCACGAAACGACGTCGGCGCAGCTCGCCGGCGTCTGGCCGTGGCTGTCCGCCGGCGGGAACGCCACCGGCCCCTACCTCGGCGACTCGATGGCAGACGGCTCGGCCTGGTGCTACTCGCCCCAGTCGGCCTACGCGGCCGGTGATGTGACCGGGCCGAACCTGCTGCTAGCGGGGATGGTCGGCCGGGCCAAGTCGTCACTGATCAAGGTGCTCGTCGCCTACGTTGTCGGGCTGCACGGCGGCACGGCGACCGTCCTCGACGTCAAATCCGAGTACGGACCGCTGGCCGACTTCCTCGGCTACCCGGTGATCCGGCTGCGCCCCGGTGGGGGGGTCCGCCTCAACCTCCTCGACGTCGAACGGGCCGACCGGCCGCAAGTGCTGGCCGGGGTCGCCCTGTCCGCCCTGGGCCGGCCCCTGCTGCCCGTCGAGGAGGCCGGCTGCACCGCCGCCCTGGCCGTCGCCGAGGACCAAGCGGGTGACACCCGATTGGTTCACCTGGGGCTTGTCGCCGAGGCACTGCTACACCCGAAGCCCGGCCAGGCGCGGGCGCTGGGCTTTCAAGGGCCGGGGGCGCTCGCGGCACTCCGGGACGCCACCCGGCCGGTCGCCCTCGCCGTCCGGCATCTGGTCACGACCGCCCTACCCGGCGTCATCGACGGGCCCACTAGCCCGGAGCTGCTGGCCGGGCGGCTCCTCGTCCTCGACCTGTCCGAAGTGGGCGACGACCGGGCGGTGCGGGTGATGCTGGCCGCCGCCATGCGGTGGGCTGCCGCCCGCCCCACCGGCGGTAACGGCCTGCTGGTCGCTGACGAGGCGTGGCGGGTGCTGGCCGACCCGGGCACCGCAACCGCCGCTCAGGCCGCGTTCAAGCTGGCCCGGGCCCGCGGGGTCGCCGGTGTGCTCGTGCTGCACCGGCTGTCCGACCTTGACGCGATCGGCCCGGCCGGCTCCCGGGAACGGGCGATAGCGCACGGCCTCGTCAACGACAGCGAGACAAAGGTGCTGTTTGGGCAGGAGCCGTCCGAGGCCGCAGCCCTGGTTGGGGTGGCCGGCCTGTCCGACCGTGAGGCGGAGCTGGTCACCCGGCTGGGTCGGGGTTGCGCACTGTGGCGGGTCGGCCGGCGCCCGCCGACCCCGGTTCGCCATCGGGTCCCCGCCGCGCTGCTGCCGGTCGTCGACACAGACGGGGCGATGGGATGACCGGCCTGTCCACGGTCCCGCCGGTTGAGGCGCTGGCGATCCTCGCCTTTGCCGTGCCGGTGCTGCTGTTGATCGGCTGGGGCCGGCGTAAGCCGACCACCCGGGCCCGGTGGGCGACCCGCCGGGACCTGCGCCCGCTGGCCGTCCCCGCCCCGGTCCCCGGGCGGATCACGTTGGGCACGGCGGGCCGGCAGCTCCTCGCCGCCGAACCGCAACATTCGCTGATCGTGTTCGGGCCGATCGGCTCAGGTAAGACACTGTCCGTCGTCGAGCCCGCCCTCTTGGAGTGGCCCGGCCCGGCCGTGGTGACCACCGTCAAAGCCGGCGTCCTCGATCACACCGAGGGCCACCGGGCAGGGATCGGCCCTGTGTTCGTGTACGACCCGACCGGCTCGACCGGCCGGCGCTGCTCCACCTGGACGCCCCTCATTGGCTGCGGCACCTGGACCGGCGCCTCACAGATGGCCGGATGGCTCGTCGCCGCCGCCGGTGAGGCCGGCCAAGGCGATCACGCCCGCTTCTGGACGCCGCTGGCCCGCAAACTCCTCGCCCCGTTGCTGTTCGCCGCCGGCGCGTCCTCGGGGTCGATGTCCGACGTGGTCCGCTGGGTCGACACGAAAGACACCGTCGAGGTCAAGGACATCTTGCACCGGCAGGGTGTCAACGAGGCCATCAACGCCTTCACCGCGTCCTGCGGCCGGCCCACCGAAACCGGCGGGTCCGTCTACGCCACCGCGGAAACCATCCTCGACGTCTACACCGACCCCCAGGTCGCCGAATCGGCATCCTCCTGCGAGATCACCCCGGCCCGGCTCCTCGACAGCTCGGGGACCCTGTACCTGGTCGCCCCGGCGCACGCCCAGGACCGGCTACGCCCGCTGTTCGAAGCACTGGTCATGTCCGTGGTCCGGGAGGCGCAGGACCGCGCCCAGGCCGGTAAAACCGTGTCACCCGGGTTGCTGCTCCTCCTCGACGAGGCCGGGAACACCGCCCCGTTGCGTGATCTGCCCTCGATCGCCTCGACGGGCCGGGAGCAGGGAATCCAGGTCGTGTCCTGCTGGCAGGACATGGCCCAAGTCACCGACCGCTACGGCCGCCAGGCCGCCACCGTTGCTAACAATCACCGGGGCCGGCTGGCCCTGGCCGGGATCGCCGACCTCGGCACCCTCGATTACCTTTCCCGGCTCCTCGGCGATACCGACGTCGACCGGACGTCAGTCACCCATCAGGCCGGCGGTGGGCAGTCGACGTCGACGAGCACACAGCAGCAGCGCCTTGCCCCGGCCGACACAATCCGGCAGCTCCCCATTGGCCGCGGGGTCCTGGTGTACGGCTCCACCCCGGCCGCCCGCGTCACCCTGCGCCGCGCTGACCGGGGCCGTCTCGCCGCCGTGTGGGAGGCGGGAAAGCCTAGGACAGTTGTCCCACCCCTTGCCGAGCTGGACCCTGCGCCCGTCGAGGACGCCCCGGCGTGCTGAGCCTGGCCCCGTTCACCGCCGACCCGCACGTCGCCGACTACTACCTGGCCCGGTCGCAGGGCTGCACCCACGGCGCGGCCATGACCAAGCACGAGCTGACCGAGTATTACCTCGGGAACCGGGAGGCCGCCGGCTCCTGGGTCGGGTCAGGGGCGGCTGCGCTGGGGATGACCGGGGAGGTTGACCCGGCCGCGTTCCGGGAGCTGCTGCTGTCGGCGCGCACCCCGGACGGGGTCCAGCGGGTCCGCCCGCAGATGCGCCGCGCCCCTGACGGCAACCTCGTCGACCGGCGGGTCGCCGGCATTGACCTCACGTTCCGGGCGCCTAAGAGCGCGAGCCTGCTGTTCGCGTTCGGCGACCCGACCGTGGCCGCTACCGTCGTCGCCGCCCACGAGCACGCCGCCCGGGAAGGGCTGCGCTACCTGGAAGGGGTCGCCACCCACGCCCGCCGCGGGAAGGCCGGCCTGGGGGAGCGGGTCGCCGGCGACGGTTTCATCGGCGCATCATTCCGGCACCGCGACGCCCGGCCGGTAGCCGGTGAGGACCACGGCGACCCCCTATTGCATTCACATCTGGTCGTCGCCAACGTGCTGCACGCCGCTGACGGCAAGTGGGGGGCGCTGGACAGCCGGGCCATGTTCAAGCATTCCAAGACAGCCGGCTACGTCTATCAGGCGGTGCTGCGGGCGGAGCTGACCGCACGCCTCGGCGTTGAATGGTCGCCGGTCAAGAACGGCACCGCCGATATTGCTGGCATTCCGCGGCCGGTCATTGACGCTTTCAGCCGCCGCAAAGGTGAGATTGAGGCGGAGCTTTCCCGACGCGGGGACGACGGGGCGGCTGCCACCCAGGCCGCGGTGCTGGCGACCCGATCGGCGAAAGCGAAAGGCATGGACGAGCCGACGTTGCGGGAACGCTGGCAGTCCCGCGGGGCTGAGGTTGGCTACGGCCCGGAGCAGGTCGCCGAGCTGGTCGACCAGGCCGCCCGGCGGGCATCCGGAAACCGGTCGCAGTCTGCGACCGGTTTGGCTGACCTGTTCGGGGCGGAAGGGCTGACCCGGCACGCCTCCACGTTCGCCGCCCGCGACGTCCTCCGCGCCGTCGCCGACGCCTCCCCCAACGGGGCCGGCCTCGACGAACTACAAGCCCGCACCGGCCAGCTCCTCACCACCGCCGACGTGGTCGCGGTGGGCGACGACCTCGACCAGCGCTACACGACCAGGGACATGCTGGCCGTGGAGGCGCACGTCCTGACCCTCGGCGACGCTGGCCGGACCGCCGGGCTGGGCACCGTCGCACCGCAGACAGTTGACGCCGCCCTGGCCGCTGTCCCGTTCGAGCTCGGCGACGACCAAGCGCAGATGGTCCGCGGGCTGCTGACGTCCGGTGCGGCCGTCGAGGTAGTCCAGGCACCCGCCGGCACCGGCAAGACAACCGCCCTGTCCGCGGCCCGCCTCGGCTGGGAAGCCGCCGGCTACCGGGTGGTCGGCTCCTCGACCGCGGCCCGCGCCGCCCGGGAGCTGGCCGACGGTGGGGGTATCGCCGAGTCCGGCACCCTCGCCCGGCTCCTCGGCGACCTCGAACACGACGAACACGGCGGTTTCGCCCCGAACACCGTCCTGGTCATCGACGAGGCCGGCATGGTCGGCAGCCGGGTCCTCGAGCGGGTCCTCGAGGTAGCCGCCCGCGACCACGCCAAGGTCGTCCTGGTGGGGGACAGCGCGCAGCTCCCGGAGATCGCCGCCGGTGGCAGCTTCCGCGGCCTGGCCGAACGGCTCGGCGCCCACCAGCTGACAGCCAACCGCCGGCAGACCGCCGAGTGGGAACGCGACGCCCTGACCCTGCTCCGCAAGGGTGAGGCCGGCCCGGCCCTCGACCGCTACGTCGCCCACGGCCGGGTCACCGTCGCCGACACCGCCGCCGGGGCCCGGGCCCTACTCGCCGCCGACTGGTGGGATGCCATGACCACCGCCACCGACAGCCCGCCGGTGATGATCGCCGCCCGCCGGGTCGACGTCGCCGACCTCAACGGCCTGGGCCGGCGCCTCATGGTCGAATCGGGCCGGCTCACCGGCGACACACTCACCGCGGACGGCAAGGACTACCAGGCCGGCGACCGGATCGTGTGCCTAAAGAATGACCGGCGGCTGGGTGTCCACAACGGCAGCCGCGCTACCGTCGAACGGGTCGAGGCCGGGACCCTGTCATGCCGCCTCGACACCGGCGGCCAGGTCGACCTCCCTCCGAGGTACCTGGCCGCCGGGCTGGTCGACCACGCCTACGCGATCACCGTCCACAAAGGTCAAGGCATGACCACCGGACAGGCGTTCGTCCTCGGCATCCGCGAGGCCATGTACCAGGAGGCCGGCTACGTCGCCATGAGCCGCGCCCGCGACTCCACCCGCCTGTACCTGGTCACCGGCGCCAGCACCGAGCCCGAGCACGACATGCCCGCTGGACCCGCCCAGGACGCCCTAGACCGCGCAAAGTGGGCGCTGGCACAGTCCAAGGCGCAGACCCTCGCCACCGACCTCGGACCGGCCCGGCAGGCCACCAGCGACACCCTCGACCGCGGGCTGTGCGACGCGGCCCGGCTCCTGCGCACCCGCCCGCCCGGCGACGCCGAGGAGTGGACCGACGAGCACGCCGACGAGCTGGCCGCCGCGATCACTACCGGCACCGAGCTGGCCTGGCGCGGGAAAGCCGACCGGGTCGCCGTCGAGGCTGACCCGGCAGCACGGCAGGCGTCCGTGGACGCCCCCAGCCGGTCGCTGAGCCGTCGCCGCTGAGCTGCATGTGACAGTTGTCGCAGGCTGCGCGACGGGGCTCTAGAACAGGACGAGCGACGACTCGGCTACTCGCCTTTCGGCCGGCCTATCAGCCGCCCGGCCCCGTCTCTGTCGTAATGCAGTGTCGCGTCGTGAATCTCCGCCTCGGCGTTCTCGGCCGGCGTCTGGCAGCGCGGACACAGCACCCCGACGACGACACCGCGCTCCACGACGGCATTCCACGCCCCGCGATCGTGATATCTGCGCTGGCACTGCCTGCACTTCGCGCCACTGATGGCACTCACCGCGCCGCCGCCGGCTCAGCCTGCTCGCGGGTCATGCAGACACGTCGTCGATGAGGAGCTGTGCTTCAAGCTCATCCAGCGTCAGGCCGTGCTCGTGACCCACGAGTTCGGCGACCTGCCATCCGGGCTCAGTCTGGCTGGTGATGGTCCACTTGCCGTAGTCGAGCGCCCGCGGGTCACGCCGCCGGCTCTTGGTGAGGGTCAGACCTTGCCGGTCAGCCATCCTGCGTAGCCGGTTCTCTCTCACCTTGCTGTCATTAGTCATGCCCGAGAGCGTACCAGGACCCATGCGGGAAGGCATGCGGGAAGCGGCTCGGCCCGGCCGCATCCGAGGGTGCCAGTCTTTGTCGGCATGATTCACACCTTGAGCCGATCGCCCTGGTGACCGTGGACGGTAGGGCTCTTTGCCTGGCGCTTGGGCCGTTGTCGGTGGCTCCGGGTAGCTTGCTGTCAGAGTCGATCCGGGTAGTAGGACGGGGCGGCTTGTGGACGTTGGCGACGTGGTGACTGCGCTGTATGAAGGCCAGCCGTCGCGGGGGCGGGTGGAGGGCGGTCCGTACCGGGCGCGCCGCCGCGGCCTTGTCGTCGCCGGTCACCGGCGAAGCCGGCCCGAAGGCTGCCACCGCATCTACCGCCCCCATAACCCCCCCCAGGATTGACCGGAGTAGGGCGAAGCAACAGCGCCATGCGCCCCGCTCTCGTAGACTCCGCCGGTGGCCAAGGTGACCGACGTCCCGAGCAAGTCGCAGGTGACAAAAGCTGGCAGGCGACTCCGTCGGGCATTCAGCGACGGCCCAGGGCCTCCGGACTTGCAGGACTTCAACGAGGCGCTTGAGGTCCTTATCGCTTTCCGCGCCGCGCATGCCGGCCCACTTCGTAAAGCAAATATGGGCCTCCGCTCCGTCGTCAGCACCGAAGGCTGCCGCGTGGAAGTGTCACAACGACTGAAACGGATCCCCACAATCCTTGACAAGCTGATCCGTGAGCCAACGATGGCCCTGGGTAACATGGGTGACATCGGCGGCTGCAGGGCCGTTCTGGACTCGGTAGCCGAAGTGAGACGAGTCGAGCTCCGCCTTCGAAAGAACCGCCCGCCAGTGACGTACCAAGATTATGTCAAAACGCCGAAGGCGTCTGGATACCGCGCCGTCCACCTGGTAGTGGTATATGACAGTAGGCGGATCGAGGTACAGCTCCGCACGCGCATCATGCACGAGTGGGCATATACGGTCGAGCGGCTGTCAGGGAGACTGGGCGGAGACCTGAAGAACAGTCGCGGGCCGGAACCAGTGCAGGCATGGTTGGGCATCGTCTCGGCCGCGATGGCACTTGACGAGGCGGGTCTTGCGGTGGATGAGACGATGATGGCTGAGGTTGGACGGCTACGTGAAGCGGCGATGCCGCACCTGCTGTTGGGAGGAGGGCGATCGTGAACGAGATCCAGCACTTTCTTCTCGTCTTCGACCATGACAAAGGCCAACTTGTAGAGGAGACGGACTTCGGCACCGACTCCGTGGCGGCCATGGCCGCATATGCGCGGCTGGAGCGAGAGCACGGGCCGAAGGACACCGCGATCGAGATCGTCCTGATCGGCTCGGACTCCATCGAGACCGTCCGCCTGACACACGCAAACTACTTCGACGGCACTGTTGCCGTCTCGAAGTACCTCGCAGGCATCTAAGCCCACGTGGCGAGGGGCGGTCCCACCGCCGAAGCCTCAGACCGAGGGGGGCGCTGAATCGAGGCGGTAGCTTCGGGGCCGGGCGCTTGTCCGGCTCACCGGGCGCGCCGCCGCGGACTGGACGTCGCCGCTGACGGGCGGGACGGTGCCCGCGGGATGCCCCCGCACCTACCTGCTGTGGCTGCGCGAGGATCGGCTGTCCTGACCTGCTGACACTTGGATCGTCCCTAGCCGATGCTCGGGCTGCCAGGCATGTGTTCCATCCACGCGAATTCGGCCCGTGAAGCGGTCACCAAGATGTGCACGCTTCCCTTGCTGGCCGGGGAGAACGTCGGCCATGCATTCGTTGTCCCGACGGTGGCCAGCAGCGTTGACCTGGTCGTCCATGCCGAAACCGACGGCGCGGGAAGCCGGCGGGTACGCGAGATCGTGGCGGTGCCCGGCCGGGTCGAAGGCAGTGTCGTTGAGGTCGCCGACCTGTTCGTCACGCGGGACGACAAGCTGGTGCGCTCCGACGGTTTCCCGCCGCATCCGGAGCGTTTCCGCCGCGCCGGGATCGACTTGGTCGAGGTCCTCGGCGTCCGTGCGCAGCGGTCGGCGTAGTCGTGGGCGCTCTGCTCGGCCTCATGCTCGGCGTCGGCCTCCTGCTGGTGGTCCGCAGTTTCGGCCGGCCGGCCGCCCGCGACCGGCCCCCGCGCACCGATGGCTGGGCTCAGCGACGCGCCGACATGCTCCGGCAGGCCGGGATCGAAGGCGTGAGCCACCGGCAGTTGCTCGCCTTGCAGGTGATTTCGTCGCTGATCGCGTTGCTCGTCGTCCTGCTGGTCAGCGGCACCGCGACGGTGGCGGTCGCCTTTGCCGTCTTCGGTGCTCAGGCACCCACCGCGGTCGTCCGCCGGCTCCGCGGCCGGCGCGTCGTGGAGCTGCGCGAAGTGTGGCCGGAGGTGGTCGACAACCTCACCTCAGCCGTCCGGGCCGGCCTGTCCTTGCCGGAGTCTCTGTCCGGGCTGGGCACGCGCGGCCCGGAGCCGCTGCGGCCGGCGTTCCTGCGCTTCGGGGCGGACTACCGGGCGACCGGACGCTTCACCGACTGCCTTGACCGGCTCAAGGAATCACTCGGGGACCCGGTCGGGGACCGGGTGTGCGAGTCGCTGCGGATGGCTCGTGAGGTGGGCGGCACCGATCTCGGCCGGCTGCTGCGGACGCTGTCGGCTTTCCTGCGGGAGGACGCCCGGACCCGCGCCGAGCTCGAGACGCGACAGGGCTGGACGGTCAACGCTGCCCGGCTCGCCGTGGCCGCCCCCTGGCTCGTCCTGCTGCTGCTTGCGACGCAATCGTCGACGGTCCAGGCCTATGACAGCTCGGCCGGAGCGGTCCTGCTGGCGGTGGGCGGCGCCCTGTGCTTCGCGGCCTACCGGCTGATGCTGCGCATCGGCCGGCTGCCCGAGGATCGGCGGGTGCTGCGGTGACGCCCACAATGCTCGGCGCCGTGCTCGGGCTCAGTGGTGCCCTCGGCGTGGTGACCGCGGTCCGGGCCGCGCCGCCTCTTCGGCGACCCGGGCTGGAGGAGCGCCTCGGGCCATACCTGCGCGACACGCCCACACCGTCCCGGTTGCTTGCCCTGGCCGATCCGCTGTCTTCGCAGCTCGGCGTGGTGGCGCGCCTGCTCGGCCCGGTCCTCGGTGACGCGGTCGGTGGCCTGCAGCGGATCGTCGGTGGTGACCGGTCGGTACGCCGTCGGCTGGCCGCGCTCGGCAGCAGCCAGCGGGTCGAGGACTTCCGCGTCGAGCAGGTGGTGTGGGCTGCGATCGGCCTGCTGTCCGGCGTCCTGCTGTCTGCGCTGGCTGCGGTCGTGCTGGGCCGGGTGGATCTGCTCTCCTCCGCGGTCGCGGTCGGGACCGGTGTGATCGGCGGCGTCTTCGGCTGCGACTGGTGGCTGTCGGCCCGGGTCCGCCGCCGCGAGGAAGCCCTGCTGGCCGAGTTCCCGGTGATCGCCGAGCTACTGGCGCTGGCGGTGGGGGCAGGCGAGGGCCCGGTGGCGGCGATCGAGCGGGTCTGCCGCCTGTCGCGCGGCGAGCTGAGCCGCGACCTCGAGATGATGCTGGGCGAGGCCAGGGCCGGGGCACCGCTCATCGCGGCTCTGCAGTCGATGTCGGAGCGCAGTTCCCTCGAGCCGCTGTCGCGCTTCGTCGACGGTCTCATCGTCGCCATCGAGCGCGGCACCCCGCTGGCCGACGTCCTACGGGCCCAGGCCGGGGATGTTCGCGAAACCCGCAAGCGCGCCCTGCTGGAAAGCGGCGGCCGACGCGAAATCGCCATGATGGTCCCCATCGTTCACGAAATACGCTTCTGAGGCGCGCAACCTACCGCGGGCAAGTTGCGCGGCGAGCCGATGCGAGTGCAACCGAGCGCGCTACGCGTATGGGCTGCGCTGCTGCTGCAGATTCTGCGGCGGCGCCAGCGGTGGCACAGCGCAGCCCCGCCCGACAACCTGATGTGCCCGAGGAAGTGGATTGCCTGGCCGCGTCCTGGCGGCGCGACCTCCGCCCCCACGGCGACGCCGATGGCGTGATGATCATCGTCTTGGCTTCGGTGGATGAGCGCCGGCATCGACGTCGGGCTGCTCGGCCCACTCCGGCCTCGACACCACCGGCCTCACAGCCTGCCCACCCACTGGGATCTCACCGCCGGCGCCGAAGCCAGGCGCCGTCGACGACGACGGTCCACGTCTGGTGTCGGGCTGTGCTGCTCGGCGGCCCCCATCGCTGGGGGTTGGGGTGTGATGTGCCGACCCTGCCCCGCCGGCTCCGCGGCTTGCTCCCTGTTGGGGGTTGTGGGCGGCTTTGGGTGGGGGCACAGTGGGGAAGTCGATTGGAGGCGGGGCGATGGGATCGCGTTGGTCGGCGGCGGGGCTGGTGGCCCTGACCGCCGCGATGGTGGTGGTCGTAGCGCAGTCGGCGTGGTCGGCGTCGGGTTCGGGGGTGACCAGCCGGGTGTCGGTGGCCTCGGACGGGCGGCAGGGCAACTTCGACTCCCAGACCTTTAGGGCGCCGGCGATGTCCGCCGACGGCCGGTTCGTCGCGTTCGAGTCGTCGGCGTCGAACCTGGTGGCCGGGGACACCAACGGGAGGTACGACGTGTTCGTCCGGGACCGGCTGGCCGGGGTGACCCGGCGGGTGTCGGTCGGCGCCGGCGGTCAGGCCAACAACGGCAGCGACAGCCCGGCGATCTCCGCCGACGGCCGGTTCGTCGCGTTCTACTCGGACGCGTCGAACCTGGTGGCCGGGGACACCAACGGGAGGTCTGACGTGTTCGTCCGGGATCGGCTGGCCGGGGTGACCCGGCGGGTGTCGGTCGGCGCGGGCGGTCAGGCCAACAGCGACAGCCGCAGCGCGGCGATTTCCGCCGACGGCCGGTTCGTCGCGTTCGAGTCGTCCGCTTCGAACCTGGTGGTCGGGGACACCTACGACACGTTCGACGTGTTCGTCCGGGATCGGCTGGCCGGGGTGACCCGGCGGGTGTCGGTCGGCGCGGGCGGTCAGGCCAACAGCGACAGCTTCGGCCCGGCGATCTCCGCCGACGGCCG
>JAABUL010001741.1_pt1 | contig 39539 bp, 3 predicted proteins | sample 5559151 | NCBI WGS metagenome assembly JAABUL01 (sample SAMN10711876, study PRJNA513368) | rock metagenome | isolation source: Antarctica rocks | place: Antarctica: Victoria Land, Pudding Butte sud | reverse complement strand
CTCTGATGCCATCTGCGCATTTTCGGCCGTAATACGCAACGGTTGGTTGACATAGAAGTGATACAGAGAGAAAGCTCATGACACTTCGAGACCACCGCTTTGTTATCACAGCATGGCCGATTCGACTGCTGCCCCAAGCCCATGCAGCCTTGGGGAGTAAATCCGGGCAACGGCCGCTCAGGAGGAATGAGATCTCGCCCACAGCATTTTAGATCATATTAAATCGTTGAACCTGGGTGCTAGAGTTAGGGGGTACTTTCGCGTCGACTCGCAGCTACCTCAATATTCTAAGTTAGTGTCGCCCCCCCCTAAATTTTAAATTGGTTTTTTCTCTTGGCAACATCTGCAGTGTGCACATTTTTTGCATTAATTAATTATTACTATTATCTTTATTTGTAGTCAATATCTATCGGATTAGAGTCAATCGAAACTACTTATATCGCCTATTGTTGGCAATGTACTTTATAGATAGACTAACTATTGGATCGGGTTTCAATTTCAACTTTAGAAATCGACTGAAAATTTAATTCGATTTCTATTATTTTAAAATCGAATCGACTCAACTCGACTCGATTCTTAATTCTAATATTTAAAATCAAATCAAATTGTTAAAGAAATCGAATATAATATTATTTAGATTGATTGTGTCGAGTTAAGTTATCAAGTTCAAGTTAAGTACTTGATCTAAATTGGGTCGAATCGATTTTAAAAGTTAAGATCGAAAAGTTAATTTAATTTCTAATGTTAAAATTGTTAAGTTAAATCTATTTCTAATATTAGAATTAAAATCTAAATTATATAAATATTAATTTCTTAAAAACGCAATTTTTTGAAAAAAGTAATATATATATATAATATATATTAGTAGTTATTATAACAAACAAATAAAATAGTTTAAAATATATTAAAACTAATTAACTTTAATTAATTGTAATACTTTTTAACGTTAATTCGATTTCAAAAGTTGAAATTAGAATTTAAGTTAATTTAATTCGATTTAATTTCTAAAAAATTAATATTTAAGTCGATTTTTAATATTGGAATTGTTAGATTAAGTTTCGAATTTAACTTTTAAAATTGACTTAATTTAACAATTAATCTAACGTTATTATATTAAGATTTTCTATTTTTAAATATACATTATTATAATTTTGAACTTTTCGCTATAGTATTAAGTAGTATGCTTCGACTTAAAAGCTACTTATGCTTATATTATTTTAAAACAATTTTTTTATATTAGTTATTATTTGTATTACTCTTTTGCATTATTTTTTTTATTTTCAAGTTTTTTTCTTAAATTATTCAAAAATATTGTTATATTATATTTGTATTTTTGTTTATAAAATATTAAACTTTTTAAAAATTTTAAATTATTTATTGTTTTTAAACTAAAAAAATTCTAGCAAAATTATTTTTGCAATTTTTTATTTAGTAGTTTATATTCTAATTAATTTAAAAATTCATTTAGTTAAGAATTTCTTACTTTTGTTATTAATATTTAAAAAAAAGAAATATTTACAAAATATTTAACAAAATATTTATTAATTATTGATTGCTTGTTTTAAGAGAAAAAAACAAATATATTAAATATAGTCTAAATATTAATACTTAATTTCAAATATAATAGATATAAACAATTATTAATAACAATATTTTTATAAACAAAACTTAATCGAAATTTGTTAATTTTTATTAAACAAAAAAGATTAATATAGAAGTATAATTTAAGCTTTAAAATAAAAATATTTAAATAATTTTAATTATTGTAAGACTATATATAAATATATAACAGAACATTAGTATATCGATATATACAAGATAAGATTATATAATATGTTAATTATAATTTTAAAAGATATTAATTTGTAAGAATTCGAAAAAAAAATTCTTAGAGAGAAAACTTTGTATAACGTTACGTCGCTACTATATAAGCTTAACATTATTCTATTTATTAAATTGTTAATTGTTAATATTACAATTCCTCTTAGTCTTCTCTTTAAAATTTAATCTTTAAAATATATATACAATATTACAATTGCGTTATAATATTGCTATTTTTGCAATACTTATAGTTCTTTAACTATTACAATAAAGAATTAAAGATGCTTTGCTTTCTTTCTTTCTTGCTTTTTATAAATATCTATTTTTGCGAAATATATAATAATAATTTGCTTCAATTTATTATTGCATAAAAGATAAAAAAGAATTTAAATTATTAAAAAAAAAATTAGAATTTTTTTTATCTTTTAACAAATATTATTTATCGCGCAAGATTTATTTCTTTATCTTAGTTATTAATCTTATTTATAAAAAGAAATTATTATTATTATTTTTATTTAATATTAAGTGCAAGAGAGATTAAATAACAATCTTAACTTCTTTTGTATATTATTGTAAGATATTGTATTTCTTTTAATATAATTTTATTATATAACAATTATATATTAGCAAACGAAAAGATACTTAAATCGCAATATTCTATTTTTGTTATAATATTGTTACTTTTATATTGCAACAATATAACAATATTTAATATTATTAATTTTAATTTTTTGTTAATACTATTGTAAGATGCGAGTGCATTTGGTTCTTGCTAACGCACTAAGATATAAAAGACGTAAGATATAATAAACTTGTATTACTATATTTTAACTATATAGGATAAATAGCAGTAGAACCAATTGTTAAAAAACAACAAGAGACAAACTTTCTTTCTATTTAATGTTTGCTATAATATGCAAGTTTGTTTTTTGCTATTTAATTAGAAAGAAGTGCTATGTTATTTAAAACTTCTATAGATATTTAATATTATATATTCTATTCTATTTTAAGACGTTAGCGCGTTGTTAATACTATAGCGTTATAATTATTTTCTCTTTTAGAGCACTAGTCTTTAATAATATAAAAAGCTATACTAATTTTATTAAAGATAAAAGCGTTTGCTAAATATCAATATTACAAAAACTTGTTAAAAATCTTCTTAAATCTCTTCAAAAATTAAAAGAAAAAGAGTCTTTTATTTAATAGAAATAAATTTATACTTTAATTTAATACAATTTGTAAAATAGTATAATAGCAACAATAATAATTTATAATATATTATTGCTTTGTTGTTTATTATTGTTAGAATTTTAATTAAAATTTAAAGTAAATTTAATATTGCGCAAACGCTAGATAGACTATAAATATAAATATTGTTTTTTCTTTTTTTTTATATTTTTCTTAATTATAATTGCTTTATTGCTATAAGTAAATTGTTGTAAAAACAACAATATATAAAGCTTATATATATAGTGCAAATCTTAAATTAATATATTTTTTACTTTTTCTTTTTTTTCAACTATTCTTCTAAGAAATTAAGAGAATAAATGTCACAATTCTAGACTATGCAAACTTCGCTTTTCGATTATTCTTTAAATCTTTGTCTTCTAGTTTCGAGTATACTACAAGTAACGTCTAGCGTCTTAACATCTATAGTACTTATATTTATTTTTTGTATATAGTTAGTTTTGTATAGCTAGTATTTTTGTCGATTAACTATATACTAATTATTAAAGCTTTAACTCTAATATAATACTAGCTATTTTTTTAAACACAACTTTGCAAATTGTACTTTAAAGATACTTATATTTGCTACTTTTTTTGTCTTGTAAAACAAGTTCTAGATATAGAGTTATTAGAACAAACATTTTGCGAAACATAATTAAGTTGCGACAATAAATATCTTTTAAACAATGTACAATTTAACAATATTTAATTTTGTTAACTTTTTAATAAGTTTGCTAAAATAAATAGACAACAAATTGTTCTAACTATAATTTAATAAATTTGCTAAAATAAAATTAATAAACTTGCTAAAATAAAAAGAGAACAAATTGTCTTAACTTTAACTTAATAAATTTGCTAAAATAATATTAATAAATTTGCTAGAATAAAATCAATAAATTTGCTAGAATAAAATTAATAAATTTGCTAGAATAAAATTAGTAAATTTGTTAGAACAACAATTACAATATAATTTTGTTGTTATTTTCGAACAATATATTTGTCTTTATATACTAAAAGATTTGCTATACAACAATATAATATTTTAAACAATATCTATTTTCGATATCGAAAATTTTGTTTTGCAAATAATATAAATTCTTTAATATTTATATAATATTAAATATATTTAATCTTAAACTTCTACTTTCTTTTACAAATATTTATAGTATTTGTATCTTATTTATATTTGCAATATAATTAACAAAAAAATAATTTTAAAAAGCAAAGTTAAGTTTAGCTCTAGCAAAAATTGCAAGTTATTTAAAAAAATTCTCGATAAATAAAAATTAATTAGATATTAATATTATTTCTTGTTACAATTATTATTTTGTAAAAGCTCTATTAAATTAAAACAATTTTAAAAAAAATTTAGAACTCAAAAAGTACTCTAATTTATTTAAAAAAAATATATTCGAATTTTTGTTATTTGTTTAATTCAATTTTTACAAAATTATAATTAACAAACTAATTAAATTAAATTTGTTTAACAATATAGATTTGTTAAATATATTAATTCGATCTTTAATATATTAATTGTTAAATAGTAGTTTTATTTAATTTTGTAACAAATATATTAAAAAAGAAGACAAAAATAAGTTAAATTAATATTGTACTTTAATTGATTAACTTAACAATTTTAATAAAAGTTAACAAAAAACGTTTTAATCTTTATAAAAAGTAATCAAAAATAATATAAAAAAATAATTTTAATTACTTTATAAAAATAGTATTACAATTGTCGAACTTCGAATTAATAGAAAATTTATTTTAATTTTGTTTGTTGTTGCGCAATACAACAACAACATATCTGAAGTCTACAAATTGTAATAGTAGTAGATAGATAATCTAGAGAGCTATTTGTCTACTTTTAGTTAAATTGTTTAGCAAATTAATCTAAATTTAAATTAATCTAACTTAAATAAGCTAAATTTAATTAAAATTAGTTTAGAAACTATAATATATTTTGCAATCTTTGTTGTTTATATATAATTATCTTCTATAGTATTAATAATTTATTATGTTGTTTGTTATATTTTTTAATAAATTATAAGCTTAAGTTTGCAAAAACTTTTAATTCGACAATTCTTAATACTACTATTACAACAATCTCGATTGCATTTTACAAAAAACAAAAGATACTATTATTAACAAATAGAAATCGATATATATTTTCGAGTTACGCAAAAGATTTTTGCGCAAACAAATTAATTTTGTTCGATTACAAGTTCTACAAAAAACAAACAATAATAAGAGAGACTAACTTATATACTTAAAAGAGAGCTAGTTAATACTTTAAAAAAAACAAATTATATTGCTTAAAAAAAAGCTAATTAACACTTTAAAAAGAGCAAACTAAATTGCTTTAAAGAAAGCAAATACAACATTAAAAAATATTGTTAAAACAATAGCGTAATTACAATCTTTGTACTAGATCAATAAAAGATTAGTATATTAAATCTCTTTATTGTTATTTAACAAGCATTATTTTATCTATCTTTTTATTTTTTTGTTAATCTTACTTTATTTACTTCTATATATTATAGAGAACAATATATACAAAATAATTAATATACTTAGTCGAATTACAAGCAAGCAATAATTTCGTCAAATAAAAAATTATCTTATAGCAAAAAATCTTTAAAATATAATTTAATTTCTAGACTCTATTATACTTTCTATTTATACAAACAAAACTAATTTAATATTATCGATAATTTCTTAATTTAAAGATGTAAAAACAAATATTAAAACTACTCTTTATATTTAATTTTATTTGAACAAAAACAACAAAAAGAATATAGTTGTTATAATTATTATATATAAAATATAGAGATTCTTAATATATAAATATAAAGAGAAACTTCAAATTATTAAAAAATAGCATTTGACAAACTATATAAACTACAAGAAGTTTGTCAATTAAATTATTAATAAAATATAGATATATTTTAAGAAACTAGAACAAAAAATTGTTAAGACTTAATTTAATATAAAGAGACTATATTGCAACAATAGACTAATTTAGATATTGTTAATTTTTTTGCTTTTAAAATATATTACAACTTAAGATACTTTTAATATTTAAAATTCTCTTAACGTCGATATAACTCTTTAAAAGTTGCAAAAAAAAAAGATATTACTTAAAGTTAATAAAATTGTTATATAAGTTAAACGCAAAACTAGTTGTTTAAGATCTTAATATTAATATTAAAATTTCTTTTTAAAATTAAATTTTAATTTTTATCGAAAATTTAGCTTCTTTAATCGAAAAACTAATAAAGATATATATTGTTGCTATCTTTGTTAGAGTTTTAAGTATCTTGTTAAAGAGTATTTCTTTTATATTAATATTTGCAAATATATTTAAAAAAAAAAAAAAAACAAAGATTATTAAAAACAATAAGCAAAAGTTTTACAAAAAGTATTGTATTTACAATATTAAAAATAATAGTTTGTTAAGAAAATTTTTACTTAATAATAGCAACTTTAATATTAAGAAAAATATTAATAAAAAACTTGCAATATTATTTAAAAAGAATATTAATAAATTTTTTAACAACAAATAGATTGTTAATACTAATATTTTCTTATATATAATTAATTAGCTTCGATATTTTAGAATTTTTTTATTGCTATTTCTAGATATATTGTTAAAATCGAAAAGAAGAAATTATTTTCAAATTAGTATAAGATAGCAACAATATATACAAAAAATAAAAACAAAATATATTTAACAAATATTCTTTTTATTTTAGATCTTAAAATTAATTTTTTGTTTAAAAAATATATATATTAGAAAGATCTATATAGAGACTTTAACAAATACAATATATAAATACAAAATAAACAAAAAAGATATATTCTTACTACAAATTAGCAAAAAGATATATATATAATAAGCAAAATAGCGTTGAGCTTAAACAAGTTTGCTCTTATTATTGTTATACAATAGAAGTCTTCTATAGCGTTTTTAGTAATTAATAGTATATTTAATTAAAAAAATCAAATATAAGTTAATATTAATAAAGCAATTATTAGCAATTTTAAAGCAAAACTATATAGTTTTTAATATTATTAATTTTCTTATTTAGACGCAATTAAGTTGCAAAAGCTATATAAGATTACTATACTCTTAAAGTTTGTTTCTATTATCAAAGATATAAAAAATTCTTATAAAATATATATATTAATTAAGCTCTATAATAAGAGAAATTATTATATTAATAAATATAAAATAGCTATTTTAGCTTTTATTTTAATTAACATTTGCAAATTATTGCTAATTTTAAAACTTAAATACAAGTATTTTCTTAAAATTGTTAACAATTATTTTTGTAAAATATAAGTATTAACAATAACTAAATAAGAATAAATTATAAATATTCTTTATTAATAGCAAATACAAATAGAGTTTTAAAGTAAAATTAAAGTACTTGTAATTTGCAACAATAACAATATAAAACTTAAGTTAGTACTTAATAAATAATATTTATTCTTTAATATTGTGCTTAACTATATTTTATTATACAATTCTTTTTAAAATAGTATTGCTAAACAAGATATATAAATTATTGAAAACTCTATAAAAGCTATAATTAAAGAGACAAAACTTTCTATTAAATTTTAATTAGAAGTTGTACAAACAAATATATATTTGCAAAATTATATAGCAATTGAATTGCTTATTAACAATAAGTTTATTATATTTATAAAGATATTTATTAATATTAAACTATTTATTAATTATTTGCGTATATAGAGTTGCAAATACTATTTTTATATAGACTTTAAATCTTTTTTTATTAAAGACAAAAAAAATAAGTTTATAAATAGAGAACAAATAGAAGTATTTCTTAAATATGTCGACAAAACAAATATATTTGTTAAAATATAAATATCGAACTTGAGTAAAATTATTAAATATAATATTGTTAAATATATTAAGAACAAAAAAAATATATTAATCTTAAGATACGTATTAAGACTATTAATATCTTGTCAAAAAGATAGCTAGTAGACAAATTTTGCAAAAATACAATTAAAAATAAATTTAATCTAGATCTTGCTTATATTAATCTAGATCTTATCTATACTAGCTTAGATTTTGCTTAAAATAACTTAGATTTTATTTAGATTGTTCTAGATTCTTTCTAAATAACTTTAAATAATCTTGTTTTATTTAAATATTATATATAGATATTTTTGTATATTGCTATTCCAAAGAGAAAACAGATTAATAATAATATAGAAAACTTAAAAAAATATTCAAGCAAAATTGTTTGCGTTATAATAGTCTTTATAGTCTAAAATATAATTAATAAAACTATAAATTCAAAGTGCAACTTTGCAACTATTAAGAAGAAAAATAGTAATATTAGCAAGCTTGTTATATTTGTATTAAAGATATAGAAAAAGATTATAAACAATTTTGTCTAAAAAAAGCTATAGAAAGATACTATACAAAAGAAAATACTTGCTCTTGCTACTAATAATATATAAGAGATTGTTACTTCTTTTCGAAATATTAATATTATAATAAGCAAATAGATATTTAAAGCAAAAATATATATAAATAGAATACTAGAGAAACTTAAAGCAAGATTGATTGCAAAAAACTTTATACAAGCTTTTGAAATTAACTACAAAGATACTTTTATTTCAATTGTTAAATTTAATATTTTACAAATATTTCTTGTTATTATTATACTAGAAAACTTGAACTATTATTAGATAGATATTAACACCGTCTTTATTAAATCTTTTCTTAAGAAAAAAATCTATATAATATCTTTATCTAGAGTAGATATATCTTTAGAGCATTGCTTGCGCATTTTTCGAAATCTTTATAATTTAAAACAAGTTGCTTGCAATTAATATAAGCGCTATATTAAAGAGCTTGCTAGACTTGACTTTAAATAATACAATACTAATTCTTATCTATTGTTGTATCTCGAACAATATATTATACTTTTGTTTTATATTAACAATATTGTTATTGCTGCACAATTAATAGATAATATTAATTAATTTAAACGCAAGTTTTAAAAGATATTTAAGATAAAGAATCTAAAAGAAATAAAAAGAATTCTTAATATTAGAATTATTTGCAATCGAAAAGTCAAAACTCTATATATAAATTAATTCTATTATATTAACAAAATACTTGATAGACTACAAATGTTTGTCAACAAAAGTAGTTTAACTAAATTGTTTATAAATAAATACAATTCTCTTTAATCTACTAGATTAAAAGATAAGCAAATTAATTAAAAAAATTATTAATACGCAATCGAAAGTATTATATATATAGTTATTTATACTTATTTAGATATTGTCTTTGCAATAGAATATCTAAATTAATATCTTATTAATTTAACAAAGTATTATAGTTAAGTCTTAAAAATATTGCTTTAATATCTTTGCTCTGTTATTAACAAAAAACTAATATACAACAGCAATAGAAGTTTATATTTAGTAATATACTTTAACTTAGACTATATATCTAATAGATTAAATCGAAAATTAATTCTTAAATATATATTTATAATAGACAAAGAATCGATTGTATAAATATTACGCAAATAGAAGTTAATAATAATATCTACTATTAAGACTAAATATATAACTCTATTTATATATATTAGAAAGAATCTATAAATTATATAGATTCTAAGAAATATTAGTTATACAAAATATCTTAAAGATCTATTAAATTATATAGATATTATTAAGAATAAAATATACAAATTTGTATTTTCTATACAATTAATAGACAACAATTAAACAACTCTAATATTTACTAAGAATACTTATATTAATAATAGATTAAAATATATTAATATAATATTTTATTATATTAGAGATCTTTGCAAAAGTAATTGCATTTGTATTAATTTTGTTTAAAACGCAAACAAAATAGCAAATAGACTAACAAAACTATTGCTCAAGAATAAGTTTAAAATCTTTATTAGATAACTTAAATTAATAGATTAAAAGATTAGTAAAAGCTAACAAATATATTATTATTAAATAAGAATATTGCGCAATACAACAACAATATACTTGAAGTTTGCAAATTGTAATAGTAGCAGATAAGCAATCTAGAGAACTGCTTATCTATTTTTAATTAATTTGTTTAGCAAGCTGATTCAAATCTAGATTAATCTAATTTAAATAAGCTAAATTCAATTAAGACTAGCTTAGAAACTGCAATATATTCTGTAGTCTTTGCTATTTGTATATAATTATCTTCTATAATACTAATAATCTACTATATTGTTTGTTATATCTTTCAATATTTGTTAATTAAAAATTTAAATTAACTTTTTGCAAATTTATTTAAGTTAAACAAAGTTAATAATAAGTATTTGCAACAAAACAATATATTATTTTCGACAAAAATATAACAATACTTTAATTTAATATAAGTTGTTTAAAACTATTATATATTAATTAAAACAAAAGTTTTCTTTTTTTCGAAATAAAGAAATTGTATTTGTTGAGTCTATTTAAATAATTTACAATTTTAATAACAATAACAAATATAATTATTTTTTATAAATTTAGTTTATAAGCAAGAGATTAACTTAACAATATTTATTTTATTTGTAATTTTAAATCGAAACTACAAAATATAAAAAACAATAAATATTTTTTCGATTTTTTTATTTTTACTAGAGATCTTAAAAAGTTCAAACAATAAATTATTATATTAATTTCTAAATTTAATAGTATTTTTTAATATTTTGTTTTTAAGAAAATCAAATTTAGTTTTGCTATTATTAAAATTATTGACAATATTTTTAAAGAAATTAAATATTATTTATTTAATAGATTTGTTAATCTTTATTTAACAATAAATAATTTGCTAGAAAACTTAAATACTTAATAAAACAATTTAAATAAGAAACAACGCAACTTTATTAAAATTATATTGCTCAAATTTGTTAGAAAGAATATCAAAATCTTTAATTAATATATTAATTGCTTTATATCTACAACAATCGAAGTTTCTATATTAGAAATCAATAAAATATATTAATTTAACAAAAGTTTAAATTATAAATTTTAAAGTTGCTATATTATTTTGACAAACTATACAATTTTAAATTAATTTATTAGATTAATTTGTAAAATCGATCTTAAATTTTAACAAATAAAAAAATTGTATTTAACAATTATTCGAACTTCTATTTATATACAAGTTATTAATAGTACTAATAAGCAAAATAATTATATTAGTATTTCTAAATTCTTTGAATATATTAATACAAATATTTGCAATAATAGTAACTTTAATATATATATCTTTATTTGCAACTAGAAACAAAACGTAGAAATATAAGTTTAAACTCTTAAAAACAAAATTAAATTTTTGTTAAAAATATTTTAAGTTAAAATATAAATTGTATTATAGAAATACTTTTTGCAAAAACAAATTAGCTAAAATTAAAAATAAAACTTTTGTTAAACTTAAAACTTATAATATTAACAGCTTTAAACTAACAATATTTAGAGAAAAGAGTTTCTTTAATATTTTAAATAACAACTTAAATAATTTTAGCTAGTTAAAAAACTAAATATTCTTAACAAGAGTTGCAATTTAAAATAGAAATTAATATTTATAAAAAAAACAATAAAAAAGCTTAAAATTATATTTAATTTACAAAATAGAGTTTTGTTTATTAAAGTTAAACTTAATTCTAGCATTATTAACAACAAGTTGTTTAACAACTAGCAACTAAATTTTTATATTAAAATTTATTTAAATTAAGTTTATTTATTTTTTAATAAATATTATATTAAAACAATACTACTTATTAATATTAAAATCTTTAATAAAATTTTTGTTAATAAAAAGTTTATTAAATTTTATAAACTTTTTATTATATTGTTTTAAAACTCTATTAAATTGCGTCTAATTAATAACAAATTTGTCTCTAATATTATTTATATTGCTCAAGTTATTATTAATCTTAGCAAATATATTAATATTTTATAGTATTTAATAATTGAACTAGAACAATTTGTAATTATTTTTAATATATTTTAAATTAAGAAATATAATATACAAATTAAAGATAATATACAATTTCTCGAATTTAATTTTAATTATTGTATAGAGTATTATTTGTTAAATTAATAATTGTTAAAAATATTTAGCAATTAACGCAAGCAATTCAAATATTTATTTTCGATTTTTTTTAATAAAGTCGACATTTATTAAATAAGTATCTTTATATTTTTGAAACTTACTATTAAAGAAAACTATAAAACAATTGTAATATTATTTAAGCACTTTGTTATACTAAATTAGTTTGAAAAAAACAACAAATATTTAGTTTATATTATGATTAACAATATAATTATAGACGTTGCAACTATTATTTTTAATAACTACAACAAATTTTATACAAAACTTAAATAAAATTTTTTAACAATAAAACAATTTAAAAAGCAAATATATTCGAAGTTTAAACAATAGATTAAGCTTTTTAATTTACAAAAAGTTAACAAGTTGTTGCTTAATAAAAATATTAATTATATTATTAATTTTGTTTTAGAAGCAACTCTTTCGATTAAAAAAGTCTACAAAATATTTTATTAAAAAAAATTATTAGAGTCTATTTAAATAATATAAAGAGCAAAAATCAAATTCGTAATAATATTTTACAATATATTGTTTTTATTCTTATAGTTAAAAGATCTAATAAAGATTTGCGTATTTGTATAAACTATAAAAATCTTAATGCTTTTAGAATTAAGAATTACAATACTTTATTATTAATTTAAAAGATTTTGCAACAATTATACAAAATTAAATACTATAATAAATTTAATATTATTGTTGTTTTTAATAAGATTCGAATATATTTTAATAATAAATACAAAATAATCTTTATTATTTGTTATAATTTATTTAAATACGTTATAATATCTTTTAAATTGTGCAATATCTCAATTATATTCTAATTTTTTATTAACAAAACTTTTAGTTTTTATCTAAACAATTTTTGCACAATCTATATAAACAATATCTTAGTCTACAATAATATTAAGAAGAAATACAAGAACTATATAAACAAAGTTTTTGCTAAACTCTATAACACAAGTCTTTATTTAAATATTAACAAATATATTTTCTTTATTAAGCAAATTAAATATTTAAATTTAATTATTATTATCGAAGAGATTTAAATAGATTTTAAGAAAATTAAATATATTTTTAAGTAAGAAACTTCTATTTGTATATACAATATACAAGTCTTTTTAAACTTTGTTAAGATATTTTATTTATAATTATTTAAATCTAATTAAATCTTTGTTAGCGTTTAGTAAATTTAAGAACAAAAATCTTAGTTTTCTATAATAATTTAACAATTTTAAAGATTTTGTATTTAAAACTCTTAAAAAAGTTTTTATTAATTAATTAATTTTTTATTATTTCGATCTCGATCTAAAGATTTGAATCGAAAATAATATTTTCGATTTTGTAATTGTTGTTGTGCTTTTGCAAATAAATTTAAATAAACTACTTTATTTAATATTTTATATATTTAAAATTATATTGTTTGCGAAATGCAATTATAAAATTTACAACAAAAAATTGTTAATTATTATTTGCGCTTTTAAGAAGTAATATCTAGAGTATATTAATATATTTATCAAACAATTTATTAAAATTATTATCGATTATTGCAATCTAAAATATTTTATAGCTATTAAACAATTTAATTGTTGTTAAGTTTGTTAGATTAAATTTTTGTTCAAATTTAACTTTAAAATTATTTATTAATTAAATATATTAAATACAAAGTCAAACAATTTAATTAAACAATCGCAAAGTTTGCTTTTTGACAAAAATAACTTTTGCAATTAGTTTTAACAATAAACAATTTTTAAGTAACACAATTTAAAATCGAATATAATTAAAGTTGTTATATTGATTTTGCTACTATTAAGTGTTATCTACAATTTAGTAGCAAAGTTAGTTTGTTTATTTCGAAACTCTATCGAGTCTAAACTAATTGTTAACAAAAAAATTGTAAAAGTTTGTAAAAAATTTATTTAAATCTCGCTAGAAATTAACAAAGATACAAAACTATTTATATCTTTATTATTTACAATATTTATATTATTTTAACAAGACAAACTTTGCTTTGCTAAATTTTATTTCTTAATATCTTTATTTGTTATTGTCGCATTTACTATTTTTTATTCTACAATTTCTTTAACTTTAGCTTTGAATCTTGTCTTTTTGTTAAATATATTTATTGTATTTATATTTTAACTATTTATATTAATAATTTTTTTTATAAGTTAACTCTTGTTTGCTATTGCAATCAATTTAACAAAAGAAAAAAAACTTAAAATAAAATTTAATTTTAAAGTTTTTTTTAATAAATATTAAAAATATACTGGTATAACAAAAAGATAAAACAAATTGTCTAAATTAGAAAAACTAATAAACAAAAAATTCTAGCTATTTTTTGTAAAACAATTAAGCTAGAACTTAAAAATTATATAATAATTAAATACTTTATAATTAAAGTCAAATATTTATTTCTTTAAAACAAAATATATATATTTTAAAGCAAAATTAATGTTTTTTGAGTCGAAGCAATTAAATTTTAATATAAACTATTAAACGCTAGATATTTAGATTAAACAACAACGTTCAAAAAAGTATAATATTATTATTATTGATTTATATTGTATTTAGATATTAAGAAATATATTAAAAGTTGTTTGATTTACAAGTACGTCAAATTATATTGCAAATATAAATATAATATATTGAAGTTTTTATCTATTTTAGATCGATACTAACAAAATAAGTTTTGCAACTTTATTATTTCTCTATTATTATATTGCTATAAAAAAAAGATTTTCTAACATATTTTAATAATAATTAATAAATTATTTAAAAATAAAAAGTTTATACTTATAAATTCTTTAAAGATTAAAATTGTTGTTTTAATTTTTATTAATTTTGTTTAACACATTAAGAACTTTCTAGCTATTATTATTTTTAATAAAGATACTTAATTTATCGCTTATTTTTAATAATATTTTTGCAAAAGATTAAAAACTAAAACTAAATTATTAATTGCATTTTATTTAGAAATCAACAATTAAATCGAAAATATTAATATTGCTCTTAAACAATATTTTCGAATATATATATAATATAATTAGAATAACTAGATTAATTATCTTGTTATTGTTAAATTTGTTGTTAACAATTATATTAGCAAGTTTATTAACTCATTACTTTTTTATGCTATTAAAAACTATTTATTACAATTAAATCTAAAATTATTTGAAGTTTTTTCTAACAACAATATGTTTGAAGCTCGTCGCAACATAAAGAACGTCAACAAGATTGTCAAAAAAATCAAAATTTTGCAAAACTTTCTTTGTTAAGAGCTTGTGTAAATTTAAATTAAACAAATAAAATTTGCTAATTGTAAACGCACTATAGTTTCGAAGTTCAAAATCGATAATTAAGTTATACTTAATATTCGAAATATTAAAACAACTCGATTATATAAGTTTCTAAAGTATAAAAATGCAAATCTTTATAAAATTATTTAAGCAATTAACAATTACGTCTACAAACTAAAACTACTTAAATTAATAAAGATTTATTTAGTATTTTATTTATAACTTCTATATTTCGACAAAAACAAATCTTTGTTAAATTAACAAATTAAGTTTTTGTTGTTCGTCAATATTGTTAACAATATCGACAACAATAATTTCGAATATTATGTTAAAGATATTGAGACATTATAATACAATATACGCAAAAATAACAATAATATAAATTCGAATCTAATTGTTATTAATTATAGACGCAAAATGCTACAATATTAAATTCTTCTTACAAACTACACAAACTATAACGATAAATCTAAATAACTAAACTATTTTATAGTTAACAATTGCTCTAATTTTGTTGTTAACTTCTATTACAAATATTTAGACGCAACAAAGTCTTACTAGATATTTAAAACATCTTCAAATTAACAATCTAATAAGTAAAATAATTCGCACTTATATGTCTTTCGCATTCTTCTATTATTATTGTCAAATATTGCCTAATATATATCTATAGATTTCGTTGTTGTATCTAGAATTAATCTCGAAAACGTATTAATAATATATTACTATTGTCGAAAGTTATTTGTTATATATTTGCAATCGAGATCAAATGTTTTTTTAAATTAGACTATCTTAATATGTTACTTTGTCTTCTATATTAGTTAACAAGAATCCCAAAAACGCATTATTGATATATTATTATTGTCGAAAGTTACTTGTTATGTATTCGCAATTAAGGTCAAATGTTTTTTCAAATCAAACAATCTCGATATGTTACTTTGTTTTCTGCGTTAGTTAACAAGAATTTTAAAAACACATTATTGATACATTACCATTGTCGAAAGTTACTCGACATATATTTGTAGTTTTTGCTATTGCTTCTATAGTGCTCTTATCAAATATTTCAAGACATTTATTCTAAATATCTTTCGAATAGAAATTAACTTAATATTTCTAAATATACGCACAATTGTGTATAAATTGTTGTTAAGTTACTTTTATGTTATTTTCTCTCTTTATATAACAAGTTTAGACAAACGTATTTAAACATAGTTAAAATTTGACAAATTTCGACTTTTCGATATTGCTATTCTCTTTTGTTGTTGTTAATTCTTTCTTAAATTACGTAATTAATCAATTTTTATCTTGTTATCGACTCTTTAGTTTTTGTGTTATATAACTTAGATTTTTCTCTTAAAGTTAAAATTAGTAATCTTTTGTACTCTTTTCAATTTTTCTATATTTAATATTTTCTTAAAATTTATTTATTCTCTCTTTCTTCTTAATTTTGTTGTTGTTCGACAAATTATATAAAACTCGATTTTAAATATTTAATAATTGTTCGATATTCGATATTTGTTATTTAACAATTGTTTGATATTTTATTTCGAACATTAGATTGCATTTAATAAATATATTCGACACTAATTAGAGATAGTTAAAAATTAACTAGAATACTATTTGCAACATATATACTCTTTGTCTAACTTATTACTATTTTTTGCATATTTTGTTTCAAAATTTCCAATTATCTCTCTTTATTTAACAAATTTATTCTTTTATTTAATATATATTAAAAACTTCAATTTTAATTGTTAAATAATATTCGATACGTATTCGATATTAATTGAAACTTGTATTTAAAAAATACTTAAGATTAACTAAAGTTAACTAAAAACGTTAACTAGAAGACTTGATATTGCTTTGTTAAAGCTTGCAAATAAAAAAAAGAGATAATATTACAATTCTAGACTATATAAACTTTGTTTTTTAATTATTCTTCGAGTCTTTGCTCTTTAGTTTCGAATATACTATAAGTAACATCTAGCGTCTTAACATTTATAGTACTTATATCTATTTTCTATATATAGTTAGTTTTGCATAGCTAGTATTCTTGTTAATTAACTAAATACTAGCTATTAAAGCTCTAACCCTAACAATAGAAAAGTAAATAATTCTAATATCTTGTTGTTTGCAATATTAATATATTATAGTTTATAATAATCTTTTATATATAACTTGCGTAAACAAGTATATATATATTTGTCAAAAAAATTAATTTGTATTTGTTACAAAGTTTTTTATCGCAAATTAAATTATTATATTGTAATAAGTTTTGCGTAAATTTACAATACAATATTTATCAATATTTATTAATTTATTAAATATTTTCGAAATTATATAAAAGAACTTGTTATTAATTATTGTAAAAGATTCGAAATAAAAGATACAATTTCTAGAACAATAGAACACGTACAAAAGAGTATAGTTTACAAAATAAAAAGCCAGTAATACAATAAAGAGTTTACTCTATTAATAGCAAATTAAACTTAATTTTGTATTTAATAACTTAAACAAAATTTAACTTTTGCTTAAAAACAATAAATTAAATTTAAATAAAAATTTGCAAAAACAAAGATAGTTTAAAATAAAACTCTTGCTAAAATATAGCAACTAATCGATCTACTTTTTAAAAAAATATTAAAGATAAATATTTTTGTTTGTTTTTTAATATTTTATTTATATATATTTAGAATTTGAAATTAAATAGAGACAAAAACAAAAACAAGTTGTTAATAAAAACAAAAAAGATAGAATTAAAACAAATTATCTCTAAATTTGTTGTTAATCTAAATAGAACAAATTTGAAAGATTTTTTTACAAAATTTTATAATTTTGCAATTAAATCTCTTAGCAATTTTAAATTGTCAACAAAGTTCTTAGATAGAAATATAATAAGTTATTATTTCAATTTTTTTTGCGCTTTATTTGTTTATATATTTTTAAAAAAATAAGAAATACAAAGATATATATAGATAGCAAAAGCAAATTTATAACAAAAACAAAAAAAACTATACAAAATAAATTCTTTGCAATTTATTTTTCTTAAAATAATATAAGTACTTCAAATAATTTCGAAAATTTATCTATAAATAATTTTAAGAAGTTTAACAACTTATTTTCAAATAAGTTCGAAAATTGTTTTTAGTTGTTTTAAAACAAGTTTAATAAAATATTAAAGATTTGCTAAATTATTATAGTATATTGTCGACTAATTAATAGTAGTAAGATAACTTTGTTTTTAAGCTATATTTTAAGCATTTATATTAAGAGAGACAATCTTATTATTTATAGTATTTTGTATAATAAAATAAAGAAGTCTTTTTTTATAATTTAATTATACAACAACAATGCAATAATAATTGCACAATATTCTATTAAGCAAATTATTGTTAATATAATTGTTGTTGTTGTAATATATATTGCGCTATCTTTTTTATTTTTTTTTGTTATATATATATTTCTTAAAGTTCTTTTGCAACTTATTAATATTATTTAGAGATTTTTCTCTTAGCTATTAATTGTATTTTTTGTCTTAGTTTATTTATTTAATTTAATACTATATTTGTTTTTTTAATTTAATTTTGTCTAGAATTTTTTCAATTTTTTATTGAACTTTGTTGTTAATAAATTTCGAAACTTGCAATATTTGTTTTGTCTATTTATTATTAGCGCAATACAAATATAACTTTAGAAATAAAATATAAAAAATATTATAAATTCGATAGATATTAAATAGAGTAAAATAATAAATTTTGTATTCTAATTTTATTTTTAATACTAAATAGTTTAATGTATTTGTGCAATATATTTTTGTTAAATCTCTTTTATTTTAGATTTTTAGTTAAGATTATAATTAATTTTTTTATAATAAAACTCTTTAATTTATATTTTTTATTATAGTACTTTGTTTGTTGCGCAATAGTGTTTTTAAGATATTTTGTTAGATTTTTTTTTAAATTAAAAAGCTATTTTACGTATTTTTGTATTAATAATATCTTTTTTTTAGTAAAATTGTTCTTAACTTTATAGTAAATCTTTAAATAATAGTTGTATATTAAATAGAACAACAAAGCTTTAACTTAAATATAATAATTATAATTGTAGACAAATTTTGCTATTAACAATTATTTTGTTTATTTAGTATTAATATAAGTACAAAAACAATATTTAAAAATTTAATTTTGTTATTTAATTTAATTATTTATTCAAGAATAAAAGATAATATTTAATTGTTTTTTGATTTATATATAAAAATATATAGCAAACTAAAAAATATTAGTAAAAACAATTTTTTTTTTATTTACTATATTAGTTGGCATTTCGAAACATAAAACAATTTTGTTAAATAAAACTTTTGCTAGCTTTGCGATATCGATTCTAATAATTATAGATATATATTTAATTATTTTCGTATAGCAATCGACTACTACAAAAATTAAGTTATATACAATTTTATAGCGCTTGTTTAACAACAAATTTATTACAAAGTTTATAATAGTTTTGTTTTATAAGTTCTTTGCAACAAATAAGAATCAAAACTTATTATATAGTTTAGAACAAGAAATTTTAATACGTTAACAAACATTATATATTTTAATATATATTTTTATTTGTTTAGCGTAAACAAATTAGAAATACTTTTGTTAAAATAAATTTAGAGTTTTCTTAATTTTACAATATTTTGTTAAAAAATTATTATAGTTTTTACGAATTAACTTCTCTCTAATAGTTGTATTTTCTAAAATATAAAGCAATTTGTTATATTTAACAAAACTTTTCTAATTTAGAATTTATATTTTTTGTTTGCAACAAAACAATTTTTCGATCTTAATTTAATTTTTTTAAATTTAAACATTTTTAAATCAAAGATTTTTTATTAAAAATCTTTTTAATTTCTAAGATTTTTTATATAGTTTCTCTAATATATTTTTAATTACTTTTTTTGAAGCAACAATCTATATACTAGCTAGTTAAAATAGAGATACTAGTCTTTTAAAAACTTTCTTTTTACTTTATAATTGCAAAATCTTTGCGTTACTAGTAGATACTTTTATTAGTTATAATACGAAAATTAGATTATTTAATATTTTTTGTTTGTTTTGTATTAGCAACTTTTTGCTAGACAATAGCGCTAGTTTATTCTAAAATATAGAAATTAAATTATTTAATATCTTTTGTCTACTTTGCGTTAGCAAATCTTTGTTAGACAATAATATTAGTTTGTTTTGCAATATTAATAGCAATTTTGTATTTAACAATAAGATTTCTTTATAATTAAAGCGTTTCGACAATCTATTTGTCGAATTTTTCTTATTTAAACAATATAAGATTTCAAAATTATAGATAGCTAATTTAAGCGCTTAGCAAACTTGCCTTAAGCTTAGTTTCTTTTAATTTATAAACTCTCTAAAATTATTGTAATTCGATTATATTTTAATAGAGTAAATATTGTTCTTTAGATAGTATCTTTATTATTTAAAAGCAACTACAATAATTAGCAATTTCTAATTATATGTCTTATTATTTTGCTTTATCGAAATTATCTTTTGCGATTAAAATGTTATCGAACTTCAATTTCTATTGTTATTTTGTTAATTTAGAATATTTGCGATTGCAAAATTAGACGCGTCAATTTTTACTCTAATCTTTTTGCTTAAATTGTAGTAACAAAATAGTAAAGTTAATATAAAAATATTGCAAAGCTAGTAGAACATTTGTTCTACTTTATTTAATTAAACAAAAAAGCTATATTTCTTATTATTCTTACTTTCTTTCAATAAATTAATAAGAAGAGCAACTTTTTTCGAATAACAATATATAAAGCGTTTATAAAAATTTATAAATTTTAAAAATATTTAAAGCTTGCAATAAGTTTTTGATTTAAATTACTTCTTAATTGTTTTAATTCTTTTTAAATCTATTTATATATTTTCGAAAAATACAATAAAGTTTAGAAATTTAATTTTTCTAATATTAAATTTACACTTCTTTAAATTAATATATAGCAAATATTTGCAAAGATATTTAGCATTTATCTAATATAATATTAAAAAAATGTTGGATTATTGTTATATATAAATATATTATCTATATAGATTACGCAAGTTATATTAGACTAATTGTTAGATTAAATTTTGATTCCAACTTTTGGAATTAACTCGACTCGACAATTTTAATATTAGAAATTAACTTAAAACTCGATTCGATTTCTATTATTTTAAAATCGAATCAATTCAATTCAACTCGATTCTAATTTCAATATTTGGAATTAAATTAAATTGTTAAGAAATCAAATCAAATATTATTATATTAAGATTTTCTATTTTTAAATATACGTTATTATAATTTTGAATTTTTTGCTACAATATTAAGTAATATATTTCGATTTAAAACCTACTCTTGTTTATATTATTTTAGAACAGCTTACTTATTTTAGTTGCTACTTATAATACTTTCTTGTATTATCTTTTTGTTCTCAAATTTCTTTCTTAAATTGTTGAAGAATATTGTTATACTATATTTGTATTTTTGTTTGCAAAATGTCGAATTTTTTAAGAGTTTTAAGTTAATTGCTATTTTTAAACAAAGAAAAATCTAGCAAATCTATTTTTTGCAATTTGTTATCTAGTACTTTATATTCTAATCAATTTGCACGTTAATTTGATTAAGATTTTCTTATTTTTGCTATTTATACTAGAAAAAGAAATTTTCGCAAAATATTTATCAATTATTTATTGTTTGTTTTAAGAGAGAAAAACAAGTATATTAAATAAAGTACAAATATTAATACTTAATTTTAAGCATAATAGTTACAAATAATTGTTAGCAACAATATTTTAAACAAAACTTAACAAAAAATTGTTAATTTATATTAAGTAAAAAAGATTAATATAGAAATACAATTCGAGCTTTAAAACAAATATATTTAAATAGTTTTAATTGTAAATAGTATTTCAAAAATTGTATACAAGAGTTGTTACAAAATTTTGAATTATTTTATTGCTTACAATTATTTAAGTATATTAAATATAAAGAAATATCTTTTATTTTTCTTTTATTTAAAATAAAAATAATCTTAATTACAAATTACAATTAATCTAGTTTTTAGTTGCGTAAGTTACAATTGATAATATATATAGATAATATATAACTAACAATTTATTAAAAAAAAATTATATTAATTTGTTGTTATTCTTTATTTAAGATAATTAAGAAGATTAATTATATAAAACTTTTATAAATTTGAATTTGTTTTTTTAAACTATTAGCAATTTTAACTTTCGAAAATTGTTAAAAATACTTTGCTCAAATTTGATACTTTAAAGTTATATCAAACTATTTAATACAATTCTTTCAAAATATAATTAAATTTATAAAAAAATTAAGATAAATTTTAGAAATATTTAATATATCTCTATTGCTTTAAATATATAGTCTAGTAGACTGATCGTCGGGTCGGGTTTCGGTTCCAACTATTGGAATCGACCCGACCCGACGGTTCCAACCCTAGGAATCGACCCGAAACCCGAGTCGATTCCTATTATTTTGGAATCGACCCGACTCGACCCAAGTCGATATTCGATTCCAATATTAGGAATCGAATCGAATTGCCAAGGAATCGAAAATGACGTCATTATGCCAAGAATTACTAATTTTAGAACAAAATATTTTATTAATAAAATGCAATATTTGCACCTATAGGCCCTATAGATCTTATAGATGCATTTTATTAATAAAATGCAATATTTGCACCTATAGGCCCTATAGATCTTATAGATGCATTTTATTAATAAAATGCAATATTTGCACCTATAGGCCCTATAGATCTTATAGATGCAATTTATTAATAAAATGCATTATTTGCATCTATAGGCTCTATAGAACCTATAGGTGCGATTTAATTATTTTCTTCGTAAAAAGTAATAATGCATTACTATAATGCATTACCTTATTATAATTAAATAATTAAATATTATTAGTTATTAAATATTATTAGTTATTGAATATATATTGACTATATATTAACTATTAATTAATTAATAATTATAATATAATTATTTAAATAGTCTTGGCGATTCGGGTCGGTTTTTCGGGTCGGGTTTCGGTTTCAACCCTAGGAATCGACCCGACCCGACTCGGTTTTCGATTCCAACTTTAGGAATCGACTCGCCAAGACTTTCGGGTCGGGTTGACCCGAATCGCCAAGATTCGGGTCGATTAATTGACCCGAACTCGATTAATCGACCCGACGCGGTCAGTCTATAGTCTAGTTCTTAAAAAGTTGTCTATCTAAAAGTATTAATATATTGAATAAATATTATATTTTAGCTTTGCAAATATCTTATTAAATTTACTTTTTTTAATATTAAGTATATAGATTGTTAATTAATACTAAAGTTTGTAAAGATTTTAGAATTTTTCGAGATTAAAGATAAACTTTTTAAAGTTGTTATTAATAATACAAGTAATAACAATATATTTCAAAATAAATTCGAAAAAATCTTAAATTAACAAGAGTTTTAATAGAACAAACAATAAAACTTTGTATTTTATTTAACTTATATAATTAATTTTATAACTCAAAATTTTATTTTAATTATAGAATCGAAAGCAACAAATAATAATATTGTTGTACAATTAAAAAATAAATAACTTTAAGATATTGCAAAAAGCACAAATTTATCTAGTATAATTAAAAGAATATTTAAATTTGTAATAATATAAAAAGATAATATATATATTAATTTTATTAGATTTGCGCTCTTATAGTTGCTATTAACAACTTAGTTTAATATTTATTTCGATTTAGAATTTTTTAAGAGGAAATCGATAAAAAGTTACAAAAACTAATATAAAATATTTATATTTGTTAAAACTCTATTTATTTTATACTTTATCAAATATATTAATTACGCAATTATATTAATTTTTAAATAAAGAAATATCTTTAAGATTTAAAAATTTAACAAGTTAAGTTTAACAAAAGTAAATAAAATTTAATTTTGCTTATTAACAATATACTAAATTCTTTCTACAAATATACTCTTATAGTTTTGCAAACAATTAATATAGATATTTATTTAGAATTTCGAGTATTTAGTATAATATTTAATTATCTTAAATATCTAGAAAAAATAATAAGAATTAATATCTATTTTTTAAAAGATATTGTATTTAAAGTTTGCAATAAAGTTTTAACAAAGTTTACAAAATACTCAAGAACAAAAGAATTAAATAATATATTATATAATCTTATTAATATTCTAGATGTTACGTAGAAAGTTAGTTTTTATAAATTATAAGATAAGAGAAAAAACAACAATACTATTAACTACAAAAACAAATACAAGATAGAATTTAAGAATTATTATTAGTATTATTACAATTTAACTGCTAATTTAAAAACAAAAGTGCAAAAAGTAACTATTGTTAAAGAGATAATACAATATAATAATATATATAATTTTTTACTAATATTAATATAGTCTATTGTAACTATTACAAGATTTTTACTTCGACAATTTTAAAGATCTTGTTTGATTTAAAATAAAAACAATTAATATCTTTGTATTAATATTGTAGAAAATAAATATTCGATTTAAGAATATTAAAAAGACAATATGTTAAATTTTTTAAAACTAACGCAAATAACTTAAGATATACTTTTATATTTAGTATTATTAATAAATATTAAACAAACTTTTAGTTTTGCTTAAAAAGTAGATTAATAAAATTAATCTTAAATAAGTTTGCAAATAATTGAGCAAATTATAATAATTAAGGAAATTATAATAATTAAGTACTTTAATTGTACTATAAATTTAGATGCAAAAAAGATTGTTTTCGAATTATAAAATATATATTGTAGAGAGAAGAATAACAATTAAGCAATAAATAAAGAATTTTTTTTATACTAGATTTTAAGATTGTTTTAAATTAGATTTATTTATAGATAAGTTAATTTTCGAAAAGAAAATATTTTTAATAATTACAAAAATAATTAAATACTATTAATAATAATATAAAGAAATAATATATTTAATACATTAAATTGCTAGAAAAGATCTATTAATAATAGAATCTCGAAAATTCGAATCTTAGCTCGAAAAAACAATATATTATATTTGTTCAAAAAAAGAATATAATATTATTGTAGAATTTTTAGTTTAAAAGATCGAATTGCTCTATAAAATTTTTAACAAAGAACAAATTTCTTGACTAAAATATTATATGCTTTGTATAAATAATAGCAAAATTCGAATCTATAATACACAAGATATTAGTTATAATTTTGTTATTATAATAGTAATATAAAGAGATAATATACTTACTAAAAAAAAAACTAATTATTAATATCTTTGTTGCTTTCTAAAATATTGCTAAAATAGAACTTTAAACATAGTAGTTAATTTAATTATATTTGTAATTATTGATTTTATTATAAAGAAGTTTACAAATTAGACGCTAAAATATAAATAAAAAAATAAAAAAGTTAATTAATTTCTAATATTTTCAAATCTTACAAAGAGCAACAATATTAAGCTTTTACTTTTGTATATACTATTGTAAAATATTAATATATTAGTTAAAAATACATTATTTGTTTGTATTATTCTAATTATATTAATATTTCGAATACTTTTTTCTTTAGTATTTTTTTTTCTTAAGAATTTTTTTTGTCTATACTTATTTTATTATATTTAGATTAAAAAATTAATTTATCGCAAGAAAACTTCGAGATTAATCGACAAACTAGCAAATTAAATATATTAATTCTAGATAAGATATTTTGTATTATCTATATATATTATCTATTTGTTTTACACAAATTATCGAAGAAAATAATAAAATTAACAATATTATAAAGAAGTTTATATAAATATAAAAAATTAAATTAAAATTAAAACAAAATTTAAAGAAGTTATAGTAAAACAAGCAATAATTTTAATAATTTTAACTAATGCAAATATGTTAAAAAATTGCGTAAAAAGAGAGATTTAAATTAGTAATTAACAATAAGAATATATTATATAAATCATAAAGCAATTAATAAATATAAACTTGCATAATATATGTGACGAAACCAGAGTAGTATTTGAGGTAGTCTAACGAGAATACTAACTATGGGGGTCGGAACAAGAGGCGGAGGACCTCAGGTGCTATATAGGCGAGCAGGAGAGACGCTAGTCTCGATTAGGCCTAGGGCGATGTTTAGGGAAGCCTGCAACACCTGGAACCGTGACAATATATTAATAAGATTAGATATATATTAATATAAAAAAATAACAATTTTGTATTAACAAAAGTTTAAAGAAAGTATTAGTAAATATATATTAATTTTAATTCTAATATATATATTTCTTACTTTATTTTAGTAAAACTACTTATTAATATATTATTTACAAATTTGTTAATTTTTTTAAATTTTTTGTTCTTTAAATTTTGTTGCACTTTACTAAATATTGTAAAAAATTTCTAAGTTGCTATATAATTGTATTATTTCTATATATTAGTTGTAAAATAAGCTAAGTATATATATAGATAATAGATGTGCTATTAATTAGTTCAAAAAGTATCGCAAGTTACAATTGCGCATAAGAATAAAATTATAATAAAAAAAAAATTGTATCGAAAACAAAGCAATAATTGCAAGACTGTTTTAATTTAATTAAAAAAATTGTATAAAACAACTATTTAAAAGCAAGTCTTTATATCGAATTGTAAATATATAGAAAAAAATAAAAAAAAAAGTATAAAAAATATCGAATTAATTAAGATTTTTATAATAATATATTTAGATAATATAATAAAATATATAATATTAACAATTTTATAGCAAAATATTTTAAGAATAAATTTAGACAAAAAACAAAGAAAAAATTTGCAATTAAAAAAACAAATCAATTTAAGATTATTAAAAAGATACAAAAGTTGTCTAAAAATACAAATAATAATAATAAAATTATCTTCTAAGATAATATATATTATTTACATATATTATTTGTACTTTATATTTGAGCTAAATAATATTATAGTTAAATATTAATAACAAACTTATTATTAATAAAAGCTTTTCAATCTATATAAAATCGATTATAAAAATTATTTAACAACAAATTATCTATTACAATAACTTAAATAACTTAAAAAGAACTAATAATAATAATTCTATAAAATTGTTTAATATTTTTGTTAAAGGATTTGCAATTTTAAATAATACAAAGAAAAAAGATATTTCAAATTTTAATATTTTTCAGATAGAGAATCTTAATAACATAACTAAAAAGAATACTTGTAAGCAAAAGTCTTAATACAAAACTTAAAATAATATAAAAAAGCTAAATTATAATTATTATTTAACAACAAATAATAAGAATAACAAAGCAAGTAATAAGAACAAAAACAATAAAAATAATAGCAATAAAATTAATAAAAATAACAATAACAATAACAAAAATAATAATAAGATAGAGAATAATTTAAATTAAACTATTTAGAATAATAGTAAAACAAATAAGATTATTAAAATTTTAAACTAATAATTTTATATATATAGTCTAGAGAGTCTACTATAATAAGAACAATTATAATATATTATTCTAATATATTACTATATTGTATATTCTATTTTATTATTCTTTTGTATTATAAAATTGTAATTAAAATAGATATTAGAATTACAACTTGTATATAACTTTATTTAATTTTACTTAAATTAAAGGTTTTAATTTTTAATAATATATTAAAAGTACATATTTAATACTTTAATAATTATACTATTGTTTAAGTATTATTTCTTTATATATAAATAGATAAAATAAGTTTTAATAATAAGTTTCGATAGCTTAGTAATTAAAGCAAATATATTTGTTCATAATTGTTGTCAAATTTAAGAATATATTGCAATGTTAACATTAAACTAGCTATAAATAATATCGATTTATTTAATATTTGTATTGTATTAAGAATTCGAGTCTTTTTTAGAATACAATTAAATTTACTTTTTAAGTTTTAATTCTAAATAGCTCTAAATATATTATCTTAATATATTACTAAATAATTTACTATTAAGAGATTATAAAATAGAATATAGCTTTCTACTATTTATTTTAGAATTTCTTTATACTAATATTAAGTCTTAACAATTCAAATCGATTTTTCAAGTTAATTTTCGATTTTAAGTCTATAATTTAACATAAATAGTCGATTTTAATATTAGAAATTAAATCGACTTTTTAATTTTAACTTTTGAAATCGACTTAATTTGATTCGAACTCGATAATCCGATCCGACGCAATCAATCTAAGTTATATCAATTAATTTTTGCAATATTTTATTAATATAGATCTCAAAGATTGCAAATATATTTGCTAATTCAAATAACATAACTTAATACTCGAAATATCTATAATATATACAAAACGCTATCTTTTACTTGTTATTGCATTTGATACAAATACAATAATAGATATTCTTTAGATTTAAAGCAATAAAACGCTTTGCTTTATATAGACAATCTAGTATTTTTATAATTAGAAACAATAGATAACAATTCTTAATAATAATTATATTTAGATTTTTATAATTAATATATAAATATAATCTATTGTTCGATTTTAATACAAATAGAATAGAAATATCTACAAATAAAACTAAATACTTAATTTAATCTTTTGCTAATATATTATTAAAATATTGTTAAAGTAATGTTAACTTGTTCTATAAAAAATTATAAAGAGATATAAACAATAGCTTTTTATTGTTTTAAAATTTAATAGTATAATTTTCTTTTTTTAATTTTAATAGAATTTTAGTTAATTTATTATTATAGATCTCTTCTAGATCTCTTAATTTCTTAAGAAATTTAAATTTTGCTAATTTTTTGTTGAGTATCTTTGTAACATTAGCGCAAACAATTGTATAAACTATATTATATTTGGCGAAATTCAAAACAAATTGTTTAAAATTAATTATCTTTAATTTTTTATTCGCAATCTTAAACTGCTAGCTTTGTGTTTTCGAATTAATTAATATATTTTATTTAAATAGTATTAATATATCTAATACAAAATTAGAATCTATATATTCTATAAAGTAAAACAAGATAGTATATTTTTAATACTAACTTTATAAGTTAATTAAGTAATAGATCAACTTATAGATATTGTAACAAAAACAACTATTGCTATTAAGAAAATTTAATATTAATAAAATAACAAACGTAAGTTGCAATTTCTATTGCACTATATAGATATAGTTAATTAGATTTAATTTTGCTTTCGAATTGACTAGATCTATAATTTAACGTTTATTATTAAGAAATCGAATTTAATCTTTTATTAAAATTAGATTTATTATTTTTATTTGTTTTTTTAGTTTTGTTTGCAAGACGTTAATAAAGCTTAATCTTTTTTTAAATTTGTTATAATAGTAGTAGCAACAATAGATTTGTTCTATTTGTACTTATTGAAATATTTTGTTTTATAATATTTCTTTTTATAGTATTTAAACTATTTAATACAACTTAAATAGTTTGCGTTATTAATTTTGTAAATTTGCTTATATAATATTAAAAAGTTTTTAAAAATATAGAACTTTTTGCTTTTAATAAACTTTTTAATATTGTTTAAACAACAATTTTAGTAAAATTTATCTACAAAGATATTAGAACTCTTTATTATTTGTTAATTTTTAAAACTGCTTATATTTGCTTTGCAAATACAATTTAGTATTTGTTTTTATATAATAGCTATAGTTAAAAGTTTATTGCAAATATTTAGTATATTATTAATATATAAAATTTTACTTTTAGGTTTGACCTAATCTTAGTTAGAAATATATAGATTCTATTTTTTTTCTAAAAGCAATACTAGATAGATCTCTAGTTTATTTAGATATCTCTTAAAAATAATTATATTTTAATTTTAATTTTATTTAGCAATCTTTTATCTTTTGTAGACAAGAAAATAGCAATTAGCAAAATTAGCTCTTAAATTTAATAAAAGTTTTTTGAATTCTTTAAAGATTTTGCTTTTTAACTTAGTACTATTGCTTGTTCTTAAATATTATTGTATAACAATATTGTTTTTCAAAAATAATATATAATAGAGAGTTTTGTTCTTATTTGTAATAAAGTATGTCGAAAATCGCATTATATTAATGTTAATTTTTTAAAATTAAATAATATATTTATTTACGCTTTAACTTTTGTATAATTTTTATTTTTCGAACTTTAGAAACTTAAATATTATTAATAACAATATAATAGTAGATTGTAAAACTTAAAAGTTTGTTTCTTTTATTATTATAATTTAAATTTGTTAAGTATTTTGCAAATCTCGAATCTTTGCTATTAGTATTTTTATTTACTAATATAAAGTCAAAGCTCTAGTTGTAGTTAAACTATTTTCTTTATTGTTGTTAATATTTTATAGATAGTTGTTGTCTCGAAAGATATCAAACTCTTTAAATTCTAATTTAGTAGTTAAATAATTATTGTAACTTAAGCTACTATAGTTCGATATAATACTATTATATTTTAAGTTTTTCTCTTCGAAAGATAAAACAATTTAAATTGTAACATACAAAGATATTTGCTTTTTGCTAGCGTACTAAGATATAAAAGACGTAAAATATAATAGATTTATATTACTATACTTTAACTATATAGAGTAGATAGTAATAGAACTAATTGTTGAAAAACAACAAGAGACAAATTTTCTCTCTATTTAATACTCGCTATAATGTACGAGTTTATTTCTCGCTATTTAACTAGAAAGAAATGTTGTATTATTTAAGACTTTTATAGATACTTAAGATTACATACTTTGTTATATTCTAAGACGCTAGGGCGTCGCTAGGGCGTCGCTAGCACTATAATGTTATAGCTATTTACTTTTTGATAAATTAATCGAAATTTCTTTGTTTTATTTAATTCGATTAGCGTTGTTAATACACTAATAATATTTATTTATAATTATTAACTTTTTCTTTTTTTTGCATATTAGTTTTTATAACAAAGCGATAAATAATTATAAATATATCTTTTGTTGCTTATATTATTGACAATAATAATACAAACAATAAAACAAATTTAAATAAGTATTTTTATATTTTTTTTTGCATTTGTTAATAATCTAAAATAATAATATTATATTTAATGTTTTGCAAATTGCAATTTAATTAATATAAGTACTTACATATATAAATACTCTAATTTTGCTGTTTAAACGCTAATAATATAATATTTTATTACAAATATATTTTTTTCGAATTTTTTCGTTTGCGTCTTTGTAATCTTTTACAAGCTTTTAAGTTTTTTGTTTTTATTATTTCTTTTGTCTTAAGAAGAAGCTAAATTATATTGTAAACATTCTATTTGAAACTTTTAAAATTTCTTACGTTCGTAATATTATAAAATAAAAGATTGTCGCTACAATTATTGCGTTAAAAAGCGCAAAACTATAAGTTTTATCTTTTTATTATATATTTAATTAATAATAGAGTCTTGCAATTTTTTAACAATTTGTTAAATAAATTAATATTTTGTTAGTCTTTTGTGTGCATGTTTTTAACAACAAAAATATCGAAATTAAATAGTTTAAATTTGATTCGCAAATTTGATATTATTTATAACTTATATATATAAATTAGATAAAACAATTCGATTTTATATTCGAATTAAAAAAAATTTAATTTGTATTAATATAAATCTACAATATTTTTACGAAGTTTAACAAAAATATTAAATATTAAATATTATTATATTAATTTTAATACTCTTTTTTATTAAAAAAGTTAGATAAGAATATAAAGTTTAAGTTTAACTTAATTGTTGCGAAAAATAACACTTCTTTTAGTAAAAAGATATTGTAAATTTTGCAATTCGAAGAATTTATTAAAAAAAATTATTGTTTATTTTGTTTCTAACTTTTAAATCAAATTTTTATAAAAAAGAATAATATAAATATTTAAATATATTTTTTCTTATATATTATAAATTGTTTTTATAGTTTATACAATTTAAACTTTTAAATAATACAAATTGTATATTAATAAAATTAGTATAACTATCGATCTAGATTTCAACCTAAATAGATTAATTTGTTTAATCCTAATTCTAGAATTAGATAGATTTTCTAGTTTAATAGAGTAGAACTAGCAAAGAATATACGTCGAACGTTCAATTCAACCTGTTCGATTACGTAATATTACGTAACGTGCTAATCAAATTAGACTAGCGTAAATTTCGAACTAATCTAATCTAGACTAGCGCTAGATATAATAAGATATAATTAGATTAGATTAGATAAGCGAAAGCTAATGCAACAAGATTAGTAGAAACTCTTAATATTAATCTAATAAAATTTTAATTCTAGAATCAAGTTTGCGACTTAATTCTAACTCAACTCTACAAGATTCAAAAGAATAAATTAGATTAAAAAAAAAGTATTCAATTCGACTTAACAATTACATATTATAAAATTAATAATTAAAAAATATTATTTTTAAGATAAAAAATACAATTGTTAATTTCTAAAAATATAATAATTTATTATTTAGCAAATTTTATTTTCTTAGTTCTTTATTATATTATTAGCATTTATAGTTTATTAAAATATACGATTGCGTTATAAGCTTTAAAATATATAACTTTTTAAAGTTATTAAATTATTTTAATTATTTTTAGATTGCAAAATCGATTTAATTTTGCGTCTTATTAATATTATATCTTTAAATCTTTTACAAACAATAACAAAGAAAAAATAAATTAAAAAATAAAAAATAATTAATAAGAAATAAAACAATTGATTAATAGAATTTATTTCTATTAAATAGTATATATAAACGATTTTTGTTAATAAAGTAAAAGTAAGAAAAGCAATTAAATAAAAATAAAAGTAATAGTTAAATTTAAACGCATTTTATACAATTGTTTTATAGCTTTTAATACTTTAATAAATTCTAAAGAGAATATTAACTTAATTTATATATATTATTAAAGTTATCTTTTCGCTTTAATTGCGTAACTTAATAATATTTATTAATTTATTTTATTTTTTTAGAGTTTTTTTTGCGAATACAAAGTTTTAACTTCTTTGTTATTAATATTTGTTCGTTAATTTTTTTTCGCATAATATTTTCTAAGCTTTTGTTGTATATACAATAAATAATTTTTTAAAATTTAACTATTTTTATACAATAAAAGTTCTTTTTATTAAATAAGATATTATAATTTATAATATCTTTATTTGTTATTAAAAATATCTTTGATTTTTTATTATTATATTTGTTAATAAATATTATATTTTTCGAGATAATTATGTTTGCATTTTAATAATATAATTTTAATAATACAATATAAAAAATGAAATAAATTTATTGCTTTTTAAAAAGATATAAACAATATATTTTGTTTTTAATAATATTTTTAATTTTAAACAATTTTGTAAATTTGTAAAATGGTTTCTTTTAAAACAAACATCGAAAAGATTTTTTGTTAAAAGTATAATTTTATTACTTATTTAATATTTCTTCGAAATAATTGTTTTACTATAATTGCGAATTTGTGTTTGTTGTATAAAGTTAATATAATTTATAGTTTAATTTTGTCAATTTTAAAGAAATTAACTTTGTTCTTAAACAATAAATATATTTAAGTAGTTTTTATTATCTTAATTAAATTTAAAATTAACAATAATCTTAAATATTATTTTGAAAAGTAGTAATTTAATAAATATATATAAGATATTATTGTATATATATTAAATTAAAGTTAAAAGTAAGTCTTAATTATTTTGTTTATAATTACAATAATATCGCAAATAATATATTAATATTTAATTATATTGTTTAACATAATTATTAGTTTAAGAATAAAATATTATATTTAACTTCTATTTAATGCAAATATAATAACATATTGCGAACTAGTAATTATTAATAAAGAGCAACTCTTAATTAGAAACATTTTTCGAATTTTAAGATATATAGATAGCATCTTTTTAAACAATACGTTTGCTAAGTCTTTCGCAATTTATATTAATTTAACAAGTATATATAACAATATTTTTAAATAGCAATTAACAACTATTAAGATTATATTATAGATATTGTTATTGTAACAATTAGCAAGCAATTTAATTATCAAATTTATAAATATTTTTGCTTAAAATCGAATAAAATTTAATAATAGCGCTATTTTATTGTATAGATAATAATATAATATTTTGTTTCGTTAACAAAAATTGTATTCTTTAATATATATATTAATATTTAGTGTTATTTTAAATTAATAAAATCTTTTACTTATTAAAGTTCTTATTTTCTTAATTTCGAAATGCTTTGTTAAAGAATCATTATAATATAATATATATAATTTAACTTTAAGAAATGCTTTATTTAAAACAAGAACAATATAAAAAAAGAACTTATTTTTTTTATAAATAAGTTACTTTTGTTTAATATAAATATTGTATATTATATTTAAAAACAATTGTTTTTTAATTTTAAAAATTATTAAATTCTTGTTTTAAAACTTTTTAATCTTTAATAACAATAAAAAGAAAAAAGTTTTTAATTTTTTTTTTGTATATTAAAAAAATATTATTTTGATATAATTGTTATATTATAACGCTTTAAGCGATTTTTATAATTTTTTTCTTTGTTATTTTAGTATTTGTAATTGTTTTATTTATAAATATATAAAAGTATTTTTCGAATAATTTATTATTAAGTTTTTTAATTTTAATAGCTTTCTTTTAACTTTAAAAATACAACTATTGCGCTTTAACAATATTCTAAATTAGTATTAATTATTATTTTAATAATTGTAATTGTAATATCTTTTAACTTATTTTAAAAAATAAACAAGTAAATTTCGTTATTTGTATTTCTCTTATAGTTAAATTGTTGCAACAATTTATTTGTAAAGTTGATTTTTTTTGTATAATATTTAATTTCGAAATTATATTTTATTAAAGAAAGAATTTATTGTATTTAATAATAATTCAATGTTGTTATTTTTATAAAGTAATATAGATTATTATAATTTGTTAATACAATAATAATATAATAATTTTATTGCTTGAATCTTATAACAATAATAAACAACTTTTAATTATAAGTTTTATATTGTATTTTTGCGAAAATTATTCTCTTTAAATAGAATACAATTAAATATTATATTATTTGCTTAATTTTATTTAGGAAATATATTAAATAAAAAAAGAAATAATAATAACAAAATTTAATATATTTGTAAAGTAGTTACTATCTCTTTGGATAAAGTTACGTAGTTAAGCAAGTTAAGTTAAATAATATATATAATAAATATAATAGTATTTGTAGTAAAACTAATTGCTAACAAACGTAAATACAAGAAAAATCTTATTCTTTATAAGATAATTTCTTGTTTACTATTAAGAGAGAGCAATACACAAACAATATTTGCTAATTTATTACTAGTTTTGCTTAAATCTAGTTTGTATAATTCCTTGTTAAATATATATTAATATATACTAAATATACTATTGCAAAGTAAATCTAATATTACAAGACATACTTTACAATTATATTCTTTCTTAGAATTTTAATTTTTAAGATCTATATTATTAGTTTTAATTACAATATAATCTTTAATTACAATATAATCTTTAATTACAATATAATTTTTAATTACAATATAATTTTCAAATTATTATTGTAACAATATTCACGAAACTACGTATATTGCGACGTAGACGCGCGAAATTCTACTTCGCAATTATTTGTTCTTTAACAACAATAGAAAGAAACAAATATTCAAAACAATTTCTCGCATCTTATAGATAATAAGAAAGTAATAAAATCTACAATAATATATTTATAAAATTAATATATAGCTTTGTAGATATACAAAGTTTTATCTTGCAATTATCTATTAATAATAATAAGAAAAAAAAAGAATATTTAAAATAATTTCTTGTACTCAATAGATAGTAAAAAAGCAATAAATATTTATAATATTATATTTACAATTATTATTTTTGTCTATTTTAATAATTATAGATTTATCTTTTTAATAGAATTATTTTTAACAAATATTAAATAAATAACAATAATTTACTTCTCTTTATAGTATATAAAGATATTACTATTGTTTTTAGACGCAATATAATAATATAAATATTATTATTATTATTTTGCTTTCTTGCTTCTTATATTTCTTCGCAAAATAGTTTTATAAATATAATTACTTTTATTTCTATATTTGTTTGCAAGTTATAAAGATACTTAATTATTGCAATACTTAATTTAAATTAATATAATTAATATTGTAATCTTTAAACTTGTTTTGCAATAATAATAATAATTTTTATCTTTTTTGTAAATAAATATTGCAACTTTGTAAATACAATTGCAAACGTCTATTTTTTAATATTTTATTTAATTTACTATAATTAATATACAAGTATTAAGATTGTTTGTATATTATATAAGAAATAATCTTGTTTTAATTTAAATTGTAATATAAGTAATTGCAAAATTAATTTAAGAGTTTAACAAACTTTTAATTGTATAAAGTATTACTAGTATTTTATAAATTATTAAACAATAATATATAACTTAATAGTATTAATACTATTTTACGAGTAAAGTTAATATATATGCAAACAAATTGTTTGCGCAATTCTAATAAATATTTTTTGTTTATTGTTGTTGTTGCTATTGTTGTTACTACTCTTGTGTTTGCTTTTGCGTTCGCTTTCGTGTCTACTCTTGTACTTGCTTCTATTGTTTTTGCTTTAATTCTTATCTCTCTTACTTCAACTTCAATTTCTCTCGCTTCTCTTACTTCTCTTTTGTTAATTATAATTTTATTTATATTTGTTGTTTTTCTTAATCTCTTTTCTAATTGCAATATAGAACGTATTTGCGAATTAAAAAAGATAGAATTAAAACTAACAATATACAATAGTTGTTTAATACTATTGTTGCGTATCTATTCTAAAGCTTAATCTCTTTTTTTTATTTTTAATAACAAATTGCGTTATTAAGTGCTTTCGCTACTCTACAATAAAATATCTTTACAAGTTAAACTTTATTGTTGCTATTGCGTCTTTTCTTATCTTGCGTGTTTGCTTTGTTGTTGCTATAGTAATAATTTTCTTTATTGTTGTTAATACTCTTTAATTAAGAGTAAACTATTGCGCGTAATATAATTGTAAGTTATAGAAATCTGCTTTGCATTAAGACTATAGAAGATAACTATATATTTATTACTACTATTGTGCGCGTAAGAAAGTCGCGTCTACGAAAGACTTTCGTAGTAGACAATTGTCTACTAAATTCTAAATTCTTGTCTAGCTAGAAATATTGTAACAATTTGTTATTAATAAGAAAAAGACGCTGCTCTAGTATTCTAGCAATATAATCTTCTTAAAGTTCTTATTCTTTTTGTAGTAATATATCGAGACAATTAAAGCTAAGAAGATTTAAGATATGTTAATCGACGAATATTTGAACTAAAAGAAACAAGCGTTCTAGAGATTATAAATAATTTTGCGAAAGACTTTCTCGTATTAAGTAAGAAAGACTTTCGCAAAATAGATATTGGAAAAGATTTTAAAATATCAAAAGACTTAAACAAAACAATCTATCTAAATAGAGAATTTAATATAGAAGAGAATTGCTTTGAAGATATAACAATAGCAAATTTCTATCTTGCAAGTATAAGAACAACAATAACGTTTCTAGTAATTGATAAGTTTTGATCGGAAAACTTTAACAAGTTGCTCTGCTTTAATAAGAATTGTTTTGCGAGCAAAGATATTTGATTACAAAGTTTCTACAATATAGTTTGCTCGAATAAGAATTTTATTACTAGTTAATCTAGAAGGAAAAGAGTTTCTTGCGCAACTTCTTTATATTCTTTTATTAGATCTATAATATTATTAAGTTTTAAAAGATTTCTTTATTTGTCTTATTCTAAATTATATCTTTTCTAGCAAAGCAAGTATTTATTGTCGCAAACGCTCTTATACTTGTTAATTAAATACTTAATTTTATATAACTTAATGCGTTTAATATTGTCTTCGACAAATATAAAATCGAGATATTTAAGATATTTGCGTTTGTAGAAGTTAGATTTCGATAACAAAGAGAATCTTAATTGTGCAATAGTAAATAATAGATATATACAACAATAAAAGAATAGATTAAGTTGATAAATTAAATTTCCTACTCTTTTAAGTATCTAAAATAAATTAATATATTGTTAACTTAATTTAGAATTAATACGCTTAATAAAAGAAATATTGTATTCGCAATAAAATCTTAGAAGCGCAAAATTGTCGATCTTTATAAAAAAAAAAAAAAATTGCAATAATAGTAGTATTTAACACTTTTTTGCGTAAAGATAATAGAGTTTGCTATTTTAATACAAATATAAGATATACTCTTATTTATTGATAATTTGTCTACAAAAGACTTTGTCAAATTAAGTATCTAAATTAACGTAAAATTATATATAGTCTTATTAGAAGTCTTGCTTGTAGTAGTACTAATAATATTATTAAGATATCTTTAAATTTTCGAGAAAATACTTAATTACTCGAAAGACTTTTTTATATTAACAAAATAAAAGTATAACGCAATTTCTATTATCTAATTAGTTCTCTTTAATTAATTATTAATTTGTAAATAATAAGCTATAAAATATAGTAGCTTAATATCTAATTTACAAAATATAGCAATTTATATCTTAAAAAGAAACTTTTGATCGCAATCGAAAATAATAGTCTTTGACAACGTTGTTCTTAATTCCTTGTTGAGGCACGACACTAGACCTCACCTTGAGCTGAGCGACTCCGTTTAGGGCAGAGGCGCCCTGTTTGGTGATAGCTCTAAGAATCAGATCCTACACCATTCCCTTTCTGCCAACATTTCTGACTTTTTCGACGTCCTCCATCTGTTGATTCCCTAAAATGGAACAGAAGACATGGGTAATGCTTGGTAAGGGACCTAAGTCCTCATGGACCACTTGTCTTTGAGTAAAACTC